>ENA-OXIT01000002-OXIT01000002.1-human-gut-metagenome-genome-assembly--contig:-NODE-2-length-327884-cov-16.7007_pt1 | contig 327884 bp, 299 predicted proteins | sample MGYA00249817_ERZ652362 | MGnify/ENA primary metagenome ERZ652362 (study PRJEB26925, sample SAMN05826634) | human gut metagenome | biome: ENVO:2100002; feature: ENVO:00000062; material: ENVO:00002003... | reverse complement strand
GTGTGGATAGTGTACTGACTATCATTCACCGCCTGATGCTTCATGAGAATATCGGTTTGCCGCATCGCAAGCATCTGTATCAGATTATGGCGAATGAGCTGAAGATTCCTCATGTAATGGTTTCTTCTATTTACATGGCGGTGCAGGCAATCATAATCGTAGGATATATAATGTGTTTAGGTTACGGTTATTGGTATTTGACAGGTATAATTCTTTTGCTTTGTTTTTCTTATACCTGCTTTATGAAGAAGTATTTCGGATTGCACCAGTCTACGTGAGTAATACTGAAATGATGATTAGTAAAATAATGAAAGGCGATGGAGACTAAAATCTCCATCGCCTTTCGTCTTATTTTTGAAATATAAATCGTACCTTTGTCATATACCAATCAGGTTATAATAATAACATGGAACAGATGCGTAAACTGCCGATTGGCATACAGACTTTTGAGGAAATACGTAGGGATGGTTATCTCTATGTAGATAAGACGGCTATGGTTTATCAAATTGCAAATGTAGGTAAACCTTATTTCTTGAGCCGTCCCCGTCGTTTTGGCAAGAGTCTGCTTCTTTCTACCTTTGAAGCCTACTTTCAAGGACGCAAGGATCTGTTTCAAGGTTTGGCCATCGAACAGCTGGAAAAGGAATGGGAAGAATACCCGGTTTTGCACTTGGATTTGAATGCCCGGAAATATGAAACTGCTGCTGACCTGACGGCTATGCTTAATCAGTATCTGGAGAAATGGGAGCTGCTCTATGGTCAGGAGAAGAAAGACCGTAATCCGGAAGAGCGTTTTGCTTACGTGATAGAGCGGGCATGCATGCAGACAGGAAAGCAGGTTGTTGTGCTGATTGATGAGTATGATAAGCCATTGCTTCAAGCGGTCTTGGATGAGAACTTGCTGGATGAGTATCGGAAAACATTGAAAGCATTCTACGGTGTCTTGAAGAGCGCTGACCGTTATCTTCGTTTTGTTTTCCTGACCGGAGTGACCAAGTTTGCGCAAGTAAGTGTGTTCAGTGACTTGAACCAGCTGAATGATATCAGCATGAAGTCTCCTTACGCTGCTTTGTGTGGTATTACCAAAGAGGAGTTGGTGAAAACCTTTCTGCCGGAACTTGAGAGACTGGCTAAACGAAGAGGGATATCCTTACAAGAAGTGATTGATTTGATGGAACGTCAATATGATGGTTATCATTTTCATCCGGAAGGTGTAGGAATGTTCAATCCGTTCAGTGTATTGAATGCTTTTGATGCAGAAGAGATGGGATATTATTGGTTTCAGACCGGCACACCTACTTACTTGGTTGACTTGCTGAAGCAGAGTGATTACGATATACGTCTATTGATAGATGGAGTGGAAGTGCTGGCTTCCGCTTTCTCTGAATATCGTGCGGAAACAAATAATCCTCTTCCGATGATTTATCAAAGTGGTTATTTGACCATAAAAGGGTATGATGATGATGTGAAGCTATACACTTTAGGCTTTCCAAATGATGAGGTTCGTTACGGCTTTCTGAATTTTCTGGTTCCTTTTTATACTAAAGTTACTGATGATGAGACTGGTTTCCACATCGCTAAATTCATGCGTGAATTGAAGAGTGGGGATGTGGAGGCGTTTATGGAGCGTCTTAAGATATTCTTCTCCGGTATTCCGTACGAGTTGAGTGATGATACGGAACGTCATTATCAGGTTATTTTTCATGTAGTATTTACTTTGCTGGGACAGTTCATCCGGTCCGAGGTTCGCAGCAGCCGCGGCCGTGCGGACGCGGTAGTTCATACCCCTACCGCTATTTATGTTTTTGAGTTCAAACTGGACGGTACAGCCGACGCAGCTCTGAAGCAAATAGATGAGAAGGGGTATCTGATTCCTTATACCTTGGATGGCAGGAAATTAGTGAAAGTAGGTGTGAACTTCAGTAAAGAAACACGGAATATTGATGAATATATTGTCGTAGAGGAATAGGAACGAACAATCATATATATGGAAAAGGCGATGGAGAATTAATTCTCCATCGCCTTTTCCATATTATAAAATTTCACCTTATTTCTTCATTCTCAGCACCCGTATTCCCGTCCACTTATTATTGTCTTTCAGCATTTGGGACAAGGGGACTTTGGAAACAACCACTTTCTTGTCGGTAGAAGAAGCGTGTACCAACAGGAGTTTGCCATCTGCATAGAAAGCGATTCCCATGTGGGCTACGTCCAGCCCCGGAGTGTTGGTGGTGATGGCTATGATATCGCCGTCTTTAATCCACGGGAGACCATCGGCGGGAAGTTTGGCTTTGGGAAGATAGTGAATTTCCTTGCTGGACAAGGATTGTTCAATCTTCTTCATTTTGGCTATGTTCTCCGGAGAATTTGCCAGCTGCTTGTAGAGTTGGGGGTGGGAAGACATGTAGGAGATGGATAACTGTTCGGTGTCGGGACTCATGGCGCCCGTTACATCCTGAAGGAAGCCGTTGCGTACGCCATTGTTTATCCAGTCGGCAATATAATGCAGGCGGGAAGTGTACCCGTCGATTTTACCGTCACGGTAACGGATTTTTTGCAGGTTATCGGCGAAAGCGCTTTCCGAGATGTCTCCGTCGGCCAATTTGGGGGTGAGTGTCTCTGCCAGCACATATTCCACCAGCGTGGTGCAGTCTACCTCATCGCAGTTGATGACGAGTTCTTCGGGACCATCTGCTTCCAGCGTATGGGCTACGTATGGCACATCCAGATACTTTATTCCATTGCTCAACATATCTTTCCCTCCCTGGGCAGAAACGGAAGTTACCATGGCTGCGGCGCAGAGGGCGCTGAACATAAATTTAGTCATTGTTTTCATTTTTCTCTCTTTTGATTATTATTGTTCTTAAACGTAAAAAGGATGCAGCAAATTTACTACATCCTTTTTATAAAAGCTTAATCCGGAGGGATTAAATTCAATATTGCTGGATTAAATATTTATAATCCTCCTTTTTATCGAACGGAACAAGGGAGAAACCGTATTCAATGGCATTCTCTTTGCCCGGACGAATCAGATAGGGTTCATGGGCGGTTGCGCCCCAACTGTCGTCTCCACCGACACCCATCATGCGGTAGTCAATGAACAAATCAACCATCTTTTCCGGCAGAGGATCGGTGAGGTGGCGATGATGGGTCTTTTCGGTACGCGGAGCACCGTTATCAATCGTGTCGCCGCTATCCATGCTCTCCAGGGGATAGTTGGAGGCGTTCAGTTCGAAGGTGCGGTCGGCGATGAGTAGCAAGCCACGTTGCGTCTTATCGGTAAGGGCGCACCAATAGATGTCTGTGCGATGGTTGTTCTCTTGCGGGCGGACGTAAGGCTCGTACATATCCTTGAGCGGGATAGTATACTCTCCAATAAACTGGGAGGTACGGCGGTCTCGGTAGTTTTCCTTCGGACCGCGACCGTAGTAGGTCAAGTCTGTAAAGATCTTTTGCAACTGCATCCGCAGGCCTACACGCGGTATCATCGAAGCCTGGTCTCCTTCGGCCACGAAGCGGTTGTCTACCTTGATAACTCCGTTGGCATATATCTTATAGGTGATGTCCCAACGGGCATCTGTCTGCGGAAAATGATAGGTCACCTTTACTGTCGTGGCATTGCTGCCCGGAGTCACTTGGAAACTTTCGGCTTTTGGTTCTTGATAGCTTGCCTCTTTCCAGGCTTTGAGGCGGACGGGGAGGTTGGCTCCATAATCATTGTCCGTCGGTGCACGCCAGAAGAATGGGCGGGGACCTTGACCGTTCAGTATGTACTCGTGCTTCTTGTACAAATAGGAGGTGAGTAGGCCGCTTTGCTTGTCGAAGGTGGCTTTGAAGTCGGGACCGAAGAACGCCACCAAATTTCCTTCTTCCTTAGAAGTGGCGGGCTTCTGTGCCGTAGCCTCTTTCTTGTAGAAGGTATGGACGTAGGTCTGTTCGCGTGCAATGACCGTGCCGGCCGGGAGGAAAGGTTCTGCCGTCTTGATGGCTGCATAGAACTCGATGCGTACATCTCCCGTTGTCTGTTTCTCTTTGGGTATGCCGTTCAGAAAGCCGGTGGTTACTGTCTTGCCCGGTGCAGCATGGATATTTTCAATCTTGCCACGGTAGACTTCCTTTCCATGGTCGCGGATGATGTAGTAGAAGTCGTACTTGTCGAGATTGGTGAAAGAGAAATCATTGCGGATTTTCACGGTGGAAGTTTGCTTGTCGAAGTCGAGGAACTTGATGTTCTGGTAGACCTTCCCCATCTCTTCCGTCTGCGGTTTGACACTGCGGTCGGGGTATACCACGCCGTTGATGCAGAAATTGCCGTCGGAGGGAGTGCCGTTCTCGCCATAATCGCCGCCATAGGTCCAGTATTTACGGCCGTCGTCTGTCTTGGCGGCAAAGCCTTGGTCTACCCAGTCCCAGATACAGCCGCCCTGGAGGATGGGATATTTTTCGATGATATCCCAGTAGTCCTGGAAGTTGCCGAGACTGTTGCCCATGGCATGGGCATACTCGCAAAGAATGAGGGGACGCGTCATCTCCTTGTTCCGGGCATACTTCTCCAGATAGGAAGGGGGAGCATACATCGGGCAGTAGATGTCCGTATTCCATTCCAACAGTGCACGTTCATACTGGATGGGACGGCTGTCGAGTGTCTTCAAGGTGTTGTAAGTGACGTAGAAATTCAATCCGTTCCCGGCTTCGTTGCCCAGCGACCAGATGATGACTGACGGATGGTTCTTGTCCCGCTCGTACATATTCATGGTGCGGTCGAGATGGGCATTCATGAAGAGCGGATTGTTTCCCAGCGTACCGCCTACCCGCAAGTCGTAACCCATGCCGTGACTTTCGATATTGGCTTCGTCGATGACGTAGATACCATATTCATCGCAGAGTTCGTAGAAACGTTCCTGCTGGGGATAGTGGCAAGTGCGTACGGTATTGACATTGTATCTCTTCCAAAGCTCGAAATCTTTCTTCATCAGTTCTTCGGAGACATAGTGACCGGTATTCTCGTTGTGTTCGTGATAGTTCACGCCTTTCACGAGGATAGGTTGTCCGTTTACCAACAGTTGCTTGTCCTTGATTTCCACTGTACGGAAACCTACTTTGCAGCTTGTCGCTTCAATCACATCTCCGTTCGGGCGCTTCAAGCTGACGACGAGGGTATAGAGGTTGGGCGTTTCGGCTGTCCATTGCAGGGGTTCCTGGATGGTCTTCTTGGTGAATTCCACTTCCGTTTGGTCACCGCTGACCTGAGTAGAGGACTGGGCTATCTGCTGGTCGTTCTTGTCCAGCAGGCGGTAACCAACGACAAATGGGGCGTTTTGTCCGCTTTCATTGGTAAACTGCACCTTTACCTTGAGGATACCGTTCCGGTAGTTGTCGTCCAGAGGAGCTTCCACCTTGAAGTCTGTGAGATGGATTTGAGGCTGGGCATATAAGTAAATGTCCCGTTCGATACCACTGATGCGCCAGAAGTCCTGGCATTCCAGATAGTTGGCATCGGAAAAGCGGTGTATCTGAATGGCAATGACATTCTTCCCTTTCTTGGCAATGGCGCTGACGTTGAAACGCGCCGGAGTCTTTGCATCTTTACTCATGCCTACAAACTTGCCGTTAAGGTAGTAGAAGGCTGCCCCGCGTACACCGTCGGCACTCAGGAAAATCTCCTTATCGTCCCAGTCTCCCGGAAGGGTGAACTCGCGGCGATAGGTGCCGGTGGGATTCCATTCCTTGGGAACGTACGGAGGGTTGGGCTTGTCCCAATAAGGAGGATAGCCCGAAGAACAGAACTCATAGGGATGGTTCACGTAGATGGGCGTGCCGAATCCTTGCAACTCCCAGTTTCCGGGTACATTGATGTCCGGCCAGCGGCTGGCGTCCACACGGTCCATCATGAAGTCCGTGGGGCGGTCGGCGAAGGTTTCCACATAATGGAATTTCCATTTCCCGTTAAGGGACAAGCGGAAGGTTCCGTTCTTGCGGTCATTGATGACGGCATCGGCCTCCGTGACGTAGGAGGTGAACGTGCTGCGGGCAGGCTCCCGGTTGATGCTTGTCAGCTTGGGGTTGGTAATCTCTTCGTAGCGATTGTTCTCCTGAGCAGTCAGGGCAAAGGGAAAAGCTGCGAGGCAAGTGAGTAAAAAATACTTTTTATTCATAATTGCTTTTATTTCTTTGTGGTAGGTTCAGAGACCGGGAATACGAGCCCTTCACGCAACCACTTCTCCAGTTCTTCCGTCCATTGACGCTTGTAGGTGAAGTTGTCCCGGAATCCCCAGCCATGTCCGCCGGTAGGGTAGGCATGCAGGCTGGCAGGCACTTTGTGGTCACGCAAGGCGAGGAAATAGCCAATGCCGTTGATGGGTGGCACTGCGTCGTCGTCCGAAGAAAGCATGATAAAAGCCTGCGGAGTGCGTGGGGACACTTGTCTTTCGAGGGAGTATTTTTGTTCCAGCTCCTGAGATGGATTTTCTCCGATAAGGTTCTGGCGGGAACCTCCATGGGTAACGCCTTTCTGCATGGAAATCACCGGATAGAACAAGATCTGGAAGTCGGGACGGGTTTTGTCACTGCTGTATAGTGTGGCAAGCGAAGCTGCCAGATGGCCGCCGGCAGAAGCGCCCATGATGCCTACGCGCTGAGGATTGACACCCCATTCAGCGGCATGTTTGCGTACCATGCGGATGGCTTGTTCGGCATCGGAAAGGGGCACTTCATGGTGCCCGTTGGGCATACGGTATTTCAGTACTGCATAGGTGATGCCTTGTGTGTTGAACCAGGGAGCCATGTCGTGTCCCTCGTGCTTCATGGCCAGCCCTCCGTAGCCACCTCCCGGACACATGATGATGGCCATGCCGTTGGGGTGGGAGGCAGGATACACCGTAAGGGTAGGGGTGGTGACATCGGACACCCATTCGTTGTTATGGTTCTGTCCGGAATTGGTCAGTTCGTTGTTATTGGGGGCACCGTTGGGCCATAGGGGCAGCTCAACGGGCTTTTGTGCAGATAACATGGTCGTTGCAAATAGAAAAGATAAAAGTAGAATCTTTTTCATGTTCTTGGTATTTAAAGGTTATTTGGTTTTCATGGAAGCTTTGATGAGGTAGAATATCAGAATGGCATAAGCACCCAGCGCCAGCACTTCAGACCAAGTGTTTTGCAACCATGCATCGTTCACGAGGTTGATTCCTCCGAAGCGCATGGCGGCGCTTACCACGCCCATCAATGCACCGCCGGCAATGAAACCGGAGGCAAGCAGTGTGCCTTTTTCCCCGCGTTCGGCATTGAGAGCGGCATCCTTGCTGCGGCTGGTCACGTACCAGTTGACGGCACCGCCTACTACCAACGGGACATTCAGTTCCAATGGGATGAACATACCCAATGCAAATGCCAGTGCGGGAATCTTGCAGAAGTTGAGGATGACGGCCAGCACTGCACCGATGCCGTAGAGCAGCCAAGGAGCACCCACACCGTTCATCAGAGGTTCGATAACGGCTGCCATGGCATTGGCCTGCGGAGCAGCCAGTTGTCCGCTGGTGAAACCGTATGTCTTGTTCAGGATAATCATTACACCACCTACGGTAGCGGCAGAAACGATGGTTCCGAGGAACTTCCAGGTCTCCTGCTTGGCAGGCGTGCTACCCAGCCAGTAACCGATTTTCAAGTCTGTGATGAAGCCTCCCGCCATGGACAGTGCCGTACATACAACACCACCCATCACCAGTGCCGCAACCATTCCTCCGGGACCTTTCAACCCTACGGCTACCATGACTACGGATGCCAGAATCAATGTCATCAGCGTCATTCCGGATACGGGATTTGTGCCCACAATCGCAATGGCATTGGCTGCCACGGTAGTGAACAGGAAAGCGATACCTGCTACCAGCAGGATGGCTACAATGGTATGTGTCAGGTCACCTTGCATCACATCGAAGTAGAAGAACAGAACAACCAGCAGCAATGTGATGATGGAGCCGATGGCGATAATCTTCATGGAGATGTCCCGTTGCGTGCGCTTCACGCTGGCCTCTACATTGGATTTACCGCCCATTTCCTTGGCAGCCAGCCCTACGGCGCTCTTAATGATGCCCCAGGACTTGATAATGCCGATGATACCTGCCATGGCTATACCACCGATACCGATGCTCTTGGCATAGTATTTGAAAATATCTTCCGGAGCCATAGCGCCTACGGTTGCTGTGATTTCGGGGTTCCATTGGTTCAGTACGGAGTCTCCCCAAATCATGGACATACCGGGGATGATAATCCACCATACGGCCAGCGAACCGGCACAGATGATGGACGCGTATTTCAGTCCCACGATATAACCCAGACCGAGCACAGCAGCACCCGTATTAACCTTGAATACCAGCTTGGCTTTCTCGGCCAGCATTTCGCCGAGGCCGCATACGCGGGTAGTGAAATTCTCGTTCCACCAGCCGAAGGTTGCCACGATGAAGTCGTATAGACCACCGATGATACCTGCCATGAGTAATGGTTTTGCCTGGCTGCCGCCCTTTTCACCGGAGACGAGCACTTGTGTGGTGGCTGTTGCTTCGGGGAAGGGATACTTGCCGTGCATGTCGCTCACGAAATATTTACGGAAGGGGATAAGGAAGAGAATACCCAGCACACCTCCCAGCAGAGAGCTGATAAAGACTTGTGCAAAGGTAACAGTGATTTCTTTCGGATAGGTTTCCTGAAGGATATAAAGCGCCGGAAGGGTGAAGATGGCACCTGCCACGATGACGCCAGAACTGGCACCGATAGACTGGATAATGACGTTTTCGCCCAATGCGTTTTTGCGTTTGGCGGCACCCGATACGCCGACGGCAATGATGGCGATGGGGATGGCGGCTTCGAATACTTGTCCCACCTTCAGCCCCAGATAGGCGGCTGCGGCCGAAAAGAGAATGGCCATCAGAATACCCCATGTCACCGACCAGGCATTTACTTCTGAATACTTCTTGTCCGGGCTCATCAGAGGGTTGTACACTTCTCCCGGTTTCAGTTCACGGAACGCATTTTCCGGCAAGCCGGTGATTGGTTCTTCTTCTTGTTTCATAGGTTTTGTAGTTTTATGTTTTTCTTTAATAGACTTCAAAGATAGTGCAAACCGAATGCAGGATAAAATGAGCAAGCTCATTATTATTCTGCTGAGGTGCAGCCTATCTTCGCATTTTAGGCAAAGAAAGCAAAAAAAAAGGAGATTTAAAAAAATCTCCTTAATTCTGTATGGTAAAATGCTTATTTGGCATCTTTAGCGGTCATGTCCCCTTCGATAAATAATCGCATGATTTCCGTTTTGGCATTGGTGCGCAGGGTAATGGATTTCTTGAAGTGTCCGGGGTATCTTCCGGTTCCATTATAAGTTACTTTCACTGTTCCAGTCTTTCCCGGTGCTATCGGTTCTTGTGAATATTCGGGAACGGTACATCCGCAGGAAGCTACAGCTTGATGGATGACAAGCGGAGCATCGCCTACGTTCGTAAACTTAAAGGTGTAGCTGACCATCGGACTGTTTTCGGAGAATGTGCCGAAGTTGTGGGTGGTCTGTTCGAATTTGATGTCTGCCTTTCCTTGTGCATAGGCATAACCGATGCTCATAACCAGCATCATCATATAAAAAACGACTTTCTTCATGTTCTTATCTTTTTTATATTTCAACGGCGCAAAGGTAACCCATTTTCATTAAAATAATGCCTATGGTGTGCGAAATTGTATTAAATCGGGCTCAAAAGGCCTTTGGGCGAATGATAAGCAAGGAAAAATAAGGGAAACGGATGGCCGCTATCCGCTTGCTGTCATTGATATACTTCTCTTCCGGAGTGCCTACATTCTCAAAATAGTGATACCGGTATTCGGGATGCAGGCGGATGCAGCGGTGAATCTCATCGGTGCATCTGGACAGCTTCATGATGACAACCGCACTGTTTTCGCTTGTCAGTCTTTCTATCTCTTCTGTGGTGGCGATACCGGGTATCACCGTCAGCCGCTCTTCCTGGCTGGCTACATGGAGCCCGCCCAGTGCGCCGGCGGCAATGAAGGCGGGGATACCGGGGATGTGCTTCACGGGGATGCCGTCTGCCTGCAGTTTGTCATATACATAGTGTATGGAAGAGTAGAATCCGGCATCTCCTTCGGCAACGATGCAGACTTTCTTTCCTTGTTGCCGGAGGGTGGAGCTCTCCATATAGACCTCGTCGTAGGCGCTCAGGGCTTTTTCGCGCTGTTTGCTCATGGGGAGTGGAAAGCGGCGCACCGTGTTTTCCGGAATGTCAAGTTGCAATAGGATGTCGGCTGCGCGTGAAACTCTGTTTCCATCTTTGGCCAGTGTCTCGGGACAGAAGATGCAGTCGGCTGTCTGCAGGGCTTTCAAGCCTTTTACGGTAATCAGCTCCGGTTCGCCGGGACCGAGAGATACAAATATGACGGGGAACATTTGCATGAAGACATTAAAGGTTAAAAATTAAAGAACAGCAAAACGGCTACAAAAGTGGGGAAATAATCAGTAGCAAGCAAGATAATCGCTATCTTTGTTTTTTACTAAAACAATCTGTCTTTATGGATTATCAACTGAACACCCGTTTGAATGGCAACATAGCCATGACTTCCAGCTACCATGAGCGTGCGTCGCTGCAACGTGACAAGACTCTGTATAAATTCATTTGGGTACAGAGCGGTACGCTGACTCTGGAAATAGACCATATCCCCATGCGCCTGGAAAAGGATGAAATCGTGACCTTGACCCCGTTGCATCACCTGGAGGTAAAAGAGGTGGACGGTGAATACCTGACGTTTGTATTCAACAGCAATTTTTATTGCATCTATGGACATGACAACGAGGTCTCTTGCAATGGATTCCTTTTTTATGGCTCCTCCAAGGTGATGAAACTGGCACTTTCTGCCGGGCAGTCTTCCAACTTGCATGACATAGTCCGCATTTTCCGGCAGGAATCGGTCATCCATGACAACCTGCAGGAGGAGATGCTGCGGATTGTCTTGAAACGTTTCATCATTACCTGCACACGCATTGCGCGCCAGCGTTTTGGGGTGGGGCAGGAGAAGGAAAAGACGTTTGACATCATCCGGCAGTATTACGTATTAGTGGACCGGCATTTCAAGGAGAAGAAGCAAGTGCAGGATTATGCTGATATTCTTTGCCGTTCTCCCAAGACACTTTCCAATCTGTTCTCGACCTGCGGGTTGCCTTCCCCTTTACGGGTGATTCATGACCGCATTGAGGCAGAAGCCATGAGATTGCTGCTGTATACCCACAAAAGCGCTAAGGAAATCAGCTCCATTCTGGGCTTCGAAGACTTGTCCGCGTTCAGCCGTTTTTTCAAGAAAATGACCGGCGAGAGTGTCTCGGACTACCGGAAAAGAGTGAAACGGGAAGAATTGCCAACTGTTGCGGAATAATTGCCATTTCGTACGTGGTGGAAAACAAGGAACTTTGCAAAAACAAAAATCAAGTCATATTACTGAAACCATTTAAAAAGTAGAACAAAGATGAAAACGAAATTGCAAAACTTGTTTATGGCTGCGTTGACGCTGGCCGCTTCCACTCAAAAGTTGGGTGTTAATTTGATTCGTGTAGCCATCCTGGTTATTTTCGTATGGATTGGTGGGTTGAAATTCTGGAATTATGAGGCTGAAGGGATTGTCCCTTTTGTGGCGAACAGCCCGTTCATGAGCTTCTTTTATACAAAGAGTGCCCCGGAGTACAAGGAGTATAAGCTGAAAGAGGGCGAGTTCAATGAGGCGAAACATCAGTGGCACGTGGAGAACAATACGTATGGTTTCTCCCACGGTCTGGGCATTCTGATTATGGCCATCGGCATCCTGACATTTCTGGGGATATTCTCTCCGAAAATCGGACTGGCGGGAGCCGCACTTGCCATTGTCATGACGATGGGTACCCTCTCTTTCCTGGTGACAACCCCTGAGGTGTGGGTGCCCGACTTGGGAAGCGGGGAGCACGGCTTTCCGTTGCTGACGGGGGCAGGGCGCTTGGTCATCAAGGATACGGCCATTCTTGCCGGTGCCATTGTCGTACTGTCTGACAGTGCAAAAAGAGTATTGAACCAATTAAGGAAATAGACGTATGAAACAGTATGATGCCATTATCATCGGATTCGGCAAAGGCGGAAAGACATTGGCTGCCGAGTTGGCAAAACGGAAGCTGGACGTTGCCGTAGTGGAGCGTTCGGAAAAGATGTATGGAGGGACATGTATCAATATCGGTTGCATTCCCACAAAAACATTGGTGCATGCGGCAAAGCATGCGGACAAAGACGCTTCTTGGGAGGTCAAGAAGGCATACTATCGTCAGTCCATTGCAAGGAAGGAAGAGGTCGTCTCTTTCCTGCGTCAGAAGAATTATCACAATCTGGCCGACAATCCTCATATAACGGTCTATACGGGTATCGGCTCCTTTGCAGGTCCGGATGTGGTGGAAGTTGGGATGGTGGAAGGGACATTACAATTGCAAGCTCCCCGGATATTCATCAATACGGGTGCCGAAACCGTCATTCCACCGATAGAGGGGATACAAGGTAACCCACGGGTATATACCAGCACCTCCATTATGGAACTGACTGAGCTGCCGGCACAGCTCGTCATTGTAGGTGGGGGATACATCGGACTAGAATTTGCTTCCATGTATGTTTCATTCGGTTCGCAAGTCACGGTGCTCGAGGGCTCTTCCGAACTGATATCCCGGGAGGACCGGGACATTGCGGACAGTGTCCGGGAGGTATTGGAACAGAAAGGAATCGTTTTCAGGCTGAATGCACGCGTGCAGTCCGTGAAAGACTCTGACGTCATTTACCGGGATGCGGTCACGGGAGAGGAACATCAGTTACACGCAGATGCCATCCTGCTGGCTACCGGCCGGCGTCCGAATACGGCTGGCTTGAATCTGGCGGCGGCAGGTGTAGAGGTGAATGAGCGCGGTGCCATTGTGGTGGACGACTATTTGCAGACTACCAACCCCAAGATACATGCTATCGGTGATGTAAAGGGCGGTTTGCAGTTTACCTACATTTCTTTGGATGATTACCGCATCCTGCGCGAAGACCTTTTCGGGGCAGGAGAACGCAAGGTGTCCGACCGTGACCCGGTGAGCTATTCGGTATTCATCGACCCGCCGCTTTCACGCATCGGGCTGAGCGAAGCGGAAGCACGCAAGAAGGGATTGAATATAAAGGTCAACAAGCTGCCGGTAGCCGCCATTCCGCGTGCCAGGACTTTGGGCGATACGAACGGACTCTTCAAGGTGGTGGTGGACGCCGATACGGACAAGATAGTGGGATGTACGCTGTTTGGTCCGGAATCGAGCGAGGTCATCAACCTGGTGGCAATGGCTATGAAGACCGGGCAGGAATATACCTTCCTCCGTGATTTTGTCTTTACACATCCCAGCATGAGTGAAGCACTGAATGACTTGATGGGCTTTTAAAGATTATTTAGGCACAATATCCGTCAATTTGCAGGAAGAGCATTTGCGTATCTCCCCAAAAATGACGAATATTGTGCCCGAATTCTATAAACCCCAATAGTCATGACCCGGATATCTGCCATAGGCATTGCACTGCTGTGCATTTTATGCGTAACCTCTTGCGGCTTAAAATCAAGACAGACTACTACCGAATCTTCTTCCGAAACGGGCTATTCTCCGGTTATGACAGACACGGCAGCTACCATTGTACCGCTTTATGCCAAAGGCTATACGGTGAAGTACTTGCCGCACCATGTCCGCCTGGTGGATATACACGACCCTCAGAAAGAAAACGGCAACACCTTCCATTACGCACTGGTACCGAAAGGCATAAAGCCTGTCGGTATACCGAGCGACTATACGGTGATTGAAACGCCGGTAGAGCACGTTATGTGCATGACATCCCTGCAACTTTCCAACTTCATCCGTCTGGATGCCTGCGATTATGTGGTGGGCATCACCAGTACGCGCCATCTCTTCAACAAGGAGATGAACGAACGTTTGAAGTCCGGCGAGACCGTGAAGATTGGTATCGAAGGGAACTTTGATAATGAAGTGATAATGAGCATGAATCCGGATGTTATCTTTATCTCTCCTTTCAAGCGGGGCGGATATGATGCCATGCGGGAAATCGGTATTCCACTGGTTCCCCATTTGGGATATAAGGAGATGACCCCGTTGGGGCAGGCTGAATGGATAAAATTCATCGGCATGTTTATAGGCCAGGAAGTGGAGGCGAATGAAAAGTTTGCTGCGATAGAGAAGCGCTATAACGAATTGAAGGAGCTGGCTGCCAACGTGAAGAAGCGTCCGATGGTATTCAGCGGCGAGATACGGGGTGGCAACTGGTATGCAGTGGGAGGAAAGAGCTTTCTTGCCGAACTGTTCCGTGATGCCGGTGCGGATTATTTCTTGAAAGACGATCCCCGTTCGGGAGGTGTCACGCTGGATTTTGAAACCGTATATAGCCAGGCGGAGAGTGCCGACTATTGGCGCATTGTCAACAGCTATGACGGGACATTCACGTATGATGCCTTGAAATCCCTCGACCCGCGTTATGCCGACTTCCGTGCGTTTCGTGAGAAGGGAGTGGTATACTGCAACATGCGTGAGAAACCCTTCTACGAAAGTATGCCCATGCAGCCCGAAATTGTATTGGAAGACTTGATACATGCTTTCCATCCCGATTTGTTGCCTGACTATAAACCGACTTACTACGAACTGCTGAAATGATAAAAAGACCCGTACTTCCGTTGATGTTGCTGACACTGGCATCTATCTTTCTTTTTTTCCTGCTGAACCTGCTTTTGGGGTCGGTTCACATTCCTCTGCGCTCCGTGTGGAACATATTGTGGGGAAATACGGATGAATCCGTTATTTGGCAGAATATTATCTGGAAGTCCCGCGTGCCCCAAGCGTTGACGGCATTGGTGGCGGGAGCAGGGCTGTCAGTCAGCGGTCTGCAGATGCAGACGGTGTTCCGCAATCCGCTGGCAGGGCCTTCGGTATTGGGCATCAGTTCAGGTGCCAGCCTGGGTGTGGCTTGTGTGGTATTACTGTCCGGGGCGATGGGCGGTGTGGCATTGAGCCGTTTGGGGTATATGGGCGAGGTTGCCTTGTCGGTTGCCGCCATTATCGGTGCGCTGGCTGTGATGGCGCTCATTGTCTATGTCTCCCAGAAGGTGAAGGGCAACGTGACGCTGCTGATAATCGGTGTGATGATAGGCTATGTGGCAAGTGCCGTCATCGGCGTATTGAAATATTTCAGTGTGGAGGAAGATATACGTGCATATGTCATTTGGGGATTGGGTAGCTTTGCCCGTGTTTCGGGCGACCAGATGGTGCTGTTTGTCTGCATCATGGCTGTGCTGCTTCCGTTGTCCTTCCTGCTGATAAAGACGATGAATCTGTTGCTGCTGGGCGATGGCTATGCACGCAATCTGGGACTGAACATCAAGCGGGCACGCCTGCTGGTTATCTCATGCTCCGGCGTGCTGGTGGCTATTGTAACGGCCTATTGCGGTCCGATTATGTTTATCGGATTGGCGGTTCCCCATCTGTGCCGTGCCATCTTCCACTCTTCGGACCATCGGGTACTGATGCCTGCCACATTGCTGGTAGGCGCTTCCCTGGCATTGGTCTGCAATCTGATAGCCCGTATGCCCGGCTTCGAGGGAGCTTTGCCGGTCAACTCGGTGACGGCACTGGTAGGTGCGCCGGTAGTGGCTTCTGTACTTTTTAGAAAACGGAAAGGAGAATTGAATGAATAAGGAAACCATACATATAGAGAATCTTTCCATCGGTTACCCCGGTAAGGGGGATGTGAAAGTGGTGGCAGACGGCATTTGCGCCGGAATTAACAGTGGTGAGCTGACTTGCCTGTTGGGAGCCAATGGAGTGGGGAAGTCCACGTTGCTCCGTACGCTGTCCGCCTTCCAGCCGAAACTTGGAGGAAACATATTTATTGAAGGAAAAGAGATAGGGGACTATACCGACAAGCAGCTTTCGCGCGTCATCAGCGTGGTGCTGACGGAGAAGTGCGATATACGCAATATGTCCGTCGTAGAACTGATAGGTCTGGGGCGTAGCCCCTACACCGGTTTCTGGGGAACCCTTTCGAAAGAGGACAAGATTGTGGTGGACAAATCCATCGCCCTGGTAGGCATTCCCCATCTGGCACACCGCATGGTGCATACGCTGAGTGACGGTGAACGGCAGAAGGTGATGATAGCCAAGGCGCTCGCCCAGGAAACTCCCGTCATCTATCTGGATGAACCGACAGCTTTCCTTGATTTTCCCAGTAAAGTAGAGATGATGCAACTGCTTCACCAGCTCAGCCGGCAAACGGACAAGACGATTTTCCTTTCTACTCACGACCTGGAACTGGCCCTGCAGATAGCGGACAAAATATGGCTGATGGACAAGGTGAACGGCGTAACTATCGGTACGCCCGAGGACCTTTCGTTGAACGGCAGCCTGAGCAACTTCTTTGCCCGTAAGGGTATTGCCTTTGATTTGGAAACGGGACTGTTCAGGGTAGCCAATGAATATACCTCCCAGATACGCTTGGCGGGCCACGGGCAGAAGTATGCCATGGTGCGCAAGGCACTCCAGAGAAACGGGATTCTGGCAAACCGGAATGTTGAATCGGAGATTTATATCGAAACCGGAGATTTGAAGGGAGACGGCAGCTTCGTATTCCATCGACCGGGCAAGGAGCCGGTAACAGTGTACTCCATTGAGAAATTGCTGCAAATAGTCTTGTCATTCCATTCCCTATGATGCACCATTCTGCAAAGGATAATTATGTCCACTTAACGACGACTCCGGTCCCCCGGCTGATTACGTCATTGGCTGTGCCGACCATCATCAGCATGCTGGTGACGTCCTTCTACAACATGGCAGATACCTATTTTGTGGGTAAAATAAATACCCAGTCTACGGCTGCCGTAGGTATCGTGTTTTCTGTGATGTCCATTATCCAGGCTGTGGGATTCTTCTTCGGTCATGGTTCGGGGAACTACATCTCCCGTAAGTTGGGGGCGCAGGAAACGGAGAGTGCCGAGAAGATGGCATCCACCGGCTTCTTTTTTGCCTTGTTTATCGGAGCGGCTCTGGCTGTGCTGGGATTGCTGTTCCTTACACCGCTTTCCCTTGCTTTGGGGTCGACGCCTACTATTCTTCCGTATACGGAGCGCTATTTGGGAATCATTCTGCTGGGTACTCCTTTTATGACCGCCTCATTGGTGCTGAATAACCAAATACGTTTTCAAGGTAATGCGGCGTATGCCATGGTGGGGATTGTGAGTGGGGCGGTCATCAACGTGGTGCTCGACCCTATCCTGATTTTTGTATGCGATATGGGCATATCCGGTGCCGCACTTGCCACAGTAGTCAGCCAGATATGTAGTTTCATCCTTTTGCTATATATGGGGCGCAGAGGAGGAAATATACGTATACGTTACAGAAACTTTACGCCTACACTGGCTTTCATCAAGGAAATTATTGGGGGTGGAACTCCGTCACTCACCCGGCAGGGACTGGCAAGCGTGGCAACCATTTTGCTGAACGTGGCGGCCGGTGCATATGGTGACGCAGCTATTGCAGGGATGTCCATTGTGACGCGTATCTCTATGTTTATCAATGCTTTCCTAATTGGTTTCGGGCAAGGCTTCCAACCGGTATGCGGATTCAATTATGGTGCCGGGCTGTATGCCAGAGTGCGCCAAGGATTCTGGTTCTGTGTGAAGGTAGGCTTTTTCTTTTTGCTGGTTTGTGCGGTGGCAGGTATGGGATATGCCGAGGAGATTGTCTCCATCTTCCGCAAGGGAGACCCTGCTGTTGTAGCTACCGGTGCGGCAGCATTGCGCTGGCAGTTCATCACCTATCCGTTGGGTGCATGGATTGTGGTCAGCAACATGATGCTGCAGACTATCCGCAAGCCCGTACGCGCTACGATACTTTCCTCTGCCCGTCAAGGGCTGTTCTTCATCCCCCTCATCTTCATTCTTCCTTATTTCTTAGGACTGAAAGGGGTGGAGATGTGCCAGGCGGCGTCGGACATGCTGACCTTCTTCCTCGCCATTCCATTGACCTGCGGGGTGCTGGCGGAGATGAAGAGGAAGGAGGCGGAACAACTGCAACAGCGGCAATCTTGAAGTTTCTGCGTCCCTATTCAATTTTCACGGGAGCTATCGGTTGCCGCTTCACTTTATCGAGGGGAGCTGCATGGTACTCGATGCGCCCGAAGTCTATCTGTCTCAAATCAATGCTTCTGATTGTACTGTTGTACATGGTGCGATAGTAGATGATACCGTTTGTCATATCTGTGGCCGATGTCCATTGGGTGGCACTTGGAATATTGGCAGGAACCTGGCCGAGGGGAAACTCGATGCCTACGGGTATATCAAAGTTATTCAGTATCTGAAAACATTGGAGAACGGTTTCCTGTGCGGTATTCTGTGGTGGTGTAGAAGTCTGGTAGAAAGCGGCACGGATAAAGCGGGAAGGGGGAGTCACATCTCCCGGAATTCCCAAAAAGCCGCTTCCCGAACCGAAAGGGGCTATAGTCACATTGCCCAGCGATTTGCTTTCGGCACTGCCCGGGTAGAGGTTCACATAATTGTTTAAGTTGGTCATCTGCCAGTCAAAGCCGGGGGAGTTTGTCAATACTCCCAGTTTGTTTTCATAGAAACGGGGCTGTCCGTCGATGAACTCCAATACCAGTTGGCGGCCGGTCTTGTCTGCAATCCGCCAATGTACGGTGGAGGCGCGTGGGTCAATGGCTATGACCGTCACATTTTCAATAGCCTCCTTTACCTCGTCCACAGTAGAAAAGCTTCCCAACAGCCATGATACCAATTGTAAATCGGCTATGCTCGACGCTTTTCGTGTGGGGTCGTACTCCTCATATTTGCCATATCCGGGAAAGTAGAACAGCCCGGCGGAGAGCCCGGCTTCATTCAGACCTTCGGCCACGAACTCCTTTTGCTCCACTGCCAGGCCTACGTAGCCATAGCGTGAGGTGAACTCCATGCCGGACAGACTGCCTCCGGGTGTCAGTGATTGTTGCGAATAACCGCGCGGTACGATGACGTACTGGCTGTTCAGCTCACTGCCTCCCCATTCGATGGTGCGGGCTACGACGTGCGCATTGTCTTTGGCCGTCAGGGTGATACCGGTACATGCCTCTGCTGTTTGAGGGGCGAAGGTGAGGGCTGTCATTGCTGCCAGCAGGATAGGAATTCTTTTTGCCATATTATTCAGTTTATATTGTTGAGTATCTGTTTGTATACTAAACAACTCTGTATGGCAAAATGTTCCCTTACCAGAACCGGTACCCCAGCGTAAAGAATGCGGCGAAGTTCTTGGGAAAATATCCTCCTTCTTCCGAATGACCTATCATCTGGTTTATCTGCTCATTGACTTTTACCAGTCCCACTTGTGTCTCTGCACCGATGATGAATCTTCTGTATTCAAAAGTAAGTCCCAGGGCAATACCTGCATCGAAACGGTTGTTACCCATTTTCCCGTCTACCATACTGCCGAAAGTGTCTATCTTGAACTGGTATCCTCCCTGCATACTGCTGCTGCTATAATCGTAGGTCTCGCCGGAGGTCTTGCCGGAGGTCTTGCCTGCCACGCCTATGGCCGCATAAGGGCCGACGCTCAGCGAGGCATGATAATCCCTGCCCAGATGGAGGCGGGCCGCTATCATGAGGGGGATTTGCAGATACAGTTCATGCATTTTGGCCTTGCCGATGTGGCTTATCTCGTCTTTACCGCCGATGGACACAAACTCCAATGCGGATTGCAGCACCCAGGTCTTGTTGAGGACATATTCTGCACCGACACCAGCTTTGTAAGCTATTTGGGTGTCACTACTGGAGTGTTTTCCATGAAAATGGGAGGTACCGATTCCAGCTTTTGCATGAAAGGACAGCGGGCTTTGTGCCAGACCGGTCAGTACGGTCATTGCCATACAGACGGTAGTGATTATCTTCTTCTTCATGAGTAAATTTTTCCGTTTTCGGTTATGAGTAATACTGTTAGTTCGCCATTGGGCAGTAAGGGGGCACAGTGCCGGTGACAGAGCTCAATCAGTGCCTTGCCAAACTTTTCCAGCAGCTCTTCGGGAATGATGTCCCAGAGTTCGCGCGCCAGGTTCATCTGTCCGATGGCGGCAAGTGTTTCTTCGCTGCATCCCGTCTGGCGTGCCAGGTCTTGAATGAATTCCTTATTCATGGTCACTTTCTTGCTGTGGGTATCCAGATTGCCTTCGGCCAGTTTCACGGCCTTTCCCATCATCACGCCGAGGGTGACGTGCGGTACTTGCTCTTCGGCTGCTATTTTCAAGGTTTCGCCGATAAAGTTGCCGTAATGCACGAAAGCCTGGGTGGGGAGGTCGGGATAATACGCCTTGATGAAACGTTCGCTCTTTGCGCCGGAGCTGATGACGATACGAGGGTTCCGGGTTGCCTTTGCCACTTCCATGGACTTCCGGATGGAATTGATGAAGGCTTCCGAGGAGAATGGCTTCACGATGCCGGAGGTCCCGATAATGGAAATGCCTCCTTCGATACCGAGGCGGGGATTGAAGGTGCGTTTGGCTATTTCTTCTCCACCGGGGATGGAGATGGTAATGAGAATAGGATTGGGCTGTTTGGCAATATGGAGGCGTTCAAGCCATAGCTTGACGTTCTTCTTTATCATTTCGCGCGGGGTGTCGTTGATGGCAGAGCTACCGAGCTCAAGTCCCAGACCGGGCATGGTGACGACACCTACGCCTTCGCCGCCGCAGACGATGATGTTGTAGTCGTCCTGGGGAGTGTCTTCCGGCAGCGGGTCGTCTATGCGGAAAGGTATGGCTATATTGGCCACAACTTTCATTCCGTTGGTGATGTCCGGGTCGTCGCCGGCATCCTTGATGACGGTAGCGCTTGTCTCGAACATGCCGTCACCGTTTTCCAGAAGGTCGGAGTGGGGAATATGGCGCTGAGGCTCTACGGGAACCTGGATGGTTTCTCCGTTGGGAAGAACTACCGGAAATTCCGTAGGACGCTTTTTGAAGTAGATATTGAATACATCCCAGGTGGCGGCTACGGCGGCAGCGGCGGCACATGTTCCGGTGGTCAGTCCGCTGCGCAGGGGGAAGAAGTCGGGTAAATGTTTCTCGATTATGCGGCGCAGGCCATGCTCGCCGTTTACACAGATAAACTTGTCGGATGTCTTGGGGCGGCAGATGGCAAAGATGCGTATACCCAGTTGCCGGGCAGCTTCCACCTTTTCGCAGAATCCGCCCGATATCCCGCTTTCTTTGAGGAGGATGGCTTCGGGATGAAGCTGTTTCATCAGGACTTGCTCGTCTTCTCCGGGCGTGTAGTAGTAGAGGTTCTTCTCGGAGAAACCTTGTTCCCGGGCGAGCTTGCGCGAGCTGTCACGGTCGAGGATGCGGAAGTAACAGCAGGCATTCTGCCACAAAGGCTTCAGCTTACCTATGGTCTGTACGCCGGTCAGTGCAAGTAAGATGAAAATCTTTTCTTTCTGTATCTTCTCGATGGCATCGTCATAATCCCTGCACCAGGTGATGTGTTCTTCATCGCGTTTCGGGAAGATACGCTCGAAACGGATGACGGGGATATTCGATTCCACGGAGACTTGTTCCAGAGTCTCATGCAGCTGTGTGGCAAAGGGGTGCGCGGCGTCTATCAGCAGCTTTATGTGATGCTGTGCACAGAATGTTTCTATTTCTATTGCATCCATCGCGCCTTGCAGGCGGATGCCATTATGCAGAAGTACGTCCTGCTCATCCCCTTTGGTAGAATAGTAGAAAGTTTTTCCGGCTTCTTCAAGGGTTTGGATGGCTATGCGTCCTTCGGTGGTTCCGCCAAATATTAATATCATGTTTGAATGTTTATGGGTGATTAATCGTTGATTTATTTCCGGTACAGATGCTTGAACTCGTGTGCATAGAGCCGTGACAGACCTTCACGGTTGCCGATGGCTTCGCCTACGACAATCATGGTTGTCAAGGTGAGGTTATTTTCCTTCACTATTCTGGCAAGGTCTTTGAGTTCCCCCCTGAATATTTGTTCGTCTTTCCATGTCAAGTGGTAGCAGACAGCTACGGGGGTAGTTTCCGGATATTCCTGCAACAGTTCTTCCTGCACCTGCTTCGCAATGCTTGCACTGAGGAAGATGCACATGGTACTTTGTGAGCGTGCCATGAGATGTAGCTTTTCGCGTTCGGGCATGGGCGTACGTCCTTCGCCGCGTGTTAGGATGATGCTTTGCACTTTTTCCGGAATGGTGAACTGCGACTTCAAGGCAGCTGCCGCCGCCTGGAAGGAGGATATGCCGGGGGTGATGTGGTAGCTCATACCGTGCTGGTCAAAGTAGTTCATTTGTTCCTGAATGGCACCATAGATACAAGGGTCACCCGTATGCAGGCGTACGATGAATTTTCCCTTGTCATAGAACTTCTTCATCACTTCAAATTGTTCTTCCAAATCCATGGAAGCGGAGCTGAGTACGGTAGCCCCGGCCTTGGCACAGAGAGTCAGCTCCCTGGGAACGAGACTGCCGGCATACAGAATGAGGTCGGCGCGTTCCAGCATTTGGCGTCCGCGTACGGAAACCAGGTCCGGGTCGCCCGGGCCGGCACCCACTATTTCGATGTGGCCCTGGCGCACAGTTCTTATGTCAAGGGCGGCGGCCACGGTATAGTTCTCTCCTTTCTTCTTGGGCACCAGCAGCCGGGAGTTGTTTGCACTCAGTAAGGCGGCGGCTTCGCTGACGCTGGGGGTACCCATGTGCTTCATGACGGTTTTGCTGGGATGGGGCACCTCTATCTCTGCCAGTTCCTCGGCTGTATAGAAGTAGACCGGGAACTTCTTTTGGAGCGCTTTCACTACCGGTTCGTCACTTTTGGCTTTAATCGTGGAGATGGAGGCGATGCTTTGGGGCATGATGCCGTATTCCTTCAGCGTGTTCATAATCTCTTTCTCCACTTTCCGCACGGGACCTGCCAGCCGGGCAAGGCCGATGCCGAGGTGTACGACACAGGGCACGTAGCATATCATAGGCATTTCCGGGAAGTTGGGGACTTGGGGAGATACGCACAGAATCAGTTTGAAGCGTGAAGGTTTAATGTCCTGCACCCGGTAGAATACTTCTACATGAGGCGGCAGGTGCGCCTCCATCCAGTCCGTGCCTTCATTGCGCACCGTGAGCAGCAGGGCGGTGGGCTTGCCAGAAACGAAGAGGCTGATATGCTCGTTCATGCATACTCTTTTTTTCTCTTCGGGCGTCTTGGCAAGTTCTGCCAACAGGAGGGTGGAGGGCTCGGCGTTGATGACCGGAAACCACCCGAAACGTTGGGGCAGGGTATCGAGTCCCCATAGACCGGTGCAGTCGCTTTGCGTGGTGACTACCGGTTCGGCCCCGAGGATATTCGCTACCTGGTGGGTCAGTTCGTTGGCTCCTCCGATGTGTCCGGAAAGTACGGAGATGGCAAATTTACCGGTACTGTCCACGCAAACCACGGCAGGGTCGGTATATTTGTTCTTCACGCAAGGAGCGATGGTGCGGACACAGATTCCCATGGCGCCAATGAAGACAAAGGCATCATAGCGGTTGAAGTTTTCCGCTGTGAATTTGCCGGCGGATTCTATATGTGTGCATCCCTCTTCGTGCCTGAGGGTGAAGATTTCGGAGTCGGGAAGTTCGTTGAGTAGTGATTGGGCTATGCTCAAACCGGCTTCGGAGATTAGAATAATAGCTGTTTTCATAATGGGTATGTTTAAGAAAGCGTGGCTTTCATAATTTCAATGGGGTTATATTCGTTCAAGGCGATATGGGTGGAAGGGTGGAGCACCATTCCGTTCCGCTCGATTCCTCGGAGGAACGCCTCCTTGCTTTCTGCCGATACGGAGTTGAAGACGATGCAGCCTTCGGGGTGCAGCACTTGTTTCACTTTCTCTATCATTTCCTCCAGATGTCCGCCGTGTCCACCGATGAAGACGGCATCGGGGCGGGCAAAGGGAGTGAGGTCGGTGTGCAGGAAATCTCCGGTTACCGCCGTAATGCCCGGTGCGCCGAAGCGGCGGGAGTTGGTGTCCATCAGCTCTTTTCCTTCGGGGCGTATCTCGAAGGAGATGACGGCGAGATGAGGAAATTGCAGGCGGGCTTCGATGGAGACGGAACCGGTACAGAAACCGATGTCCCAGAAGACGCGGCGGCGGTTCAGTTCCAATGCCTGCAGGGTGAGCAGGCGGATGGGAGCCTTGGTTATCATGCGGGCGCGTCCGTCAAGATGTGCAAACTCTTCATCGGGGATGCCGAAGGGACGGACTGGAAAGTCTGGGGCTTCGCTACCGTGCAGGGAGTTTGTGCGGCATTGTCCGGGATGGCTGTCCAGCAGCAGGCAGTTGGGATGTTCGAAGTCACCGGAAACCGCTTCCTGGGGTGTCATCCGGCGTATGCGTTCCTTTTCGGGATTGCCGAGATGCTCGCCGATGTATAGTGTGTAGTGGGAGTACCCGTATTCCAGCATGCGGGCGGCAATGGTGGCCGGGGTATGTTCGCGGTCGGTGAGGATGCCTATTTTGGGGGCACGCTCTATGAGGGCACGGTCGAACTCCTGCCAGGGGCGTCCTGTCAGGGAGACGGTGCGCATGTCGTCATACGGCATGACGAGGCGGTGTGCCAATGTCTGCAAGGAATTGAAAGCGGGATAGAGCAGAATGTCTGCCCCGGGAAGCTTGCGCTTTATGGTATTGGCAAAACCGAAGAACAACGGGTCGCCGGAAGCGAATACAATGATGGAGTCGTCCGTCGCCGTCTCTTCGAAGCGGGCAAATATTTTTTCATAACGGGAAAAGACGCGGTCCAGCGGTACGGTGATGGAAATCCATTCGGCCCCGGCAGGCAGCAGAGGACCGACAATCTCCTTATGCCGTATGCCACCGGAGAAAACCTTCCCCTTCCGTATCTGCGCCAGTGCTTCCGGTGGAAAGAAGGGGGAACGGTTGTCATCCATTCCTATGATTATAAATCTGTGTTTCATTCAACGGGTAATCTTATGAAAATATCAAGTAATGTAAAGGGGCATAACAAGTAATGTTATCGGTCGTAACAAGTAATGTTATGGAATGTCTCTTTTCACTTACACATCCCTGCCCGGGCGCAACTGCTCCGCATCGTTGTAGCACAACACGGAGTTCACCAGCGTGGCAGCCAAGTTGCTGCCTCCCTTACGTCCTTCTACGATAATCTTGGGTATTTCCGTAAAGGGTTTCACCATGTGTTTGGACTCTTGCACATGCACAAAGCCTACCGGTGCGGCAACAATGCCCGCCGGATGTGCCTTGCCCTTACGTATCAGGTCGCAGAGTTCCATAAGTGCCGTAGGTGCATTGCCGAATACAAAGAAAGCATCGGGATGCTCCTCCACAGCCAGGCGGATGCCTGCCTGGGTACGGGTGATGCCTTTCTCTGCAGCCATCGTCGCCGTGTGCGGGTCGCCGAGGTAACATTTCACCTCTATGCCCAGCCGCTGCAAAGCTCCTTTGCGGATACCGCTGGCTGCCATCGTGACGTCTGTGACAATCGTCTTGATTCCGCCTTTCTCGATGGCTTGATACAAGGAAGCCACGGCACCTTCGTCCGTATGCAGCAGATGCTCCATTTCAAAATCGGCGGTGGTATGTATGGCATGGAGTAAAGCCCATTTATGGTCGAGGGGAATATGCTTGTTCTTCAGTTCCTTTTCGATGGTACGGAAACTACGAATCATGATGTCTTGCCCGATGCCCGTGGCTTCGGTATTCGTGTCCCGGTAATAGCCGCGCGGAGTGATGAAGGCTCCGTTCCATTCGTAGGACTGTGAGTTGCCTATCAATACGACTGTAAACATATCCACCTCTTCGGGATTGAAATCTCCCAGCGTGGTGATGTGTACCGCTTGTTCCGGGCGTCCTGCCTGGCGTACATATCCCACGGGCGTTTCCGGTGAGCGTCCTTCCTGCAGAAAGAGTTCTTTCAAGCGGTAAAGCTGCCAGTAGCGTCCTTCACTTTTGGGGTTGTAGACTGCCGTCACGAAGTCGGCGGCAGCGGCTGCGATGATACGCCTTTCAATACGCTCCCAGGGAGTCATCAGGTCTGAAAGGGAGATGACACAGAAGTCATGTCCTACGGGAGCTCCCAGCAGTGAGGCTGCCTTTTGGAAAGCGCTGATGCCCGGCAGCGAAATGATTTCCACGTCGCTGTTCCTTTCCCGCTTCATCTCGTAGACAAGCGGCGTCATACCATAAATGCCCGCATCCCCGGAACTGATGACGCAGACCGTCTTTCCCTGCTCTGCCAGCTCGAAAGCCTGCTCGGCACGGGCGCGCTCACGCTTCATGCCGGTATCTATACATGCTGTTGAGGGGTGGAGATAAGGGATTACAAATTGGAAATAATACTTATATCCCACCACTACATCTGATTCTTGCAAAGCGGAAATTACGGCGGGAGTTATATCCGATTCATTGCCCGGTCCGATGCCGGCAACAATTATTTTGGGGTGTTTCATATCCATATGTTCTATTGGCATACAAAGATAGAACTTATATTTGATGAAACCGAAAAAACTCTGTGTTAATCCGCGTAATCTGTGGTGAATCCTTATTGTCTAAACCTGTAAGTGCCGGTATTCGCTCGGAGTATAGCCTACGTTCTTCTTGAACACGCGGTTGAAGTGCTGCGAATACTGGTATCCCAGCTCATAGGCAATCTGGCTGACTGTCTTCCCGCTTCCTATAATCATTTCTTTGGCCAGGTCGATGATTTTGTTCTGGATATATTCCTGCGCTGTCTTTCCGGTTTCCTTCTTCACCAAATCTCCGAAATAGTTGGAGGAGAGGAACACTTTGTCTGCGAAGTATTTCACGGAAGGCAGTCCTTCGGTCTGCGGTTTGTCGCTCTGGAAATAGTCGTCTATCAGTGCTTCGAATTTCATCAGGATATCTTTGTTGGCTGCCGAGCGGGTGATGAACTGGCGTTCGTAGAAACGCATGCAGTAGTCCAGCAGCAGTTCGATGTTGCGTGCAATCAGACCCTTGCTGTGCTTGTCGATGGGGCGTTGGATTTCCATCTTAATCTTCTTCAGACAGTCGAGGAAGATTTCTTTCTCGTCTTCGGACAAATGCAGTGCCTCGGTAGAGGAATAGGAAAAGAAGGAATACTGCTTTATTCCCTGTCCCAGCGAGGTGCCTTTTATCAAGTCGGGGTGGAACAGCAGGCCGGAGGCGCTGGGCTGCATACCTTCCAGCATGTTGACCTCGGTCACCTGGCCCGGGGCGAAGCTGGTTACCGTGCCTTCCTGGTAATCGTAATACTGTTTTCCATAGCGTATGTCTCCGCATTTGGTGTTTTTGAGGAAAAGGGCGTATACGCCATAGTTCAAGGTGAAATGCCTGGGATATCCGGTGGCTTCGGACAAATCGACTACGCTGACCAGCGGATGCAGGGTTTCGAGACCGAACATCTTGTTGTATTGGTCTACAGCATTGAGCTTGATTACTTCTTCCATAAACGTTCCTGTTAGTTTTGTACAAATGTAGAGAATAATCCGGAAAGTTCCATATTGCAGGAGGAGGAATCCGTAATATGGTTACAAATGTCCGTAATCTGTGTACATTGAAAAGAGCTACACCCTTTGTCCGGAATGGTGTAGCCATCCGGAGCAAAGGGTGTAGCCTTGGTATGTAAAAGGTGTAGCCCTTTTACGCTTGCTGGTTATCAATCTTTTAGCATGGCTTTGATGTGTTCCATATAGAGCTGGCGGATGGCTTTGTTTTCGCCCAGTCCCTGCATGCGTACATTCACTTGATAGCCTTGCTTTTCAAGTTCCGTCTTCCACACGCCGGCAATATCTTCCTTGGTATGGTTGCCGCATACCAACAGCAACGGAACCAATGTCACGCTCTTGGGGCGTGTCTCTTTCAGTTGCAGCAGGGTTGCGTCCAGGGTAGGATATCCTTCAATGGTGCTGACGTGGAAGTTCTTCAGTCCATGGGCTTTCATCATGAAGTCGAGCATGGCGTAAGTAGCCGTGCTGGGTAGCTGGTTGCCGTGCCCCACATAGACAATGTCTTCTTTCTTTTCCGGCTGTTCGGCGGTCAGTATACCGATTACCTTCTCGCAGTCTTCGACGGAGTAGAGCAGGGGATTTCCCACTTTTATCTCCTTGAAGAAGGGACGGAGCTTGTCTGCATCCCTGCGGACGGAGGTCATCTCACTGCCTTCTATCAAGGTGGTGCTCTGGACGTAGATGGTCTGGTAGCCTTCGGCGCGAAGTTTCAGCAGTGCATCCGTAGGGCTGTCTTTGTACACACCCTCCTTGGCAAGTCTTTTTCGTACAATCGGCGAGATGTATGCTTCGCGCACTGTAAACTGCGGAAAGGCTTCTTGTGCCTCACGGGTCACGACGTCGAGCGTCAAGGCACGTGTCTGAGGGTCCGAACTGCCATAATGGGTGATGAGCAGAGCCGCCTTCTCCTCTTGTTGTGCGGAGGAGAAGAGGCTGATGCCGAGTAAATAGAGAGTGATGAAAAAATGTTTCATAATTGTTGTTGTTTCTAAAAGCGTTATGGAGAAATTATTTTAGTCTGAGTGCCAGGCTGACTACTACCGAACGTCCCGGGGAATACAAGGCGAAGTTCTTGTTCAGCGGGCGGTTGTCCTTCTTGTTGAAGATATTGTCTATGCCGATGCCCGGTTCGATGACAAAGTTGCGGAAGCCGTCGAAGGTATGGCGGGTATTGAGGTTCCAGATGCCGTAGCCCGGAGCATTGCCGTCCGCGTCACCCGGATAATAGACTTTGCTTTGCAGACGACCGTTCAAGTTGAGGTTCAAGGTATAGTCGCTCCAGCTGTGTGTATAGTTTCCGGTGATGGTGGCTGTATGGCGTATGCTGCGTTCGATGTTTTGCCATTCGCCTCCTTCGTTCAGACCGCGTCCATAGGCGTAGGTATAGTTTCCGGCCAGGGTGAAGCCCGGGAACAGATTGCCGTTCAAGTTCACTTCAAAGCCTTTGACGGTAGCTTTCTCGAAATTGAAGTAGTTCTTGACACTTAGGTTTTTCGTGGATGAAAGGTCACCGATTTCGGGGAACTCTTCACGCAACTGGTTCTGCTCTGCTTCCGGTAGGTCATCGAATTTAGTGGATTTGGAAGTTACCATGTTCTTTACATAGTTCAGATAGCCGGTGACGGAAGCACTGAAACGGTTGGTGCGGTATTCCATGTTGATGGAGTAATAGTTGCTGCGTTCGGGGTCGAGGTTCTCGTCACCCAATGAGATGGTGGCTCGTGTACCCATTGTCTTCTTGAACATGTGGTAGTAGAGCTCGTCAATTCCCGGAGCGCGGAATCCGGCAGCATAGGTGGCACGTACATTGAAGTTGCCTATGTTGTACATGGCTGCCACTTTGGGGGTGAAGCGTCCGCCCGTCTGTTCGTGATGGTCGTAGCGTACACCCACAACACCGGTCAGATGGTTCCATAGCTTCACTTCATGCTGGCCGTAGGCTGATGTCGTATAGACACTTTTGTCCAAATCGGAGTCGGGACGGCGGAGTACTTCACGGCGATAGTCTACACCGAACACCGTAGTGCTGTTGGTTGTAAAACCGAAGATACCTTTCAACTCGGCATCATGGAATTTCTGAAGCTTGGTAAGCGCATACTGTCCGGGCAGGTATCCGCTGTTTTCTATCAGGTATTTGTAGCGTGATGCGTAATTGTTTCCTGAATAGTCGAACTGGATAACGTTGCGTTTACTCAGTTTGTATTTGGCGCCTGCCCCCCAGTTGTAACCTTCGTAGGTAGTGTTGTACTTGCTTCCGCCGGTGATATCCTCGCGTTCTACCGGACGTTCGAGTCCGCGGTTATAGTATCCACCGTTGGCATAGAAGGAAAGCTGGTCCGTAGCATCATAGGTAAACTTCTGCGAAAAGTTATTCGAGCTGTAGCCCAGGGAGAGCGGGGCAATCGTTTCGATGATGTCTTCTCCATCTTCTGTCAGATGGCTGTTTTGCCAACCGTCGGAGTGGTCGTATTTATAGGAAGTGTAGGACCCTATTTTTCCTTGGGCGATGTCCAGATTCAAGCCTTGGGAGAATTGATTCTTTCTCGTATAGCTGCTATTGCTGCTGAAGGCTACCACATCTTTAGGCTCGTTGGTAATGATATTGATTACACCGCCGATGGCATCCGAACCATAAAGGGAAGAAGCGGCTCCGTTCAGTACCTCGATGCGTTTGACGCGGGTCATGTCTATTTGGTTGAGGTCGATGTTACCGGTAATGTCTCCCGTGACCTTGCGTCCGTTGACCAATATCAGCACGTGCTTGTTGGAGAGTCCGTTCATCATCAGATAGGACCCCATTGCGTTCGGACGGAAGGAGAGCGAGGGTACCATCATGGTCAAGGCCTGCTGGAAGTCGGTGATACCGGCACGCTTTATCTCGTTGGCAGTGATAACCGATACCGGAGACGGAGTGTTCTTCAGTCGCTGATGTGTACCCGTACCCGTTACTACGACCGGGTTCAACTCGTGAGTTTTCTTGGTCATATCGTCGCTGTCACCTTTTTCTGCTTGTGCATAGGCACCGGTGGCGATGATTCCTCCCATAAGGAGAACTGTGAGAAGTCTTTTCTTTATCATATATTGTTTTATTTTATATAACGCTGCAAAGGTACATACCATTATCGGAGGGTGAAATACTTAATAGTTGTTATACTGCGATGGCCAAATAGCTATTAATAGGTACTGTATTCCCTTATTCCGGCACATAGATAATCTCTCCATTTTCAAGCTGATAGGCAACTCCCACTTTCTTTCCTCTTTTACCGGAGGTCTTTGGGTCTTCGCTGGGAGTGTATTTCTTGATTTCCTGCCCTTCTTTGGTAATGATTTCCATATTTTCCTTTCCGGGATTCTTCACCATGGTGAAGTCTTCTTTGGAAAACATCTCCGTCATATTGAAGCGGGAGACGAGAGCCACCATCAAGGCTACGGCAAAGACCATTGCTACGTCAAAAAGATTGGCTACCGTACCCATGGGGTCGGAGTCCGAATCGCTGTGCAGTAATCTGTTTCTCTTACTCTTCATTGTTTTCGTATCGTTAGTCCGTTATTCCTTTTCGGCCGTTTGGCGGCTTATCACTTTGTACAGATATTCCAAGTCGTTCATTTCGCGGGCATACCAGCGTTGTTTCACTTGCAGGGTGATGATGCCGACAGCAGCAATGACCAGTCCTACCACTGTAGTGGCAAAAGCCACCTGCATATTGTAGGCCATGGAGGAGATGTCTCCTTGTGCCAAACCTACCAGTGCGGGACCCATCGGGATGAGGGTACCCATCAGTCCCAACATAGGACCCAGCTTGATGAAAGTACGCGAACGTCCCAACTCCTTCTCGGCTTCCACTTCATAATTGGCAAGCAGGTGTTCGCAGTAGGCGTCGTCGTCCCGGTGTGCGGACAGTTTGGACAAGCTGCGGAGGAGAGGGGAGTTACCTGCCGACGGGAGTTGCTGCAGCAGTCCGTCTATATTCTCTGGGGTGATGTTCTCCAGTGTTTCAGCGAATTGCTTCTGTAATTTCATCCGTTGATAGAACTCCCCGAAGAAACCTCCCGCAAGGAGAATGGCACGTAGAAAGAGTAGCAGCAGCAGGACTATGACGGGAACCAGCAGCCCGTTCGAAATCCAGAACAGTGTGTTTGAGATTGTTTCCATATATCTTTTTAGTTTTTAATTCTTTAATTCGTTTCAATAGCCCGTGGCAATGATGCTCAATATAACAATGAAAATATTGACAATGAACAATACTTCCAAGCGCAGCGGCTTGTCACCGATAGCATATCGCAGCAAACGGCTACCGGCACCGACTGCAAGGAAAGTAACACCGGCTGCTATCCATGAGAGACTGCCGAAATCAAGACCGGGAAAAGAGAAAAGCAGTAGCGCCAGGACGTAGCAGATTACTCCGCCTATCAGTATGCCGGGGTATAGCTTCAGCAAGAGGGTGACCGCTTGTTTGAAGGCCGTGTTGCGGGTACGCATTTCTGCGAAACAGTCGAAACAGAAAGCTATCATTACGGCAGCTTCCAGGGTGACACATACCGACAAGTTCAACATCTGCGGGCGGGAAGCAAAAAAAGATGCCACCACGGTCTTGGACTGTTCCGTCATCCACGGAGTCACCAGCCACGCAAAAAAGGCACAGCCTGCGGCAACCGTCCACATTCCCCAGCGGGGATAGAACCCCACCTTCAATAGAAAATTGAGGGCGATGAATAGGGCTAACAGATGAATGACGTATTCCATAATACTCTGTTTCTTATTCTTTTTTCCTTCTCTTCAACAGTACGACCAATCCGATGAAGCCTATGATGACAAGAGTGCCTGCAATCACTCCGTTCACTCTGTTCTTACGTACCGTTTGTTCGGAAGCCAGTTTGTGTTCTTTCAGTACGACATTCTTGTCATTGGTTACGGATGCTTCGTGTACCTCCTGCATGTTTCGGGTATAGGTCTGCTTCTCACTATTGTTCAACCGGTCGGCAACGAACGATTGGAGCCTGGTATTGTCACAAACGAACTCTGTGCAGGCGGCACCCTTCTCGCGTGTGATTTGTGCATGCAAGGAGGCGGTGGTTTTCAGTTGCTCATCAGATGCTTTCCAGTAACCTTTGCGGGCACTTTCCAGCATGACGGCTGTCATGGCCTGGAATGCGGCGGGATTGACACGGAGGAAGTATTCGTGAATGCCCAGCTTATTCTCATCCTTTATATATATTCTATATAAGTCATTGAACAGTTCCTTGTCTATGGCCGACGGACGCATAACGTGCCAGCCGAAGATGTTGCGGAAGATTTCGCCGAACATCTGCGCCGAACCTTCCCCGCCTTTCATCCGCTCTTGTATAAAGGTAGGGTTCAAGACGGTGGAACGTGTCTCTACGGCAATGGCCTCTTTGGCATCCTGCATGCGGCGGTTGGTCCGGTTGCGGTAGTCTGCCATATAGGCATCCGGTTCCTTGCCGGTCACGGTTTTGACGGTGAGCGAGAGTCCGCCCGTAAATTCATATACATGGTCCAGAGAGATGGGGCCCCATGTGTTACTTTGACGGGGCTGGATGACAACATCCGTTTCGGACAGTGCTGAGGCAAACAAACCTTCCTGGACGTCTCCCCAATTTTCGTCGTCCCCATAAGAGGCACCCATATTGTTGAGATATCCTTCCGCTATTTCCTTTTCGCTTTCCCACGAACCGCTGTGCTCGGTATAGGCCATCATACCGGTACTGTATCCGCTGTTGACCGGTCCGAATACACGCATCACAGACATTTCACGGGCACGTTTGGGGGAAGTTCCCTTTTCTACCAGTAATTTTTCCTGCAACAATGTACCTGATGCCACGTAGTTGGAATAGGTCTCATTCCCGGCTTCCGATGCCAGACGTATGGCATCGGTCAGTAGTTTCAGGCGGGAACCGGCGATGTCGCGCAGTTGCCCGGAGACTTGCACCAGCACATTGATGCGCGGACGTCCCAGTTCTTCGCTGGGCACCAGTTTCAAGTCGACCACTCTGCCTTGGTCATCGCGTACGGGTTCTACTCCCAACATCCAGAATACTTGAGCGAGTGTGGCTCCTTCCGTATTGATGAATTCGCCTGCCCAGAAGGTATAGCTTACTTTCCGGGGATATTTGCCGTGCTTGCTGATGTACTGTTTTAAAGTCGCTTCTGCCAATCGCTTCCCATCTTCCCAAGCCCTTGGGTTGGGAGTATTCTCGGCGTTGATGCTGTACATGTTGCGTCCGGTGGGCAGAACGTTCGGGTTCAGTACGGGGTCACCTCCCGGAGCGGGAAATACGGTCCCCCCGCTGAGTGCACGCACCATGGCATTTTGCTCGTTGGCGGTGGAGGCCAGCAACTGTTCGCGATAGAGCAGGGCGGGGCGAAGCTCCGGTGCTACAGATGCAGTATCTTTGGGTGGATTCTGGAGTAAGGCAGTCAGTCTTTTCCTGGCAGCAGGCAAGTAGTGGTGGGCTATATAGGTAAAGTCTTGCAACTGCTTTGTGGTGATTTTACCTTTATCGCGGTCCTTGCGGGCCGTTTCGTATGCCAGCGGGTCGGCAGCGACGGCGAGAGTGGTAGTCAGCAGGTCGCGGTCAGAATAAGGCTCGTTCATGGTGTAGTACGCACCCAGTATCTTTTCGTTGGCTATCTCTTCGGTGAAGGCATCCAGACGTTCCAACTCCTCGGCTGTATAGGGTTCGCCGGATATGGAATCCAGATTGAGGTCGCGGTGCAGCCCCAGGCGCATGGCCTCTTTTTTGATGTTCATTCCCAGAGCCCGGTGTTTGGCAGTCCCTTCGTCCAGCACTTTGTGAATATCTTCCAGCAAGGCCGAATAGCGTTGGCGCATACCGCTCTCCACGTAGGGCGGAGTGAGATGGGTGACCAGTACGGCATGTGTTCGGCGTTTGGCAATGATACCCTCGCCTACGTTTCCGGTGGTATAGAAGTAGAAGTGGGGGAGGTTACCAATCAGTACATCCGACCAGTCGGCCTGCGACTGTGCCACATTCTTTCCGGGAGTATATTCCAGGTTGCCGTGGGTGCCGAAGTGAATCACCGCATCTGCTTTGAAACCTTTTTGCATATACAGATAAGGAGCCAGATAACTGTGGGGCGGCGCCACCGGCATACCGTGCACCAGTTTGAACTCATCATCTCCCAATGCCGGGCGGGGCTGGGGGAAGAGCAGGATATTGCCGAATTGCAGGCAGGTAATGGCGATACTATCTTCTGTTGCCAGCAGATTGCCGGGCGCATCTCCATATCTGTCCGTCACTTCCTGATATTTCTCGGGAAGGAGTACTTCGTGTGCCCATTGTTCGTATTGCTCGGTAGACAACCATACCGGGTGTGCTGTTTTCAAAAACTGTTCTTGCGCTCCTTTGGCATACGAACCCATGACGGCACCGTCACGATGTATCCGCTTGCCGAACTCCTCTACAGTGGCAGGCAGTCCGCCGACGTCGTACCCTTCCGAGCGCAGGCGTTTCAAGAAGTTGTAGAGTGAAGGAATCACTTCCATTCCGCTTGCCAGCAGAGCGTCTTTTCCCGGAGTCTTGAAGTAGCAGATGGCAACACGCTTTTCTTTGTTGGACATGTCTCTCAAGGACATGTACTTGGTAATATGGTCCACTACGGCATCTATCCGTTCATTTTCGGCGGTGTACAGATAATATCCCTGCTTGTTTTTGTTTTGGGTGGCGATGCAGAGGGGCAGCATGCCTCCGTCTATCTCCGGCACCACTATACGGGCAGTCAGCGTACCGCCGCTGACGGGGGTATTGGGGTTCAGCCATTCCTCGTGGGGCTGAATCAGCGGGAAAGGCATGAATAAAGGAATGTTTTCCTGGTGCAGCCAGTTGATGAGTGAGTCATTGCCCAGCCGTCCCATAGGTAGGTAGACTACTGCATCGGGATGGAGGGTACGTATCATATCGGCACGCGGTTGGCCTCCGGCAGTGAAAGGGTAGACATTGAAGCCTGCTTGTGTCAGGCGTGTGATGAGGGAATCTACGTGGGCACGGTTTCCTTCCATCGGAAAGTTGAGTCCGGAAATCAGGGCAAGGTTGCGTCCGTCCTCATGGTAGAGATTTTTTTCTTTCAGATAGGCAGTTACCTCTTGCGGAGTACTGAAGTAGCAGCCGTATTCGCGGTGGTAGAACATGTTCTCTAGCAATGGGATGGGAGGCTCGTAATCTTGGTGTCCCCACCGGTGGGGAGTGGCAATGTGGCGCAGGTAGAGTAAGGCATTCCGGTAGTTGTGTTTGTTGCCGTTCTTGAGGTACTCCCGCAACGTGTGCTGTTGCTCGTTGGTGATGTTATAGTTGATGGAGAAAGCGGAGTTTCGTAACGTATTGGTAAAGACCGGTACTCCGCCGGCACCCACCCGTTCCACTTCGGCAACTTGACTGTCATCGAGATACAAGCCCCTGCTGTACATCACGATGGCGTCATAGCCGGAAAGGTCCTTCACATCTTCTTTTTTGATGCAGTTGACTTCTATCCGGGCACAGTCATTGTTCAGGGCAATGTCGGCAGCTTGTGCCAGGGTTGCGTTGATAATAAGTATACGTGTAGGAGCCAGCCAGTATTGATAGGCCGCAAAGCTGCAGACAATCAATAGGGCTATGCTGCCGAGGAATATTCCAAGTCTTTTCTTATTCATACAAGTTTATTCTCGTTAATAGAGTTTTTGTCTTTTGCAACATTTTCTTCTTATATAATTCACACTTAACGCCACACCCGTGATGCAAACGGCTGTACCTCCAAGCAGCAATACCCAAAGCACAGTCTTGCGCAGGGTGGCATTGGAGTTCAGACCGGGCAGACGCATGCGGTGCAGGGCTGTATAGCTCCAGTATTTCCAGCGGGAGGAAGTGTCTGTATGGCGGATGATTCCCGTTTCCGGGTGAATGTAATAGACGCTCCGGTCCGGGTCGTCCACCGTAATCTTCCACACGGGAAGCTGGGGGCGTCCGCGATACATATTGCTCATGTCGCGATAATAGGTCTCGAAATGTTCGAGCCGGGAGATGCGTATGCCGGGGATATGTTGTGAAGAATCACGCCGGGAGGCATAAATGCTTTCCACGCCTTTCAGAATTTCTTCTTCGGAGAGTTGCAACGGACGCGGCAGGCTGTCGGTGGCATCGATGTAATATTCGTTTTTGCTGTCTTTTACGATGTAGTAGGGATGTTCGCGGAAGTTGCGCCACTCTATCTGCAAAGCTTGGGGATAGGCGGCTATGATACGGCGGTAGTCCAGGGGGTAATCCTCCGGTTGTGGGGCACGGGCATGGAGCGTGCGTGTGGCGCTGCCTTTCTTCAGTGCCGGTTTATGAATCCATTCGGGAATGTCTGCCAAAGACATCATGCCGCTGAAGGTGAAGGTCAGTACGAAGATGCCGAAAAATATTCCGCTGACGTAGTGCCAGTGATACCACCTTTTTCGGTAGGGAGAGAATTTGGAGTGACGGTTGCGGTGTGTCTTGCGCCATACATCCACAGTTACCCAGATGCCGGCAATAACCATGAGGCAGCCCAGAGCTGTGAGCCAGATGACGGTTTTAGTCCAAAGGGCGGTGTCCTGCCGCAGCCAGGTGAAGTACACCCAGTGGGGGATGGCTCCCAGCCATGCCCAGAAGCGTTCGCTTTTGTTGGAGAACTGCAAGACTTCGCCGTTTTGCGAGCCGAGATAGAGTTGTGTCCCGGCATCGTCGGCAAAGTATATTTTATAGACGGGCATTTCCTTTTTCAGTTCAGCGAAGGGAATCCATTGGTCCAGAGAGTGGAGGGTGTCGATGCGGGTAATGGGAGAAGAACACCACAAAGCTGCTGTCCGGTGCAGGTGCTCGCTGTCCAAAGAGGGTCGTGAGATGGTGGAATCGGCAAGGAAATGAAACGTGCCTTTTGTGGTACTAAAGCTGAACTCGGGGTGTCCGGCATTGAGGTTCAGTATCGTAGACCTGACCTTTACGCCACGGGGCAGGCGGGCTGTGACGGAGGAGATGTCCGGAAGTGAGTCTCCGGCTTGGGAGAGCATTTCCAGCTTTTGCATTTTCTCCTTGGCGCTGACACGGGGAAAACGGTGGTACATCATCACGAAGGCGGAGAGGAACCACATGAGAAATAGGATACAGAGCAAAGTGCCCAGTATCCTATGAATAGAGTACATCAGTTTGGTGATAACATTCATTGTCGTTCGCGTTTTTCCTGCAAAAGTACAAGATGATTCAAGAACACTAAATACCCACTAATGGGTATATTATTCAGTGTCTTTTCCGGCAGCATAGGCCGCCTTCTTCGTCATGATGTCCAGCATGCGGTGCTTCAGTCCGAAACGGATATGGTCAATGAATATTTCTTGAATTTCCGGAATTTGTCCCAGTCCTTCCAGTTGTGCACTGACGGTGAAGCCTTCTTTCTCGAGCATCTCCTTCCACTCTCCGGCAATGTCGTTTTTGGCATGGTCTCCGGCAACAAACATGAAGGGGATGAGGGTCACACGTTTGGCTTTCCCGGCTTTCAGTTGTGCCAGCATGGTGTCAAAGGTAGGATAACCTTCGATGGTGCCCACATGGAAATTGGCCAGTCCGCCTGCTTTCAGCATATAGTCCATCTGACTGTAGATAGCGGTACTAGGGGTATAGGTACCGTGCCCCACAAGGACGAAGTGTTCTTTGGAAACTTTCTTGCCTTGTGCCGGGGCGTTGTAGCGGTTGCCCAGAATATCTGCCACCTTCTCTGCATCTTCTATAGAGTAGAGCAGGGGAGTACCTACACGTATTTCCTTGAAGAAGGGCAGTGCACTTTCCACATCCCTGCGGAGTGATTCCATTTCTACTCCGTCAATGATGTTGGTGCTCTGCACGATGAGGTGTGTGTAACCTTCGCTGCGCAGTTTCAGCATGGCATCCAGTGGAGTCAGCTTCGTGGTGCCGCGCTCTTTCAAGCGGCGGATAATGATGCGCGACGTATAGGCTTCTTGGAACTTCAACTCCGGGAAGGCAGCTTGTGCCTTGGCGTTGATGGCATCAATGGTGAGGGCACGGGTATCGTCATGCGTAGTGCCGAAGTGCACCATGAGCAGGGCGGCCTTGTCACCGGGTTTCATACTTGCAAGCATATCGCTGTGCTCGTAATTGCCTCCCCCGTGCGCATGGCAGAGGAGGAGGAAATTACAAAGGAATAAAAAGACAAACAAATTCTTCATAAATACTGATGCTTGTTTTAATCGTTCTCTATGACACGTATCATATCGAAGTAGAAGCGTCCGTCCACTTCGGCTCCTTTCTCTACATTACCGGTCTTGATGTCATAGATGTAGATAACGGCGTTGGCATCTTCTTCAGTGTTTACACCAATGTATGCTTTGTTGTTGAAGATGACAGAACGCTGTGAGAAGCGACCGCCGCTGTAACCGATTTCCTTGCCATCATAGCTTAAGCGTGTCTTGGTTCCGGTGGTAAGATCGAGGATGGCGTAGTAGTGAGAGTAAGCGTCGATGCCGGGTTGCTTATCTGCAGCGGGTCTATCGGCATTGTCATTACGTGCATACACTAAGGCTTTGTTCCCTTCCAGATATTGAACGGTCAGCAATTTGCCGTCGGCATTGGGATAGCCGTTGTAGGAAGTGTCGAATTCTGTTTCGCCTTTGTTGATACGTAGCAGGATGCCTTTGAAAAAAGCGTTATCTTCTTCGTGGAAACAAGCTAGGTAGAGATTGTCTGCTTCGTCGTACATTACGCAGTTTTGCATCAGTTCTCCGTAAGCGCTTCCTGCCATTTCGCATTCGATGGGAGAGAGCACATCTTTTTCTACTTCCATGGTAGAGGGGTTGATAATGGCTGTATGGAAGTTAGGCTCTTGCTGGTCTATATTCGTCAAACCGTCTGTCTCTTTCCAATAGTAGAAGTAGTACAATCTGTTGTCTGATTTGCGGTAGGTGAGGATACCGGAGCTTGTCAGTTTGAGCCAGTTGGTGGGGGCTGGTATGTTGAGTTCACCTTCAGCAAGGATAGTCAAGTCCTCTGCGTTCAGTTTCGTATAAAGAATCTTGTCCTTCTTACCATTGGTAGACATGATGACGAGTGTGTTGTCATCAATCCAGGCATGTGTGTAGGAACGTACCTTATAGCTGTTGGCCTTGAAAGGACGTTCTGCAATAACCTGAACTGCATTGTTCTTGATTTGATATTTTACGAAACGGTCGTTGGTTGCGGGTATTTGGTAGTAATATTTTCCTTTTGAGATAGTCTCCATGGAATAATCTCCCAGTTCCGAACCTTCTCTTTTCACAGTGATGACACCCTGCTCTGCGGCCAATGAGTTGACGCTATGGACAATAGTGGTATTCTTGCTACTCATCCCACCGTGTTTGTCTACGGTGACAAATAGGTCGAAGTGATAGTTATCCTCATTGACTTCCGGGTCGGGATTAGGATTAGGTTCCGGGTCATCATCGGAACACGCTGTGAATGACAGTGCCATCATGGCAGCCATAAAGGCAATCAGTGTAAATTTGAATTTTCTCATTTTGAATGAATTATTAAATGATTAGTTAATGAATAGTCTGAATTTAGCAAAAAAAGCACGTCCGGGCTTCTGCAGCTTGTAGTTGTCATAGGCTGTCTTGTCGAGGAAGTTGGTACACTCCAAAGCCAGATTATAGCGTCCGCGTCTCCATGAGTAAGTGATGTCGGCATTACAGATGTGCTGGGCGGGAATGCGTGCCTTGTTATCATATGCGCCGTAAGCTTCCCAGGTCAGGAAGTACCAGTGTACCCATTGATAGGTACAACCCAGGCGCAATCTGCTTTCGGGCAGGGCAATGTTGCGGAAGGTATAATAAGCCTCTACGCTACCGAATAGCCACGGGCGGTTGGGCACACGGTTGTTATAGGTGGCAGAGGGCTTTCCGTCACCCTTGTACTTCTGCTGGTCGCGAGTGTCCTGGTAGCTGACGTTTGTGGCGAGTTGCAGTCTGCCTTGCCAGTCGTAGCGCATTTCCCCTTCCGCACCTTTTACATGGACAGCCGGGACGTTGGTATATTGCATTGTACCCTCTTTCTCGGCAATGCTGGTCTGAATGTAGTTGTCTACCTTACGGAAAAATCCGCTCATCTCATAATAGAATGTATGTCCATTGCCCGGGTGCCATGTGCCGAACAGAGAGGCATTGAAGTTGTTGCTGTTTTCCGGTTTCAGTGCCACGTTGGCATAGATGGTGGTACCGTTTCCCAACAGCTCGCGGGCGATGGGCAGTCTTACGCTATGCTCGTAGGATACTTTGATGGATAAAGGTTCCACGATGATATACCGGAGTCCGGCACCGTAACCCAGGTAGTTCTTGGTGGTGGAGCCTTGCACATCCTTCGAACCGGTCACGCTGGATTGGTCGGTCTGCCGGATATTGGGATGGTTGATGTAGTCTTTTATGAAGAATACGTTTTCCATCTTGCCATCCAACAGAGACTGGTTGTAGGAGAGTCCCAGGATATGTTTGGTAACCACATCTTTTGACGGCTCGAAGCTGGTATCAAGGTCATCGAAGCGGTCGTTTCCGGTACGGCTCAAATGGTAGTTCAGATTAAAGCTGTGATGGGTATTCAGCTGATAGTCCAGGTTGGTGCGCATGATGGTGAGCGGACGCTTGTAGTGGCGCATGGATGGTTCTTTGCCCATAATCTCGTTGCGCTGGCTCACGATGTATCCTCCGTCCCAATAGTACTTCCGATAGGCAGTGTCCACGGTCAAGGAATGGTCCCAGGTGTGGGAGAGGGAGGCATTCAGTTGCATGTTCTTCAGGATGAAGTTGTACTTCTGATAGCGGGCAGAGATGTTCCAGGAATCGGAATTCCTTTCTGCCATTCCGTATACTTTGTTTTGAACAGACCCCGTCTGCAGTTCCTTGTCTGTTTTTGAATAGGAGGCGGAAACAAAGAAAGCATCAGCCCAGGATTTGTTGACAAATCCGGCTTCCACCTGTGCCAGTAGCGAGAAGTAGCCGTCATGAAAACGCTTGGGATTGCCATATATGAAGTTGTCCCCGCTTTCGTCGCGCATCTGTACATTCTTCATTCTATAATCGTTTTTGGAGTAGTTGATGCCAACGGTGGGCCGGACTATTAGTCCGTTTTTCTTTTCTACGAACTGTGCATTCAAGTCTGCCTTGTGGGTATGGAAGGAGCCGATGCCGTAAGATACATCCAGATAATCCTTTTTTTCCTGCTTTGTAATGATATTGATGGCGCCGCCCAGTGCATCTGTTCCCAAGCTGGCAGGGACTACTCCTTTGTATATCTCAATCCGGTCTATGATGTTAATGGGTAAGTTGGCGAGGGAAACACCGCTTCCTTTGGTGTCCAGTGGCATTCCGTCCAAAAAGTAGCGGACTGAATTTCCAGACATTCCATTGATGGAGAGGTCGAAGTCCGAGCCAACTCCGCCTTCCTCTCTCACCTTAATGCCCGTTGTACGGTTCACCAGGTCGTTGAGGTTATTCAGAGAGTTTACTATCGGCTTGATGTCGAGTGCATTGACAGCAAAGGCCCCTTCCTTCACTTTCTGCGTTTGGGTCTTTCCGTATACTTCGACAGAATTCAATGCCACGGAGCTTTCCTGCAATGTGAAGTTCTGTTTTTTATCCTGTCGGATGTCAAAAGTTTGTTTCACGGTTTGGTAGCCCAGGAAGGAGACGACGAAGGTATGTTTACCCGGAGTGACTTGTAGTGAATACTTCCCCCGGTCGTCCGTATAGGTGCCGGAGGTGGTGTTTTCCACAGCGATGGTGGCTTGGGATACCGGTGTCCCGTGCTGGTCTATGACTTTTCCGGATAAGGTGACCTTATTCTGTGCCATACTACCTGCAGGAAGCAGGCAGATAAATGTAAATAGCAGTCCTGTGATGAATCTCATTTCAGTTCCTTATAAGCGTTCGTAACTTGCCCTCAAGGAAAAATGAACAAAGAGAAAGATTCCTTTATATGGATAAAGAATGCCTCGACTCAATGTTTTGTTGCTTTATTCCCCGAAAGCACTAAAACTATGTTGTCTTGGCAGGTCTTCTGACTTATCCCTCTTTGAATGCCTTCCCATCCGCCGGGCGGACAGTGGCTTGTAGAATATTCAAAGATTTTGGAAGGACTTACAGCAGCGGGTCTGTTCAGGATTTGCACCTGATTCCCTTTTTCATCACTCATCTCCAACAGAACCGGGAGAGGTGAAACCAAAACTGGGACAAAGATAACAAAAACTATTAGGTTTGCGAATACTCCTGATAATTTTTGTTATCTTTGCCCGCGAATTGGTTCCGGATGCATGTTTCCATCATCTGGATTAAAAGGGAATCGGGTGTAAATCCCGGACAGTCCCGCTGCTGTGAAGCTCCGTTTATATCATGAAAAACACCCTTGCCACTGATATGCATTGAAATATCGGGAAGGCTTCAGGATTAGGAGTCAGTCAGAAGACCTGCCATTCATTAAAGGCTGCCTTTGCTCGTGGGTTAGGAAGACAGTACGAAGATATTAGTTGAACATTTAAACAAGAAATGGAATGCCTTTGTTGAAGGTATGTCCGCATTGTGGTGTGACTATATATATCCTTTATATATTAAAGAAAAAGTAAAATGATTAAGAAAGTATTGATTGCCAACAGAGGTGAGATTGCCTTGCGCGTCATGCGTTCGTGCCGGGAGATGGGACTGCTTACGGTTGCCGTCTTTTCCGATGCCGACCGTACTTCTCATCATGTGGCATATGCCGATGAGGCTTATCCGATAGGACCGGCCGTGGCAAAAGAGAGTTATCTGAATATTGAAAAAGTGATTGCCACGGCAAAGCGATGCGGTGCCGATGCCATCCATCCGGGTTACGGCTTTTTGTCGGAGAACTCGGAGTTTGCACGCCGTTGCAAGGAGGAAGGGATTATCTTTATCGGTCCCGCCGCCGAGACGATGGAGGCGATGGGCGATAAGATAGCTGCCCGCAAGCGAATGATTGCGGCAGGCGTACCCGTGGTTCCCGGAACGGAACAACCTTTGCAGAGTGCCGAAGAAGCTGTGCGCATCTGCAACGAGATAGGCTACCCCGTGATGCTGAAGGCGTCTATGGGTGGCGGTGGTAAAGGTATGCGCCTTATCCATAGCGAGAGCGAAGTGGTGGAAGCCTACAACACGGCACGCTCCGAGTCCATGTCCTCCTTTGGAGACGACACGGTCTATCTGGAAAAGTTCGTGGAAGAACCGCATCACATCGAGTTTCAGATATTGGGCGACAACCACGGCAACGTTATCCACCTTTTCGACCGCGAATGCTCCGTGCAACGCCGCAACCAGAAGGTGGTAGAAGAAAGCCCGTCACCCTTCCTTACGCCGGAATTGCGCCGGGAAATGGGAGAGAAGGCGGTTGCTGCAGCAAAGGCAGTGAACTACTCCGGTGCAGGTACCATCGAGTTTCTGGTAGACAAGAACCGCCGTTTCTATTTCCTCGAAATGAATACGCGCCTGCAAGTAGAGCACCCCATCACGGAAGAAGTGGTAGGCGTGGACCTGGTGAAAGAGCAAATCCGCATTGCCAACGACGAGGTGCTGCACCTCAAGCAGGAGGACCTGTTCCAGCGCGGCCATGCCATAGAGTGCCGCATCTGTGCCGAAGATACGGAGAACAACTTCATGCCGTCTCCCGGTGTCATCAAGCAACTGACGGAGCCGAACGGAATCGGTGTCCGCATTGACAGCTACGTGTACGACGGCTATGAAATCCCCATCTACTACGACCCCATGATAGGTAAGCTCATCGTATGGGCAACCACCCGCCAGTATGCCATCGAGCGTATGCGCCGTGTGCTCTACGAGTACAAGATTACGGGCGTAAAGACCAACCTTGCCTATCTGAAGCGCATCATGCACGTGCCCGACTTTGTGAAGGGAGAGTACAACACCCTCTTTATCGAGAAGAACGCCCGCATGCTGGTACGCACCAATACCACCAACGAAGAGTTGGAGAACATTGCCATGATAGCCGCCTATATGGACTATCTGGTTAATCTGGAGGAGAACGTTTCGGCACAGCTGTCCGATGGCCGCCCCATCAGCCGTTGGAGGGAATTCGGCTTGCAGAAGGGAGTGCTTAGGATTTAAGGAATGGAAAATTGATAATGGAGATTTAATAATGGAAATACATATAGGAGACCGTATAGCAGACATTACCCTGGTGGGTAAGGAAGGAAATAAGGTTCAGCTTACCATTGACGGAAAGCCCTACGAAGTGGACATTGTGATGGCGGAGAACGGAAGTTGCTCCATCCTGCACAACGGAAACTCGTTCAACGCAGGCCTTGTGCGCGGCGAGGGAGGAAAGAGCTATGACATCAGCATGCTCCAGCGTTCCTTCCACGTAGACATTGTAGACACGCAAGCCAAGTATCTGCACATGAAGAAAGGAGCCGATGAGAAGCAGGGCGACAAGATTTTGGCTCCGATGCCGGGCAAGGTGGTAAGCATCCCCGTCAAGGTGGGCGACCGACTGGCTGCCGGAGACATTGCCGTGGTGCTGGAAGCCATGAAGATGCAGAGTAACTATAAGGTGAATGCCGACTGCATCGTCCGCAACATTCTCGTGAGCGAGGGCGAACCGGTGAATGCCAACCAGGTATTGATTGAATTGGAGTTGATAAAGGAGGAATAATCCCGAGTCGCATTCAGTCCGTATATTATAAATCACTAAATTGTAAATGCAAATATGAACAGAGAAGAAATATACCGCCAGTTTGAGGAACTGGACAAACGTGCCTCGCTGGGTGGGGGCGTAGACAAGATAGAGAAACAACACGCCTCCGGCCGCATGACTGCCCGCGAACGTATTGACATGCTGCTGGACAAAGGCTCGTTCAATGAGCTGGACAAGTTCGTGAACCATCGCTGCACCAACTTCGGTATGGAGAAGAAGCAGATTGCCGGAGACGGCATGGTGTCCGGTTACGGAAAGATAGACGGCCGCCTTGTATTTGTCTATGCCTACGACTTCACGGCGCACGGCGGTTCGCTCAGCGAGACGAATGCCGCAAAGATTGTGAAGGTGCAGCAGCTTGCCCTGAAGAACGGCGCTCCCGTCATTGCCCTCAACGATTCGGGCGGCGCGCGCATTCAGGAAGGTGTGAACAGCTTGGCAGGCTATGCCTCCATCTTCTATCAGAACACCATTGCGTCGGGTGTCATCCCGCAGATATCTGCCATTCTGGGGCCGTGTGCCGGTGGGGCATGCTACTCTCCGGCGCTTACCGACTTTATCTTCATGGTAAAGGAGCAGAGCCACATGTTCATCACCGGTCCGGACGTGGTAAAGACCGTGACCCACGAGGAGGTGGACAAGGAGGAACTGGGCGGTGCCTATACGCATAGCAGCAAGAGCGGCGTTACTCACTTCATGTGCAATACGGAGGAGGAGACACTGATGAGCATCCGCGAGCTGCTGAGTTTCCTGCCGTCCAACAATATGGAGGATGCTCCCTTCACTCCCTGCTCCGACGATATCCATCGCCGGGTAGAGACGCTTCAGACCGTCATCCCCGAAGACCCGAACATGCCCTATGACATCAAGGATATTATAGAACCGGTGCTGGACAACCAGTACTTCTTCGAAGTGATGCCTCACTTTGCCAAGAACGTCGTTATCGGTTTTGGTCGCCTGAACGGGCGTTCGGTAGGTATCGTGGCAAACCAGCCTGCCTATCTGGCGGGTGTGCTCGATATTGATGCCAGCGACAAGGCGGCACGTTTCATTCGTTTCTGCGACTGCTTCAACATCCCGCTGATAACCTTCGAAGATGTTCCCGGCTTCTTGCCCGGAACGATGCAGGAGCACAACGGCATCATCCGCCACGGCGCCAAGATTGTCTATGCCTACGCTGAGGCTACCGTGCCCAAGATAACGCTGATTACCCGCAAGGCATACGGCGGCGCCTACATCGTGATGTCCAGCAAGCCGACGGGTGCCGACGTGAACCTGGCTTATCCGCAGGCGGAAATCGCCGTGATGGGTGCCGAGGGTGCAGTGAACATCCTCTACCGCAAGTCCTCTGCCGAAGAGAAGCAGGAGATTATCAAGGAGTATGAAGACAAGTTCTCCAACCCTTACCGTGCCGCCGAGCGTGGCCTCATAGATGAGGTCATCATGCCGCGTGACACCCGCTACAAGCTGGTGCAGGCATTGGAGATGGGGCACAACAAGAATCAGAGCAATCCACCGAAAAAGCACGGCAACATGCCTTTATAATAGTAGTTATTTTTTATGTGTGAAATGCGTATCCCCGGAGAAGTGATTTCTGTGGGGATATACTTTTTAAATAGAGAATTAAGAATTAAACAGTAAGGTTGAAAAGTAAAAAGTAAAAACTAAAGATAGAAACTATGGAACTATTAAGAAACCTCTTTGAGGGTTATCCCAATCTTTGGGGCGGAGGAGTGGCACACTCTGTCCTGATTCTGTCCCTGGTCATCACCTTCGGTATCATGCTGGGCAAGTTGAAGGTGGCAGGCATCTCGCTGGGTGTCACTTGGATTTTGTTTGTGGGCATTGTCTTCGGACATTTCGACATGAACCTCGACGAACATCTGCTGCACTTCCTGAAGGAGTTCGGCTTGATACTGTTTGTCTATTCCATCGGTCTGCAAGTGGGACCGGGATTCTTCTCCGCTTTCAAGAAGGGCGGACTTACGCTGAACATGGTAGCAATGCTTTCCGTCTTCCTCAGCGTGGTTATCACCATTGTGTTGCACTTTGCCACCGGAATCCCCATTACTACGATGGTGGGTATCTTGTCCGGAGCCGTGACCAATACCCCCGGTCTGGGTGCTGCCCAGCAGGCAAACAGTGACCTCAACGGGGTGGATGCTCCGGAAATCGCACTCGGATATGCCGTTGCCTATCCGCTGGGTGTGGTGGGCTGCATCCTGGCGCTGCTAGCCTTGAAGATTTTCATGCGGATTAACACCCAAAAAGAAGAGGAGGATGCCGAGCACGGGCTGGGTCATCTGCAGGAGCTGACCGTGCGTCCCATATCGGTAGAGATACGCAATGAGGCAATAGACGGCAAGCGGATCAGAGATGTGAAACCATTGTTGAACCGTGCGTTTGTCATCTCCCGCATCTGGCACACCGGCAGTCAGGAAACAGAACTGGCGAATGCCGATACGGTGCTGCACATGCAGGATGAAATTCTGTTCATTGCCAACCCGAAAGATGTGGAGGCCATTGTTGCCTTCTTCGGAAGAAAAATTTCGGTGGAGTGGGAACGGGAGGACAAGAACTTGATTTCACGCCGCATCCTCATCACCAAGCCGGAACTGAACGGCAAGTCTCTGTCTCAGCTCAAGATACGTAACAACTTCGGTGCCTGCATCACCCGTATCAACCGTTCGGGCGTGGACCTGGTGGCAACTCCCCACTTGCAGTTGCAGATGGGAGACCGTGTGACGATTGTAGGCAGTGAGCTTGCCGTGAGCCATGCGGAGAAGGTGCTGGGTAACTCGCTGAAGCGTCTCAACCATCCCAACTTGATTCCTATCTTCCTGGGTATTGCCCTGGGATGTATCTTGGGCAGTCTGCCGTTCATGTTCCCCGGCATTCCCCAACCCGTGAAACTGGGACTGGCTGGCGGACCGTTGGTGGTTTCCATCCTCATCAGCCGTTTCGGGCCTCAATATAAGCTGATAACCTACACGACGATGAGTGCCAATCTGATGATACGCGAAATCGGTATCGCCTTGTTCCTGGCCTGCGTGGGGTTGGGTGCAGGAAAGGGATTCATCGATACCATTATCTACGAAGGCGGCTATGTGTGGATTGGCTATGGGGCCATCATCACGGTCGTTCCGTTGCTGGTGACAGGATTCATGGGGCGCTATTTCTGGAAGCTGAACTACTATACGCTGATAGGTGTGCTGTCCGGAGCTAACACCAATCCACCTGCATTGGCCTATTCCTCGGACTTGACATCCTGCGATGCCCCTGCGGTGGGATACGCCACGGTCTATCCGCTGGCTATGTTCCTGCGGGTGCTGACGGCTCAGTTGCTGATACTGGCACTGGCGTAGTTTCACCATAGATAATCTATGGTACATAGGTTGATCTGATAACAAGTAATGTAAAGAGAGCTAACAAGTAATGTTAGGCTGCTTTACATTACTTGTTGTTTTTGTTTGTAGTATTCCTCCGCTTGTGCCAGTGTCTCCGGTTTGCCGATGTCGAACCAGCGGAATCCTTGCAGCGGATAGCCTTGTATGTGCACCTTTGTGCAGGCGGACAAGTAGAAAGGAATGATGGAGAACTTGCCGTTCCACTGCCCATCGTCCATCAGGTGGAAGAGGGAGGGGGAGATGATGTGGATACCTCCGAAGGCGAGTTCCCGGTACTTCGTTTCCCGGTAGTCGAAGCCTGCCGGTTTCACCTCTCCGGTGGACTTGTTTATCCAGCCGTGCAGGTGGTAGTCGTCGTCAAAAAGGAGATAGCGGGAAGTCTTGCGCTCGCTCACAAGCAGGGTAGACTCCGCATCGCTCTCCAGATGGTGGCGGTAGAGGCCTGCAAGGTCAATGTCCGTCAGAATATCCGCGTTGTGCACCAGGAAAGGTTCTTGTCCGTCCAGAAAGGGGCGTGCCTTTTTGATGCCTCCTCCGGTGTCGAGCAGCATGCCGCGTTCGTCGCTGATGTGAATCTCCGTGCCGAAGTTGTCGTGGGCACGGAGGAAGTCGATAATCTGCTCCCCGAAGTGGTGGATATTGACCGTTATCTCGTTGAATCCTGCTTCCTTCAACCGCAGTATCACCCGTTCCAGCATGGGCTTTCCTGCTACGGGAACGAGGGCCTTGGGCATGTGGTCCGTCAAGGGGCGCAACCGGGTGCCCAGGCCGGCGGCGAAAATCATGGCTTTCATATTGGCATATTCTCACATTAGCACATTAAACTTTGGCCTTAAACGTCTGTTCAATATTCTGTTCTCTATGTATCAGGTTCACTTGCACGCCGAACTTCTTGTGCAGATGTTCCGCCAGGTGTTGTGCCGAGTACACGGAGCGGTGCTGTCCGCCGGTGCAGCCGAAGCAGACAGACAGATTGGTGAAGCCGCGTTCCATGTAGCGCTTCACGGAAGCGTCGACAAGGGCGTAGGCATGCTCCAGGAATACGGCTATCTCGCCGTCGTCTTCCAGGAAGCGGATAACGGGTTCGTCCAGTCCCGTGAAGGGTTTGTAACGCTCGTACTTGCCGGGGTTGTTCACAGCGCGGCAGTCAAAGACGAAACCTCCTCCGTTGCCCGTGGAATCTTCGGGGATACCTTTTTTGTAGGCAAAGCTGGTGACTTTCACCACGAGGCGGCGCTTTTGCAGGTCGTCTGTAAACTGTTTCAGCTCGGTAAGTTCGCGCAGAATCCGGCAGAGGTAGGGATATTCGGGATAAGGCTCTTGGAGCAGCTGGCGCAGGTTCTCGATGGCGAAGGGGACACTTTGTATGAAGTGGGGCTTCTTCTCGAAGTAACCGCGGAAACCATAGGCACCCAGCACCTGCATGGTGCGGAACAATACGAAGTGGCGAAGCTGGGCATAGAAATAAGCCTCGTCCACGGGCTGGTACTTGCGCAGGGCGTCGATGTATTCCTTCAGCAACTCTTTGCGCAGGCTGTCGGGATAGTTTGCTTTGGCTTGCCACAAGAAGGAGGCAACGTCGTAGTAAACCGGACCTTTGCGTCCGCCCTGGAAGTCGATGAGCCACGGCTCGTTGTCCTTTATCATGACGTTACGGCTCTGGAAGTCGCGGTACATGAAGGTGGCGGAGCTGCTACGGAGCAACACGTCTGCCATCTTCTGGAAGTCGTCTTCCAGCCGGTCTTCCTGGAAGTCCATTCCCGTAGCCTTGAGGAAGCAGTATTTAAAGTAGTTCAAGTCCCACAGAATGCTGCGGCTATTGAACTCTGCCTGCGGGTAGCAGTAGGAGAAGTCCATGCCGTCGGCTCCGGCAAACTGCACGGCGGGCAGCAGACGGATGGTCTTGCGCAGTAACTGCTTCTCATCCTCGCCGAATACGCTGGTCTTGCGGCCTTTCTCGATGGCATTGAATAGGAGCGAGTCGCCCAGGTCTTCTTGCAGATAATAGATATCATCTTCGGAGCGGATGAACACTTGCGGTACGGGCAGTCCTTTCTGGCGGAAATGTTCTGCCATGTAGAGGAAGGCGCGGTTCTCCTCCACAGACTCTCCGCTGACGCCGATAAGTGTAGGACTTCCGATGAGGCGGAAGTAACGGCGGTTGGAGCCGGAGGAGGGGAGTTCGTCAATCTGTTCCGGTTCGTGTCCGGTATGTGCGATGTAGAGTTTCTTAAGTTCTTCGGTTATCATGGTGGTATGTTTTTATTTTCGCAGCTAAGATAAAACTTTTGTCGGAGATATGCTTACCTTTGCAGGAGGAAAATATTTAATTTGATAGCTTCATAATGGATTCCATTCCTCAGTTTCTCATAGCCGCCCCTACATCGGGCAGTGGAAAGACCACCGTCAGTCGTGGACTGATGGCATTGTTTGTGAAGAAAGGTCTGAAGGTGCAGCCTTTCAAGTGCGGTCCCGATTATATAGATACTAAGTATCACGAGGCGGTATGCGGCCGTCCTTCCATCAATCTGGATACTTTCATGGCATCTCCGGAGCATGTCCGCAGTCTGTATGCACGTTATTCGGCAGATGCTGATGTTGCCGTGGTCGAGGGGATGATGGGGATGTACGACGGGTACGACCGCGACCGGGGCTCGTCGGCAGAAGTGGCACGGCTCTTGGGTATTCCTGTGGTGCTGGTGGTCGATGCCAAGTCGGCTGCCTATTCCATGGCTCCTTTGTTGTCGGGGTTCATCAATTTCCGTCCGGATATACGTATTGCGGGAGTTATCTTCAATCGTGTCGGCTCACCCCACCACTACCGGATGCTGCAGGAGGTCTGTGAAGACTTGAACGTGACTTGTCTGGGCTATCTGCCCAAACGGAAGGAACTGGAGCAGGAGTCACGCCATCTGGGGCTGGATTTCAGCCGTTCTAAGGAGACGGAGGGGCTGGACATGCTGGCAGGCTTGCTGGAGGAACATGTGGACTGGGAACTACTGCTCTCGACAATCGGGCTTCCATTGCCTGCGGCGGCTGTGGAGGAGAAGTCGGTACTATCAGAGCCGGGGAAGCTGCATATCTCGGTAGCGCGCAACGAAGAGTCCTTTTCCTTCCTCTATGCGGAGCATCTGGATATTCTGCGCCGTATGGGCACGGTCACTTTCTTCAATCCGGAGCAGGACCGGGCTATTCCGCAAGAGACGGATTTGCTCTATCTGCCCGGCGGCTATCCCGAGAACCGTCTGGAGGAACTTGCCGGGGCAAGGCTTGCCAGGGAGTCTATCCGCAGCTATATAGAGGCTGGTGGCAGGACGCTGGCAGAATGCGGGGGGATGATATATCTTTCGCAGTCCGTTCTTTCTGATGGGGATACGGACGGGGGAAGTATTGATACCGATGGAAGAATCGCCGGAGATGGCGGGAGAAGCAGCGGAAGCGATGGAAGAAACGCCGGGAGCAGTGTAGGCAATATCAGAAATGAGATGGTAGGAGTATTACCTTTCAGCGTTACAAACGAGCGTAAACGCAGGAAACTGACATTGGGATACCGCCGGTTCGACTATAACGGATGGCGGCTTAAAGGACACGAATTCCATTATACGCAGTTTGCCGTGCCCGAAACTGATGGAAAAGAAGGTGGTGCGTGCAGTCTTCCTCCCTCGATAGCGCAGGTTTACAATGCCAAAGGAGAGAAGGTAACCACTCCCGTCTTTCGCTATAAGAACTTGATAGCCAGTTATACGCATCTGTATTGGGGCGAGGTGGATGTGATGGCTTTGTTCGGTGAACTCTAAAATAGCGCATTGATATTTTATGTAATTTCGTTTGTGTTCTTGAAATAGTGGAGTATCTTTGTTTTCATTTAAATATATTATGATTATGAAACTGAATACTTATCGCTTGTCTTCTTTGGAAGACCCTACTGATTTATCAAATAGAGTATGAAAAGAGTCTATACCAAAACTGGAGACAAAGGAACAACGGGTATTCATGGTGGCACGCGCGTGCCGAAAGATGACATCCGTATCGAAGCAAACGGATGCCTTGATGAATTGAATGCCGTGATTGGTATCGTGCGCTCCATGCTGGCGGCAAAAGATGCCTGGCAGGAGTTGCTGCATGCTGTCCAGCGGGAACTGATGGTGGTGATGAGCCATGTGGCCACTCCCTCGGGAGTGGTGAACCCTAATCCGCTTTCTGCCGCAGAGCTCACGCTGCGCTGTGAGCAGGAGATGGATGCCATGACCGTCCTGCTGACGGACAACGGCTACTTCCTTTTGCCCGGTGGCACTCCCATATCAGCCCAACTGCAGTTTGCCCGTACCGTGGCCCGCCGTGCCGAACGCCGTTTGTGGACACTCCATCGCCAAGATCCCGTGAACGAGGATATCCTGCGCTTTATCAACCGCCTTTCGGACTTGTTCTTCGTCATGGCCCGCATGGAGATGCAGCGGCAGGACTGGCCGGAGGAGAAATGGCAGGAGTTTGCCTACAAAAGGAAAAGACAGTAAGCGCTTATCGCTAACTGCCGGGAAGCTGTTTTCAGCATAGGGGGTCTATTTGCTGTCCGAGCCTTAAATCATACAGACATGCCCGTACTTCCGCTTCGCTGCCGATATGCTTTCCTGCATCGTCGGACAGCTTCACGCATTCGCGCCATTCCTGGTTGACGTTCATCTTGCATTGCGTCAGTTTCATTACGATGTTGGAGGGCTTGAATCCGGTATCATTCGTCAGATTGGTGCCGATGCCGAAGGAGCAGCGGATTTTGCCCCTGCAATGCTCCTGGATGTCGAGTGCCTTGCCAAAGTCGAGCGCATTGCTGAAGACGATGGTTTTAGTGGTAGGGTCGATGCCCAGTTCGCGGTAGCGGGCAACGAGCTTGTCGGTGAAATCGAATTCATCACCGGAGTCGCAGCGTACACCGTCGAATAGTTTGGCCTGCTTGCGGCTCAGGTTACTTAGGAAAATGCCGGAGGTATAGGTATCGGACAGTGCGATGCCCAAGTCGCCGTCGTATACGTTCACCCAGTTTTCCAAGGCCATGTAGTTGGCGTGTTTGTAGCCGAACTGTGCGCCGTGGAACATGAACCATTCATGCGGATGCGTCCCCATAGGCTTCATGCCGTATTTCATGGCGAAGTGGCAGTTGGAAGTCCCGGTACAGTATTCGGCGGCTTCCTTCAGACGGTCTATGACTTTGTCCTGTACCTCGAACGAGAAGCGTCTCCGGGTGCCGAACTCTGAAAAATACAGCTGGTGTCGGTTGGAGAGTGCCACCTTTTCGGACAGTTTGCAGAGTATGCCGTCCATGTCGGCCACGTTTCCCAAAGAACGGTTCTTTATTTCGGATACGATAGAAAGCAGGGGGACTTCGTAAAGGGTGGCCTTGTACAGATAGTCCGTGATTTCAATGTTCAGGTGCCGGTCCTCGTCCAGATGGATGCTTACCTTCTCCGGCTGGAAGCGGAAGGAGGAGAGCCACTCCCAATAGACCCTCGGCAGGAAACGGCAGTGGCGGGTCATGTATTCCAGCTCTTCGGCAGTAAGTACGGTCTGTGCCAGGCTGTCCACCGCCTCTTGCAGTTCCTTCAGAAACGTGTCCGTATAGGCGGTGTCGTCTCTGTCCTTGAAGCTGAAAGTGCCCATGGCATAGGGAAACAATTTGATGTAGGCATACGAGGTGGTGAATTTGTAAAGGTCTGTATCGAGTATGGTATGAATCATGGCAAAATATTCTTTAGTTATGATGTTCGATTTTGGGGATGAAGATAGTGAAAATTTCTTATTTGATCAGCCTCTATCTGTTAACAACGGCATATTCCTATTAAACCATGTTATAAATGAGACCGTCATGGACAGAAATTTTGGATATTTCGAGGAAGTCCGTATATTTGCAATGTGTTTTTCATAGTATTAGATTTAAGGTTAACAAAAGATTGGCTGTCTGGGATAGATAGCCTTTTTTTATGCCTTCACTTTTCCTTCTCCGTAGAGGTGGCGTGTAGTGCAGAGCGCCAAAGTTCCATAGACCAATACTTGTATCCACATCGTCAGCATCTGCGGCCATACGTCGGCCAGCGTTCCACCCATTGAATTCAGTTTTACAAAAGCAAGTACGGCAGGACCTGCCGGAAACAGATAGTGGGCTGTCTGCCAATACCACGGCATCAGCTCCAGCGGATAGGACACGCCCGAAAGGAAGATATAGCCCACAGAGAAGAAGGCTATCATCAGCAACGGCGCTTCGGAGTCTGTAAACCAGCGGGAGACGGCCAGGGCAAGGAAACTCGTGCCCAGCAGGAAGGGTATCATCATTGTGACGATGTCTCCTCCGCTGCCGATGTGTGGGATGCTGAACAGGTGCGGCAACAGTCCCAGCAGGAATAGGGAAAACACCACGTAGAGCATGAAGTATACGAAGGTCCTGCCTCCGACAATCCGTAATGTATCCTTCAATGAGTCGGCACGCATCAGCCGTATTCCTTTTCTTCGGGCTTCCGCTTCCTCGCCCGTCAGCATGGCAATCACCATCAGCATCGTCTGGAAGATGATGACAATTAGGACGGCGGGAATCAGATAGGAACCGTAGCCCTCTGTATAGTTGTAGAGCGCCGTGCCGGACACGCTGACGGGAGCGGACGAAGCCACTGCCAGCAGTCCTTGCGGAGGTAGGAATACGGTGCCCTCCATGCGGTGGGCATCGTTCACGGCAAGCATGACGCGCGCACTGGATTCTTGCAGTCCTTTGAAGTTGAGGAAAGCGTCCGTGGCGGCATAGAGTACGAAGACCGAAGTCTCGCCCCGTGCCACACGTGCCTCGAAGTCGGCAGGCAGGTAAAGGATGCCTGCCACGTCGCCCTGCTTCATCCATTGGCGGGCTTCGAGGATGTTGGGTGTCTGGCCGTAGACGGCGGTCTGGGGAGTGGCGTCGAGCAGTCGGATGTATTCGCGGCTGAGGGCGGAGTGGGAGAGGTCTACCACTGCGACGGGAGCCTTGCGCACCAGGTTGGGGGCGTACATGTAGTTGTAGAGCAGTCCGTAGAGGAAGATACCGCCTGCCAGCACGAGCAGGATGGCGGGATTGGTGGCGATGGCATGCCACTCGTGGCGGATGACGGAAGCTGTTGACAATGCGGTAGGTGGGCAAGGTGATGGGGAGGCGGAGATTGCTTCTTCCCTTATCTCTTTTTTTATCCACCATTTCAGCAATGGCAGTATCAGCAGTGCTGCCAATAGGAAGATGAAGAGTGTAGCTACCGACTGCCAGAAGTAGGCAAACCCTGCATCGAAGTAAATCATGGCTTGTGCCGCCTCCGTGAAGTGCCGCACGGGGAAGAGGTAGGAGGCCGCATGCACGGGCGCATACATGGCTGTAACGGGAAACGTGACTCCGGACAGCGTAGCCCCCAACGACCCCACCATGGATACTACACTGATGATATAGGCAATCTTGGGAAAGACAGAATAGATAAAGACCGCCAATGCCTGGGTAGCGATGATGAAGAGCACGGTCACTGCATTCATCAGCCACAGACTGCCAGCGAAGGGGATATGTAGCGGGCCGAACAGTACATAGTTTGCCAGGATACCGATGGACGAGAAGATGAGGGTATAGGGCAGCAGTTTCCCTGCTACGGCAGTGAGGATATTGCCTCGTGCCGTCTCCAGCCATTCGCCGACGCTGCCGAATTTCAGTTCGCTGCCTATGGAGTAGACGGTGGTGAGCAGGATGAGTATCTGGAACAGTACGAAAAAGAAAGGCTGGCTCAGGTAGATGGAGTAGTCCATGTCCGGATTGTAGAGGGGATGGGCACTGGCTTCTACGGGGAGCAGAAAGGTCTGTATCTGTTCTCCGCTGACTCCCAGAGCTTCGGCCTGCATCACGATGGGCGAGAGCGCCACGGGGGCAAGCGTATTCTCGAACGCCGCCATCAGCTCGCTGCCTACCGAAAGAAGGGCATAGTGGTAATAATAGGTGAGCGTTGCGCCAGTTCCCGTCACCGCCTTCTGTTCGAAGCGGGGCGGGATGACGAGGTAGCCGTATATGTCCTTCTGTTGCAATGCCCGGCGGGCGTCGGCTTCGTCGGTGAAGTGCTCCGTCACACGGAAGGTGGGGGCGGCAGAGATGCGCCGGGAGATATTGCGCGAAGTGGCAGTGTTGTCCAGGTCGACGATACCCACGGGAATGTTCTCCATCTGTCCGTTTCCAAAGATGGTGGCCATGAAGAACAGACAGAGCAAGGGTAGCACGACGCAGACGCCGAGGTATAGACGGCGGGAGGTCATGCGGTGCCATTCGCGACGGATAACCATGCGGAGCGCTTTCATTGCGTAGCCAAATTCTTTATCTTTCATTTTTTATTCTTCATTTTTAAGAGTACGGACATCCCCGGTCTCAATCCCTCTACCTGCTGTGTGGGACGTGCGTGTATCTCGAACGTCTGCATGTCATAGCTGCCCGTCTGTTTGGTGGATTTCCAGGTGGCGAAGCTGCCCAGCGGACTGATGTAGTAGATGCGGAATTCAATGTCCTTGCCGTCGATGGCGGGGACATCGGCACGGAAAGTGCCTCCCATCTTGAATTGCGGCATCAGGTCCTCGCGTATGTTCAGTACCACGTGTGCATCGTCCATCACGACAAGGCTCATGATGGGAGTACCGGGGGCCACCAGCTCTCCGCGTTTGGGGAAGATGGTGGCTATCTGGCCATCTTCGGGAGCAGTCAGGCGGGAGTCGACGAGGAGGGAGGAGACTTCATCGACAGTGCTTCGCGCCGCTTCCACCAGGCTGCGGGCCGAGGCGCGGTCCTCGCTCTGCGCTCCGTCCACGGCCATCTGGTATTGCTCGTAGGCGGCACGTTCGGCGGCTTGGGCGGCTTTGTACATGGCTTCCACCTCGTCACGCCGCTGGGAGGTGACGACACTGTCCTTATAAAGCGTTACAATGCGTTGGTAAGTGGTCTTGGCGAGGGCAAGGTCGCTCTGCGTCTTGTTCCAGAGTTGCCTGGCGGTGGCCACAATCTGGCGGCGGGTACCGGCGTCTATCTTCTTGTTCTGCTCCTGGGCCACCTGCTCCAGGGCATTCACCTGGCGGTATTTGGCTTCGATGGTGGGGCTGTTGATGACGACAAGCGTATCGCCTGCCTTCACCCAGTCGCCCTCTTGTACGAGGAAGGAGTCCACACGTCCGGGCAGCTTTCCGCTGATACGTATTTCCGTTGCTTCCACTTGTCCTTGCAGGACCAGGGGCTGCCGGTTCATGAGTAACATGCCGGCAAGCGAAATGATGACCGTTGCGGCCAGGATAATGACGAATGCAATGCTGATGCTTTTATTATTGATTTTCATAAAGGGTAGGTTTTAATAAGTTGTCTCGAAATATTTCTCGAACCGTTCCGGCGTTCCGCAGATAGCCAGCAGGTTCATCAGTGCCACATCATATTCGTAATAGGCTGCCAGACGCGCCACGCGGACGGTTGCCAGCATCGTTTCCGCATCTACGACCTCGGTACTGGTTGCCATGCCTTCGGCAAAGGATTTCTTGCGGATTCGCACCAGCTCTTCGCTCAGCTCGATGGTGGTATTCAAGGCGCGTACGTTGTCTTGTGCCTTTTGCAGTTGGGTGTAGAGCTTGTCGATGCCTACGCTCAGGTCTTCTTTGGCTTTTTCTTGTCCCAGGGCAAGGGTCTGCTGGGCTATCTTCGACTGGCGGATGCGCTTCTCACGCGCCAGTCCGTCGAACAGGTTCCAGGTGAAGCCCACACCTACGATGGTGCGGGGGACAAGATTGCTTTGTATGCCGTGGGCATAGAGGGTCTGCTTGCCGAATACGGCGATGTCCGGCAGGTAGCCGCTCTGGTCGATGCGGAGCTGCTGGCGGGCAATCTGTGACTGCAGTTGCAGTTGGTTCACGGTGTAGTTCTCCACCCGCATGGCTTGCAGGAACTCCTCTTTGGCGGGCAGTTGGTCGTTGATGAAAAGCTCCGAAGTAGGATGGATGCTGCATGTGTCTTGCAGGTTGAGCAGGGTGCGCAGGGCACTTTGCACGACGGAGGCCTCCTTCCGGGCAGCCTCCAGTGAACGGGCAGCTTCATCCATATTCACTTGGGCAAAGAGCCGGCCTGCCTTGTCTATCATGCCGGCAGCTTCCAGTTTAAGGGCATTCTGGTAATGGCGTTGCAGGCTGTTGTAAGTCTCCTGCCGCACGCGTACTACCTCTTGCGCAAGTTTCAGCCCGAAGTAGCTTTCTGCCAGCAGGGTGCGTTGCGTGGCATCGGTCTGTCCCCGGTTTTCGCGGGCAATGTCTATCATGGTGTTGCCTATCTTCGAGGCCCGGATGCGCTTGCCGCCGGAGAATACGACCCATTCGGCGGTCAGGCCGACGGAAGTCAGGTTGCGTGGAGCCAGTGGAAAGGCAAGGGTATGGGAGCCTATCTGGTCGAGTATGCTGCTGATGAATTGGTCGTCCGGCACGATGTTGTGCACAAAGTCCTTTGCCGGGTCGGTGAACTGGGAAAGGGGCTGTTTTACCTCTATCTTTTCGGAAAGATGCACGAACGTACCGGCACCTTGCAGGGAGGGGTACCAGAGGGCATTCAGTTTGTCACGTTCCGCACGGGCGGCTTCAATTCCCTTGTCGGCTATTTTCAGGCTGCGGTTGCCGTTTTGCATCTGCCTTAGGGCATCACCGAAGCTAAGGGGAAGGGAGGTTTGTGCGGCCACTCCACCGATGGCAAGCAGCACGCAGGCAGCAGCCGGAAAAAATCTCCGGCATAATAGATTATTCATAAGTTCGTTCGGTTTAGGGGTTCTTGTTTCTCTAAACAAGAGGAGGTGGGAATTGTTCAGTAGTCATCTTTTTGAATAGAACGTTACAAATATAACGAATAGTTTCCGAAGATATGGCTTATGAATGGGAGAGATATTCGGATTTGCACTATCTTTGCATTCGCTAAAATGGAATTTATGGAGAAACTTCATCCGATTATGTTTGCCGGGACGGGCAGTGATGTGGGAAAGAGCATCATTGCTGCCGCCTTCTGCCGCATCTTCAAGCAGGACGGCTATCAGCCCGCACCGTTCAAGGCACAAAATATGGCGCTCAATTCATTTGCCACTCCCGAAGGGCTGGAGATAGGCCGTGCCCAGGCTGTGCAAGCAGAAGCCGCCGGAGTGCCTTGCCACACGGACATGAATCCGCTACTGCTGAAACCACAGTCGGACCATACCTCGCAGGTTGTCCTCAACGGGCGTCCTATCGGCAACCGCAATGCTTATGAGTATTTCCGCAAGGAAGGACGCGACGAGCTGCGCCGGGAGGTTTGTGCTGCCTACGATCGCCTTGCCGCTCGCTATAATCCCGTTGTGCTGGAAGGCGCGGGAAGCATCTCCGAAATCAATCTGCGGGATACCGACCTTGTCAATCTGCCGATGGCCCTGCATGCCGGAGCCGATGTAATTCTTGTGGGCGACATTGACCGTGGCGGTGTGTTTGCCAGTGTCTATGGTTCGCTGATGTTGCTTCGTCCCCATGAGCGGGAACGCATTAAAGGAATTCTTATCAACAAGTTCCGGGGGGATATACGTCTCTTCGAGTCGGGCATTACGATGCTGGAGGAGCTTTGCGGCATTCCCGTTGTCGGGGTGGTGCCTTACTACCGTGATATCTACATTGAAGAAGAAGACTCCGTGGCGCTTGCCGCAAAGTCTGTCCGTGCCGAGAAGGGAAAGGTGAACATCGCCGTCATTCTGCTGCGCCACCTCAGTAACTTCACCGATTTTAATGTCCTGGAACGTGACCCACGCGTACATCTCTTCTATACTAACAATGTGGATGAGCTGGCAAAGGCCGACGTCATCCTGCTGCCCGGCTCCAAGAGCACACTTGATGACCTTTACGAATTGCGCCGTAACGGTGTGGCGGCTGCCATCACCCGTGCCCACCGTGAAGGTGCCACCGTGATGGGCATCTGCGGTGGCTATCAAATGATGGGGCAGGAGGTGCTCGACCCTGAGCATGTGGAAGGAGACATCGAACGCCTGCCCGGACTGGGACTGTTGCCCATCAGTACCCGCATGTCGGGAGAGAAGGTGACCCGCCAGGTGAAGTTTGGTCTGTGCAATCCCCATTCTCCATCTTCCACTCTCCGTTCTCCATTCATGCAGGGCTATGAAATCCATATGGGAGTGACCACCCCCGTGGAAGGCGCCCCCGATTCTCCCCTAAATCTTTTGGAGAACGGCTCTACCGACGGTTACTACGTGGACTCCACCTGCATGGGGACCTATATTCATGGCATTCTCGACAATCCGGAATTCATAGATTTCCTGCTTGCGCCTTTTGCAGACAAACTGTCCGGGAATGCCGGCGCTTTCGATTACCATACATTCAAAGAAGAACAATACGATAGGCTTGCCGAGCACGTGCGCCGCCACGTCAACCTGCCGCTTATCTACCAAATATTGACAAAGAACCATGATTGAAGGACACGGAGACGATTCCTATAAATACAGCCGTCCCATTACGGCAAACTTCAGCTCGAACGTTTACAACAGGGTAGACCTCTCTGCCTTGAAGGCGCATCTGTGTGCCCGGATTGACGGCATCGGCAACTATCCCGAACCGGAGCCTTACACGCTTGAGGCCTGCCTTGCCCGCTGCCACCGTCTTCCTGCCGAGGCAGTGTGCGTGACGAACGGAGCTACCGAAGCCATTTATCTCACCGCGCAGACTTTCCGCGGGACAAACACCGCCATTGTGCAGCCCACTTTCAGTGAATATGCCGATGCCTGCCGCATGCACGGCCATCGGGTCACTTCCCTCTATCGGCTTCCTGCGGAGAGCGAGGGGTATCGCTTGCCGGAAGAGGTGCGCATGCTGTGGCTGTGCAATCCCAACAACCCTACTGGAACGGTCGTGGAGAAGGAATATCTGGCAACACTTATCAGTCATAATCCGCAGGTATGTTTCGTCATCGACCAGTCTTACGAGTTTTTCACCTTGCGTCCGCTTTTCTCTGCTGCCGAGGCGGCGGAATTTCCCAACGTTCTGCTGCTGCACTCCATGACCAAGCGTTATGCCGTTCCCGGTCTGCGACTGGGATATGTCACCGGCGCCCCCCACCTGCTGCACCGCTTGCGTACCAACCGTATGCCCTGGTCGGTCAATCAGCTTGCCATTGAGGCGGGACTCCATCTGTTGGAACATGATGTTCCCAATCCGCTGGATGTGGCGTCTTACTTGCAAGAGGCTGCCCGCCTGCGCAGTGCGCTCGAGGCATTGGGAGGACTGGAGGTATGGGCCACCGAAACCCATTTCATGCTGGTGTGCCTCCGTATGGGCAAGGCTTCCGCCTTGAAAGACTATCTGGCCGGGGAGCATGGCATCTTGATTCGGGACGCCTCCAACTTTGACGGGCTGAATGAGCACTTCTTCCGCATAGCCGCCCAGAGCCGGGAGGAGAATGACAGGCTTGTAAAAGCAATAGGACAATGGCTTGAGGAGGAATAACCGATGGAAGAAGATGTACTTATACTTTTGGGTGTCGCCTTCAACTTGAACCTGCCGCTTCTCACAGCCTGGCTGCTCGACCACTGGCTGGGCGACCCGGCGTGGCTACCCCATCCGGTGGTGGCTTTCGGCAAAGCCATTTCTTTCTGTGAGCACCGGTTGAACCGGGGCGATTTGCGTTTTCTGAAAGGTGCGTTTGTGGCGGTGTCTCTTGTCTTGGGGGTATACGTCATTACGCTTTTGTTGCTCCGCTTGGCGGCACTCTTTTCTCCGGGCATGCTTCTAACGCTGCAAATATTGCTGATATTCTATTGCTTGGCGGGCACTACGCTGGTTCGCGAGGTGCGTATGGTGTTCAAGGCGGTGGACCGTTCCTTGGAGGAAGGGAGGATGCAAGTGGCACGTATCGTAGGGCGTGATACGTCTGCACTCTCGGCGCAGGAGGTGAGAACCGCGGCATTGGAGACTTTGGCAGAGAATTTGAGTGACGGGGTAGTTGCCCCCTTGTTCTGGTATCTGCTGTTGGGAGTTCCGGGCATGCTTGCCTATAAGATGGTGAACACGCTGGATTCCATGGTCGGCTACAAGAATGAACGCTATCGTCGGTTCGGCTGTTTTGCTGCCCGTTTGGATGATGTTGCCAATTATATTCCCGCCCGTCTGACAGCCTTTCTGATGGTACTGGTTTCCGGTCGCCTTTCCTTGTTTGCTTTTGTGGGCAGATATGGCAGCCAGCATGCCAGTCCCAATTCCGGTTATCCGGAAGCCGCCCTTGCCGGTATTCTGGACTGCCGTTTCGGAGGTCCGCACAACTATTTCGGCGAGGAGGTATGGAAACCTTATATCGGTTCTAATGAACGGCCTCTGAAGACAGAAGATATGCGTGTGGCTGTCCGCATCAACCGGCGTGTGGAGTGGTGGATGGTGGTTGCCGTAATAGTGACATCGACCTTGGCTTCTTTTTGTTTTTAAAATGTTGTTATTTTAACTGATTCTTTGTCCGTTCCAAAAAGATATAATATCTTTGCAAGACCGCGTTGCATTAAAAATGTAACTTTTAAAGCAGACAAAGTCTTATAAATGAGGATAAAGCAACTATATATATTCCTTTTCTTTATTTGGTTCGGGAGCACAATAATTGCATCGGCAACAGATAAAGCGGATTCTTGGACTAAAGAAAAGGAAAGTATAGTCCATGAGGTCATCTCCACTTTTCACAACAGCCTCGGTTTCGACTATCTGACCCGGGAGGAGTGTGACTCGCTGAATGCCGACGGCCTTTTGTCCCAATTGGATGAATCCCAGCGCTATTACACCTATTTCGAACTGGAAAGAATACTTATAAAATCCTCCCTTTTCCGTGGAGAAATCCGTATGGCCATTGCCCAGAGCGACCAGATGTACTCCAAAGCCCGCGCGCTTGCCTACCCCTTCGGCAATGCCCTGGCGCTGAATGCCATGGGAGAGGTGTACAGCTATACCGGCAGGCTTCGGGAAGCCGGTGCCGCTTACGAAGAGTCTTTGAGACTGCTGGATGGGATGGACGGGGAGGATGTGCATATCCGCATGCTACTGGTGGAACTGATAGATTATAACCTGCGCATACGGAATGTAAACGGTGCCTCGCGTTATCTTGCACGTCTGAACCTCTATCCGGAAGACCGGCTTTCTCCGCTGGAGCTGGCCATGCGTCACATCTCCAATGCTTCCTGCCAATTATTCAAGGGTGACTTGAAAGCTGCCAGCCATTGTCTGGTACAGATAGGCCAGCTTGAAGCGCAACTGATTCCGGAGATACGGCAATACCTTCTGATTATAGATGCCCGTTATCTGGTGGCCACCGGAGAGCATGAGGCAGCCTTGACCGCCTACAATGATTTCCTTCAAACCGAATATGCCCGGATAAACCATAACATCTACAAGGAAGCTCTGCTCGAAAAGGCGGATTTACTGGTGAAGATGGGGAACAAGGAAGAAGCCTACGGACAGTACGGCAAGGTCTTTTCGTATATCAAGACTTCGTTCGAGAAGAACTATCCCAAGGAGATAGACCGGCTCTGTACCCGTTTCCAGGCCGACCAACTGGCCTACCAGAACGAACGCGACCGCATTGTATCCATGCGTTTCTATCTGGCAGGCATCATTGTGTCCGTACTGTTTCTGATATTCCTCCTGGTGCTGGGCTGGAAGAAGATATTCCGTTTGAAGCGTTCCCAGATGCGGCAGGAGGCGATGAAGGAGAAAGCGGTGCAAGCCATACAACGGAAGAATATGTTTCTTTCGAACATGAGCCATGAGGTACGTACGCCGCTGAATGCCATTGTCGGATTCTCGGCGGTACTGACGGATGAGGACGAGTCATTCGATGACGAATCGCGCCGGGAATTCTCCGAAATTATCAAGGTGAATTCCTTTCAGTTGCTGAAACTTATCAATGACATTCTGGATTTCTCGGATTTCGAGAATGACAATATAACCTTCAACATCCGCACGCATGATGCCGTGAAGTTGTGTAATGAGGTCGTGGAGACCGTGATGGCCTCGCGCAAGCTGGAGGTTGAAATGCGTTTTGACACGGATTTGTCCGTCCTGATGCTGGATACGGACGATGCGCGCCTCCGCCAGGTCTTGATAAACCTGCTGGTGAATGCCGCCAAGTTTACGGAACAAGGCTCCATCGTGCTGGAACTGAAGATGGCTGATGCCGGTACGGCACTTTTCTCCGTGACGGATACCGGATGCGGCATTCCACCGGAAAAGCAGCACTTGATTTTTGAACGCTTTGAAAAGCTGAATGATTTTGTGCAGGGAAGCGGACTGGGCCTTTCCATCTGCCAACTGATTGTGAAATATATGAACGGCAAGCTGTGGGTGGACAGTGGGTACACCCGTGGCGCGCGTTTCTGTTTTACGCATCCTTTGAAGTATAATCCCGCATTACACGGAGGAACGGCGCAATGAAACGAATACTGATTCTCATCCATGTTTTGTTTTGCGGATATATCTGTCCGCTGCTGGCAGAAGACACGGGGGCTGTCCGGTATCAGGACAGCATCCTGAAGGTTGCCGATACCCTGCCGGCCACCCTTGTCCGGCTGACGTATCTCCGTGACATGGCCTACAAGCACCAGTATGCTCCCTATAACATGACTTTTTCCACCCGTCTGTACGAGGAGGCGCGGCGGCAGAAGAACGCTTTCTATGAGAATATGGGCGCTTACTATCTGGCGGCATGTTATGACAAGAAACACGACCCGGACAGTCTGTCGTATTGGGTGGATGTGCTGAAGGATTTTGTCTCCCAGGTAGGCACTTACGATTATTATCTGGAGCAGAAGGCTGCCATCAGCCGCGCCCTGGCTTCCAAGAGACAGATAGAGAAAGCGGTGTATGTGGCTAAGGAGACGTTGGAGGAATCAAAACTCCGCCATAGCAATAACGGGATGATAGCGGCGTATAACAGTCTGGGGTGTGCCTACGGAGTGTCCAGCCGCCCGAATGAGGCACTGGACGCTTTCTTGGAGGCTTACCGGAATTTCTCTCCCCAGACAAAGACCAGCCTGAAAGTGGATATACTGTCGCGTATTGCCCAGGTATACGGCAATGGCGGTAAAGACAGCCTGAAGCTGCCCTATTTGCATGAAATGGACATGACGTTGCAGACGGTTATTTCCAAAGAACCCGAGACAAGGAAGAACTGGAGCAATTTCGAGATTGACTGCGAAGTGAAGTATATCCTGCACTACATGAACCGGAAGAACTTTACAGTGGCGCACGAGCATATCGAGAAAGTAAAGAAACTGCTTGAACCGCATGTAGATCCCGTCTTCTGGCTGAATGTCCAGTTGATACAGCTTCAATATTATGCCAAGACCGATGAGTATGACAAAAGCATCGCATTGATAGACGAGGTGACCCCTACGGTACTGAACAACTACGTTTCCACCTTTGCCACTTTGATAAACTACAAGGCGAGTACGCAATATGACAAGGGGGACATTGACGGGGCCATCGAGACCCGGCGCTACCTCATACGCAAGCAGGATTCGCTGAACAATGCCTTCTCGGCCAACCAGTTGAAGCAGGTGAAGGAGATTTACCACATTGACGAGCTGTTGTTGGAGAAGCAGAAGATTCAGGACATGAATTACCGTATAGGATTTATATTCCTGGGCGTCTGCCTGCTGCTGATGCTGCTTTTCTACTTGTATACGCGCTATGTCTCCGGAAAGATTGCTGTCGTAGAGAAGAAGACGGCTGAAGCCGCTTTGCAGGCAGAGACGGACAACATCGCGAAGGAACGTCTGAAATCGGAAATCAGCCATGATATACGTACTCCGCTGAATGTGGTGGTGGGCTTTGCCGAATTGCTGACCGGAAAGGAGGAGCTGGATAAGGAGACTAAGAGGGAATACGGGCAGATGATTCAGACCAATGCGGAAAGTCTGCTGAATTATGTCAACAGCATTCTGGAGTTGTCCCGCCTGGAGTCCGGCAAGATTCAGTATGAGGACGAGGAGTGTGACATTATTCAGTTGTGCAGTGAGGTGCTGGATAAAGTGAACAGCCGTGAGGAGAGCGCTGTGTCTGTCAGCCTGCAGACCGACCTCAAGGAACAGTTTGCGAGGACAGACCGGAGATGGTTCGATACATTGCTTGTCAGCATGCTGACTCCGTCAGAGAATGATACTGCCCGTTATGAGGCGATTATCCGCATCAGACGGGACCGCACTAGGTCGGCCCTCTATTTCGATGTGGTCAACGCCCCGTTTGCAAAGGTACATTTTGAGAATAAAACGAGCTTGATTCGCCATGAAATCAATGCCCATTTTATTCATTATTTTGGAGGTATCTACAAGGTGCAAACCGAAGCGGAGGAAGGCCCTACTATTTCGTTCACTATTCCTTGTCGAGATTGATGCGGACGATGCCGCCGTAGGGCGTCAATGCGTCGAAGGCTTCTTCGGCTTTGAGGATTCCGGCATAGAGTTGCGCGCAGATGAGTACGCCGCCATGTGCGAAGATGGCAACGCGTGTATAGGGCTTCTTCCTCAACTCGTCCAGAAACTGGCCGACACGTCGGTATTGCATGGCAAAGGACTCTCCACCGGTAGCTGCCACGTTCATGTAGTCGGCATACCATTCCTGCAAGCGTGGGTCTTCATTCTGCTCGAACGGCTTCATCTCCCAGTCACCAAAATTGATTTCCATAATCCGTTTGTCCCGTTCTGCATCGGGATAGCCGCAATAGGTGGCGAGGCGCACGCAACGGGTCAGGGGACTGGTGTAGACGTGGTCGAACGGAAGGTATGCCTTCAGGTTTTCTGCTGTCACGGCGGCTTCCGCTTCAAACGTGGGTTTTAGGGGAACATCGGTCTGTCCGTAGCATACGCCCGGAGGGACATCTACCGAAGTGTGTCGAATGAATATTACTTCCATCTTTAATTTTTAGTTTTAATTTATAATTAGGATAAGGCTTCCCAAATAGAAGGACAGTTCGCATAGCAGGAAAGTGGCCCCGCAGCAGTCACCCGTATATCCTTGCAGGCGCCGCTTCATCAATCGGTAGAGCAGGAAGAAGGTGAGCAGTGGGAAGAGGGTGGCAATCCACAGCTTTATAGGCAGCAGCAGTACGAAAGGAAGCAGACCGCAAAGAAATCCGGCCAGTAACTCGTACCAGCTCATGCGGTTGTAGACGGTCTTGCTTTTGCTGTCTTCCTCTTTCCGGGCATAGGGCAGATAGTTGACAATCTGGGAGGCACAGAACTTGGACCAGCAGTCACCGCAGAGCACAAGGATGCAGAGAAGTCCCAGTGGCAGGTGATGAAGTTGGAGCAACAGCAGGAAATAGCATATCAATCCGATGACACCGTAGCTTCCGATGTGGGAATCCTTCATGATGGCAAGAGTCCGTTCTCGGGTGGTACCGCCACCGAAACCGTCGAAAAAGTCTGCCAGTCCGTCTTCGTGCAGGCATCCGGTGACAATTAGGCGTGCGATGAGGGCAAGAATCCATGCCAATGACACCGGCATAATCTGTCCGGCAAGCCACAGCACTGCCGCCATCACGCCTCCCGTCAGCCAGCCTACAAGCGGCCAATAGGGAACCACATGCTTGAAACACTCTGCCGGTACTTCCTTGATTTTCCAGAAGGGCAGTCGGGTGAGCATTATGAATGCAGCCAAGACATTGTTCATATTAAAAGTATTTAGTGATGGAGGCATGTGCAAAGTTATCCATTTCATTGAGCATCCGCACGGCCGAGTCGACAATGGGATATGCACAGATGGCCCCCGTTCCTTCTCCCAAACGCAGTCCCAGGTTCAGCAGCGGACGGGCATGCAGGGCGTCGAGTACCAGTTTGTGGCCCGACTCGTCTCCGCAGTGTCCGAAGATGGCGTAATCCGTCACTTCCGGATAGAGCCTGGCGGCGGCAAGCAGGCAGTTGGTCATGATGAATCCGTCTACAAGGATAATCATCCTCAGCTCGGCAGCTTGCAGCATGGCGCCTATGGCCATCACCATTTCCAGTCCGCCAAAGTAGCGGATGATGTCTCGGGGAGAGCCGTCGCCCTTGTAGTTCTCCATAGACTGCTTCAACACTTCGTATTTGTGGCGGATGCCCGCGCTGTCGAGTCCGCTGCCTGCGCCGACACATTGTTCCAGAGGAATACCGGTGAAGCAGGTCATCCACAGGGAGGATGAAGAGGTGTTTCCGATACCCATTTCACCGAAGCTGAGGACATTACTGCCTTCTTCATGGCATTGGCGCACCACCTCGGCACCCCGTTCCAGGCACATCTCCATTTCCTCTTCCGTCATGGCTGCCTCGTGCAGATAACTCCGGGTGCTTTTGCGCACTTTCATATTGATGATGCCTTTCTCGTAGGGGAGGTCGTAGTCTACTCCTGCATCTACAATCTTCAGGGTAAAGCCGTGCTGCCGGCAGAGGAAATTGACACCTGCCCCTCCATGAAGGAAGTTGCTGATTTGCTGCCAGGTGATTTCCTTTGGAGACAGACTGACACCTTCTTCTACAATGCCGTGGTCGGCGGCGAAGATAATGTTTTGCGGATGTTTCAAGGCGGGGGATAATGTCTGTTGTATGAGTCCGATTTGGAGTGCCAGTTCTTCTAAAATGCCCAATGAGCCTTTGGGTTTGGTCAGGTTGTTGATTTTGTCAATCAATGCAGGACGGATTGACTCGTCCGGGCGGGTGATATGAAATGTTTTCATCAGTCTGTTGAATTTTAATTGTCTGTTGTTTTATGAATGAGTGTTTTTTACGGTAAGTGGGATGCCGGATACCATCAGTATCACTTCGTCGGTACGGGCGGCTACATATTGGTTCATCCAGCCTTGCATGTCCGTGAACTTTCGTTGCAGTTCGTTCTCGGAAGTTCCTCCCATACCTATTTCATTGGTTACAAAGATGAAGGTTGCGTCTTGTGCCGTGAAGCGGTCGAACTCCGCCTTTACTGCGGCAAGTGCCCGGTCGGTATCTGAATGCAGGTCGAAGAAAAAGTTGGTACACCATAAGGTGATGCAGTCTATCAGGACGACCCGCCCCTCCAGCCGGTGGCGGCTGAGTTCTTTCTCCTCTTCGATGTTTGTCCATTCCGGTCCCCGGCGTTCCTGATGCCGGATTACCCTCTGGCGGAATTCTTCGTCCCAGATGCGTGCCGTGGCAAGATAAACGGGAGTGGGAGAGAGCTCGAGTGCCAGCTTTTCCGCATAGGTGCTTTTGCCGGAACGTGCTCCTCCGGTGATGAGTATGATTCGTTTCATTGGTATTTAGTCTGTATTTTGAAAGAATATCTTTGTTTTCCCGAGCAAAAATAAGAAATATTTGACGAAACGTTTGTTTTTTTAGGAAGTAATTTATTAACTTTGCCACCGTTTTTAAGGCATGACCTTGGAAATGTTTATGCGGCAGTAGCTCAGTTGGTAGAGCATCAGCTTCCCAAGCTGAGGGTCACGAGTTCGAGTCTCGCTTGCCGCTCCTCCATTTAGAGTTAGGCAGTTGCATCACAGCGGCTGCCTTTTTTTAAATATCGAGGAAAATGTTCGGGTCAAGCCATTTTAAACGTAGGAAAAACTTTAAAAAACGAAATAGAATGGCAGTAGAATTGAAAGACCTTACCAAACGTAGTGAGAATTATTCTCAGTGGTACAACGAGTTGGTGGTAAAAGCCGATTTGGCAGAACAATCGGCAGTACGCGGCTGTATGGTAATCAAGCCCTACGGATACGCTATCTGGGAGAAGATGCAACGTCAGTTGGACGATATGTTCAAGGAAACGGGACACGTCAACGCTTATTTCCCCTTGCTTATTCCGAAATCATTCCTCAGCCGTGAAGCGGAACATGTGGAAGGCTTTGCCAAAGAGTGTGCCGTCGTGACGCACTATCGTTTGAAGAACGACCCGAATGGCGGCGGTGTGGTGGTGGACCCTGCTGCAAAACTGGAAGAAGAGCTGATTATCCGCCCTACTTCCGAAACCATCATCTGGAACACCTACAAGAACTGGATCAATTCATACCGCGACCTGCCTATCTTGTGCAACCAGTGGGCAAACGTGTTCCGTTGGGAAATGCGTACCCGTCTGTTCCTCCGTACCGCCGAATTCCTCTGGCAGGAAGGACACACGGCACATGCCACCCGCGAGGAAGCCGAAGAAGAAGCGGTAAAGATGCTGAATGTATATGCCGAGTTTGCCGAAAAATACATGGCGGTGCCCGTGGTAAAGGGCGTGAAGTCTGCCAACGAGCGTTTTGCCGGTGCCCTCAACACCTACACCATCGAAGCGATGATGCAGGACGGAAAGGCTTTGCAGAGCGGTACTTCCCACTTCTTGGGACAGAACTTCGCCAAGGCGTTCGATGTGCAGTTCGTCAATAAGGAGAACAAGCTGGAGTATGTTTGGGCTACTTCCTGGGGTGTTTCCACCCGTCTGATGGGAGCGCTTATCATGACGCATTCCGATGACAACGGTCTGGTACTTCCTCCGCACCTGGCTCCGATACAAGTAGTTATCGTTCCTATCTACAAGAATGCGGAGATGCTGGCTAAGATTGACGAGAAAGTGGCAGGCATTGTTGCCAAGCTGAAGTCAATGGGTATTTCCGTGAAGTACGACAATGCCGACAACAAACGTCCGGGCTTCAAGTTTGCCGACTATGAGGTGAAGGGGGTTCCCGTCCGTCTGGTGATGGGTGGCCGCGACCTGGAGAACAATACAATGGAAATCATGCGTCGCGATACACTGGAGAAGGAGACGCGTTCCTGCGAGGGTATCGAAGAGTACGTGAAGGATTTGCTCGAGGACATTCAGGCAAATGTCTACAAGAAAGCGCTCGATTACCGTAACAGCCGCATCACCAGCGTGGACAGCTACGAGGAATTCAAGGAAAAGATTGAAGAAGGCGGCTTCATTCTGGCTCATTGGGACGGGACTACCGAAACCGAAGAGAAAATCAAGGAAGAGACCAAAGCAACCATCCGTTGTATTCCTTTCGATTCATTTGTTCCGGGTGACAAGGAACCGGGCAAGTGTATGGTTACCGGCAAGCCTTCTGCCTGCCGCGTGATTTTCGCACGTTCCTATTAATAATACCCACCCCGGATTACGCGGATTAACACAGATGATTTTAGGAGTTCTGATAATCAGAAACTTTTATCTGTGTCAATCCGCGTAATCTGGGGTGATTGTATATCTTGATACGTCCTCTCGGTTTTAAATTTATAGAGTTATCTCTCATCATGAATTGATGAACAGCTATTTATATTGCTTCAGAAATTCTGAGATTGTTTTACGTACAGTTTCCGGAGATTGTTTTGAATGAAGCATTGCTGCAATGACAATCCTATTCTCATCAATCAAATAATATATCACGTTAGGGGAAAGTTTTAAATGACGGACAGTAATGTTGTTAAATAGAGTAGAAAAATCACTGTCTATAATTCCTATATACGGATGTTTTGCTAAAAGATTTACTTTGTCTTGTATCTTTTGATGTGTTTTCTGTGCCGTCAACATGCCAAAATTATTCTCTACATAAATAAGTATCTCTAAAAAGTGCTCATAAGCCAACTTAGACCAGACTATTTCCATCCCATGCGTTCATTTATCATACTCTCTATTTGGGAGTTTGATATACAGTGTCCTGCTTTATTCTCTTCTAAGGCAAATAGAAGGGCTTCAGCCAAAGCATCTCGGGGAATACTGTTGATAAAGTCGTCCATCGGTATGGCTGATTGATGATAAGTTGCCATCATCGGTTCTTGTGCCGTTTGTTTGGAAGAGTCCTGCTCTTTATATGGTTTAATTTTACCCATTGCTTTTATTTTTAATCAAAGGTAAACTGAATAAATGAAAACTCCTAATATTCAATCCATTTATTTTCCACTGCATCAAAGCCAACCAATCTACATACTATTGTAACCTCCTTCACATCTTCTCGTAACAACTTTCCCTCATTTTTGCAGCGTAAAAAAAGAAAGGAGGCCCGAATATGAAACTGAACAGAAATGACTATACCGTAGAGGCGGCAGCCGGCGGTGGTTTTTACGCTTATTTCATGAATAATGTGTTGTGCAGCGCCTACGGTGAAACGCCTGACGAAGCCTGCGAAAACCTGGAACAGATTGTTGACGATTTTGTCAGTGATATGTATATGGTCGAGGAATTTGTCTGATGCTCCGGCATCATATGCCGACCGAATTATCCTTTTTACGTATTTATTCCATAAATTCTCTTGAAGTCATGTCTGCGCGATGCCGGTGTGACTTTTGTCATTTATAACCGAATTGTCACATTCTTCACATTCTGCCGTAACACGGAGGTGCGATCTTTGCATCAACTAAATGCAACGTCATGTGCTGCATGTGTTTCAACAGTAATTTGTAAATCATCAAGTCGTCCCAATGAAAGTCCTTTTTATCGTTCAAGGAGAAGGCCGCGGGCATCTGACCCAAGCCATTACAATGGAAGAGCTGCTGCGCCGCAACGGTCACGAAGTAGTGGAAGTGTTGGTGGGCAAAAGCAATTCGTGCTGTCTGCCCGGTTTCTTCAACCGCAGCATCCAAGCTCCGGTGAAACGTTTTCTCAGTCCCAATTTCCTGCCTACGCCTGCCAACAAGCGGGCAAGTCTTGCGCGTAGTGTGGCCTATAATCTCACCCGTCTGCCCGTCTATCTGAAAAGCATGCACTATATACACCGCCGCATCGAGGAGAGTGGTGCCGAACTGGTCATCAACTTCTACGAACTGCTCACGGGGATGACCTATCTCTTCTTCCGTCCTTCCGTTCCTCAAATAAGCGTCGGGCACCAGTACCTGTTCCTGCACCGCGATTTCGAGTTTCCCGGTAAGAACGGCTTCCATCTGTGGCTGCTCCGCCTTTTCACCCGTCTCACGTGCATAGGTGCCCGCGAAAAGCTCGCCCTTTCCTTCCGCGAGATGGAGGATGACGAAGAAGCGCATATCCGCGTGGTTCCGCCATTGCTGCGGAGGGAGGTGCTGTCGTGCGAAGGTACGGAAGGGGATTATCTCCACGGATACATGGTAAACTCCGGTTTTGGCGAGAATATCCTCCACTGGCACAGTGCCCATCCGGAAATACCCCTCCACTTCTTCTGGGACAAGCAGGACGAAGCCGAGGTGTGCCGTGTGGACGACACCTTGAGTTTCCATCAGCTCGATGACGTCAAGTTCCTGCGCTACATGGCAGGCTGCAAGGCCTATGCCACTACTGCCGGCTTCGAGTCGGTCTGCGAGGCGATGTATCTGGGCAAGCCTTTGCTGATGGTTCCGGCGCATATCGAGCAGGACTGTAACGCCTACGATGCATTCCGTAGCGGTGCCGGTGTCATCTCCGAGGAGTTTGATTTGGAACGTCTGCTGGACTTCTCGGAGCATTTCCGTCCGAACATGGCTTTCCGCTATTGGGTGCGTAGCTGCGACTGGCGTATCCTGCGCTGTATAGAGAGGGAAGAAAAAGAGGAAACCTTTTTCGGGGTTTCCTCTTCCTGCCGTCCTTTCTTTCCGGCGACTTAAATGCTCACGTTCATCGCATTGGCTCCCAATGCCCCTAAGATGGCGGAGGCTACTGCAATTACGACTTTCAGAATTTTATCCCAGATACTTTTTTTCATGCTATATACGTTTTAAAAGTTGAACATACGAATCGGTAGTAAAATCAGTCATACTTATCCCAACGGATTTTCGCCCTGGTCTCCGTCCGAACCGCCTCCGTCTCCCGAGCCGGAACCGCCGCCGGAGCTTCCTCCTTCACCGTCTCCCTTGTTCAGCAAAGCTTCCAGGTCGTAGAAGTCAATCTTCTGCCCGGCACGCGTGGCGGCGATGTCCGGTCTTACGGTACTGGAAGGCCGGAAATTGATTTTCACCGCCTTGATGTTCTTGGCGGTGCACTCCTTTACATCCAGTACGCCTGCCGTACGCGCCGACAGGCTGAATACGCCGAAGTTCTTGATATTCACCGACTGGCCGCTGTAGAGGGTTGTTATCATGGCCTCCACAAAATTGGTCAATACACTCTGGATGTCTCCCAGTGTCAGCGAACTCTTCTCCTTCATCACATACGCAATGTCGTCCAGCGTCGCATTGTCGCCCAGTGTCACCAGCTGCGGGTAGAACTTTGCCACCGCATCTGCCTTTCGAGGATCTTTCCTCGCAATCTTCTTGAATGGTACTCCCATAAACAATTAAATAATTAAAAATTAACAATTAGAAATTAAAGTCCCGTATTGCAATACTCTTCTCTTTCTCCTTTAGGGGGGGGAAGAGGGGTGCTGCAAAAGTACTTCTCCGGCTTTTTCTGCTCATAGCTTTCTTCGGGTTACGCCGTCTCTTTCCCGTTTCCTTTCTGTTCAGGAAAAGTTCTTCGTCCGATGCCCGTTTATGTCTGTATACGCTTGGTCATACCGCTGATATTCAGTATCTTTATGGTGTAATAATCAACCAATAACATAAGGAATGAAAACAGAAAAAGAAAAGAGGGAAGAGGAGGAGGAAGACCTTCGTCCGTTCCGCATCCACGCCTATTCGAAGGAGGAGCTTGCCATGCTCTACAACCCGACTTACTGCATCAGCAATGCCATCTATACCCTGGCGGCATGGATACGCCACAACAAGGCGCTGAAGGGTGAGCTGGAGAAGGTGGGCTACAACAAATACCGGCGCACCTTCACTCCGCTGGAAGTGAAAGTGCTGGTGAAGTATCTGGGAGAACCCTGACAGGATGCCGGCCGGAAATAGGGAAGCCGTGTAAAGAAAACGCCAATATATGTAAAGCCCCGTAACAATATATGTTGTCATGCACAACAATATATGTTACGGGGCTTCTCTCTTCTCCTCGAATACCGGTTACTGATATAGCTGGATGTCCACTACCTCATATTCGGTCGTCTCCTGCTCGTTGGTCCGTGTACCGAATCCGTACTTTTCCAGTGCCTGCACCAGTACCAGCTGGGTGTGCGGGTTCACCTGCACCTTCCCGAATATGCTGAGCTTGGTCAGTATGACGCTGGCAGGGAGCCATTTTACCTGCAGGTCCTCGGGCAGCGGTTTGCGGAAGAAGACGAAGAGGTTCTCCTCCACGGGGGCTTTCATGCGGTGCCGTTCGTTGTGCTTGTTCAGCTGTTCTATCTCCTCGCCCTCGTACCAGTATCTGAAACCGTCTTTCAGCAAGGCGAGCGCCTGGGCGTAGATGCCGGGATGGTTCACCGGGGTGTGGTAGTCTATGCCGGTGACGGTGATGGGGAGGAAACGCCGGTTTCCACCGATGTCCTGCAGGCACTGCCGGTTGTTGGTGCTCGCGATGAAGGAGCAGTGGCGGGGCAGGGTGAAGGCTTCGATGTCGTAGGCCTTGCGCTGCGTCACGTTGTCCTGCGCGATGATTCGCTTCAATGCTGCCAGCTCGCCGGGCTTCACGCCTTCGAACTCCTCCATGTTGATGATGATTCGCGTGGCGAGCAGGCGGGCATCGTCCTTGTTGCTCGGGTCTATTATGCCGTTGTAGAAGTACTCTTTCCACTCGGGCGGCAGCAGGCGCCGAATCCAGCTGCTCTTTCCCTTTCCCTGCTCGCTGTAGAGGATGATGACGAGCTGGTTCATGTCCTCGTCGCTCAGCGCGCAGTCCACCAGGCCCACTATCCACCGTTTGAAGCCCTCCTGCCACAGTTCCCGGTTCTCGGTCGTCAGGGTGTCGGCAAGTTGGGCGATGTAGTCCGTCCCGTCCCAGGGGGGAAGCGCGTACAGATAGTCGGTGTAGGGGTTGAACTCCTTGGCGTAGTTGGAGTCTATCACGGCTCTGAGGAAATTCTGGTAGCAGGAGATGCCGGCCATCTGCAGGTCTACGAATATGGTGTTGTAGTCCTTTCCGCGCATGGGGCGGTAACCTTTTCCGGCATCTGCCGACAGGGCATAGGGCATGAATTCGAGGCGGTCCAGGATGAGGTTCCTGCGGATGCCGTAGTGCTCTTCCAGAAAGCTCATCACTTGGTTGATGACGGGCTTTTTCTCTTCCTTCTTTGTAGCGGCTTCGCTGGTCTTGTCGGTATAGATGTAGGCATTGTGCAGGGGAGATTCCACGTCGGGATACTCTTGTCCGAACTCGTTTTTCGCCAGTCTGATGGCTGTCTGCTCGTCCAGGCCCTTGCTGTAGCATTTGTTGCCCAGGGCGAAGAGGAAGTTGTCGCGGTTGCCTGCCCGGAACCTGGTGGTGCGCTTCACGGCGGTCACGGCTTGGGAGAATATCAGCTTCTCCCAAGGCTTTGCGTCCTGCGGCGTGGCGGCAGAGGAGGCGGGGAGGGGGTGTACCGTTTCGACGAGCGTCTTCTTTGGGCTGTTCTCCTTCTTCGCAGGCGGGATGATGCGTGCCGGCAACGGGGAAATCTGTTCCAGCAGTGCGGCATTGATATAGGCATGCGGGTCGAAGGACATGAAGTATCCTCGCGAGATGTCCTTTCCGCTTCCGTCCACCTCTACTCCGAGAAGGGCCTCGTAGTGCTCTTTGGCGGCGCTGTACAGCTTCAGGTGTATCTCCTCGAGCGTGGCGTAGGTCACCTCGCCCTGCCGGAGACGGTCATACAGACGCCGGGTGTATTCCGTCTGCATGAAGACGAACAGCTTGTAGCCGTGCCTTTTGGGGGAGAGGAAACTGCCCAGGGTGTGCGGGTCTTCGTTGATGAGGGTCCGGGTCTGCTCCAACTGTCCTTCTTCCAGGTCGTCGATGTCGAGCGTGATGACGGGGTTGTAGCGGGTGATGCTCGGTGCGAGCCTTCTTTCCCGGTAGTTGGCCGTGAGGGTCCTGAAGGGAAGCTGCTTCTTGACGTGGTTGGCTTCCTCCACCTTTCCCTGCGCCACGAGGCTGGCGATTTTGATGATTAACTTGGCATGCTTGCCGTTTTTTATGTCAGCCATGTCCTGCGTGAAGGTTGTCTCCCCGCTGACGGCGCTGAAACCACGGTAGGTGGTCACTGGAATGTTTTCCATTCTACTTGTATTAAGTTTGCCTTATTGGCGGCGCAAAGATGCCGTTTATTTCCTTAGGAAGCAAAAACGGCCATCCGCAGTGGGACAGCCGTTTTTTTACAATTTGAATTCCTTGGTCCGTTTTACTCCTTGGGATATAGCTCATTGAAGAGCTTATATATATCATCCTCAATGCAATCGGGGTTCAGCGTATTGCCGCTTCCGTCCGCGTCCATAAAGTTTACAAGTAGATGCAGCAGCTTGGCGAAGGGGCTTACGCCCTTCAGTCCGTGTTCCTTTTGGGGATTTATCAGCAGTGGTATGAAGGGTGTCAGGAAAGCCTTCCGCTCCTTGTATTCCACGGTTAACGACTTGTGTTCTACCATAGAAAGCAGGTCGAGGGCCACTTGCACCTCTTTGCTCTCTTTGGTGTACAGCACTTGGTAATCCCTCCCTTTGATTTGCATCACGCTAATTGGCGTTTTTTTGTTCTCATAATTACAATTTGAAAATATAATTTTATATTAAGTTAGTAAATCGGTTGCAAAATTAACAAAAAAGGAGTCTGTACAATTACAGATAACGCAGATTTTATGTTTTTCTTACCTGATGCAACGCTTCTGAGGACGTGAAATTAAATAATCCGTGTCATCTGTGTTATCAGCGTCTGAAAAATTATCATAAAGCATCATCTGCTGAATAGTTACGAAATTCTGTGGTATCCCTGTGAAGTAGTGAAGCGTGTGTGTAGTCTGTATGTATAGGGTGAGGTACCGGAACCTATGGTTATATATGTAACACACTCTTTCTTTAAAAAAATAAGAAATGACGCGCGTGCGCGTGTATCTTACCTAATGAACGTAATTATTTGATATATAGTGCGATGATACCTGCATTAAAAAAGATTATCATTTTATCAATCAGAATATTTTGTACTTTCATTTCTTGACATTACCTTTGCGTTCATTAAACGGAGCGTGTCATAAAACATTTTTTTTATTATAAACGTTTCGTTTATGACTGCTTATCGCAAGATGGCTTGAATATAACTATTTCGTCGCCTTCCTTCCGAGATGGTGGAGGGTCTTGAAATAAAATGAATGCACATAGTCTATTTAAAGTAACCGCATTACATTACTTGACCGGGAGGTACTTCGCTACTCCGGTGTCCCCCAATCATATTTTTTTGTGAACGAGAATGCAGAAATGCACTGGTATGCAGTGCGTGTCACCTATAGCCGAGAGCTTTTTTTCAAGGAATACCTGGATGCAGAGGGCATTGAAAACTATATTCCCATGCGCTATGAGTATGTCGTGAGGAAAGAGCGCCGCTTGCGCAAGCTTGTTCCTGCGGTCCATAACCTGGTCTTCGTCCGCTCCACCCGTGAGCGTATGGACGAAATAAAGAACAAACCGGGCATGAACATCCCCATCCGTTATATCATGGACCGCGAAACCCACCAGCCCATCGTCATCCCGGACTCACAGATGCGCAGCTTCATCGCCGTGTCTGGCACCTACGACCAGGCTGTGCTCTATCTTGAACCCACCGAGCTGAACCTCTCCCAAGGAACCCGGGTACGCATCACCGGCGGCATCTTCGAAGGAGTGGAAGGGGTGTTTGTGCGTGTGCGCCATGATAGGAGGGTGGTGGTGAACATCGAGGGGGTGATGGCGGTGGCGACGACGTTTGTGCATGCGTCGCTGGTGGAGGAGATAGGAGAAGGAAGTTAGCGCTTATTGTATTATAATGAGAATTAAATATGTTTTTTGGGGATATTCAGATTACATGAAAGTTGTAAATAATGATATCCTATATAATAAAGATGTTTTGTATTTTGCTCCCAATGATTTATCAGTCAGGCAAAAAATATTATATAATATTCTATTTTTTATGACAAGATATGGATGGGAGAATATGGTTCCTGAGTTTATATATAGATATTTATATCCTTTACAAACCATACATGGATATGAACAAGTGTATTTTATTATATACGAACAGAATGTTTGTTCTACTCACCTTCCTTTTTTGGAATATTTGAAAAAAAAATATCCGCATTCAAAATTGTTCTACATGTTTACAAATACATTGTCTTCCCGAGTCAATGAGAAACAGTTGCGGTTTGTGGAAAATAATCGGGAAAAGTTTGACATGATTATAACTTTTAATGAAATAGATGCAGTTGAACATAATTTTCAATTTTACAATCAGGTTTGTTCCGTATTGAATGTTTCGATTAAGGAGGAAAATGAATCGGATATCTTTTTTTGTGGTTTGGATAAAGGTCGAAGGGCGATAATAGAACAACTTCGGAATCGGCTGGAAAGTTGTGGGATAAAATGTGATTTTAATATTGTTGATTCTAAGCATAAGTTGCCATACGAAGTTATTGTATCTAAAATTGTCCAGACAAAGTGTATTTTGGAAATTTTGATGGATACATCACAGTCCGGGTCATCTTTAAGAGCAGCAGAAGCAATTGCTTACAAGAAAAAGTTGCTGACAAATAATGCTTTCATAAAAGCAAAGGAATATTTCAATGACAAGCAGTTTTCCTATTTTTCTACTCTTGAGGATATAGATGTGGATTTTATAAAGGAAGCTCTAGACAAATCACAATGTGTTGATTCTATGATTGTTTCCCCTAAAAGATTTTTAGATTTTTTGAAGCAGAATAGTATTTGAGAGACTAGAAAATGAGAGAGTTCCTAAAGTCTTTTTTTTCATTTGGTGTTGCAACGAGCATTGAGAAAATATTGGCTTTCATTTTGCTGCCCATTTATACTCGTTTATTTACAACTACCGAATATGGAATGATTGATTTATGTCAGGTACTTATGGGGATAGTATCTGTATTTGCGTTGCTGCAATTGGAAACATCGCTTCAACGATACTATTACAAATGGGAGGGGGATGATAAAAAAATCTTTTTGTTCAGCATATTAATTACGGTCATTTCATTATCGTTTTTTTTCTCAATTATAATATGCTTGTTGTCATATTATATTTCCAGTTTGCTTTTTTCCAGCTCTGCTTATTATTTATTAGTTATATTGTCTGCAATCCAGTTGCCTTTTATAAACTTTTCAATGCTTGGCTTGATTATACTTCGGTATGAAAAAAAGAACTTACTTTTTACTTACCAAGTAATATTGAAAGTCGTATTGCTATTGTTATCCGTATTCGTTTTTGTTGTTTTCATGGATGGAGGCTTGGAATGGGTTTTGATATGTCAGTTATTGACACTCGTATTGACTTCTATCGTATTGTATACTAATATAAAGCAATATTTGCTTTTTTCTTTCTCATGGAAAAATCTCATGATGAGCTTTAGTTATGCTTTGCCTCAGTTTCCTGCTCGTGTGGGAAGTGTGATGATGGTTTATTCCAATCGGCTCTTTATGGTGTTTTTTTTAACAACATCAATAATAGGCTTGTATTCTTTTTCTTTAAAGTTGGCCTCTGGCGTGCAAATCTTGGGAACAGCTTTTATGATGGCTTGGCTTCCTTTTATGTATCAACAGTTTGCAAAGGAAAACCACCGGTTGCTTTTTGCGAAGTTCATGCCTTTAGTTTCTTGTTTCTTGTTTTTATTAGTATCGGTATTGTCATTGTTATCTGAAGATATTGTTAGTATAGTTGCAGGTCCGGATTTTTTTTATTCATATAAATATATTGGCAGTTTGTCGCTATATTTTGCTTTGACAATAATAAAAGAAGTAATTGATATCGGACCTAAATATACGGAGAAAACAAAGTATGTATCTTATAATTATTTTGTGTCTTTGATTGTTAATGTGGTAAGTATGTACCTGTTTATTGTATTTTGGGGAATAGAAGGAGTGATTTATTCGATGATATTAACATATCTGATATTGGTTGTAATTAGTTGGATTGTGTCTAATAAACTGTATTATATTCCTTTTAGTAAATTTTATTTTGTAATATTGATATTGCCTGCATTGAGCATTTCTATGTCTGTAATGAATTGCAATATGACTCCTATGACTCGATATATCATATTAATATTGGCAGTTGCTTTTTATGGAATAGAAATGTACATGAATTATAAAAAGGTAAAACTGTATCTGAGTTAGAATGCCGTATATACCAATTTTACTGTTATTGTTTTTTTTGTCTTTTTCTTATGACTTTTTAGGTCATAAGAGAGGTTATAATTTAGGATATTATTTCATTTACTTGCTGTTGGTAGTAGTTTCTGGGTTTAGATATCGAATAGGAGCGGATACTTTTGCTTATCAGGATTTTTTTGAAGAGGAGCAGGTTTATTTGTCCGACCTATCCTTAGCTGATTATTTTTCATATAGATGGGAGCCTTTATTTATTTTTTTCGTGGCTTTAATAAAATCAACTATAAACGATTTTATTTTTTTTCAGATAGTTCATTCAATTATAATAAATTCGGTTGTTTTTTGGTTCATCTCTTCTAATACGAAAAATAAGTTTACAGCAGTTTTTCTTTATTTCCTATTTTTGTATGTTTTGGTAAATATGGAAATAGCGAGAGAAGCATTGGCCGTTTCTGTCTTTTTGGTCAGTGTGAAATTCTTGCAGAATAAAAAATACGTTGCTTATTATTTATTGGCAATTATAGCATTCCTTTTCCACTATGGTGCTGCGATATCGTTTGTTTTTCCTTTAATATACGGTATAAGGATTACGCTAAGACGCATTTTCTGGCTGTTTGTAGTTGTTGCAGGAATCATTATAAATATAGACTTTATCATTGCTGCGGCTTTTTCTTTAGGAGTCCCTCCAATTATATTTATAAAGTTGGTTAATTATACGGAAGTATCAGAAAATCTGAATTTTATGGGCATTCTGATTGCTTTTTTGGGTTACATTCTTTTTCCTTGTGTATTGATGCAGATAGAAAACCGGATATTACGTATGAGATCTCGGTTTTATGATTTCTATCCCATATTTCTTTTGCTTGGCATATTGGTGATTTGCTTTCCTTTCATCAGCCGTTTTTTTAATTATTTATGCCTCATTGGTATTATTTTCTTAAGCGATTTCGTAGTTGAGCTATGGAAAAGCAATCGCTTTGTATTTGGCACTAGATATATATTGCTGACATGTATACTTTCGATGGTTCTTTTGTGGAATGGCAGATACTACTTTAGTGATATGTCAGATTTGACTGGCAAGAATATGAGGAAGTATGTACACTGGTATCCATATAGTTCAATATTGGATAAAACGAAAAATCCGGATAGGGAATCTCTTCAGGATTATTATTCAATGATAAATTTATGATTAAATATAGTAATTATGAAACATAGAGTTTGCTTAGTTACAAATTATTTGTCAGCAGGAGGATTGGAAAGAGTTTTGACAAGACTTGCTACATATTTTGTTGAAAAAAAAGAAGTGCAAGTAACTATTGTTACATTATTTAATACTCAGTGCTTTTATTCATTATCAGATAAAGTCGAAGTAATTTATCCTAATTTTGATATATTAGCAATAAACAAGCATGTTCGGATTATAAAACAATTTTTTTATCTACGTCATAAAATTAAAGAGTTGCGTCCGGATTGTGTCTTAAGTATGGGGGTGGAAACAAATATTGCTACTTTACTTTCTACAATAGGGTTGGGAATAAAAATATATGTTGCAGATAGAAATAACCCATTTATAAAATTATCTTTTTTAAGGCAACTTTTGAAAAAAGTTCTTTATCAAAAGGCAGAAGGAATAATTTGCCAAACAAATTTGGCTAGACAAAAAGTTCATGGGTTAACTAAACACCCTAACATAGTGGTCATTCCTAATCCAATAACAATCTTTGAAAACGATTATGTATCCATTGAAAAGAAAAATTATATAGTAAATGTTGGGCGTTTTATAAAGTCAAAAAATCAACGTGAATTAATAGATATTTTTACTTTAGTAAACGATGGTAGTTGGAAACTAATATTTGTAGGTGATGGACCATGTAGGAAAGAGTGTATGGATTATGTGTCACAGAAAGGTATCTCGAGTTATGTGGAGTTTGTAGGAGTAGTCAAAGATGTAGATCGGTATTTGGCTCAAAGTAAGATTTTTGCTTTCGTTTCGACCTCCGAAGGATTTCCCAATGCTTTAGGTGAGGCTGTTTTGTTTCCTACAGCGAGTATTTCCTATAATTGCCCAGCGGGACCAGAAGATATCATTCGTGATGACGAAAATGGTTTTTTAGTTCCTTTAGGAAAAGTAGAAGAATATGCCACTAAATTGAAAATGTTGATGGAAAGTGAAGAATTGAGAACGAGATTTGAGATGAATGCAGTGTCAGATAGAAGTAAATATTCTATGGAAAATATAGGTGAATCTTTTTTTAATTTCATGTTTTAACTATCTCTCCAAATGAATAATGAGTATTTAATTAGCATAATTGTTCCAGTATATAACGTAGAACCCTTTATTAGTGAGTGTATAAATAGTATATTGATTCAATCTTATAAAAATTTTGAATTAATACTTGTCAATGACGGTTCTACAGATAATTCTCCTACTATATGTGAACAATATGCATCAAAGGATAAGCGTATTAAAGTTATTCATAAGGCCAATGGCGGATTATCTGATGCACGAAATTGGGGCTTAAAATTCTCATCGGGTGAATATGTAGTATTTCTTGATAGTGATGATTATTGGAACGATTGTGATGCGTTATTTTCTCTTTATTCTCTACTGAATAAATATTCAGAAGTTGATGTTGTTTTCTTTAGAAGATTTACATTTGAAGAAAACATATCCCAGCATATAAGATACTTTCCCCAGTTTAATCTTAATAAGATAAATGGCTGTGAAAAGTCAGATGTTCTTTCATATCTTATACCCAATGGGCTTTTTATTCCTAGTGCATGTAATAAACTCGTTCGAAGAAAGATTTTGATAGATAATAATATTTGGTTTGAAAAAGGCATTTATTCAGAGGATATTGATTGGAATTTTTCTTTAACTCTTCATGCCGATAACTTTTATGCTATTAATCTTCCTTTTTATGCGTATCGAAGAAGAAGTGGATCAATAACCAACTCTATTAGAGAGAAAAATGTGTTGGACTTACTTAATATTATAAAAAAATGGATTCCTATGATATCTGAGGAATGTCAGGATTTCCAGATAAAAAAAATGTTGTTGGGGTATTGTGCCTATCAGTTTATTGTCGTTTTAGGAATTATATTTTTAGCTGAAACAGATTGTCGTGACTTTTTGCTTCAGGAAGTAAGAAAGATGTCATATGTGTTAAAATATGCAACAGATAGGAAAACTAAAAAAGTAAGACTTATGTACATTTTTCTAGGGTATAATTTATCTGCTAAATTTTTAGGTACTTATCTTAAATTTAAAAAAAGATATTTGTTTTAATATAGGTGTAAGTAATTACTTTTTATGAATGTAAAAATATTGTTTTTCGGTATATACCAATGAAAGTATGAAGTTTTACTCATTAATATTACTTTTCTTTATTTTACCTATATATAGTCAAGCTAATATCGTTTTCGTGACAAATAGTATACAGCCTATTCAGAAGCAGTTTAATTTATCATATGCGAAATATGTAATTAAATCCAATATAAATCTTATGTCTCAAAACGTTGTCATTCCTGAAGGTGCAGTCTTGTGTTTTGTAGATAGTGGACGAATCGAAAATGGTACGCTTATTGGCAATGGAACAAAAGTAATGGCTCAACAAAATGTTGTTTTTTCGGATAATATTTTGTTAAAAGGAAGTTGGAAAGCTGATACAGCCTATTCTATATGGTTTGACTTCAAAAGTGATTGTATTGTCGATTCTTCAGGACGATTTATCAGTGGAAGTGATAATAGCCAGCAGATGAATAACATATTGTTGTTTGATAATTTACTCTTTAACTGTGGTGTTTACTACTTTAAACATGCTAATTTTCAGTTACATTCTGATATGATTATTGATGGAGGAAATAGTGTTTTTAAATGGAATACATCGTTGAAGGCAGATTGCTTTATGGCTATTGGAGATAGTAGGGGGAAATGGGCTGGAACATCAAATATTCAGTTGAAGAATTTTACAATAATTGGTAATAAACTAGAGTCAGATATAAAAACGGAGCAATGTCATGGAATATGCATCCGATATGGAAGTAATATCATATTGTCTAATCTGCAATCCGGTTTTAATCGTGGCGACGGATTATATATAGGCAATGTTTACCTTGAGTCTAATATAGATCACTCACCTTCTTATATAAGTGTTATAAATTGTATTTTTAGTGACAATCATCGTCAGGGAAGTTCCATTACTAGAGCTAATCACGTTGATTTTTTAGGATGTAAATTTATAAATACAAATGGTACGCCACCTCAAGCCGGTTTAGATATTGAACCTAATGATATAAATATTTCAGCGTATGAAAACTGTTATTACGCGTGTGAAAATATAAGGATAAACAATTGCTTTTTCAGCAATAATGCAGGAAATGGTTTATTGGTTGCTGGAAGAAGTAAAAATAGAGAAGGGAAATATATTGTTAATAATATATTTGTTAATAATAGTGTGTTCGACAGAGGGAATATTCGAGCTTTTGGACTGAAAAATATGCAGGTGAAAGATTGTGATATATTGACTGACAGCTATGGATGGCTTACATATAGATACTCTACAGAAGATGTCTTAATCGATAAATGTAAGATTATATGTTGTAATAAGAACAATGATTTTGTGGGGATAAAAGTGGAATCTACTTCTGAGAATAAACATAATAATATCATAATTTCTAATTGCTCAATAACAAATTTCGGCAAATTTGGAATATTCTTCAATGATAAAATTGATGGTATTTCAGGGCGTATAGTGAATAATATCTTTCATAAGTGTGGTAAAAATATGAAAAAGAACGATTTGAGTAAAAAGATTGAATATAAGGAGAATATATATAATGATTAGATGATAATTATAACTTAAAGTTTATATAATGAAAGTATTAGTTACCGGAGGAGCCGGCTTTATCGGCTCTAACCTTTGCGAGTATTTACTTGCCCATAATTATGAAGTTGTATGTTTGGACAACTTCGCAACAGGGAAGATTGAGAATCTTCTTCCGTTATTGAATCAATATCCTGATACATTTAAACTGATCGTAGGTGACATCCGTAATTTCTCTGATTGCCAGAAGGCAGTGGTAGGAGTCAATTATATTCTGCATGAGGCAGCATTGGGTTCTGTACCCCGTTCCATCAAAGACCCTGCCACTACTAATGCAGTTAATATTAGTGGCTTCCTGAATATGTTGATTGCTGCCCGTGATGCAGGAGTGAAACGCTTTATGTATGCGGCAAGTTCATCCACTTATGGAGATAGCCAGTCTCTTCCCAAAGTGGAAGATGTGATTGGTAGACCGTTATCTCCTTATGCTGTAACCAAATATGTGAACGAGCTTTATGCGGATGTATTTGCAAGTACTTATGGAATGGAATGTATCGGCTTACGCTATTTTAACGTATTCGGACGTCGTCAGGACCCATTTGGTGCTTATGCTGCTGTTATCCCCTTATTTGTGAAGAAATTGATGGCACACGAGAGTCCCATGATTAACGGTGATGGTGAATACAGCCGTGATTTTACTTACATTGACAATGTAATCCAGATGAATATGCTTGCCATGACAACCACCAATCCGGATGCAGTCAATCAGGTTTATAATACCGCTTTTGGAGAAAGGACTACATTGAATCAGCTGGTGAATTATTTGAAGGAATATTTGAGTGAGTTTGATCCGAAAATAGCTGATGTGGAGATTCTTCATGGCCCGAATCGGCAGGGTGATATACCTCATTCTTTGGCTTGCATTGATAAGGCTAGAAAACTTCTTGGTTATATTCCGGAATACAGCATGCGCGACGGTCTGAAAGAAGCTGTCAAATGGTATTGGCATAATATCTGATTCATTCATTCTTTTTCCCTTTCTATTAGCTAATAAACTAAACTTTCTAATAAATACTGAAAATCTTATGGATATAGTAAAAATCGCCGTAATCGGTCTCGGTTACGTAGGGCTTCCTTTGGCTCGTTTGTTCTCTACCAAATACAAAACTGTTGGTTTTGACATGAATAAATCTCGTGTGGATGCATTGATGGCAGGACACGATGCTACCCTTGAAGTTTCGGACGAATTGCTACAGTCTGCCATTGCCAATGGCTTCAAGTGCACGGCTGACATTGAAGACATTCGTGATTGCAACTTTTATATTGTGGCAGTTCCTACCCCTGTGGATCATAACCATAATCCGGACTTGACTCCTCTGTATAGTGCAAGTACCACTGTAGGGAAAGTGATTTCCAAAGGTGATATTGTAGTGTATGAATCTACAGTATATCCGGGTGTGACTGAGGATGAATGTATTCCGGTAGTGGAAAAAATATCCGGTTTGGAATTCAATACGGATTTCTTTGCAGGTTATTCCCCCGAACGCATCAATCCGGGTGACAAGCTACACACAGTCGAGAAGATAAAGAAAGTGACCTCAGGTTCAACTCCTGAAATTGGTAAGAAAGTGAACGAAGTGTATGCTTCTGTTATATCTGCCGGGACACATTTGGCTCCCACGATGAAGGTGGCGGAGGCAGCCAAAGTCATTGAGAATTCGCAACGTGATATCAATATAGCCTTTGTCAATGAGCTTTCCAAGATATTCACGCGTATGGGGATTGATACTCAGGATGTGTTGGAGGCTGCAAGTACCAAATGGAATTTTCTTCCCTTCAAGCCGGGGCTGGTTGGAGGACACTGCATTGGCGTAGACCCTTATTATCTGGCCCAGTGTGCACAGAGTTATGGCTATAATCCTGAAATCATATTGGCCGGTCGTCGTATGAATGATGGTATGGGAGAGTATGTGGCTGGTCAAGTGATAAAACTGATGCTGAAAAAAGGAATTCAGGTTTTGAACTCTAATATACTGATACTCGGTTTTACTTTCAAGGAGAATTGTCCGGATGTACGTAATACGAAAGTGATAGATATTTATGAGGCTTTGATGGGATACAATCTGAATATAACCGTTTATGATCCGTGGGCAAATCCGGATATCGTAAAGCATGAATATGGAATTGAAGTGATCAATGAACTTCCTGAAGAAAAGTTTGATTCGGTTGTGTTGGCGGTTGCCCATCAACTGTTTACGGGAATAGATATCGAAAGTTTGTCGAAGACACGGTCTGTTGTGTTTGATGTTAAAGGTTTCTTGCCCAAAGAATCCGTTGACGGCAGATTATGATAAAATGAAAAAGCTTTTCTTTGTTACCAATGTTGATTGGTTCTTTATTTCCCATCGTTTGCCTATTGCCCTGAATGCTATTCAGCAGGGATATGAAGTTTATTTATTGTCACGGGATACCGGAAGAAAACAGTTTTTACAAGGGAAAGGGATTCGCTTTATCGATATTCCTTTTGACCGTTCCGGAAGTAATCCTTTGCATGAATTGAAATGTATTTTTCAGTTATATACAAACTACAAAAAGTATAGACCTAATATAATTCATCATGTTACTTTAAAGGCTGCATTGTTAGGTTCTGTTGCAGCTAAGCTGTCAGGGCAACATCATGTTGTGAATGCAATAAGTGGATTGGGGTATAACTTTACGAACGGCAGGAATGGGATTTTGCAGAAGTTGATAAGGACTTTGATCCGCATTGCATTCAAAAGTAAGTCTTTTTCCTTTATTCTTCAGAATCCGGATGATGTGGGGATGATCAAAGGCTTCAATCTGGTTCCCTCGTCCCATATTTTTCTGATAAAGGGCTCGGGAGTAGATTTGAATGAATTTGTTTTTTCCCAAGCTCCTGGCAAGACTCAATTAAAGGTACTCTTTCCTGCAAGGATATTGTTGGATAAGGGGGTGATGGAGTTCATTGATGCAGCCAAATTACTTCAAAAGCGATTTATTGGAAAAGTAAAATTCATATTGGCAGGTGATTGCGACAAAGAAAATCTGGCTGTTTTGGGGGAAGAAAAGCTAAGGTCTCTTCTTGTCGATGATTATATTGAATGGATAGGATATCAGGCTCAAATGTTTCCTATATATACGGATAGCGATATCGTTGTACTGCCTTCCTATCGGGAAGGTTTGCCCAAATCCTTGATTGAAGCATGTGCGGTAGGGCGTCCTATTGTAACAACCGATGTACCGGGTTGCCGTGAATGCGTGAAATCCGGATATAATGGTTATTTGGTTCCTGCCAAGGACAGTAGGGCGTTGGCTGATGCCATCGGCCTATTGATAGAAGATGATGCGAAGAGGAAGGAGTTTGGAAGGAACTCTCGTCTGTTGGCGGAAGAAGAATTTTCTATAGATAAGGTTGTCAGGCAAACTTTTGATATTTATCAATCAATTATTAGGATATCTTGATATTCCCGGGTATCTTTGTAGAAAGATTGGATTCATGAAGAAGAACAAGCCATATAAGGAACAAGAACCGATGGTGCCGAATGTTGGTGAACCGGTAGTTGTATATACGGGTAATGAGAATAATCCGAATATCGTTACGGAAGGACGTGATGACATTAGGCATGCTATTTCCGGTGAAGAATTATTGGATAGACTTTGCCCTCGTATAAAGGCTTTGTTTGGATGAGAGTCGTATTCGCTCCCGAAGTAGAGGAGGATTTGTATGGGCTTATAAAAATACTTGTTGAGAAGGAGTATTTGGGTACTTATCCTTTTGCTATTTCTTATGTGGAAGAACTGATAGCTGATATTCAACAGAACATTCATTCTAAATTAAAAAAGAAAGCGCCCGCTTTTTTGAGCGTTATGGTAAGGATATGTATTACATCACTTATCAACGTAATTCTAATACGACGTGGTATATTTTCTTCTCTGTCATTGGAGATACTTATTTTATTAAATACATAACCAATAATCACGTTTCCGGTCAGTATATTTTTTAGCATATTTCAATGAACATACTCGTCACTGGAATCCACGGCTTTGTGGGTTCCAATCTCGTTGTTGCCCTAAAGGAACGTCATAGCCTTTACGGGCTGGATATTGTCGCTCCTGAAAAGGAGGGGGTGGTAAAGACTTTTTTCTGGAAGGATATCGAACCGGCTTCTTTTCCGATGCGGAATCTTCCTGAATTCGATGCCATTATTCATCTGGCTGGTAAAGCCCATGATACGAAAAACCGGTCCGCAGCCCAATCCTATTTTGATATTAATACGGGATTGACCCAAAAGATATTTGATTTCTTTCTGGAATCGTCTGCGAAGAAGTTCATATTCTTCAGTTCTGTGAAAGCCGCTGCAGACAGTGTGGTGGGTGATATGCTGACTGAAGATGTGGTGCCTGCTCCGATAGGACCGTATGGGGAGAGCAAGATAACTGCCGAGAATTATATTCTTGGCAAGTTGAATGTTGAAAATGGAGAATTGAAAGTTAATCCGTATGATGACAAGCAGGTCTATATCCTGCGTCCCTGCATGATTCATGGTTCCGGCAACAAAGGCAATCTGAATCTTCTTTATAATGTGGTGAGGAAAGGCATTCCCTGGCCTTTGGGGGCTTTTGAGAACAGGAGGTCTTTTACTTCGATAGACAATCTTTGCTACGTGGTGGAAGGGCTGTTGACTAAGGAGGTGGGGAGTGGTATCTACCACATGGGAGATGACGAGGCCTTGTCCACGAATGAGCTGATAGCTTTGATGTGTCGGGCTTTGGAGCGTAAGCCGCATATCTGGAAGATAAACAGAGGACTGATGGAATTCTGTGCCCGGCTTGGGACTCTGCTCCATTTGCCTTTGAATACAGAGCGTCTGCGCAAGTTGACAGAGAATTATGTGGTGAGTAATGCGAAGATAAAGGCTGCCCTGGGAATTGACAGAATGCCGGTGAGGGCAGAGGAGGGGATAGTGAGAACGATAAAATCGTTCTCAAATTAAAAGTTAAGAATTAAAAATTGATAATTAAAAATTAAAGAGGAAAATACTGTTATGTATTATCTGTTAATATTGGTTCTGCTGTTTTTGGCAGAACTTTTTTATTTTAGAGTGGCTGATAGGTACAATATCATCGACAAGCCCAATGAGCGGAGTTCCCATACGAAAGTGACTTTACGCGGTGGTGGGATTATTTTCTATTTCGGGGCGTTTGCCTATTTCCTGACGAGTGGCTTTGAATATCCCTGGTTCCTGCTTGCCTTGACACTGGTGACGTTCATCAGCTTCGTGGACGATATAAAATCCACCGGACAGATGACAAGACTGCTTTTTCATTTCTCTGCTATGGCTATGATGTTTTATCAGTGGGGACTGTTCTCCTTGTCTTGGTGGTGGATAGTCATAGCCTTGATAGTCTGTACGGGCATCATCAATGCCTACAACTTTATGGATGGCATTAACGGCATAACCGGTGGTTATTCTCTGGTTATTCTTGCTGCGTTGGCCTATATCAATAAGGAGGTGGTTACTTTTGTGGAAGCGGATTTCATCTATACCGTTATCTGTTCCGTTCTAGTCTTCTGTTTCTTCAATTTCCGCAAGCGTGCTAAATGCTTTGCCGGTGATGTGGGGTCGGTGAGCATTGCCTTTATCCTTCTTTTCCTGATAGGCAGGCTCATCATTGAAACGGAAGATTTCAGTTGGATAGTCCTTTTATCCGTTTATGGTGTGGATAGTGTACTGACTATCATTCACCGCCTGATGCTTCATGAGAATATCGGGCTGCCGCATCGCAAACATCTGTATCAGATTATGGCGAATGAGCTGAAGATTCCTCATGTCATAGTCTCTCTGGCCTATATGACAATACAGACTTTTATAATAGTAGGATATATTTATTACCAACGGTATGGCTATATCTTCTTGATAGGGTGTATCTTACTGTTGAGCGCAATATACGTACTCTTCATGAAAAAGTATTTTTCAAGACATATCTCTTGAATTACTGTCTTCCATTATACAATTTCCACGGTCACCTGAATACCCAAAGCTTTGGCAATACGCTCGATATCACGCTTCTTTGTTTTTGTATTGCTGCAGGTCATAAGAAACCGTCCGTTGCCTAATGGTTTTTGAGCGCGCTGGTATTTCTCATGAAGTGTGTTTGATATCAAGGGAATCTTGCATACCTTGATATTTAAAGATTGCACTTGTTCCACACCTACTGTCATCACAAATTGCCGGAAAGTCTCGGCTGCTTGTGTTTCTTGAATTACTTTCCCATTACCAAAAGTGATCTTTAATCGGGATATTGGAGTATTGCTTTCCGTATCATTGGTTACTTGGTACAGTTTCTTTGCTGCTTCAAGAAATCTTGGAAATAATGTTCCCCACTGGTTGTTGACAACAATTTTTGTTCCGTCTGCCAATAAAATAACTTCATCAGGCTTAAGAAAGTAACGTTTCTTTAAATCGGGATGAGATTTGATTTTTTCTTGGACTTCTATCAAAGTACGTATTACACCCAATGCTTTACTGTGTAAATTGGATGGAAAGACTTTCTCCAGCTCAACATAGTTTATGTTGGGATGGTCTTTGATATAATGCTTGATTACTTCCAATACAAAACGTCTTTTGACATAGAAGTTGATTCCATCCAATGAGAATTTTGTATGGTCTTTGGAGTCACTTTCTTTATAGTCGTTTTGTGAGTTTTTAGATGTTTGCCTCGTTTTAAGCTGTAATGAAGGCAGAATGCTCTTATTTTCGTAATGTACTGTAAGCGTAAGATTGGCAAATTCTTCATTAATGGCGGATTCCTCAAATCCTTCAGCTGTAAACTTGTCTTTGAGCAACGAAATCATATTCTTTACCCCATTGCCTTCGGATAAGAATTCTGACACCCTCCTATGCAGATTATTACGCGCTTGGATTTTTTTATATTGCTCATTACAGAATGTTTCTATTTTTCCCAGATTGAATTTGTCGTAAGTTAGCAGGTCACAGATGATGGAACCATTTACATCTTCTTTCTTAAATTCTGCTGTAAATACACAGATGGGATTCTCGCCATCGTTGGGAATGTCGTAGTAAAGCTGTATCTTTTCTCCTATATATAATCCGACATTAAGTTTCAGTTGGCGCATATACGACATCAACTGATTTTCTTGCCTCTCATTTTGTATATTAGACGGACGTTTTATTTCAATTGGGAGTACGGGGGATTGTGTATCATGTTCGTTCTTTCGCCAAAGTACAATGTCCGGGCGTATGGAGTTGCTATTGCCTATCGGTAATGTATATTGGGATACCATTGTTCCATTGGTCTTCTTCCATCCAAGAAATTTCAAGCAGTTCTCTATTTCCCGCTGGTAATCACCTTCTACCGAATTTGTTTCAAAATACGGTATCAGTGTTTCCACAATCTCAGGCCAATTTTCATTCATCTTTTATCGGGTTATATTAGGACATATTGTTTACACTTCTTCGGAGTGTGCATAAAGCAAATGTATTGACTTTATTTGAACTGCCCAAATTATAGTCATAAAAAATGAATCGGGCGGTGTACGATAAAAACAAATAATCCCGGATTCTTGACAAAGAGTCCGGGATTATTTGTTTTTATTGTTTTTGAGGGGCTTTACTTAGCCGGCTTCAGCCATTTGTCCAGCCATTCAAAGAAGGTACGTTGCCACAGCACGCCGTTTTGAGGCTTCAGCACCCAGTGGTTTTCGTCCGGATAGATAAGCAGTTCGGCAGGAACGCCACGCATCACGGCTGCATCGAAGGCGGCCATTGCCTGGTTGGCAAGGATGCGGAAGTCCTTCTCTCCGTGGATGCAGAGGATAGGGGTGTCCCATTTGTCGACGAAGAGATGCGGGGAGTTGGCAAAAGTGCGTTGTGCCGTAGCGTTGTTCTTTTCCCAATAAGCGCCGCCCATATCCCAGTTGGCAAACCATTTCTCTTCCGTTTCCAGATATTGCATTTCCATGTTGAAGATACCGTCGTGTGCGATGAATGCCTTGAAGCGTTTGTCATGGTGTCCGGCAAGCCAATATACGGAAAAACCTCCGAAGCTGGCACCTACGCAACCCAGGCGGTCTTTGTCAACGAAAGGTTCCTGGGCCATTTCGTCAATGGCAGTGAAGTAGTCCTTCATGCACTGGCCGCCATAATCACCGCTGATGGCTTCGTTCCACTCTACACCGAAGCCCGGAAGACCACGACGGTTGGGAGCTACAATGATATAATCGTTTGCTGCCATAATCTGGAAATTCCAACGGTAGCTCCAGAACTGGCTGACGGGACTCTGAGGACCACCTTCACAGAAGAGGAGGGTGGGGTACTTCTTGTTAGGGTCGAACTGCGGAGGATAAATCACCCAGGTCAGCATCTGCTTGCCGTCGGTGGTCTTCATCCAGCGGGCTTCCACTTTACCCATCTCCAGCTGGTCGTAAATCTGCTTGTTCTCTGTGGTCAGTTGCACTGCTTCTGCAAAAGCGTCGCCGTTGCGTGCACTGTTTACGGCATAGATTTCGTCGCCCATGCTCATGGAATGGCGTTTGGCGATAATCTTGTTTCCGCAAAGGGCAAGCGAAGCATAGTCGTGCATGCCGTCGGTGAGCTGGGTAAGCTTGTCGTTTCCGACAAGGTCGATGTTGTAAATCTGTGTCTCGCCATGCCATACACCGATGAAGTAGATGCTCCGGGAATCTTTGTTCCACAAGAAGGCGTCCACGTTCGATTCGAAAGCTTTGCTTACAAAACGTTTCTCGCCGGTCTCGAGGTTCATGATAAACAAGCGGTTCAAGTCGGCTTCGTAGCCGTCACGCTCCATGCTCTGCCAGGCGATGTATTTGCCGTCGGGAGAGTATTGGGGATTCGTATCATATCCCTTGTTTTCTTCCGTGATGTTTTTGGTTTCCTTGGAGGCAAGGTCGTAGATATAAATGTCGGAGTTGGTGGAAATGGCATACGCCAGTCCGGTTTTCTTACGGCATGTATAGGCCACCTTATCAGAAGACGGGCTCCATGCCAGCTGCTCGATACCGCCCCAGGGCTTCATCGGGCTTTCGTATGGCTCTCCCTCAAGAATATCAGTGACATTGCTGATGGCATTGCCGTCGAAATCGGCAACGAACGGATGGGGAGCAGTAGTCACCCATTCGTCCCAATGCTTGTACATCAGGTCGGTAACGATGATGCCGGTGGCTTTAGGAAGGTCCGGATGTTTGTCTGCCGTACTCTTCACGGTCTTTACCTGGGCAATGAAAAGGAGTTTCTTGCCGTCGGGCGAGAAAGAGAACCCTTCGATGTCTCCCTCGTATTGAGTCAGCTGCTTGCGTCCGCTGCCGTCGGGATTCATTTCCCATACCTGGCTGCTGCCGCTTTCGTTGCAAAGGAAGGCAAGCTTCTTGCCGTCCTTAAACCACGTGGGCTGTCCTTCTTGCCAGGCGTCATGCGTTATCTGGGTATTGTCACTACCGTCGGCATTCATGACGAAGACTTCGCTGTTACTCTTGTTCTGGGGCACGCTGTAATAGGATACCGTGTAGGCAATTTGCTTTTCGTCGGGGGATACGGCCACACTGCCGATGCGTCCCATCGCCCAGAGTGCCTCGGGTGTCATACGCTTTCCTTCAATCTTGATGTCCGACCGCTGGATGAGCGTTGCTGCGTCCTGCTGCTGTCCGGCATCTTTTGTGCCTCCGCAAGAGGCCAATGTCATGGCTGCTGACATAAGTAGTAGATTTACTTGTTTCATATATGCTTTTTGTTTCAGTTATTTCAATGCAAAGATACTAAATTTTCCTTCCTTGCCAATTCCCACGTTTGATATATAGCCAGCAGAAAATGAGAATAAAGCTGGAATAAACCATTTCCGAGGTCCAGCAGATGGCCACGTCGAGTTGCAGAATCAGAATAATGTAGGTGATATAGGCTGTGTAGATGACCAGCGTTGCCAGCTCCATGCCCAATGCAGTACGCGTATTGCCGGTTCCGGAAACTGCCTGGAAATAGACATTGGCAGGAACCAGGAACAGATAGGTGGAGCACATCACCCAAAGCGAATGCACGGCAGCGTCCTGCAGGTCGGGTATGTCGGTATAAATTCCCAGAATCAGCTTGGGGAACAGCGCGAAAAGCAATGCCAGCGGAAGTACGAAAACGTAGGCTATGCGTACGTGCTGCCGGATAGTGCCTGCCACGCAATCGGAGTGGCCTGCACCGATAAGGTTGCTGACCAGTGACCCGCAGGTAGAGGCAAACGCCATGAGTACCATGAACAGTATGCCGGACACGTTGCGGACAATGTTGGTCACTGCCAGCGAGCGCTCTCCCAGATGCTCCACATAAAGGAAGAACAAGAACCAGGTGGAGAGGGAGAAGAAATTCTGTATCATGGTCCAGAAAGAGACGTTCAGCATCCGTTTCAATACGTCCAGCCGGAACTTCGGAATACGGTCCAGCCCGTACTTGCAGCAGTCGATACGGCTACGGGTATAGAGGATGAAGAATAACAGCGAAACCAGCTCGGCCAATGAGGAGCCGATGGCGGCTCCGGCAATGCCGAGTGCAGGAAAACCGAATTTACCGAAAATCAGGATATAGTTGAATACAACATTGCTCAACACCATGACGATAGAGTTCAGTGTCAGTGTCTTGGTCTGGGTGGTTCCCAAGAAAAAGGCACGGAACATGACTGCGCTGAACGAGAAGAAGGCACCGAATACACGCCAGTGCAGGTAGCTGGTGGCTGCTTCGTAGATATGTTCCGAGGCTACGATGCGTTTCAGGATAATCGGCGAGAAGCAATAGGACAGCAGGAACATGACTGTCGCCATCCCGACTTGGAAATAGATGCCCTGATAGAACAAGTCACCGATTTCCTTATACTGCCGTTCGCCGTTGCGCCGGGCAATGAGTATCTGTGCCCCGATGCTGAAACCGAAGGCAACCATGAAGATGACCATATAGAAGACACCGGCGATGGCAGATGCTCCCAACTCGACTTCGCCTACACGTCCGAGGAAGGCGGTGTCCGTCATACCTATCATCTGCTCCATAAGGAGGCTGATTAGGATAGGGTAGGCTATGAGCCAGATTTGTTTGTAGGTGTATTTAGTCTGCATAATTTAGAGTCTGTGAATTTTTTCGTTGGTGTAAGGATAAGAAAGCCGGGCAAATGTCATTGTCCGGCTTTCTGCAAAAGAATATCTTGAACGGTAGTCTTACTACTTTTTGTTCTGTTTTTCTTTCATCATCTGTTCCTGCTGTTTCTGCATGGCTTCCAGACGAGCGGCGAAACCGGTTTTCTTCATCTTCTTCGGGTCTTTCTTGTTGGCTTCCAACTGAGCAAGAAGGGCTTCCTCATTGGTTGTCTTGCGCATGATGAGCGTTGTTACCACACTGACTAACGTAGAGATGAAGTAGTAATAGTTCAATCCCGAAGGATAGTCGTTCAATATGAAGAGGAACATGATAGGCATCAGGTATGACATCCACTTCATGGCAGCCATCTGCGGATTGGCACCCGTATCCTGTTGCTGCATCATGTACTTCGTGTTCAATATGTTGGTAACCGTCATCAGCAGGCAGAACAAGCTGAGGTGGCTTCCCAGGAACGGGATATGGAACGGGAAGTTGATGAACGCATCGTAAGTGGAAAGGTCGTCTGCCCACAAGAAGCTCTGCTGGCGGAGTTCAATGGCACTCGGCACGAACATGAACAAGGCCATCAAGATAGGGAACTGTATCAGCATCGGCAGACATCCGCCCATCGGACTGACTCCGTACTGGCTGTAGAGGCCCATCACTTCCTGCTGCTTCTTCATGGCATCTTCCTGCTTGGGGTACTTCTTGTTTATCTCGTCGATTTTCGGTTTCAGTACGCGCATCTTGGCAGAGGACATGTAGGTTTTCCACGTTGCGGGGAATACTACAGCTTTTACGATTAACGTCATGAACAACAGTACGATACCCATGCTCAACCCCCAACTGGACAACCAGTCGAAGATGTTGATGGTGAACCATTTGTTTATCCAGCGGATGAGCGGCCAGCCCAGATAGACCAGACGGTTCAGCTCCCACTTCTCGTCACGCCCCTTGTCGAGTGCGGTCAGGGTCTTGTAGTGATTGGGGCCGAAGTAGAAGAACAGCTGGGTAGGTTCCTTGCCAGCAGGGTCGAACTTCGTGCTCATCTCCGCAGAATAGTCCTTAATGTAGCCGCTGCCTTGAGTCTCCATCTTGGAACTCAGTTTGGTCTTTTCAAAGTCGGCATCTGCCAAAAATACTGAAGAGAAGAACTGGTTCTTGAAAGCAATCCAGTCCAGGCGTTCCGGAACTTCCTTTTCGTCGTTCTTGTTGGCGGACAGATAATCGGTACCCTCTCCGGCGATTTTGTAAGTCAGCTCAGCCAGACGGTTCTCGTAGGTGTAACCCTTCTCTATCTGACGGGCACGCTGAGACCACTCGATGTCCACATAATTGTTGGTGGCGGCCAGCTTGCCTTCCATATTGACAGCCTGGATAGTAAAGTCTATCAGGTATGTGTCATTGTGCATGCGATATGTAAAGTCGATATAGCTGTTGCTGTCTGCCGACAAACGCATGGTGACGGTACTGTCCGTACGGTTTACTGCGGTGAAATAATAGTCTTCCGTCTGGATAGTCTCTTTCTTGTTGTAAAAGAGGAAATTCATGGAAGCGTCATTGCCGCTGAACAGTGTGACGGGGGTCGTCTTGTCTTGTCCCATGTATTCCTTCAGCGTGGCCGAAGCTATGCGCCCGCCTTTTGTATCTACGGTTATTTCTGCCAGGTTGTTCTGGATGGTTACCTGCGAGTTGGTTCCTTGACGGGCGTCGAAGAAGAGGGCAGTGGAGTCAACGCTTGCTTCCGCTCCGCTTTCGTTGGCCAGGGCTGCTTCCGCCTTGGCTTTCAAGTCGGCTTCGCGCTGTTGCACCTGGGCTATGGAGTCGTAGTAACGTTGCTGTGCTTCCAACTGCTCCTGGCTGGGACGGCTCAGAAAGCTGAAACCTACTAACAATATCGCTATCAGAACAAGACCTGTGATGGTATTTTTATCCATTCTTTGTTGATTACAAATTACTTATTACAAATTATTTCTTTTCGTTTTCATTTTCGATGGCGGCCTTCACGAATGCTACGAACAGTGGGTGCGGATGCAATACCGTACTGCTGTATTCGGGATGGAACTGGGTACCGACAAACCACTTCAATGCGGGAATCTCAACAATTTCCACCAGGTCCGATTCGGGGTTTATACCCACACACTTCATGCCTGCTGCTTCGTAGGCATCCTTGAAGCTGTTGTTGAACTCGTAGCGGTGACGGTGACGTTCCTGGATATGCTCGGTACCATATGCCTCGTATGCCTTGCTGCCTTTCTGCAGAACACATTCGTAGGCACCCAGACGCATGGTTCCACCCATATTGGTGATGGACTTCTGCTCTTCCATGATGTCGATGACATTGTGTGGTGTCTTTTCGTCCATCTCGCGTGAGTTGGCATCGGCATAACCCAGTACGTTACGGGCAAATTCGATGGCGATACACTGCATACCCAGACAGATACCGAAGGTGGGGATGTCGTGCGTACGCGCATATTTGATGGCTACGAACTTGCCGGCAACGCCGCGTTCGCCGAAGCCTGGACCGATAAGTACGCCTGCCATGCCTTTCAGGGCTTCTGCCACATTCTCGTCAGTCAGCTTTTCACTGTTCACGAAGTCTACCGATACCTTGCGGTCATTGTAGGTTCCTGCTTGTGAAAGGGCCTCGCGGATGGACTTGTAGGCATCCTGCAAGTCATATTTGCCCACCAATGCGATGTGCAGCGGGGCAGTCTCTTCGGCTTTGTGACGGCGTTCGAGGAAAGCGCGCCACGGTCCCAGTCCCGGAGTGTCGCCGACGGGAAGTCCCATTTTCTTCAAAATGGTAACGTCCAGTCCCTGGCGCTGCATCAAGATGGGCACCTCGTAGATGGTAGGCGCGTCGATGCTCTGCACCACGGCATTTTCGTCCACATTGCAGAACAGAGCCACTTTCTTGCGCAGGGTGGTACTCAACTCATGTTCCGTACGCAGTACGAGGACATCGGGTTGGATACCGGCACTTTGCAGTTCCTTTACGGAGTGCTGGGTGGGCTTGGTCTTCAGCTCACCGGCAGCTGCCAGGTAGGGGACATAAGTAAGGTGTACGCACAAGGCGTCTTTTCCCAGTTCCCACTTCAGCTGACGGATGCTTTCCAGATAGGGCAGAGACTCGATGTCACCCACTGTACCGCCAATCTCGGTAATAACAAAGTCGAATTTGTATTTGTTTCCCAGCAGTTTTACATTACGCTTGATTTCGTCTGTAATATGGGGAATAACCTGGATGGTCTTTCCCAGATAGTCACCCCGGCGCTCTTTGTCGATGACGCTTTTGTAGATGCGTCCGGTCGTGATATTGTTGGCCTTGGTGGTCTGGATGCCCAGGAAGCGTTCGTAATGGCCCAAATCGAGGTCGGCTTCGTGGCCATCCACGGTAACGTAGCATTCGCCGTGTTCATAAGGGTTCAGTGTACCCGGGTCGATGTTGATGTACGGGTCAAACTTCTGGATGGTTACCTTGTAACCTCTTGCTTGCAGCAATTTACCGATGGAGGATGAGATGATACCTTTACCTAATGAAGAGGCAACACCACCGGTGACGAAAATATACTTTGTTTCTCCCACAACTATATTATTTTATTAATTGTTTAATCTAATGCCAAGAGCCTATACGGCTTGTCGTTCAGGGTGCGCACTGCTCCCGTCAGTACACGTAGAACTTAAAAAGCGCAAAATTATAAAAAAAAGAGGAAGTAGAGAAAGTTTCGATGAAACAATTATTAAAAAATACGATTTCATCGAAGAAAGTCCTTCTTGCCTTTTTCTTATGGCTTTTCTATGTTTTCTAAACATTTTAAGCTAAATTTGCGCTCGAAACATAGACTTTAGGGCATTATGAAGAATAGACACATTGCATTTTGGTTAATTGCTACGATGATTTCTTCGTCGGTGATGGCACAGAATACGCTGGATACCGCCTCGAAGAACAGTGGACAGGAAACAACTGCCAAAGCCGACACCTTGCCGGATATAATGAAAGAATACATGATTCTGAAATTGAAACCGGAAGGTATGGGGTACAGGCTGGATACTGTTTCCATATTATATGAAAGGTATATCGGAGTGCTGGATTATTTGAATGACCCCACGACTCCGGAGCGTTATATACCTTCCAATCCGAACTACTATAGGTTGTTCCTTCCCCTTACCTATTATTATGCCCCCATGAGACGCCTTTCCAAGGTGGACTGGCATTTCCAGGTGCCTGATACGGTGCCTGCCCTGACGCGCGAGATGTTGCCGTTCGACACACTGAGTTTCACCTCAAAGGACCGAGCCAACAAACTGGTGGACCGTACGCTGCTGAACACGTATGTGAATTGTCCCAATCTGGTTGTAATGACCGAGAAGGAGGTGATGAAAGGGAAGATATTCAAGGATAATATAGAGAAGGAGGTTTCTTCCAAGCCGTCCGTCGTGAAACTGTTTGCGCAGGAGAATATGGTGGGAGTGAAGGAGGAAGCCGACGTGATTATCCACAAGCCCAACTGGTGGGTGACGGGTGGAAACGGTTCGTTGCAGATTACCCAGAACTATATCTCCGACAACTGGTACAAGGGAGGTGAGAGCACTAACGCCGTGCTTGCCAACCTGCAATTGTTTGCCAACTATAATGACCGTGAAAAGGTGCAGTGGGAAAATCTGCTCGATGCCAAGCTGGGCTTCAGCTCCGCACCTTCCGACGAGTTTCATAACTATCTGGTAAGTACCGACCAGCTCCGGCTGTACAGTAAACTGGGTATTCAAGCTGCGTCCAAGTGGTATTATACCATCACGACTGAGTTTAAGACCCAGTTCTGCAATGGCTACAAGGCCAACAGTGAAGAGCTGGTTTCGGCTTTCTTTGCTCCGGCGGACTGGTCGAGCAGTATCGGTATGGACTACAAGTTGAAGAAGCAGAAATTCAGCTTGTCCGTTTTCATGGCTCCGCTGACGTACATGCTGCGCTATGTGGGGAATAAGGGTGTGAATGAAGTGAGTTTCGGTCTTGAGGAGGGCAAGTGCGTGAAGCATAACTTCGGTTCGCAGATACAGCCTACACTTTCGTGGACCATCATTCCTTCCATTACGCTGGATTCCCGCCTGGACTTCCAGACCAGTTATGAGTGGACGCGTATCGAATGGGAAAACACGGTGAACTTTGTGCTGAACCGCTATCTTTCCACCAAGCTCTATGTGCACGCCCGCTATGACGACAGTGCCAAGCCGACGGAAGGGGACAGCTATTTTCAGGTAAAAGAATTGCTCAGTTTCGGTATCAATTATAAATGGTAAATAAACAAATGGTCTGTTCGGAGTGAACAGATTATCTGTTTTGGTTAGTCAGACGGTCTGTTTTTCCTTGACAGACCGTCTGTTTTTTGTCTTTTTGTAGTCTGTGGCAGGTGAAAAAACATAAAAACATAGAAAAAGCACGTTTACGAACACAGAAAATGCATAGGAAAGGTTTGCAGTTCACAAATAATGCGTAAATTTGCCGCGATTTGTAATGCACACTTTGCAAAATGGCGAATACTATAAAACATCAAGGTATTGTGGAAAACATAAACGGTTCTCATCTCCAAGTGAGAATCATCCAGACTTCAGCGTGCGCTTCGTGTAGTGTCAAGGGACATTGTACCTCTGCGGATACGAAAGAGAAACTTGTCGATGTGGCCGATGCCAATGCCGCATCCTACCAGCCCGGCGACCGTGTATGGGTGACGGGCGAACTTTCAATGGGAGTGATGGCAGTTCTGTTTGCCTTTATATTTCCTTTCCTTATTCTGATAATCTCACTATTTGTCTTTATGGCTATCTGGAATGACGAGCTGCGTTCCGCGCTTTGTTCGCTAGCACTTCTTGTACCTTACTATTATATATTGTGGCTGAACAAGTCGCGGATGGGTAAGAAGTTCTCATTCTCCGTACGACCGATGAACTAACTAATAATAAAACAAATAATTAATAAACAACTAATTTATGAATGTAATTCTGATTGCAGTGATTTCATTGGGAGTTATAGCGCTGGTATCGGCCGCTATTCTTTACGTGGCTTCCAAGAAATTCGCCGTGTATGAAGATCCGCGGATTGCCCAGGTAGCAGAGGTGCTTCCCCAGGCAAATTGCGGTGGATGTGGTTACCCCGGTTGTAGCGGATTTGCAGATGCTTGCGTAAAGGCAGGTTCGCTGGATGGTAAACTTTGTCCGGTGGGTGGACAGCCCGTCATGACAAAGATTGCCGAGATTCTGGGCTTGGATGCCGCTGCTGCCGAACCTATGGTTGCGGTGGTGAGATGTAATGGAACTTGTGCCAACCGTCCTCGTGTGAACCAATACGATGGCGCCAAGAGTTGTGCCATTGCGGCTTCTCTCTATGGTGGTGAAACGGGTTGTAGTTATGGCTGTCTGGGATGCGGCGACTGTGTGGCTGCCTGCCAGTTCGATGCTATCCACATGAATCCGGAGACCGGACTTCCCGAAGTGGATGAGGAAAAGTGTACGGCTTGTGGAGCTTGTGCCAAGGCTTGTCCGAAATCTATTATTGAAATCCGTCCTCAAGGCAAGAAATCACGTCGTATTTACGTACAGTGTGTAAACAAGGACAAGGGGGCCGTAGCACGCAAGGCTTGTACCGTGGCATGTATCGGTTGCGGCAAGTGTGTGAAGGTTTGTCCGTTCGAGGCTATCACGCTGGAAAACAATCTGGCTTACATTGACCCCAATAAGTGCAAATCCTGTCGCAAGTGCGAGGAAGCTTGTCCGCAAAACACAATCATTGCCCTCAACTTCCCGCCGCGCAAACCGAAGGCTGACGATACAGCTCCCCAAGTAAAGGTTGCAGTTCCTAAAGCTGAGGTTGAGACTCCTAAAGCGGAGGTTTAGACTTCCCAAGTTGAGGTATGAATTAATAAAGTAAATAAACGACTAAAAATACAGAATTGTATGTTGAAGACATTTTCAATTGGTGGAGTCCATCCACACGAAAATAAACTTTCAGCACATCAGCCTATCATCAAGGCAGAGATTCCGGCCAAGGCCGCTATCTTGCTGGGACAGCACATCGGTGCTCCTGCCAAGCCTATCGTTGCCAAAGGTGATGTTGTGAAAGTGGGTACAAAGATTGCCGAGCCCGGCGGTTTTGTATCAGCAGCCATTCATTCGTCTGTCAGCGGGAAAGTCGCTAAGATTGACACGATTGTCGATGCCAGCGGTTACGCCAAGCCTGCTATATTCATTGACGTAGAAGGGGATGAATGGGAAGAATCCATTGACCGTTCCGAAACGTTGGTGAAGGAATGCAGTCTGACTTCCGAGGAAATCGTGAAGAAAATCGCCGATGCCGGTATTGTAGGTCTGGGTGGTGCATGCTTTCCTACGCAGGTCAAGTTGTGCCCTCCTCCTGCATTCAAGGCAGAGTGTGTCATCATCAACGCCGTAGAGTGCGAACCGTATCTGACTGCCGACCATCAGCTGATGCTGGAACATGCGGAAGAAATTATGGTAGGTGTATCCATTCTGATGAAGGCGGTAAAGGTGAACAAGGCATTCATCGGCATTGAGAACAATAAGCCCGATGCCATCCAGCTGATGACGAAAGTCGCTTCCAGTTATGCAGGTATCGAGGTGGTACCCTTGAAGGTACAATATCCGCAGGGTGGTGAAAAGCAGTTGATTGATGCTGTCATCAGTCGCCAGGTTGCAGCCGGTGCGCTGCCTATCTCCACGGGAGCTGTGGTGCAGAATGTGGGTACCGCATTTGCCGTTTACCAGGCCGTACAGAAGAACAAACCTCTGTTTGAACGTGTCATTACCGTGACAGGCAAGTCGCTGGCAAAGCCGTCCAATTTCCTGGCACGTATCGGTACGCCGATGAAGCAGCTGATTGAAGCTTGCGGCGGCCTGCCCGAAGATACGGGCAAGATTATCGGCGGTGGCCCGATGATGGGTAAAGCTCTGGTGAATACGGATGTACCGACTGCCAAAGGCAGCTCCGGTATTCTGATTATGAACGAGAAGGAAGCCAAGCGCGGCGAGGTACAGCCTTGTATCCGTTGTGCCAAGTGCGTGGGAGCCTGCCCGATGGGGTTGGAGCCGTATCTGCTGGCTACCGTTTCGGCCCACGGAGATTTTGAAAGAGTAGAGAAAGAAGACATTATGTCGTGTATAGAATGCGGTTCATGCCAGTTCACTTGTCCTTCCAACCGTCCGATGCTGGATTATATCCGCTTGGGTAAGGGTAAGGTAGGAGCGATGATCCGTGCACGTCAAGCTAAAAAATAACGAAGTATGAATAAATTAATCGTATCCCTTTCGCCCCACGTTCACGGCGGTGACAGCGTGAAGAAGAATATGTACGGTGTGCTTATCGCATTGATTCCGGCATTCCTCGTTTCGCTTTACTTTTTCGGACTGGGTGCGCTGATTGTTACGGCCACTTCCGTAGCAGCCTGCTTGTTCTTTGAATGGGCCATCGGCAAATTCCTCATGAAAAAAGAGACCACAACCATCACCGACGGCTCTGCCATCATTACCGGTGTGTTGCTGGCCTTTAACCTGCCTTCCAACCTGCCCATCTGGATAATCATCCTCGGCGCCTTGTTTGCCATCGGGGTAGGCAAGATGTCCTTCGGAGGTTTGGGTTGCAATCCCTTTAACCCTGCACTGGCAGGACGTGTGTTCCTGTTGCTTTCATTCCCCGTGCAGATGACGACATGGCCGGCTGTAGGCCAGTTGACAGCCTATACGGATGCCACGACGGCTGCTACGCCGCTGGCTATTATGAAAGGTGTCATCAATGGTGCTCCAGGCATGTCCCTGAGCGACCTTCCGGGAGCTTTCGACCTTCTGATAGGTAATAATGGAGGATGTCTCGGTGAGGTGAGTGCCTTGGCGCTGCTGCTTGGTTTGTTCTACATGTTGTGGAAGAAAATCATCACCTGGCACATTCCGGTATCTATTCTGGTGACGGTATTCGTGTTCTCTGGTATCATGTATCTGGTCAATCCGGAACTTTATGTATCCCCGGTCGTACAGTTGTTGTCCGGTGGTCTGATGCTGGGTGCTGTCTTTATGGCTACGGACTACGTGACTTCTCCGATGAGCCACAAAGGTATGCTGATTTATGGTGTTTGCATCGGCCTGCTGACTGTCATCATCCGTCTGTTCGGTGCATATCCGGAGGGTATGTCGTTTGCCATTCTGATTATGAATGCGTTCACTCCGCTCATCAACACCTATGTTAAACCTAAACGCTTTGGGGAGGTAGCGAAGAAGAAATGAAAAAGTTAGAATCATCCTTGAAGAATATGTTGCTGGTACTTACGGGCGTTACTGCCATCTCCGTAGCGCTGCTGGCTTATGTAAACGAATTGACGAAGGAGCCCATTGCGCAGGCCAATGCAAAGACCTTGAGCGATGCCGTAAGTGCGGTGGTTCCGGGCTTCGACAATGACCCCATCGCCGAGAAGAAGATGCAGGAAGTAAACGGAGTACAGTATTCTGTATATCCTGCCACCAAAGGCGGAGAATATATCGGAGCTGCTGTGGAAGCTGTTGCCATGGGTTTTGGCGGTGAGCTGAAAGTGTTGGTCGGTTTCGATGCCGAAGGCAAAATCATCGACTACTCCTTGTTGTCGCATGTGGAAACTCCGGGGTTGGGCTCCAAAGCTGCCGACTGGTTCAAGAAAGGCAATAAAGGTGACATCACCGGCATGAATCCGGGTGAAGCGGCATTGACAGTGAGCAAGGACGGTGGTAAAGTAGATGCCATTACAGCGTCTACCATCACTTCACGTGCTTTTTTGAATGCAGTGAATGCGGCTTATGCTGCCTATGCCGGTCAGGAAACTGCCGACGGCACTACCGGCGCTACTCAAAAGAATGTTGAACAACCTGCTGATTCCGCAGCTCCCGAAGCTGTGGATACACTCAGCGCTAAATAAGAAAGGAGTAGAAGATATGAATAATTTTAAAGTTATGATGAACGGGATTATCAAAGAGAATCCTACGTTTGTACTCCTGCTGGGTATGTGTCCTACACTGGGTACCACTTCCTCTGCTATCAACGGTATGGGTATGGGACTGGCTACAATGTTCGTGCTGATATGTTCCAATGTGGTGATTTCTGCCATCAAGAATCTGATTCCCGATATGGTGCGTATTCCTTCATTCATTGTGGTCATAGCATCATTTGTGACACTGTTGCAGATGATAATGCAAGCCTACGTTCCTGCATTGTACGCCACGCTGGGCTTGTTCATTCCGCTGATTGTTGTAAACTGTATCGTATTGGGACGTGCCGAGGCATTTGCTGCCAAAAACAATCCGGTGGCTTCCTTGTTCGACGGTCTGGGCATGGGCTTGGGCTTTACCATTGCACTGACATTGCTGGGTGCCGTGCGTGAGTTCCTGGGAACCGGCAAGATATTCAACTTGAGTATCCTTCCTGAAGAATACGGCATGTTGGTATTTGTCCTTGCTCCGGGTGCATTCATCGCATTGGGCTATCTCATTGCTTTAATCAACAGTATGAAGAAGGCTTGATAATGGATGATTGATAATGGTTCATTATCGATTGTCATTTTTCAATTAATAAATTAAAGAAATGGAATATATATTGATATTTATCTCGGCAATCTTTGTAAACAACATCGTATTGTCGCAATTCTTGGGAATTTGCCCGTTCTTGGGAGTTTCCAAGAAAGTGGAGACTGCATTGGGCATGTCGGCAGCGGTGGCATTCGTGCTCACCATCGCCACCATCGTGACATTCCTTATTCAGAAGTATGTGCTCGACGCTTTTGATTTGGGCTATTTGCAGACTATTACCTTTATCCTGGTGATTGCCGCATTGGTGCAGATGGTAGAGATTATCCTGAAGAAAGTTTCTCCTTCTCTGTATCAGGCCTTGGGCGTGTTCCTGCCGTTGATTACTACCAACTGCTGTATTCTCGGTGTGGCCATCCTTGTTATCCAAAAAGATTATGATTTGCTGACGGGAGTGGTTTATGCATTCTCCACGGCACTTGGTTTCGGCTTGGCACTGACACTGTTTGCAGGCCTGCGCGAGCAAATGAGCCTGGTTAGTGTGCCGAAAGGTATGCAGGGTACTCCGATAGCTTTGATTACGGCCGGACTGCTGGCAATGGCATTCATGGGCTTTTCGGGGGTTGTGAAGATTTAAAGAAGAAAAACCGGAAATAAAGTGAAGGGGGGATAAGCTAAAATTTATCCCCCCTTTTTCTGTTTTTATTAATTTATTTCCTTACATTTGTGGCGTATTGATAACCTAAAAGCTAAATTGTCTATATTTAATATGAAAGAGAAAATTTTAGTTACGGGTGGAACCGGTTACATTGGTTCTCACACGGTGGTGGAACTTCAAAACGCAGGTTATGAAGTTGTTATTATTGATAATTTGTCAAACTCCAGCGCAGATGTTGTAGATAACATAGAGAAGGTATCGGGTATCCGTCCTGCATTCGAGAAATTGGATTGCTTGGATTATGCCGGTCTTGACGCTGTGTTTACCAAATATAAAGGCATTAAAGCCATCATTCACTTTGCAGCCAGCAAGGCCGTAGGTGAGTCTGTCCAGAAACCGTTGCTTTACTATCGTAATAACCTGGTTTCACTGATTAACCTGCTGGAACTGATGCCGAAGCATGGAGTGGAGGGTGTCGTATTTTCTTCTTCCTGCACAGTTTACGGCCAGCCGGACGAGCTTCCGGTAACGGAAAAGGCACCTATCAAGAAAGCTGAGTCTCCGTATGGAAACACGAAGCAAATCAATGAAGAGATTGTACGTGATACGGTTGCTTCCGGTGCTCCGATAAACGCCATCTTGTTGCGTTACTTCAACCCGATAGGTGCACACCCCACAGCATTGCTGGGAGAATTGCCTAACGGTGTACCGCAGAACTTGATTCCTTATCTTACCCAGACCGCTATCGGCATCCGTGAGAAACTGAGCGTGTTTGGTGACGATTATGATACTCCCGACGGTTCTTGTATCCGCGACTTCATCAATGTAGTCGATTTGGCCAAAGCACACGTAGTGGCTATCCGCCGTATCTTGGAGAACAAGCAGAAGGAGAAAGTGGAAGTATTCAATATCGGTACGGGTCGTGGACTTTCCGTATTGGAACTGATTAATGCTTTCGAAAAGGCTACCGGTGTAAAACTGAACTATCAGATAGTAGGTCGGCGTGCCGGTGATATTGAGAAGGTATGGGCAAACCCGGAATTGGCAAACAATGAACTGGGTTGGAAGGCAGAAACAAGTATTGAAGATACTTTACTTTCTGCATGGAAATGGCAGTTGAAGCTTCGTGAACGAGGTATTCAATGACAAACTTTGAATTTGTGTTTTTTAACAAATAAGCAATAAACAAATGCCTCCCCGCATTTGTTTATAATGTGCAAATCAGCCTGAAGCTGTTTATGTATATGTGAATATCCGTAACTAGTACGTATGCCTCCCCGGCATAGACAGGTAAGATTGCATAGTAGTTTTGTCGTGTTTTATTTTGTGTTTGTGTTGTGAATAAGCCTTGTCGAGAGACAAGGCTTATTTTTTTGTATATTATATACGGAATCTTTATTGCCAATTCTGTGGTTTTTCATAAGATGGGTGGGCAATTCCTTTTCTTGCCAATTGTTAACTGACGTTATCATGTCTGTAGCAATTTGTTCCAATTGTAGTATTAATCGTTCAAAATAGTATTTTTTGTTCAAAAAATGCTATACACGGTAACAACTACATGCAAATTGTTTATACATTTGCGTTGTTGTTTATGTAACTATTGGGATGAACAAACCGTTGCTGACAAACGTTAATAGGTACGAGTACTTATATAGCTGACGAAAGACGCGACTTGGCTGATTTGTTTTAGAGGATACACGCGACTTACAACTTAGTATTGGGAAAAATAATTAAAGAAATATAGAATAAAAAAGATTGCTTATGTCACAGATTGTTGGACATATCTCACAGGTAATCGGACCTGTAGTAGACGTCTATTTCGAAGGAACGGAGGCAGAGATGATGTTGCCGAGTATTCACGACGCACTGGAAATAAAAAGGTCGAACGGAAAAAGACTGATTGTAGAGGTACAGCAACACATTGGTGAAAACACGGTGCGTACTGTTGCTATGGACAGTACGGACGGCCTGCAGAGAGGTATGAAAGTGCATCCGCTGGGAGGCCCCATCACCATGCCGATAGGTACACAAATCAAAGGCCGCCTGATGAACGTAGTGGGCGACTCTATCGACGGCATGAAGGAACTGGACCGTACCGGTGCTTATCCCATCCATCGCGAACCCCCTAAGTTTGAAGATTTGACTACCGTACAAGAGGTACTTTATACAGGCATCAAGGTTATCGACTTGCTGGAACCCTATAGCAAGGGCGGTAAAATCGGTCTGTTTGGTGGCGCCGGTGTAGGCAAGACAGTGCTTATCCAGGAGCTCATCAATAATATTGCGAAGAAGCAGCACGGCTTCTCTGTGTTTGCCGGTGTAGGAGAACGTACACGTGAAGGCAACGACCTGCTGAGAGAAATGATTGAATCCGGTGTTATCCGTTACGGAGAAGAATTCAAGAAGAGCATGGAGGAAGGCCATTGGGATTTGTCCAAAGTAGATTATGACGAAGTGGCCAAATCACAAGTGTCTTTGATATTCGGTCAGATGAACGAACCTCCCGGTGCGCGTCAGTCCGTGGCATTGTCAGGGTTGACGGTAGCCGAGTCCTTCCGTGACATGGGAGCGGAGACGGACGGTCCGCGTGACATTCTGTTCTTCATTGATAATATCTTCCGTTTCACTCAAGCCGGTTCCGAGGTTTCGGCTTTGCTGGGCCGTATGCCTTCTGCCGTGGGTTATCAGCCGACACTGGCAACGGAAATGGGTGCCATGCAGGAGCGTATTACCTCTACGAGAAACGGCTCCATCACTTCCGTGCAGGCTGTATATGTGCCTGCCGATGACTTGACTGACCCGGCGCCTGCTACAACATTTACCCACCTCGATGCCACCACGGTGTTGAGCCGTAAGATTACCGAACTTGGCATTTATCCTGCTGTAGACCCGTTGGAATCCACTTCACGCATTCTCGACCCACACATCGTGGGGGTGGAACACTACGAAGTGGCACAACGTGTGAAACAAATATTGCAGCGCAACAAGGAATTGCAAGACATTATCTCCATCCTCGGTATGGAGGAGCTCTCTGATGCCGACCGTACGTTGGTGAACCGTGCGCGTCGTGTGCAGCGCTTCCTTTCACAGCCGTTTGCCGTTGCCGAGCAGTTTACGGGTGTCCCCGGTACAATGGTTTCCATTGAGGATACTATCAAAGGCTTCAAGATGATTCTTGACGGAGAGGTGGACTACCTGCCCGAACCAGCTTTCTTGAATGTGGGAACCATTGAAGAAGCTATTGAGAAGGGTAAGAAACTACTGGAACAGGCAGGGGAAAAAACGATTAAAAATTAAAACTCTGGGAGCTTTGATAATGAAGAAGTTGCATTTGAATATTGTTTCACCGGAGAAGGAACTCTTCAACGGGGAAGTGGAAAGTGTTACATTGCCGGGCACTATGGGCTCTTTTTCTATCCTGCCGCAGCATGCACCGATTGTGTCATCGTTGGGAACGGGGACATTGGTTTACGCAACGGACGGTGAGGAACATGAGCTGGATATTCAAAGCGGATTCGTAGAGATGAGTAACGGAAGGGTTGCCGTCTGTATAGAACAGCAATAGGCAATTAAAAATAAGAAATTGAAGATTAAAGGTTGTTGGCGTGACTATTACTAAGAGAAACTACTTATTGCATACAGCGCTCTTGACGGTATTGATAGGAATTGTAGGCGGATGGACGTACTTTTCGATAAATCCGCATCACTATTTCGGCGGTTATCCGCTGATTCCGCTTTTCTTCTTTGTTTTCGGAATATTCATGATTAATATGACCGAAAGCTGCCGTCACCGGATGCCGGGACGAATGTTGCAGATTTATCTGCTGATGCGTGTGATGAGAATGCTGGTTTCCATGATTGTGATGCTGGTTTATTGCGTTGCAGTACGTGAGGAAGCCAGGGCGTTTCTGTTGACGTTTATAGCCAACTATCTGATATATTTGATTTATGATTCCTGGTTCTTCTTCACTTTCGAGGCGAACAAGAAACAGAAAAAGAAAAGTAACAATGAAAAGATTGCGTAACATACTGACTGTAGTTCTGTTGGCATTGGGCATGTTGCTACCCGCCACGGTGCGGGCTGAGAATACGGTGGACGTGAAGGAGATTGTCTTCGGGCATATCGGCGATTCTTACGAATGGCACATCACGACGTGGGGCGAAACTCACGTTACGATTCCCTTGCCGGTAATAGTGCATAGCTCTACCACCGGATGGCATGTCTTTCTATCCTCACGTCTGGAGGAGAACGGTGGAAGTTATGAAGGCTTTTCCATCGCTCCCGCAGGAAGCAAGTACGAAGGCAAGCTGGTGGAGCATGATGCCACCGGAAACGAAATACGCCCGTTGGATATCTCCATCACAAAGGTGACACTGGCTTTGCTCATCAACAGTGCATTGCTGCTTGTCATCATTTTAAGTGTGGCGCACTGGTATCGCAAGCACCCGCAGGGAAGTGCCGCTCCCGGTGGTTTCATCGGGTTTATGGAGATGTTTATCATGATGGTGAACGATGATATTATAAAGAGCTGTGTCGGTCCGAAGTACCGTAAATTCGCACCTTACTTGCTGACGGCCTTCTTCTTTATTTTCATCAATAACATTATGGGGCTGATTCCTTTCTTTCCCGGAGGGGCCAACGTGACGGGAAATATAGCCATTACGATGGTATTGGCCATCTGCACTTTCTTGGCCGTGAATATCTTTGGAACCAAGACCTATTGGAAAGATATCTTCTGGCCGGATGTGCCCTGGTGGCTGAAGGTGCCGGTCCCCATGATGCCGTTTATCGAGTTCTTCGGTATTTTTACCAAACCGTTTGCTTTGATGATACGTCTTTTTGCCAATATGCTGGCAGGACACATGGCAATGCTGGTGCTTACCTGCCTGATATTCATCTCGGCCAGTATGGGACCTGCTTTGAACGGAACGCTTACCGTGGCCTCGGTGCTGTTCAATATCTTTATGAATGCACTTGAATTGTTGGTTGCCTTTATCCAGGCATATGTGTTCACCATGCTGTCAGCCGTGTTCATCGGTCTGGCGCAGGAAGAGCATAAGGAGAAGGCGGTGAAATGATACGATTATTGGGAATATAAATATTAATAAAAATAACCATTTAAAAACTGAAAGTTATGTTACTATCTGTATTATTGCAAGCTGCTGCGGCAGGTGTGGGAGTTAGTAAACTGGGTGCAGCCATTGGTGCTGGTCTGGCTGTTATTGGTGCTGGTGTAGGTATCGGTAAAATCGGCGGTTCTGCCATGGAGGCCATTGCCCGTCAGCCGGAAGCATCCGGAGATATCCGTATGAACATGATTATTGCCGCTGCCTTGATTGAAGGTGTTGCTTTGTTGGCAGTAGTTGTGTGTTTATTGGTGTTCTTTTTATAATGTACAATCTACCATTTACGATTTACAATTTGTCCGTGCAGCATCACCGCGCAGCCAAATTGTAAATCGTAAATTGTCAAATCGTAAATAAAATTATGTCATTGTTATTACCCGATAGTGGTCTGCTGTTCTGGATGCTTCTTTCATTCGGTGTGGTGTTTGTGGTGCTTGCCAAGTACGGTTTTCCCGTTATCACCAAGATGGTGGAAGGTCGCAAGACCTACATCGACCAGTCTTTGGAAGTGGCACGCGAAGCAAATGCCCAGCTCTCCAAACTGAAAGAGGAGAGTGAAGCGTTGATTGCTGCTGCCAACAAAGAACAAGGACGCATTCTGCGGGAGGCGATGCATGAGCGTGACAAGATTATCGTCGAAGCACGCAAGCAGGCGGAAGCCGCCGCGCAGAAGGAGCTGGACGAAGTTAAAAAGCAGATACAGCAAGAGAAGGAAGAGGCCATCCGCGATATTCGCCGCCAGGTGGCAGTCTTGTCCGTAGATATAGCTGAGAAAATTATCCGCAAGAATCTGGACGAGAAACATGAGCAGATGGAGATGATAGACCGGATGCTGGATGAAGTGCTGGCCGCAAGTAGAAACAATTAATTCTCAAAGAAATGGATATAGGAATCGTTTCGATGCGTTATGCGAAAGCATTGATGGAATATGCCAAGAGTATGGGGGTAGAAGATACTCTGTACAAGGAGTTTTGTATGCTTGCCCGTAGCTTCAGGAAACATCCGGATTTGTGCATGGCATTGGAAAACCCCATCCTGACGATACGTGAGAAGTTCGCACTTATCTGTACCGCTGCTGTGGGGGATGCTCCTGCGGGCCGTGAGTTTGCGCGTTTCATGACCTTGGTGTTGAAGAACCGGCGGGAAAACTTTCTCCAGTACATCTGCCTGAGTTTTCTGGATTTGTACCGGAAAGACAAGCATATCGGTGTAGGAAAGCTGATAACAGCCGTTCCCGTCAGCCAGGAAGTGCGGGAGCGTATCCATAACAGTGCTTCCACCCTGCTGCATGCCAGCATGGAGCTGCAGACTGAAGTGGATCCCTCCATTGAAGGTGGTTTTATCTTCGACATCAACGACTTCCGTCTGGATGCCAGTATTGCTACGCAGCTTAAGAAAGTGAAACAGCAGTTTATTGATAAGAATAGAAGGATCGTATGATTTACGATTTGACAATTTACAATTTACTATTTAATAGTCTTGTGATGCGTAAGTTGTAGAGGTCAAAACGGTATATGATTCGGGTTCTTTCAAATAGTAAATAGTAAATCGTAAAATAGTAAATACTAAGATGTTGTCTGAAAATATAAAAGTAAGCGAAGTCTCCGATATTCTCCGCAAGCAACTGGAAGGGATTGACACCCGCGTACAGTTGGACGAGATTGGCACGGTACTGCAAGTCAGTGACGGTGTAGCCCGTATCTATGGGTTGCGCAATGCCGAAGCCAACGAGTTGTTGGAGTTCGACAACGGCATCAAGGCCATTGTGATGAACCTCGAAGAGGATAATGTGGGTGCTGTGTTGCTTGGCCCTACGGATAAAATCAAGGAAGGCTTCATTGTAAAGCGTACCAAGCGTATTGCTTCCATCATGGTGGGAGAGGGTATGCTGGGCCGTGTAATAGACCCTCTGGGTGCGCCGCTTGATGGCAAAGGACTGATAGGCGGAGAACTTTATGAAATGCCGTTGGAACGTAAGGCACCGGGAGTCATCTTCCGCCAGCCGGTGAATCAGCCGCTTCAGACCGGTCTGAAGGCTGTGGACGCCATGATACCTATTGGTCGCGGACAGCGTGAGCTGATTATCGGTGACCGCCAGACCGGTAAGACAGCCATTGCCATCGATACCATCATCAACCAGCGTGCCAATTTTGAAGCAGGTGATCCGGTATATTGCATTTATGTAGCCATTGGCCAGAAAGGTTCTACCGTAGCTTCTATTGTGAATACCCTGCACCAATACGGTGCGATGGACTATACCATTGTGGTGGCTGCTACGGCGGGAGACCCGGCTGCATTGCAGTATTACGCTCCCTTTGCAGGGGCTGCCATCGGAGAGTATTTCCGTGATACCGGCCGTCATGCGCTGGTGGTCTATGACGACTTGTCCAAGCAGGCGGTGGCCTATCGTGAAGTGTCTCTGATTCTGCGCCGTCCGTCAGGACGTGAGGCCTATCCGGGTGATATCTTCTATCTGCACTCCCGTTTGCTGGAACGTGCGGCGAAGATTATCAGCCAGGAGGAAGTGGCACGCGAGATGAACGACCTGCCGGATAGTCTGAAAGGCAAGGTGAAAGGTGGTGGTTCGCTGACTGCATTGCCCATTATCGAAACTCAGGCAGGAGACGTGTCCGCCTATATCCCAACGAATGTGATTTCAATCACTGACGGGCAGATATTCCTTGATACGAATCTCTTCAACCAGGGTAACCGTCCGGCCATTGACGTGGGTATCTCCGTGAGCCGTGTGGGTGGCAATGCCCAAGTCAAGGCGATGAAGAAGGTGGCAGGTACATTGAAGATTGACCAGGCACAGTACCGTGAGCTGGAAGCATTTACCAAGTTCAGTGGTGATATGGACCCCGTGACGGCATTGACCATCGACAAGGGACAGAAGAATACGCGCCTGCTGGTACAGCCCCAATACAGTCCGATGCCGGTAGAAAAGCAGATTGCCATTCTTTATTGCGGCACACACGGCTTGTTGAGGGATATTCCTTTGGACAAGGTCAGCGAGTTTGAACGCAACTTCCTTGAGTCTCTTGAGATGAACTATCGCATGGAGGTACTCGACGTTTTAAAGACAGGTGTCATCAACGACGATGTCTGCAAGAAGATTGAGGAGACGGCAGAGGCGGTTGCAAGGCAATTCATGTGATTTACGATTGGACGATTTACGATTTACGATTGGAGTTACTCTATATGGTAAGTTGTAAATCGGACGCAGGCAGAAGTTACCTCAATCGTAAATCGTAAATAATTAAATCGTAAATAGATATATGTCTTCACTGAAAGAGGTAAAAAATAGAATAAGCTCCGTCAAGAGTACACGCCAGATAACATCGGCGATGAAGATGGTGGCATCTGCCAAACTGCACAAGGCGCAGGGGCGGATTGAGAATATGCTGCCTTATCAACGGAAGCTGAATGAGATTCTGACGAACTTTCTGCGTACGGATGCTTCCTTCGAGTCGCCCTATACCGAGAAAAGGCCCGTGACGAGGGTAGCGGTCGTGGCGTTTTCGTCCAATAGTTCCTTGTGCGGTGCATTCAACTCGAATGTGGCGAAGATGCTGGAACGGACTTTGGAAGGTTACCAGTCGCTGGGCAAGGAGAATATTCTGATATATCCCGTTGGGAGAAAGGTGGAGGAAGCTGTCAAGAAAATGGGATATGTGCCGCAAGGCAGCTATCAGTTGATGGCAGACAAGCCTTCGTACGTTGAAGCGTATGAGCTGGCGGAGAAGCTGATGCATGAGTTTGTGGAAAAGCAAATTGACCATGTGGAGCTGATTTACCACCACTTCAAATCGATGGGTTCGCAGGTGCTGCTTCGCGAGAATTATCTGCCCATTGACCTGACGCAAGTGGCGCAGGAGGCGGCAGAAGATGTACCGGAAGATGCCCGCAGTTTCAATAATGATTACATTGTGGAACCTTCCGTCGGCGAGTTGATAGCGGAACTTCTGCCAAAAGTGTTGAGTCAGAAGATATTTACCGTGCTTCTCGATTCCAATACTTCGGAACATGCTGCCCGTATGCTTGCCATGCAGACGGCGACAGACAATGCCAATGAGCTGATTCAGGATTTGACGAAACAGTATAACAAGAGCCGTCAGCAGGCCATTACGAATGAGCTGCTCGATATTATCGGCGGTAGCTTGAAATAGTCCGGATTGCCCCGTAAAGGGCTTTCTCAGGATGGGTACAAATAAATGGAATAATAAGGACAAGGATAACGAAATAACCGCTATCTTTGTCCTATTATCATATATGGCTACTGATGAAATCCGTATCATTCTGAGAGAGAGCGGATTGGTTGAATAATAAACATATCCATGGAGAATAATCCCGAAATAGCGCTTGCATGGCAATTCATTGAAAACACAGGCACTCATCTTTTTTTGACCGGCAAGGCAGGTACCGGTAAGACAACTTTCCTGCGAAGACTGAAGGCAGAGAGTCCGAAACGGATGATTGTACTTGCGCCGACGGGAATTGCCGCTATCAATGCAGGCGGTGTCACCATCCACTCCTTTTTTCAAGTACCTTTCGCTCCTTATGTGCCCGAAAGCTCATTCAGCGCGGATGGCAAAGCATCTTACCGTTTCCGTTACGGGAAAGAGAAAATCAACATTATACGCAGTATAGATTTATTGGTCATCGATGAAATCAGTATGGTCCGTGCCGACTTGCTCGATTCGGTGGATGCCGTCTTGAGGCGGTTCCGCGACCGGAACAAACCTTTTGGCGGCGTGCAGTTGCTGATGATTGGCGACCTTCAGCAGCTTGCTCCCGTAGTGAAAGACGATGAGTGGCAGATGCTGCGCAAATACTATGACACGCCCTATTTCTTTTCCAGCCAGGCCTTGAAGCAGACGGAATATTGCACCATAGAGCTAAAGAAAGTCTATCGGCAGAACGATGGGACTTTTCTTGAATTACTGAACCGCATTCGCGAAAACCGTTGTGACGGACAAGTGCTGGAAGCCTTGAACCGCCGGTATATTCCCAATTTCGTACCTGATAAAGAAGAAGGATACATCCGCCTGGTGACCCACAATTATCAGGCCCAACGGATTAATGACCATGAGCTGGAACAACTTCCGGGACGCTCGTATGCCTTTCGCGCCAAGATTGACGGAAAGTTTCCCGAATATTCCTATCCTACGGATGAGGTGCTGGAACTGAAACGCGGTGCCCAGGTAATGTTTGTGAAGAACGACACCTCCGGCGAACACCGTTACTACAATGGCATGATTGGAGAGGTGACAGCCGTGTCGGCAGATGGAATTGAAGTGCGCAGCAAGGGAAGCGACGCTACCTTCTTACTTCAGGAGGAAGAGTGGACGAATGCCAAGTATGTGCTTGATGAGGAAACCAAGGAGATTACAGAAGATATTGAAGGAACATTCCGGCAGTATCCGTTGAAACTGGCTTGGGCAATTACCATCCACAAAAGCCAGGGACTGACGTTTGAACGTGCCGTGATTGATGCCAGCGCCTCCTTTGCGCATGGGCAGACGTATGTGGCCCTGAGCCGCTGCAAGACATTGGAGGGAGTGGTGCTCAGTGCCCCGCTTTCTGCAAGAGCCATAATCAATGACAATGCAGTGGAAACCTTCACGATGGAGGCACGGAGAAACGAGCCGGACGAGAAACGCTTCCGTTCCTTGCAGCAGACCTATTTCCTGGAACTGCTGTCGGGCTTGTTCGATTTCCAGCCCATGGAGCAGGCTTTGCGGCGGTATGTGCGGCTGATAGACGAGCACTTGTACAAGCTCTTTCCCAAGCAACTCGCAGCCTGCAAGGAGGAAGTGGAACGTTTTCACGACAAAGTGACGAAAGTGGCCCAGAAGTTCGGTATCCAGTATACCCGTCTGATTGATACTGCGCAGGACTATGCAGCCGACCCGACTTTGCAGGGGCGCATACACTCTGCCGCCACTTATTTTCAAGAGCAGTTGCAACCGCTGGATGCGGTGATGGCGAGTACGGTAACTTCCGACAATAAAGAGTTGAAGAAGAAGCTCCGGGATGCCATGGAGGAACTGGAGGCAATGTTTGACTTGAAGACTGATTTGCTGGATTATGTACTGGAGAATGGTTTCCATGTGGCAGGATACTTGAAGCAGAAAGCACTGCTTTCCATTGACGATTCGGCTTCGCAGAAGGGTAAAGGCAAAGGGAGAAGTGCTGCTGCCAAAGAAGGGCAGGGAAGCAGTAAGCAGGCTGATAAAGAGAAACGTCCGCGTGAGCGGAAACGCGATGCTGCAGCTGTTGAAGTACCCACGGATGTGTTGCATCCGGAACTTTACAACCGCTTGGTGGCATGGCGCAATGCAGAAGCTTCCGCATTAGGGTTGCCCGTATATACCGTCATTCAGCAGAAGGCAATTCTGGGTATCAGCAATCTGCTTCCTTCGGATAAGGCCATGCTTGTACGCATTCCGTATTTCGGAAAGAAAGGGGTGGAGAAATATGGAGATGTGATTCTGGAGATGGTACGTGTGTATCGCAAAGAGAAAGGACTGGCAGAGCCGGAGTTGCTGTAGTCGAATCTGCTGCCATCCGAACTTGCATTATTTACTATCCGAACATCAGCTTTATTCCTTCCTTCAGCGTATGCGGTCGATATCCCAGTTCCCGGCGTGCCTTTTCTATACTCAGCCCGCTGAAACGGGGACGTGGCGTCTTTTCATTCATCTCCTTCGTAGTGACGGGACGGATGAGCGAGCGATTCAGTCCCAATACGTCCGCTACCCGATAAGCGATGTCTGCAATGGTCAGGCACTCGCTGCCACAGAGATGATAGATACCGTTTTGCGGATGACTTATCAGCTTCTCCACTCCTTGCGACACGTCTCCCACGAAGGTGGGCGTACGCCATTGGTCGGACACGACGAACACTTCCTCATTGCTCCTTAATCTGTTTGCCACCAGTTGAAGCACATTGCCATGCTGTCCGGGCAGGGAGGCACCGTACACCACCACTACACGCACGATGGCATAATCCTTGCAAACGGCAGCGATACGTTTCTCACCTTCCAGTTTGGTGTAGCCGTAATAATTAACGGGAGCGGGAATATCCTCCTCTGTATAGGGTCGGTCCGTATCACCACCGAAAACGAAGTCGGTGGAAAGATGGATAAAACGGCTGCCTCCCGTCTCACAGCATTCTGCCAGGTGCTCTACGGCAGTGATGTTGACGGCATCCGCTTCTGCATGGTGCGTTTCGCAATAATCGGGGACGGAGAGGGCGGAGGTATTGATTACAACATCCGGCTGTACTTCCTGGAAAAGCTTTTCCACCGCCTGGCGGTTGCATATATCCGTGCGGATAAAGCGATAGTTGCCCGAATGGGGACAGATGTCGTCGTGCAGGGAACAGCCCGTTGTCTGATAAGACAAGTTGCGGGACAAATCATCCAGGATGCGCCTGCCGGTAAAACCGTTGGCACCTATCACCAGTATTTTCTTTCTTGCCATTGACTTTGGTTGTTAAATGGTGTGGGCATCAATAGGGCACATGCCTGCCTTGCTGTACCTCGATGCGTATGCCAAAGGCTCCGTTGGCTGATTTCAGCTCGAACGCCCCTTTGAAATTGTTCTTTTCCCAAGGCAGTGCGGAAGGGTTGGGCACTTTCCAGCCGTCCTTGTCATATTCGCCGTACGTATGGATGCGCATGCCGTTCTTCAAAGTGAAACTTCCCATTTGCAGGTTGTCAGTAGAGCCCCAGAAGCCCGTCAGTCCGAAGGGATTCGAACTGAAATACCGGGAGTTGCTGAGTGAGAATATGTTCGAAAGGCCTTGTGAATAAGTCACGTTCGGGTTCAACCGGAAGATGCGGCTGTAGTCCTTGCTGGCATCCGGTATCTCCAAAGTGAATTTGGGAAGAGTGGGGGCAGACAGATTCATCAGCCCCATATCCAGCAGGAAGCCGTCGTAATTCTTCACGCCCGGCAGAAGCTCCTTTTCAGACGGAGACATGCCTTCGGGAGACGCTTCGCCATGTACTGCAGTACGTACCGTATCGGCAGGCATCTCGCTCTGTGCGCTGACGGATGACATGCCTGCAAGTAAAATGATGATGCAGAAGAAGATTCGTTTCATAGTTCTTTGTTCACAATTTCAGTTGCTGTCTGCCGCATAGGGGCGGACTGAACAAAGATACTCGTTTCCCTCTATTTCCGGAAATATCTTTGTATTATTTCTATTTCTTTATACGAATGGTAGGGGCGAAGACGGGCGAAGTCACCCATTTCATTTTGGTGGGGTCGTAGCTCCGTTCCAGGCCTCCGTTGAGGTCGAGCCAGTCCGTCACTTTCAGTTCCAGTACCATGCCATAACCGCTTTGCGGATACATCGGGTTCATATATCCATGAAAGGAGTTGCTTCTCCCGTAGCCCGAATACTGGCCGAAGGCATGCAGGCGCATGTAGGGATTGATGCGGTAGGATACGGAGGCATTGTAACCTACGTCCCATTGGGTACCCCGGGGGGCATCCCTTTTGGCATACCGGGCGCCGGCAATGGAGGAGGGGGTAGAGATGGAATAGTGGGCGGCATACACTCCGCCGCTCAGTTCCCAATGTCCGTCGGGACTGTAATAAGTAATTCCTGCGCCAGCCTGCATGATGGAGCCCATTGCAGGATAGGTGTTATGGCTGCCGTACATCGTCAGTACGACTTCCGGCGAGAGCAGGAAATCGGCGAAACGCTGGAAGTCCCATTCAAAGATGTTCTTCTGAAAGTGTATCTTCTTCATGTCCGTCCAGGGCAGGGGCTCCACATAGTCGGAGGGAGGGAGATGGAGATTTATCTCTTCCTGCTGTTCGCCCTGCAGACTTTGTTGGGGCTGGCTTTCATCAAGGCCCGTACGCTTGTTCTCTTTTGGAGAAAAGGGAATCTGCTCTTTCTTTACGGGAGGCCGGTTCTTTATTGTGTCTTCCGGAATCTCGCTCTGTGCATAGGCGCAGAGTGAGGAACAGATAAAAGTGATGAATAATAACTTTCTCATAAATAGTAGTTTAGTTTTAGTTTAGTTCACTATTAGTTTATATCCTATTCCCCGCACATTGACGATACGGATGCGCTCGTCTCCGGCCAGTTTATGCCGCAGTTTGGTGATGAACACATGCAGGCTGCGGGAGTTGAAGAAGCTGTCGTCTCCCCAGAGGTCGAGCAATACGTTCTGGGTGTTGACCACCTGGTTGCGGTTCTCGCAAAGGCGTTTCAGTATTTCGGACTCGCGGTGGGAGAGTTCCACTTCCGTATCCGCGTTAGGTGAAGTCGGGGTGCTGCCTGCAAAAGCAAGTCGTTGAGTGACGGAATTGAAACGGTAGTCACCGATTTCAAAAACGGTAGTTTCTTTGGGCTTTTCTTCTGTAAAGGAGAAAGCTTTGCCTACCAGGGCCTTTATGCGGATAATGAGTTCCTGCATTCCAAAAGGCTTTTTCAGGTAGTCGTTGGCACCCAGCTCAAACCCTTCCACCACATCGTTGATGGCGGAGCGGGCGGTAAGGAACAGTACCGGGGTCTGTTTGTCGGTCTGCCGGATGCGGCGCACCATTTCAAAGCCGTCCATGCGGGGCATCATCACGTCTGCCACCAGCACGTCGGGGTGGAGGTCGAAGAACTTGCGCAATCCCTCTTCACCGTCTGCTGCGGTGTGGATGATGAAGTTCTGCCCTTCCAATGTGTCCTTGATAATCATGGCGAGGGTCTGTTCGTCCTCAACCAGAAGTACGGTTATCTTTTCCATAATTGTCGCTTTTGTTACAAGTAATGTAAAGCTCCTTAACAAGTAATGTAAAGTACCCTAACAAATAATGTTATCATATCCTTATCGTAAAGGTACTTCCTTTTCCCAACTCACTCTTTACCGATACGCTGCCACCATGCTTCTCTATCATGGTCTTCACATAGAACAATCCCAGCCCATAGCCTTTCACATCGTGCAGATTACCCGTGGGTACGCGGTAGAATTTGTCGAAGATGTGCTTCTGCTTCTCGGGAGCAATACCGATACCGTGGTCGCTGACGGAGATTTCAGTCTGTTCATTCTGCCCTTCGACGGTTACCTTGCGGCAATGGATGGTCACTTCGGCTTCTCCATGCGAATATTTGATGGCGTTGTCTATCAGGTTGCTGATGATGTTGCTGAAATGCGTACGGTCGGCAAGTACGCTCAGATCTTCCGGTTCGATGTCCACCGATATATGGACGGAGCTTTCCGCTTTCAGCTTGTGTTGTTCGATGAGCGTTTCCAGAATATCACGTATTGCAAACTCCTCCGGGTGCAGGCGGAAAGTCCTGCGGCGTTCCATACTCATGGAAAGTATCTGTTCAACCAGTCCACTGAGGCGCTGAAGCTGTTCCTGGCAGATACGCAGGTATTTGTCGCGTTGGGCCTTTTCCTCCGCTTGGTTGAAGTTGAGCAGAGCGTCGTTGGCGGCATATGCTACGGCGATGGGGGTTTTCAGTTCGTGGGTGATGTTGTTGGTGAAATCGCTCTTCATCTCTTCCAGTGTCTTCTGTTTCAGGATGGTGCGTATCAAGAACCAGAAGGAGAAAGCGAGTACGATCAGAATAACGAATGATGTGGTGAGAATGCCCGACATCTGTCGCAAGACCAACATGCCGGCCGGTTCCATGATGAGACGGTAGCTTTGATTTGTATTGATGTCGAAAGAATAATTATATTCCACGGCTTTTGAGGTAGGCACATAGCCGGGGGTACCGATGTTTACCAATGTATCTATATAGAGAATGGTAGAGTCCCATTTGCTGCCTTTGTGAAGATGTAGCAGCCTATGGGGAAGATTGATGTTACGGTCGTGCAGGAATGAAGTCAGCAGGCTGTCATAAAGCACTACGTCGGGGTCGGAAATGATGTCCAGTCCCGAATGCAGTCCGCGCTGGAAGTAGGTGGCGAGTTCCAGCATACTGTTTTGGTCGCGCAAAATCACATCCAGTCTCTCTTTGGCACTCAATGCGGATTGGGGAGAGCTGTCTGAGTCCCTGACTGCTTCTTCCAGAGGCTCTCGGGCAGAATCGGCAGACATCCAACGGACTTTATCCGTTTCCCTGTACTGGTCGATGAAAAGCACACTGTCCTCTTTGGTGAGCAAAGGAACGTTCTTCCTGACACTGACTTCCACGCGGGTTGAATCGTTCGGGTGGGTCACGTAAACACTGTCTCCTTTGGGCATGAAGGTTTCGTGCAGGGTAGCGTTGTCCAAAGAATCTTCACGGGAGATGGTGGTACTGCTACGGACAAATGATTTTCCGTCATCGCTGTATCCGGCTGATACGCTGACTTCACCGTGGTTGATGTCGTCCTGCTTCATTTTATCCACGCGTATCATCATTTCGTTATAGTCGCTCATGCGCATGGCTTCGGTGATGTCCCTTTCCATTTCGCTGTGCATGGTATGGTAGAGCCCCGTCAGCCAGTAGGCTTGGTAGGCGAAGATACCGGCCAGGGAGACGATGACAAGTATGGCAATATATTTGAATGGCAGTTTCATGTTTGTTTCCGGTTACTTTTATACATACAAAGGTAAGATTAATATTGTGAAACCTATCATCCGATAAGACTAAATAACACTCCCGATAACACTGGATAACACTTGGTAAGCCGCTGATAACACAAGTTTCTGCTGATTCTGCCGTACTTTGCAGACGAAGATTTGCAGAAGAAGAATATAAACATAAATAAAAAGAAGAACATGAAACGATTCTATTTACTCCCTATTGTATGCTGTGCTTTGAGCATCAGCCTTTCGGCACAAGAGAATAACGGTACTGCAACCACCTCCGGTGCGGACGACAACCGCATCCTCAGCGCCGACAGCCTTATCACGACCGATGCCCGTCTGGACAGTCTTTATCAGACCTTGCCGGAAGTGATGATTACCGGTGAACGCCCCATCGTTAAGGCAGCGCAAGGCAAGCTGGTGTACGACCTGCCCCGCCTTATCCGGAACCTCCCTGTAGACAATGCCTACGATGCCGTGAAAGAGCTTCCCGGCGTCATCGAGATGAATGGCGGGCTGCAGTTGGCAGGCCAGGGAGTCACCGTTATCCTGGACGGCAAAGTAACCACCCTCAGCACAGAGCAGCTCTATTCCTTGCTGCGCAGCATCCCTGCCAGCCGCATAGAGAAGGCGGAAGTGATGTACAACGCCCCTGCACGCTACCAGGTGCGTGGCGCACTGATCAATATCACCCTGAAACAATCGGCAGGCGGCCCCGGCTCCTGGCAAGGCGAACTCTATGCCAAGTATCGCCAGAAGCATAACGAAGGCTTTGAGGAACGCGCCAGCCTGCTCTTCAGCAAAAATAAATTCTCAGCAGATTTTCTTTACTCGCACAGCCATGGCCGGGGCTACTCTACTACCGACAAAGAGGCTGTGCACACCCTGGCAGACGGCTCGGTTCACCCCATGACAACAGATGAGGTGGGCCGTGGCCGCAGCCATACCCATAATTTCAGGGTAGGGGCGGACTATAACATCGCCAAGGACCATCAGCTGAGTTTCGTCTATAACGGTGGCTATTCCACCTCCCACAACTGGAAGGGCGTGACGGGCACGCAGGTGTCCACAACTCATGGCAATAGCACTGACTGGCTGCACAACGGCCGTCTGGACTATCGTACCCCTTTCGGCCTCAAAGCCGGTGCCGAACTGACCTACTACCGTTCCCCGTCCGACCAGTTGCTGCATAGCCGCATGCAGGATGAGGAACTTGACTTCTACACCGAAGATTGCCAACGCATCAACCGATGGAAATTCTTTCTGGCCCAGGAGCATAGTCTGGGAAAAGGTTGGGATTTGAATTACGGAGCCATCTATACTACCAGCATCGACAACAGCTACCAATATTATTACGACCCCGAAACCGGCGAACAACTGACCTCCTCAGATGCCTTAAGCAATATGAAGTCCCGCCGCCGCGAACAGACCTGGAATATCTATGCAGGTTTCAGCAAGAGTTTCGGCGACAAACTCGCTTTGGACGCTTCCCTGGCTGTGGAGCATTACAAGACTCCCGTCTGGAACCAGTGGGACTGGTATCCCATCGTCAACTTGAACTATATGTCGGCACCGGGACATATCCTTCAGCTCTCTCTGAGCAGCGACAAGGACTATCCCGACTACTGGGCGGTGCAGGATGCCGTCTCTTACATCGGCGGTGGATACTCTGAGCTGCATGGTAATCCGTTGCTGAAACCGGCACAAGAGTATGAGCTGAAAATGACCTATATTTTGAAGAGCAAATACATCTTCAGCGCCTGGTTCAACCACACCAAGGACTACTCTGTACAGACACTCTACCAATCCTCCGAACGTCTGGTTGAAATCTACAAGACACTCAATTTTGATTATCAGCAACAAGCAGGAATACAAGCCTCTATCCCATTTAAGGTGAAGGATTGGTTGAATTCTCGCCTTACCCTCATAGGCTTGTGGCACCGCGAAAAGGATGGTGATTTCTGGGATATTCCTTTCGACAGAAAGCAATGCTATGGCATTGCCCAGATGAGCAATACTTTTACTCTCTCCACCAAACCCGACTTGAAGCTGACGGTGACCGGCTTTGTGCATAGTAAAGCCATTCAGGGCATTTACGACCTGCCTACGTCGGGCAATGTGAATATTGCCCTGCGCTACGGCTTTGCCAAGAACAAAGCCATCCTCAACCTCTACTGCAACGATATTTTTGAGACGGGACAGATTTCTCCCCGCATTCGTTTCAAGACGCAGAATGTGACGAATCATTACTCATGCTTCCGCGAATTCGGCGTATCGTTTACCTATAAATTCGGAGGATATAAGGAGAAGCAACGGGAGGCGGTGGATACGTCGCGGTTCAAATAAAAAGTAATTATTCGCTGAATAGTTACAATAAAAAAGGTCGATGTTAAATATGAATAAAAGGGATTACGATATTTTCGTAATTCCTTTTATTCTTAGTATCATTGTTCATTGTTAATCAAAATCGATAAAGGATATGAACTGCAGGAAGGTAGTAAGCGCTGTATTTCTGTTATTAGTAAGCGTTTGTATGCAGGCGCAAGGTACTTGTGTCATTGAAGGAAAAGTAAAGAATGTGAAGCAAGGAGTCTGCCTGAATCTATTTCGGATGGAAGGAGACGTGGGAAACAGTATTGCAACAGATACCCTTCAGGGAGACAGTTTTCGTTTTGAAATACCTATCTCTAAAACAGATACAGAACGTTTGAGTTTGATGATTCGTGACGGTAATCTGTATAGTATGGGATTGTCCCTTTGGGCTAAGGAAGGTTCCCATATCCGCTTGACGGGCGAGGATATGAACATCTACACCTGGCAGGTGGAAAGTGAAATGCCGCAACAGAAGATATGGCAGCTTTTTGTAAACGATTCACGGGATTTATGGAACCATAATCAGGAGAATAGAATGGAGCACATGCGATTGATGCGCAAATATCCCCGGAAACCGGATGATAAGGAGGTGTTGGCAAAGGTCGTTGCTCTACGTGACAGCTTGGAGAAAGTAGAAAATGATTTGGATATCCGCATAGATTCCAATGTTATAGCCCGCATGAAGCAGTTGCCGATAGAGGAGGTATGGATGGATAAACTGAAAAGTCTGGCGATAGGGGTGAGGTACACCAAGGGATATCCCTATCGCAAAGAAGTAGAGGAGTTATATGCCAGACTTACCGATGAACAGCGCGAGACACCGGAAGCTCTGGATATCCGGGCATATCTATTTCCTGCCCAGACGGTTGCTACCCAAGAGCAAGCTGCGGATGGTGACTTGTTTGACTTGCAAGGAAACGTACACCGCTTGTCCGATTTCAAGGGGAAAGCGGTGCTGATAGATTTCTGGAGCCGTGGTTGCGGTCCTTGCCTCAAGGCTTTGCCGGAGATGAAGGAAATCAGCCAAAAGTATAAAGACCGTTTGGAGGTAGTAAGTATAAGCATTGATGACAAAACAAATTGGGAGATAGCTTCGCGCCATCATGCCATCAGTTGGTGGAACTTGAATGACTTGAAAGGCAATCACGGATTGTATGCCAAGTATAGCGCAGGCTCCATTCCCCGCTATGTGTTTTTATCTCCGGAGGGAGAGGTTGTAGAGATGTGGTCCGGTTACGGGAAAGGCAGTTTGTTGGAGAAACTGGGAAAACTGATGGAATGATAATCAAATTATTCCCGTTCTCTAATGAAACTTTCATACAATGCGACAGGACCGTAATGCCAATATTTGGTGTTTTCCTTTTCAAGCAATTGAACAGACTGACTTTGGAGGGTAGCAATAAATATAGGTTATTGTCTGTAATTTTTCTATTCATAGTATACCTCCTCTGCTTTAATATAATTGAGATAGGTTAGTGCCTCTATTGTAACACTCCGTATCTGTCAAACAACTCCATTACCTCCCTTCCCTGCATAGAGTTCTTCTTTTTATACTGCTCTATGCAGAACGAGATGAAATAAGTAACATCCAATTCAGATTTATTCATAAGATGAACCATGTTTTTGTCTCTTGCAAATGTAATAAAAGTATTTCTACCTTGATGTGGTTTGCTACAAAAAATGTACTTTTGCAACTTTCAAAACATTAAAGTTGTTATTTAAAGAAAAGACTCTGTATGAAATCGGACATTGAAATAGCCCGCAGCATAGAGCTGAAGAAGATAAAGCAGGTTGCCGAAAGTGTGGATATCCCGCGTGACGAGGTAGAGAACTATGGACGATACATAGCCAAGATTCCCACTCATCTGATTGATGAAGAGAAGGTGAAGAAAAGTAATCTGATACTGGTGACGGCAATTACTGCGACAAAGGCGGGTATCGGTAAAACAACCGTATCCATCGGTCTGGCACTGGGACTGAACAAGATAGGCAAAAAGGCAATTGTCGCTCTGCGCGAACCCTCTTTGGGTCCTTGTTTCGGCATGAAAGGCGGTGCTGCCGGCGGAGGATATGCCCAGGTGCTTCCCATGGAGAAGATAAACCTGCACTTTACGGGCGACTTTCACGCCATTACTTCGGCACACAACATGATTTCCGCATTACTCGACAATTATTTGTACCAACATCAGGCGGACGGCTTCGGACTGAAAGAAATCATCTGGCGGCGTGTACTCGATGTAAACGACCGTTCCTTGCGCAGTATTGTCACCGGATTGGGTCCGAGCACTAACGGCATTACCGAGGAGTCGGGCTTCGACATTACTCCGGCTTCTGAAATTATGGCCATTCTTTGCTTGGCAACAGACCTTGATGACCTCCGCCGTCGCATCGAGAACATTATCTTGGGATTTCGTTTTGATGGTACTCCATTCACTGTGAAAGAGTTAGGAGTAGCCGGTGCCATTACTGTTCTGCTGAAAGATGCCATCAATCCCAACTTGGTGCAGACTACCGAAGGTACTGCCGCTTTTGTTCATGGAGGACCGTTCGCAAATATTGCCCATGGTTGCAACTCCATTCTTGCCACAAAAATGGCCATGACATTCGGCGATTATGTAGTGACGGAAGCCGGCTTCGGGGCTGACCTGGGTGCGGAGAAGTTCTACAACATCAAGTGCCGCAAGAGCGGCCTACAACCCAAGTTGACGATAATCGTTGCTACCGCACAAGGATTGAAGATGCATGGCGGCGTCAGTCTGGACCGCATCAAGGAACCCAATATGGAAGGACTGAAAGAGGGCTTCGGCAATCTGGACAAGCATGTACGCAATTTGCGTTCATTCGGTCAGCAGGTCATCGTGGCATTCAACCGTTTTGCCAGTGATACGGACGAGGAGGTGGAAGCTATCCGCCGCCATTGCGAAGAAAAGCTCGAGGTAGGTTTTGCCGTGAACAACGCCTTTGCCAAAGGAGGAGAGGGAGCCGTTGACCTTGCCAATCTGGTAGTAGATACTATTGAGAACAAACCATCCGAGCCGCTGACCTTCACTTACGAGGAGAACGATTGCGTGGAACGCAAAATCGAAAAGGTAGCCTGCAACCTCTACGGAGCAAGTGTAGTGACTTACAGTCTCCATTCCCGCAAGGTTATCAAACTGATAGAGCAGATGGGTATCAGCCATTACCCCGTCTGTATCGCCAAGACGCAGTACTCCTTCTCTGCCGATCCGAAGATATATGGTGCGGTCAATAACTTTGAATTCCATATCAAGGATATTGTAGTCAACAACGGTGCGGAAATGATTGTAGCCATCGCCGGTGAAATTCTTCGTATGCCGGGATTACCAAAGAAACCACAAGCCGAACACATTGATATTGTGGATGGAAATATAGAAGGGCTGAGCTAAACGCGCGGAGCGCGTTTAGAATTAAAAAGCAAGAATAAAGGCTGCGCAGTTCAAAGCGAACATCGCGCAGCCTTTAATTTTAATTCTTAATTGCTGTTTGCTTATCAATAAGCAAACAGAGGATATTCTTTCATCTTTGCATTGACGCGTGCACGTACCTCTGCGATGACTTGTTCGTTGTCTACGTTGGACAGAACGGTTTCAATCATCTCGGCAATTTCGAGCATCAGGTCTTCCTTGGCACCACGGGTTGTGATGGCAGGAGTACCCAAACGGATGCCGGAAGTCTGGAAAGCCGAGCGGCTGTCAAACGGAACCATGTTTTTGTTTACGGTGATGTCGGCAGATACCAACGCTTTCTCGGCAACCTTACCGGTCAAATCGGGATATTTGCTGCGCAGGTCCACCAGCATGGAGTGGTTGTCCGTACCGCCGGAAACAATAGTGAAGCCACGGTCCATCAAGGCTTGTGCCAGGACAGCGGCATTTTTCTTCACCTGCTTGGCATATTCTTTCCATTCCGGTTGCAGGATTTCGCCGAAGGCAACGGCTTTGGCTGCGATGACATGTTCCAGCGGACCACCTTGGATACCGGGGAATACGGCTGAATCCAGCAACTGGGACATCATCTTGATTTCTCCCTTCGGAGTTTTCTTGCCCCAGGGATTGGGGAAGTCCTTACCCATCATGATAACGCCACCACGAGGACCACGCAGAGTCTTGTGAGTAGTAGAGGTCACTATGTGGGCGTATTTCACGGGGTTATCCAGTTCACCGGCTGCAATCAGTCCGGCAGGATGAGCCATGTCAATCATCAGGATGGCACCTATCTTGTCCGCGATTTCGCGCATGCGCTTGTAGTCCCATTCGCGGGAATAAGCAGAACCGCCGCCGATAATCATTTTGGGTTTCTCGCGCAGGGCAACTTCTTCCATCTGGTCATAGTCCACGCGTCCGGTTTCCCGGTTCAGATTGTATTCGCAGGGAGTATAGATAATACCGGAAGTGTTGACCAGGGAGCCATGGGAGAGGTGACCACCGTGTGCAAGGTTCAGTCCCATGAATTTGTCGCCCGGGTTGAGCACGGCGAGGAATACGGCTGCATTAGCTTGTGCACCGGAGTGCGGCTGTACGTTGGCCCATTCTGCGCCGAAGATTTGTTTCAGGCGGTCGATGGCAATCTGTTCACTCTGATCCACTACCTCACAGCCACCATAGTAACGCTTGCCGGGGTATCCTTCAGCATACTTGTTGGTAAGGCAGGAGCCCATTGCCTGCATAACTTGGTCACTTACAAAGTTCTCTGATGCAATCAGTTCAATGCCTTTGAGCTGACGTTGGTGTTCTTTTTCGATAAGTTCGAAAATTAAATCATCTCTTTTCATTCTGCTTATTAGATAAGTTTGGTAAATCTGTGTTCTCTTATTAAGCGCACAAATTTACGGGAAATAAATGAATAAATTGAAAGAAAAGGAAGAAATTTACTGTCAAAAGAACACTCCGAAAGAAAAACTCAGCACATTGTCCCTGCGGTGAAAACGGATTTCGTTTTTCGTATTTTCGTCTGCGGCGTTGTTGTCGGCCGGAATATCGTATGTCACACTTTTGGAGATGTTGTGCAGCCCCATGTCGTAACGGAAGTCGAAAAAGACGCGTGAGATGGTGACGGATACGCCGACCGTGAAGCTGAGATTGAGCGGACGCAGCCTTTCACGGATATTCACCTGGTCGAAATTCTCGAAGTCGATGTCGCTTTTCCGGTCCCATATATAGCGCACTTTGGGTCCGCCAAAGACGGCAAGGCTGTACGGTCCCTCCTTGACGAAGTTGTATCCGTAGATGACGGGGATGTCTATACTGTGGATGGACGATGTAATGGAGGCTTCCTCCGGCAGGGCTCCTGATGCGGCGTTTTCGGGCAGAGGTTTCTCGAAGGTGATGTTGCACCGGTTGATGTTGTAGGATATTTCCGGTTGCAGAAAGTGGCGGTCGAAGTTTATCCGCATGAAAAGGGAACCGAAATATCCTATCTTGTAATTGTTCTGCACTTCGTCGATGGGCACTCCGTTGACGCTGAACTGGGACACAAGGAACAGGGAAGAGGTGAAACCGCCTTTGAAACCGAAATTGACCGGAGTTTCCTTGCGGTGTCCGGAATGCTCTTCATCGGCAGTACCGGGCACAATCGGAGTCTGTCCCCACATCATGGTGGGGAAGGCCAACAGATATAAGCCCATCAGGATTCGTCGCAGCTCCATCTCTTAAAACCTTTATCGCATTATTACTTCTTTTTCTCCACCGTCCATCCGAACTTGCCTATCTTTTCCCCCAGCTCATAATATCCGCCGTGCACATAAACCAGCGGATTCGTTTCCGCCAGTTCCAGTTTGCCGGTTTCAGGGTTCAGATTACGGGTATCGGCACGGACATTTACCACATCTGCTATAAACATGTCGTGCGAACCGAGAGCCATAATCTCCTTTACCCGGCATTCTATGCAAAGCGGTGATTCCTCGATAAGAGGCGCGCTGACTACGGTGCTTTTCCCGGGTGTCAGATGCATTTCCTCGAATTTGTTGTAGTCCTTTCCGGAGCGTACGCCACACCAGTCCGTGGCACGGGCCATGTCTTTCGTGGTGAGGTTGATGACGAATTCCATATTCCGCTTGATGATGTCGTAGGAGTGGCGTTCGGGGCGTACGGAGATGTAGCACATGGGCGGGTTCGTACAAATCGTCCCCGTCCATGCGATAGTCAGAATGTTATATTCCTCCGGAGTGCTTCCGCAGCTCACCAGTACGGCGGGCAGCGGATAAATCATGGTTCCGGGTTTCCAGTCTTCTTTCATATAATCTCAATATCTTCTCTGGTCTGCTCCTTTTCGCAGTAGTGGCATTTGATGACGCAATTGTCCTTATCCACGACATGAAACAACGTAGGCATAGGCTCATTGTTCGTGATGCACTTCGGGTTGGCGCATTTCACGATTCCGCGCAGTTCGTCGGGCAGGCGGACTTCGCGTTTCTCCACCACTTCGTAGTCGCGGATAATGTTCAGTTTTACATTGGGAGCCACCACGGCGATACGGTTTATCTCTTCGTCGCAGAAGAACTTGTCGGCAATCTTGATAATGCCTTTCGTGCCCAGCTTCTTGCTCTTGAGGTTGAAGCCGATGGTGATATTGTTGCTCATGTGTTCCAGTCCGAGCAGGGAGACTACGGTAAACAGTCTCTCGGAGGGTATATGGTCTATTACAGTGCCGTTTTCCAGAGCAGCAACCTGCAATTCCTGTTTCTTTTCGCTTAACATCTTGAAATATTAGTTATTAGACGATTCTACTGAATTACTCCTTTACTCTTTTTCACCTCATCCAGTGTGATGCCCAGTACATCGCACAGAATAGCTTCACGGGCATACAGTCCGTTTTGTGCCTGCTGGAAATAGTATGCCTTGGGATTGTCGTCCACATCATAGGCTATTTCGTTGACACGGGGCAGCGGATGCAGAATGCGCAGGTTGGGACGGGTATGTTCCAGCATCTTGTTGCGCAGGATGTAGACATTCTTCACCCGCTCGTACTCCATAAGGTCGGTGAAGCGCTCGCGCTGCACACGGGTCATGTAGAGGATGTCGGCGTCTGCGATGATTTCTTCCGTAAAGTCCGTATGTTCCACGTACTTGATGTTGTGCTCGCGGCAGTAGATTTTGTATTCTTCGGGCATCCGCAACTCGTCGGGAGCGATGAAGTGGAAAGTGGGGTTGAAGTGGCGCATGGCCATCAGCAGGGAGTGGACGGTACGGCCGTACTTCAAGTCGCCGACCAGAAAAATGTTCAGGTTCTCCAGTGTACCTTGTGTCTTGTAGATGGAATAGAGATCGAGCATGGTCTGTGAGGGGTGCTGGTTGGCACCGTCTCCTGCATTCACAATGGGCACGGTGGTGACTTCACTGGCATAGCGTGCGGCTCCTTCGAGGTGGTGGCGCATCACGATGATGTCGGCATAGTTGCTCACCATCTTGATGGTGTCTTTCAGCGTCTCGCCCTTGGATGAGCTGGTGGCCTTTGGGTCGCTGAACCCGATGACACGTGCTCCAAGCCGGTTGGCGGCAGTCTCGAAACTGAGGCGTGTACGGGTGGAAGGCTCGAAAAATAAGGTGGCAACTACTTTCCCGTCCAATATATGCCGATTGGGATGGGCTTCAAATTCTTTCGCCATCTCGAGCATATAGAGGATTTTTTCCCGGCTATGCTCGGCAATGGTGACTAAACTTCTGTTTTCCATATCGTTGAATTCATTTATACTTTTCGAGAGTGTAAAGTTACGGAAAATATGCGGGCTACGGAAATATGCGGGGAAGTTTTTTTGCGAAATATGGGCTGTTTTTCAAACCGTGCGGCATTTGTTTTGCAAAATCTACAAAGGGTATGAATCGGCAACAGCAGCACTTTTTTTTGTAGTTGCTGTTGTTAGATATATAATTATAGGTATAAATGGCATCTGCGTTTTATGTATCAGTATTGTATTGCAGCTGTTTAAGTGCAGAAAAACTAAAAAAAACATCAATGGAAATCCTGTTTCTTAAGCAAAAATCGCCCAAAAACGAGCAAAAACACGCATGAAAAACACGAGTTTTCTAATGTGAAATACTGATTATTTGTCGAAAAAGATACGGGAAAGCATAGGTGCGTTTAATATATTTCCGTACCTTTGCCCTATTATTGAACTTTGATTTTAGCAACTGAAACATGATAAGGAAAGTCGTCAAAATCCTATGGATTTTCATCGCACTGATTTCGCTGGTGTGTGTCTTTATATTCTTTTCCATAGCCAAGGGCTGGATAGGCTATATGCCTCCGGTGGAAGACCTGGAAAATCCAAATTACAAATTTGCCACAGAAGTCTTTTCCGAGGACGGAAAAGTATTGGGTACTTATTCCTATAGTAAGGAAAACCGCGTGTTTGTGGGATACAATGATTTGTCGCCCAATATCATTAACGCCTTGATAGCTACGGAAGATGTACGTTTTGCCGAACATTCGGGCATTGATGCCTACGCCCTGACGCGTGCCATAGTGAAGCGCGGTATCCTGATGCAGAAGAATGCCGGCGGTGGCAGTACCATCACCCAGCAGCTTTCCAAGCAGCTTTATTCCCCCAGTGCTGACAATGTGATGGAACGTCTGTTCCAGAAGCCTATCGAATGGGTGATTGCCGTAAAGCTGGAACGTTACTATACAAAAGAGGAAATCCTCACCATGTATCTCAACAAGTTCGATTTCCTGAACAATGCGGTAGGCATCAAGACTGCTGCCTTTACCTACTTCGGTTGCGAACCGAAAGATTTGAAGATTGAGGAAGCGGCTACGTTGGTGGGCATGTGCAAGAATCCGTCTCTCTATAATCCGGTGCGCTACAATGAACGTTCCCGCGGACGGCGCAATGTGGTGCTCGACCAGATGCGGAAAGCGGGATATATTACGGAAGCCGAGCGCGACTCCCTCCAGGCGTTGCCTCTGAAACTGAAATACAACCGTGTGGACCACAAGGAAGGGCTGGCCACTTATTTCCGCGAATACCTGCGCGGCGTGCTCACTGCCAAGAAGCCCGACAAGGCTGATTACCGCGGCTGGCAAATGCAGAAATACTACGAGGATTCACTCGACTGGGAGAACAACCCGCTCTTTGGATGGTGCGAAAAGAATACCAAGAAAGACGGTACCAAATACAACCTCTACACCGACGGGCTGAAAATCTATACCACGCTCGACTCGCGTATGCAGCAGTATGCCGAGGATGCCGTGACAGAGCATCTGAAGGAACTGCAAGGTTACTTCTTCAAGGAAAAGAAAGGAGCCAAGAAAGCTCCCTACACCTTCCGTCTGACCCAGGAGCAGGTGGACGAGATTCTGGGACGTGCCATGAGGTTGTCCGACCGCTACCGCCTCATGAAAAAAGCCGGAGCCACCGAAGCTGAAATAAAGAAAGCCTTCGACACCCCGGAGGAGATGTCCGTATTCAGTTGGGAAGGGGAGAAAGACACCATTATGACCCCGATGGATTCCATCCGTTACTACAAGTTCTTCCTGCGTGCCGGTTTCATGTCCATGGACCCGCGCAACGGACACGTCAAGGCATACGTAGGCGGACCGAACTACCATTACTTCCAGTACGATATGGCCATGGTGGGACGCCGCCAGGTAGGTTCTACCATCAAGCCTTTCCTTTATACACTGGCTATGGAGAACGGTTTTTCTCCCTGCGACGAAGTGCGCCACGTGGAATACACGCTGATTGATGAAAACGGAAAACCGTGGACGCCGCGTAATGCCAACAAAAAGCTGATTGGCGACATGGTGACCGTGAAGTGGGGGCTGGCAAACTCGGACAACTGGATTACGGCCTATCTCATGAGCAAGCTGAACCCCTATAACCTGAAACGCTTGATACATACTTTCGGTGTCCGCAACCGCGACATAGTACCTTCCGTTTCACTCTGTCTGGGCCCGTGCGAGATTTCCGTCGGCGAGATGGTGAGCGCCTATACCGCTTTCCCCAACAAGGGCATCCGGGTAGCTCCGCTGTTCGTGACCCGCATCGAGGACAACGACGGAAACGTGCTGGCAACCTTTGCCCCCGAAATGCAGGAAGTCATCAGCGTATCCAGCGCTTACAAGATGCTGGTCATGCTGCGTGCCGTTGTCAACGAAGGTACCGGAGGCCGTGTGCGCCGTCTGGGTGTGAAAGCCGACATGGGCGGCAAGACCGGAACGACAAACTACAATGCCGACGGCTGGTTTATGGGCTTCACGCCTTCGCTCGTGTCTGGTTGCTGGGTGGGCGGTGAGGACCGCGACATCCACTTCGATACGATGCTTCACGGACAAGGTGCTTCCATGGCATTGCCTATCTGGACCAAATACATGGTGAAAGTGCTCGGTGACAAATCGCTGGGATATGATGAAAATGAAACATTCCAGTTGCCCGAAGGCTATGACCCGTGCAAGGATGATATAAATCTGGAAGGAGACACCCATATAGAAGAACCGATAGAGGGACTCGACGAACTGTTTAATTAGTTGAAAGGTGAAAATTGAAAGTGGATTATACGATTAGTATTGGGAGCAACGAGCAGCGGAGGGAGAACATGGAACTGGCTCGCAGACGCTTGACGGAACTTTTTCCCGGAATACGTTTCTCGGAAGAGGAGGAGACGGCACCTTTGTTCTTTCACCGTCCGAATCTGTTCTCCAATCAGGTGGCATGCTTCGCTTCCGATAATCCGGCAGAGGAAGTCACTGCCTGCCTGAAAGCCATCGAACGGGAAGCCGGAAGGAAGCCCGAGGAGAAGGAACAGGAAATTGTACGGCTGGATATAGACTTGTTGTCTTGTGACGGGACTGTCTATAAGCCAAAAGATTTGAAACGTGATTATATCCTGCGAGGATTGAAACAACTGTTATAATTAATAAAGAATATAAGGAGATGTGTCGATAGTATATGAACACTTTCGGACACCCCCTCATTTTAAAAGACGAAGATTGAAAATGAAATTTTTAGGAATCATACCTGCCCGTTACGCATCTACGCGTTTTCCGGCCAAACCATTGGCAGTGTTGGGCGGAAAAACCGTGATACAGCGAGTATACGAGCAAGTGGCAGGAATCTTGGACGATGCATACGTGGCTACGGACGATGAGCGTATTGAAGTCGCAGTAAAAGCATTCGGAGGAAAGGTGGTAATGACTTCCACCGAACATAAAAGCGGCACCGACCGCTGTCAGGAAGCTTGTACAAAAATAGGAGGACAGTTTGATGTCGTGGTGAATATCCAGGGGGATGAGCCTTTCATCCAGCCTTCGCAGTTACAAGCCGTCAAAGCATGTTTCGACGATCCGGCCACCCAGATAGCCACTCTGGTGAAACCCTTTACGGTAGATAATGGTTTCGAGGCACTGGAAAATGTGAACTCTCCGAAGGTTGTGCTCAACAAAAACAGGAATGCCCTCTATTTTAGCCGTTCCATCATTCCCTACCAGCGCAATGCGGCGAAGGAAGACTGGCTGAAGAACCATACGTATTATAAGCATATCGGCCTTTATGCCTATCGCGTAGAGGTACTGAAAGAGATAACCGCCCTTCCGCAGTCATCCCTCGAGATTGCCGAATCATTGGAACAGCTTCGTTGGCTGGAAAACGGATATACCATCAAGGTAGGTGTCACGGATGTGGAAACTATCGGCATAGATACTCCTCAAGATTTGGAACGGGCAGAAGAATTTCTTAAAAGCCATGGGCTGTAAACTAGAAAGCCCATGCTGAACCGAAGTGACCAACCCCGGATTCTTGAACCGGAACAACTGGTGGTGCAAAGGCCGGAACGTATCAAGTTGCCTAATGGCGTGCCATTGAGCGTGCTCAATGCCGGTGACAATGAAGTGACACGTATCGATCTCCTCATGGCAGGCGGCCGATGGCAACAGAAACAGCCCTTGCAGGCGTTGTTTACGAACCGCATGCTTCGCGAGGGCACCCGACGCTGCGATGCCGCCCGGATAGCGGAAAAGCTGGACTATTATGGAGCCTGGCTGGAATTGTCCAGTGCATCCGAGTATGCCTATGTCACCCTTTATTCTCTGAATAAATACCTTCCCCAAACGCTTGATGTATTGGAATCTATCGTCAAAGAGCCGGTATTTCCCGAGAAAGAGCTGGGAGTGATTGTAGACAATAATATCCAGCAGTTTCTTGTCAACTCTTCCAAGGTGGACTTCCTGGCGCACCGCGGATTGGTGAAGGCTCTGTACGGCGGGCAGCATCCCGGCGGACGTCTGGTGCAGGAAGAGGATTATCAGCGCATCACTCCTGCTGTGCTACGCGAGTTTTATGACCGTTATTATCATTCTAATAATTGCAGCATCTACCTCTCGGGCAAGGTAACCGACGATTGCATCCGCCGGATAGAGTCCTTGTTTGGCTGCGAGGCTTTCGGTACGGATTTCCGCAAACCGGAGAAGACAGAATTCCATCCGGTTACCGCTTCCGGAAAACGTATCTTCATCGAACGTCCGGATGCCCTGCAAAGTGCCGTCCGTATGGGCATGCTTTCCCTGGACCGTAATCATCCGGACTACTTGAAGGCCCGCGTGCTGGTCACACTGTTCGGGGGCTACTTTGGCAGTCGCCTGATGTCCAATATCCGGGAAGATAAAGGATACACGTACGGTATCTCCGCAGCCATCATGCCCTATCCGGGGCAGGGAGTGCTGGCGGTCAGTGCCGAAGCCGCCAACGAATTTGTGGAGCCTCTTATCGGTGAGGTCTATCATGAAATAGACCGCCTTCAGAACGAGCTGGTTTCCGATGGAGAGCTTTCCATGGTAAAGAACTATATGTTGGGAGACATGTGCCGTAGTTATGAATCTGCATTCTCGCTGGCGGATGCCTGGATTTTTGTGCAGGTATCGGGCTTGCAGGATACTTACTTTGCCGAAGCATTGGATGCTGTCAAGGAAGTTACCCCGCAAGAAATCCGTGAACTTGCAGGGCGTTATTTATGCAAAGAGAAATTAAAAGAAATAGTGTGCGGCAAAAAAATGTCATAAAAAGCGGGAGTTATCGCATCATTTTACCGGATAAATCCTACCTTTGTCAATTATCAACTATCAATTATCAACTATCAATTAATGAAATATCTATATACTGCACTCATTCTGGCTTTCTTATGTCAAGGCGGAGCCATTGCCCAGGAAAAAAAAGGCGGCTTTTTCGATAAAGTGAAAAGTACATTCTCTTCGGAGATAAAGATAGGTACCTACACGTTCAAAGACAACGGGGCCGTCTATACCGGTGAAATAAAAGGCCGCAAGCCCAATGGAAAGGGAAAGACCGTTTTTAAGAACGGTGACGTCTACGAGGGTGAGTATGTGAAGGGCAAGCGTGAAGGCTACGGTACATATATGTTTCCCGACGGTGAAAAGTATGAGGGACAATGGTTTCAAGACCAGCAGCATGGCAGGGGTATCTACTATTTTATGAATAACAACCGTTATGACGGCATGTGGTTTCAGGATTACCAGCATGGGAAAGGAACCATGTATTATTACAATGGTGATATTTATGAGGGCGACTGGGTGAATGACAAACGCGAAGGCCAGGGAACGTATACCTGGAAGAACGGTTCCAAGTATGTAGGCTCGTGGAAGAATGACAAGAAAGACGGCAAAGGAACATTGACCTGGAATGACGGTTCCAAATATGATGGGGAATGGAAAAATGATGTCCGGGACGGTAAAGGAACTTTTGAATATGCCAACGGTGACAAATACGTAGGTGACTGGAAGGACGACATGCAGCATGGCAAAGGTATTTACTTTTTCCATACCGGCGACCGTTACGAAGGTTCTTATGTTCAAGGTGAGCGTACCGGAGAGGGCATTTACTACCATGCCAGCGGCAACAAGTATGTGGGCAGTTTCAAGGACGGAAAGCAGGAAGGCCACGGCACATTTACGTGGGCAAGCGGCGCCGTTTACGAGGGTAATTGGAAAGACAACCAACGTGACGGATACGGTACTTACAAATGGAATGTAGGTGACTCTTACGAAGGTGAATGGAAAGACAATAAGTTCAACGGCCAGGGTACCCTGATTCAGACCGATGGAACCAAATATAAAGGCGGTTTTGTGAACGGTATGGAAGAAGGGAGCGGCATCCAGGAAGACAAGAACGGAAATCGTTATGAAGGCTTTTTCAAACAAGGAAAGAAACACGGCCCGTTTGTGGAAACGGACAAGAACGGGAAAGTGATACGGAAGGGAACGTACAAAATGGGAAGGTTGGAAAATTAAAGAAATAGAATTAAAAATTAAAGGCTGCGCAATATTCGTCTGAACTGCGCAGCCTTTAATTTTTTATTATTTAATTATCTAAACTCGTGTTTAGATAATGTATTGTGAACTGATTGATTCATTGTTCATCACCCGCTTGATGGTTTCGGCGAACATATCGGCAATGCTCAACTGTTTAACCTTGTCACATTTTTTAGAGTAGGGGATACTATCGGTAAATACCATCTCCGTCAGTGCAGATTCTTGTACACGGAAAGAAGCCGGGTCGGACATTACGCAGTGGCTGGCAATGGCACGGACAGATTTGGCTCCGGCTTCCAACATGATGTTGGCAGCCTTGGTAATGGTTCCTGCTGTATCTACAATATCATCTACCAATACTACATTCTTGTCTTTTACATCACCGATGATTTGCATGGTGGCAACCACGTTTGCTTTTTCACGTGTCTTGTTGCACAGCACCAGGGGTACACCGAGATATTTGGAGAATGTACTGGCACGCTTTGAACCGCCGACATCCGGGGTAGCGATTACCAAGTCTTCCAGCTTCAAGGATTCAATATAGGGGAGGAACACTGCTGATGCATACAAATGATCCACCGGAATGTTGAAGAAACCCTGAATCTGGTCTGCATGAAGGTCCATCGTAATCAAACGGTCGATGCCTGCAACAGAAAGCAGGTCGGCCACCAGCTTGGCGCCGATGGAAACACGGGGTTTGTCTTTTCTGTCCTGACGTGCCCAACCGAAATAGGGGATAACGGCTACAACGCTTTTTGCCGATGCTCTTTTAGCGGCATCGATCATCAGCAGAAGTTCCATCAGATTGTCAGAATTAGGGAAGGTTGATTGAACCAGGAATACATGCGAGCCACGGATAGATTCCTCATAAGAGACTGCAAACTCACCATCCGCAAAATGGGTGATGTTCATCTTTCCCAGAGGGCAATCAAGGCTAGCGCAGATTTTCTCTGCAAGGTATCTCGAATTTGTTCCAGAGAATACCATAAAGGGTGCTTTTTCGCTCATTTGTGTAATAGATGTTACCTATTTGTTAATTTGCATGCAAAGGTATGAATTTCCCGTTACATAAAACAAGAGTTATTGTATAAAAATTATTTTTCTTTCTCGGATTTATTCGTAGCTTTGCTTTATGAAACGACTTTCTTCCATATGCTTTGCGGGATTGCTGTGCCTTTGTACAGCAATGGTTTCGTGTGTAGGAACGGCACCCATGAAGGAAGTGCGCCTTATCGATTCTCTAAACCAGGTGGCTTATGCTTATCGTTATAAAAACCTGGATTCATCCTGCTATGCGGCATCAAGGGCCTACCGTGAAGTCAGCCTCTATAAACAAGGAAAAGCGGAAGCATCCAATAATCTGGGCTTTTGTGCTTTTATGCGTATGGATTTTGAGCAGGCCGAAAAATTTCATATGGATGTCTATAATCTGACCAAGAATGAGCTGGAACTCCTTATTGCCGACATCGGCTTGATGAAAATTTATCAGCGGACGGCGTTGAACAAGGAGTTCTACGATTATCGCAACAGTGCCTTGCGCCGTATGAAAAGGATAGCGGAGGATGACAATCTGTTTGTGGACCGACACGAGCAAATACGTTTGAATTATGCCCGTTCCGAATTTTATATCGTATCTGCTGTTTATTATTATTATCTGCAACAACGTCCCGAGGCAGTGGCTTCTATCAATGAAGTAACTGATAATCAAAAATTGTTGGCAGATACCAACCAGTTATTGTACTATCATTACATTAAGGGATCCGCTGCCTTGTGTGAAGGCGAGACGCCGGACGAACAAAGGCTGCGAGAGTTTGACGAACTATATACCACGTGGCGGTTGGCATCCCGTAAAGGGTATCTCTACTTTGAAGGGAACGGAGTGCAGGGGCTTGCCAACCTGATGGCCTCACCGGAGAATTACGAGTTTTTCCAGGACCGCCGTTCCCATGCCCTGACACGGTTTGGAGTATCGGTAGACTCTCTATTGCCAATGCGTCTAGGGCAGTTGGCTCTGCAGAAGTTCAGTCAATATAAAGATTTGTATCAGATAGCAGGCGCATATGTGTCCATTGGCAAATACCTGAATGCCCACAGTCACTATACAGAAGCTCTTGACACGTTAAAACTTGCTCTGGAATGTGTAAATGACCATCACCGCCTTTTCTATGACTGCCACGATAGTTTGGACTGGCTGAAAGCATTTGACCGTCGAGATACGATTTGCGCTGAGAAGGCATGGATGGAGCAGAAACTGAAAACCGTACCTGAGTGGATTTCACGTATTCGTGAACAGTTGAGCGTTTCGTATGCAGGACTCGGGATGAAAGAAAAATCAGACTATAACCGCAATATTTACCTGGATATCCTTGAAGATACACGTCAGGATAAAGAGCTGGAAAGCCGCTATCAGGCATTGGAAAAAGAGGCCGGACAGCTCAACGTTGTGTTGTCACTGGTCATTGTGGGCTTCGTGCTTGTATCGCTCTTCTTCTGGTTTTTCAACAAGCGTTCCAAAGACCGGAACAGAGTACATCTCCACCGTTTGCAACTGATGCTGGACATCTGTCAGAAGATAACGGCATCCATTCCGGCAGATGCACAGACTGAGGAGGAAATCATCGACTCTATCCGGACGGCTGTCTGCCCGGAATTGGAAAAGCTGTTTGGAGTGAAGGACATCCGCATAGACAACGGGCAATTAGTGTTCCCGCGTCGGATGAGCAAGGATGAGCAGGCGATGGTACGGGTGATAACTCCCTATATCCAATGGGCGATAGACAACGGCATGACGTCCATCTCCCTTGGCGACGAACGCCGCAGACTGGAAAAGCAACGCTACATTTACGAGCAGCACATCGCAGGGAACAAACGGCAAAATCTGATAAAGAAAGCATGTATGGCTATTGTCAACGGAATTCACCCGTACATAGACCGTATCATCAACGAAGTACAGAAACTGACTCAAAAAGGATTCATCAAAGAGGAGCGGATAAAGGAGGAGAAATACCAGTATATCGACGAGTTGGTTACTACCATCAACGAATACAATGATATTCTTGCCCTTTGGATAAAGATGAAGCAAGGAAGCCTTAGCCTGAACATAGAGACGTTCGAATTGAATGAACTTTTCGAGCTGCTCAGGAAAGGAAGCCGTACATTCGAGATGAAGAGACAGTCGTTGGAGGTGCAGCCTACGGATATCAGGGTAAAGGCAGACAAGGCCCTTACATTGTTTATGATAAATACACTGGCGGAGAATGCCCGTAAATATACCCCTCAGGGCGGTATGGTGAAAGTATATGCACGGCAGGAGGAGGATTATGTGGAAATCTCGGTAGAGGATAATGGTTGTGGATTGTCACCGGAAGATGTAGCCCGCATCGTGGGAGAAAAAGTATATGACTCAAAAGCCATCGGTATGAGTGACGCTCCCGACAAGGAGGAATTGAGGAAGAACAAAGGAAGTGGCTTTGGACTGATGAATTGTAAGGGCATCATTGAAAAATATCGCAAGACGAATGATTTGTTCAAGGTCTGTCTGTTTAATGTGGAGAGCGGGCTGGGAAAAGGCAGCCGTTTTTATTTCCGTCTGCCTGCCGGTATCCGTAAGTCCGTGTCGGTGTTGCTCGTCGTGTTGTCTTTGTGCATGTCATCCTGCCGGCATGCTGTGGAACAGCCTGCTTCCGGAGAGGTGTTGCCGGATTCTTTGGCACTGCTTGCACAGAATGAATACGAAGCTTTGCTGGACGAAGCCTCCGATTATGCCAATGAAGCTTATTACTGCAATGTAGACGGAGAATACGAACTGGCTTTACAATACATAGATTCGGCAATGTATTGCCTGAACGAACATTACAAGCAATACGCCCATCCTATACATCGCTATATGACGCTGACGGGAGACGGGGCGCCTGCGGAACTGGATTGGTGGAACCAGATGTTCAATTCGGATTTCCATGTAATTCTGGATATCAGGAATGAAGCGGCAGTCTCATTTCTTGCATTGAAGCAATGGGATGACTATAGTTATAATAATGCTGCCTACACTACCTTATACAAACTGTTGGGAGAAGACCAATCCTTGGAAGAATATTGCCGGCAGCTGGAGCGTTCCACCAACAACAAGATGGTGGGCATTTTGCTGGCGGTAATTTTGCTGTTCGTATTGCTGTTGGGATATTACATACTCTACTTCCGTAAACGTCTGGTGAACCGCTGGAATCTGGAGCAAGTACTGGAAATTAATGGAAAGGTGTTCAATGCCTCCTTGTTGCCGGTTTCGGATACGGAGGAAATGTTGCAGCGTGAGGAGGATACATTGAAGGAAATCCCACAGCAGATAGTAAATTCCGCTTTTGATGCAGTGAACGAACTTTTGAGTATCGACCGGTTAAGCATAGCTGTATACAACGAGACTACACATAAGTTGGAATACACTTCCAATCCAGTGGAAGATACCGCCGTGGACGAGCTGCCTGTCCGAAGGAAATATATGGAGAATTGTTTTGAGCAGCAAGTGTACATATCGGAAAAGGGTATACAAGCATTGCCGCTTGTTGTGGATGCAGGCAATATGTGTCCTTGCATAGGTGTGCTGTGTCTGGAACGCAGGGAAGGTACGGAGCAGGAGACCGACCATTTGCTTTTGGAACTGATAGCCCGTTATGTCTCCATTGTAATCTTCAATGCAGTGGTTAAGTTGGCTACGAAATACCGGGACATCGAAGTGGCTCAAGATGAAGCCCGGCGAGCTTCCTGGGAAGACAGTTTGCTGCATGTACAGAACATGGTGCTGGATAATTGTCTCTCGACCATCAAGCATGAAACGATTTATTATCCGAACAAGATAAAGCAGCTGATAGGGAAACTGCGGTCCGGCAAACAGACAGAAGCGGAGGAGCGGGAAACGGTGGTTGCCATCAGCGAATTGATAGAGTATTACAAAGGTATCTTTACGACACTCAGTTCATGCGCTTCCCGCCAGTTGGAAGAGGTGACTTTCAGGCGTGCGACAATATCTGTGCCGGAACTTATGGCTACTGCCGGGAAATATTTCCGCAAAGTGTATAAGGGAAACAAGGCGCATATTGATTTTAAGATACAACCGTTGGAAGGACGGATTACCGGCGACTGGAACCAGTTGCGTTTCCTGCTTGAAAACCTGATAGACGAGGCTTGCTCCGTAACTCTGGATGGAGCTGTCTGTCTGTCGGCCCGGGAAGATGGGGAATTTATACGTTTTCTGTTTACAGATATGCGTAGGGAAAAGACCCGTGAAGAATTGAACCAATTGTTCTATCCCGACTTGTCTCGCATGACGGCCGGTGAGAAAGGAGAACTGTATGGTACGGAATATCTGGTGTGCAAGCAGATTATCCGCGACCATGACGAGTTTGCCGGACACCGGGGATGCCGTATCAATGCCGAACCGGGAAAGGAAGGAGGTTTTACAATATATTTTACGCTACCGAAAAAATGAAATATGGAAGACAAAAAATTTAAAGTAATCATCGTTGAGGATGTCAAGTTGGAGCTGAAAGGGACGGAAGAGATTTTCCGCCATGAAATTCCCAATGCGGAGGTAATAGGTACTGCTATGACTGAGCAGGAGTTCTGGACATTGATTGAAGCCGGCGTGCCGGATCTTGTTCTGCTAGACTTAGGATTAGGAGGTTCGACCACAATCGGGGTGGACATCTGCCGGAATATCTTCAAGCGTTATCCGGGAGTACATGTGCTGATATTCACGGGAGAAATATTGAATGAGAAGTTATGGGTGGACGTACTTGAAGCCGGTGCCGACGGCATTATCCTGAAAACCGGAGAGTTACTGACCAAAACCGATGTGCAGGCAGTGATGGACGGCAAGAAGCTGGTCTTTAACTATCCGATACTGGAGAAAATAGTGGAACGCTTCAAGAAATCTGTCCTGAATGATACAAAACGTCAGGAAGCAATCATAAGCTATGATATTGATGAGTATGACGAGCGTTTCCTCCGTCATTTGGCACTGGGCTATACCAAAGAAATGATTGCCAATCTTAGGGGAATGCCTTTTGGAGTCAAGTCGCTGGAGAAACGACAGAATGACTTGATTGGCCGTCTTTTCCCGCCTAGTGAACGGGTGGGGGTGAATGCCACTCGTCTGGTGGTGCGTGCATTGGAACTCCGAATTCTGAATATAGACAATCTGGAAGCCGACGATGAGTAAACTCCGGATGCCACATCCCGCTACGATGTTCTTCCTGCTGACGCTGGCAGTCATCCTCCTTTCATGGATATTCGATGTCTATGGCCTGAGCGTGCTGCAACCGCAGACTGGAGAAGAAATACGGGTGCAGAGCCTGCTGAGTCCGGAGGGCATACGCTGGCTGCTGCGCCATGTCATAACCAATTTTACGGGATTCGCTCCGTTAGGGCTGGTGATTGTGGCTATGTTCGGAATAGGGGTGGCACAGCATTCGGGTTTCATCGATGCATGTATTCGCAGGGGGGTACGACGTCCACGTGATCCTTGGCGCATTATCCTGCTGGTCATTGTCTTAGGACTGTTGTCCAATATAGTGGGAGATGCAGGATATATCATTCTGTTGCCGATAGCTGCGACTTTGTTCCAGTCCGTCGGTCTGCACCCCATTGGAGGTATAATTACAGCTTATGTTTCAGTCTCTTGTGGCTATAGCGCTAATGTGTTTTTGAGTACATTAGACCCCATGATTGCCTCTGTAACGCAAGAAGCGGCTGATAGGATGAATATTGCTCCGGGGCAGACTGGACCGCTGTGCAATTATTATTTTCTCTTTGTTTCCACGTTCCTGCTTGCATTTATCATTTATCATATTACCCGCAGGAGCTTGTTGCCGCACTTGGGAATGTATGCAGGGGATATTCATTTTAATGGCTACAAACAACTGTCCCGCAAGGAACGGAGAGCTATGTTGGGAGCTGTATTTGCAGGCTTGCTGTATATTGCCATTATTCTGTGGGCTACATTCTCTTCATGGGGGATATTGCGGAGTGTCAATGGTGGGTTGATTCGTTCTCCGTTTATAGTCGGTATTCTGTTTTTGCTTTCGTTTGGAATAGGTTTGATGGGGATGGTCTATGGTTTTGCCTCCGGCCGATACCGTACGGACGGTGATGTGATAGAAGGGCTTACGCAGCCGATGAAACTGCTGGGCGTTTATTTTGTGATAGCTTTCTTTGCCTCACAGATGTTTGCTTGTTTTGAATATTCCCACTTAGACAAGTGCATTGCCATTTTAGGCGCCAATCTGTTATCTTCCGCTTCTTTGAGCAGCTTATGGATATTGATTCTCTTCATTCTTTTTACGGCGCTGGTCAATCTCTTTATGGTATCTGCCACAGCTAAATGGGCTTTTATGTCTTTCATTTTTGTTCCGGTACTGGCAAGTATGGGCATTTCGCCGGATATGACCCAATGTGCGTTCCGTATAGGTGACAGTGCAACAAATGCCATAACACCTTTTATATTCTACATGCCACTTGTTTTGACCTATATGCAGCAATATGATAGGCAATCCACTTATGGTTCACTGCTGAAGTATACTTGGAGATATTCTTTAGTCATTCTGTTGGCATGGACCGCCTTATTTGTACTTTGGTACATCAGCGGTTTGCCATTAGGACTGTAATGTCATAACCAATGAACAACCCGCTTTCGATAACCCCGGTAATGGCTTTCAGTTTCTGTTCCAAATCAGGAACAATGTTGCTGAGATGAATGTCAAGAATGAAATTACCGTTTTCGGTAAATACCGGGCCGTCTTTTCCTTCTGCAAGGCGTAGGCTGATTTTTGAAGCTCCCAATAAGCGTATCTCGTTTTCCACATGGGAGAGAGCATGTGGAAACACTTCCACCGGTATGGGGTATTTGCTCCCCAGTTTGCTGACAAGCTTACTCTCATCGATAATGATGTAAGTCTTGCCACTGCTTTTAATGAGGAGTTTCTCCTTAAACATGGCTCCGCCACGTCCTTTGATGAGGTTGTTCTGCGGATCCACTTCGTCTGCACCGTCGAATGTCCAATCCGGACGCTTATTCCACAGAGTAGTTTGCGGCAGGCCAAGCTGTATACATGCCATCGAAATTTCGGCAGATGCCGGAATGATTTCTATATGCAAAGATTCTTGTTTAACTCGCTAAGCTAATGCAAACAAAGTGAGATAAACGGTAGAGCCGGAGCCTGCTCCTATGGCATCACTGTCTTTGGCCAGTCCGGCAATTTCCTGGGCTGCCAATTCCTTATTCGCTTTATTGCTGATTTTATTTGACCATTGCAATTCTTGTATCAACTGATTTTCCCATTCCATCACTTTAAAGTTTAGTTGTTATTACTCTTTCATTCATTTTCGGGTCAATGCTACTTTCCCTGCTTGAATATTCATCCATATTTTTACTTTTTATAATTAGTAACATTGATAATTTGCAAAATGTTTTAATACATCTGTATATAAATACCGTGTATCTTGTTTGTAAAGGTAACTAATCATTACTTTTTATATAGCAAATGAGCCTTTTGTACATAGGTAACGAAAAAAGGTGGTACAAAAATTTGCAATATTCGCAAAAAAGCGTACCTTTGCACCGCAATTAAGGCTGGTTCCGTAGCTCAGCTGGATAGAGCAACGCCCTTCTAAGGCGTGGGTCTTGCGTTCGAATCGCAACGGAATCACAAGGAAAAATGCTAATAGGTTCATTGACAACTTGTTAGCATTTTCTTTTTATGATAGTTGCACAATATTTGCACAACTCGCGAATAGGGAAAGAAAAAGCCGGGAAATAATTCCGGCTATATTGTTGTTTTAACCCCACCGCTGATTTTGGGAGTTGGGTCGTATTCTGCTTTTTGTCTTCGTTTCTCATCCTCGTCTTTAAGGTACTTGTTCCTTATCTCTTTGATGTCATTCGTCATTTCCCATACCTTGAAGAAGAGGATGATTTGCAGTACTCCGAATATTAGGAGTATGATGGTTAGAAAGTCAACCATAGCATTATTGTTTTATTTATTCTGAATATAATTCCATATTGTTAATACACTCCTCCATTCTTTTCCATCTATTTTCGAGGTTTGGATATTCTTTGCGTAGAATTTCGAGTGCGTTTTTTCTATTTTCTCTCAATGTAACTCCATCTATTCCAGATGCAACATTAACGAGACTATCTACATATACTTCTTTTTCCATTGGGGTCATATCAGAAATGCTTTTTTGTTTTTGGCTACACCCAACTATCGCTAATGCAGCAGCCACCATTAAAAATAAAATCTTCTTCATAATCTTAGATATTTAGTTTGTTCTTTAATTCATTAAACACATCGGGGTTTTCAAATTCTCCCCAATGATATTTTTTGTATCTGTCCCGGTCGAAGTTATCTTTCTTCTCATATACAAGTAAATAGTCCTTGTCACATAAGACAATAGCAGAAGAACCTAATAGCCGAGCGTATGAACGTGCTTGCAAGAAGGCTGCTTCTATGTCTTGGTTGTTCTTCATGTGAAGTTTGGCTTCAATCAGAACTTTCGCTTTTTCTTCGTCCGGTTTGTTGTCATAGTGCAAGGCGTAATCCGGGAACACCCGATGTCCTCTCCCTGCTTGAATAGGTAACTGCCGGATGAAGTCTTTCTTTTCATACCATCCCATAGAGTTTAATAACGGCTCTAATAACAGTTGCTCCACATCATGTTCATACTCTATAACTATTCCTTTAGGTAATGTCGGAACGTATAGTTTGGGCAGAACATCAGTGTCAAATCCTTTTGCCTTTATCATTCGCAGGAGTTCCGAATAATCCGCGCCACTCATTGACCATCCGTTTACCCCTTGAAAGTTCTTGCGAACAAGCGGATGATTGGAGAAGTATTTATCTTCTCGGAGTTCTTTCAGGCTGATATGTGGAATATCAATTTTATTCCCTATGTAGGTGTTTCCATAGTAATGAAAGAATGGGTCTATCACTCCATCTGTTTGGGCTATCCATACTCGGGTAATTGCACTAATTGGAGCGGTTTCGTAATGAATGAGAATATCGCCTTTCTTTGTTTCTGGATTCGCTTGCCAAAAAGTAGTTCTAAATAATTCATTTTTATCAATCAATCCACCGATACACCATGCTTGTGTTGGCTGTGGAATGTCTGCTTCTTTTTGGGGCATGAAGTTGGGTGCAAAGTCATATAGGAAAGCGCATAATTCTGCTGGAGAAAGCTCATTCTCTGCCCTAAATCGATAAAACACTTCGCATAAACTCCAGTAGTACATACATCTCGCCTTATAGTTTGATTTCTTTGGGATAGACGGTAAATCTATCTCAAACATATCTGCTATCTTATGTAAATCAAAGAAACGGTAAATAAATATATTAGGGAAGAAAAACTCTGGTGCAAAATAATATAATAAGAATGATGTCCATGTTATGCTATTCAACATCATTTCATAGTCGTTGACTGGTATTAGTACTTCATCATTGTCTGTTAACCCACGAAAAAGAACATCTTCATACTTTTCTTTCGCTTCTTCCAGTGTATTAGGTCTTTCCTCATCTGGAAATTCGCAGATATTGTAACACCATAAGCTTTCACTGATGTTTGATATGGATAGTCTGGATTTGTCATCATTAAACCATAACTTCATTCTTGGATTGTATTTGAAAACCAAATCCATCATCGTATCATTGTTGGATGGTTCCTCAAACTCCTTAATAGCTTTTTGTCCGTCAGAAGATTGCTTATATAGGTTCCATGTGTATTGATTGAATTTCATAGTATTAGTTTTAATAGTTTGTATATTAAACTTTTAAACTATCTTCTTCTTGGCCTTTGCAATTCTATCACATTGAAGATTTGCCTAACTTCTGCCAAATCAATAACTCTGTCAGGATACATATCGTTCAAAGAATGTATTGTAATAGTATGATTTTCTACATTATGGTCTATTATTCGTTTTACCAAAATTCCGTCTTCATGTACAATAACGAAATCCCATTTCCGGATATGCAATTTAGACTCTGCCCACAGATATGGAGCTATTTCTCTACAAAGAAGTCTGTCTCCTTCAAGGTAACTCTCTTCGGTTCCATCATTCATACTATCTCCTCTTACTTCAAATGCTACATAGTTTCCTTTAGCTTCGTGGTCTATTATAAAGGGTATAGTAGGTAGTGTAGCTATGTATGCAGCATCTTGAAACCCGCATAAATAACCTGCTTGTGCGTATTGATTCACTAATGGTACGTTTATAATATAGTTTTGGTTTAATGGTATTGCTTCATTCTCAATTGCTAGTTCATTCTCATTACTGAAAAATTGCAGTAGTATTTCAGTATTTGCAGGTGTTGGTTTAGTTTTCCCATTTTTGTAATTACCCAATGTACTTTGTGATATATGGGTCTGTTTTGATATCACGTAGTTAGATAACTTGCTTTCTTTAAGTAACTTAATAGCTTCTTCTGCTTTTTTGAGTAACTCTTCTGTTGTCATGTACTGCAATATTTAAGTATTAATAAAAGCTAAAAACATGCAATATTGCATTGTATTTATTGTAATACTGCAATATTGTAGTATATTTGCATCATCAATCAATCACGTAGCAAAGATAAACTAAATGATTGACGATGCAAATAGTATAAACATATTAAATCACACGATTATGAGCACGAAGAGTTTTTTACATGAAGTTATGAGCCTTGCATGGCAGTTCGTTCGCAAGAACGGTTTCACGATGTCAGAAGCATTAAAGTGCGCTTGGGCTAACATGAAATTGAAATTGCAGATGAAAAGCAAGATTGTGAAATTCTACTTTCAAAAGGTGGACGGTTCTGTGAGAGAAGCCTACGGTACACTAAATGAAAAGTTGATGCCTGCCATTGCTGGTACTGATAACAGAAAGAAGAACGACACCGTTCAAACTTACTATGATACTGAACGCCAAGAGTTCAGATGCTTTAAGAAAGCTAACCTTTTAAAAATTGCCTGATATGAGAAACTATAGAGTATGTGACAGTGTAGAAGCCTACGGGCTTGAAAAGGCTTTGGATAAGGCTTGTATAGACCTTGATAGAGTTGATAAGATGTCTGACACAGAGGCTTGTGCTTTCTGTAATACCGATACCAAAGAAGAGGCCTTAGAGGTTATTCAAGAAGAGATTGATTACATAGAGTTTCAACTTGATAGAATAGCAGTATGATAGAGGCATTGATAGTATTAGGCTGCTTGTATGCAAGTTATAGGCTTTTCAGAAAGCCGGGCGAGAAGTTCTTTTACGATGATTAATCACACGATTATATCACGCACGACAGTCCTATTGACAGCTAAAGACTGGCATCCGATAGCGAGAATCGGGTAGGGTACTATTGATTGGTTCTTTGATAAGTCTGTGAAAGCAATTACGGTGTAATTCATAAGCCGTTTTTGCCAACCAAAGATAACGAACGCACATAAGCAAGTTGGGGCTTGCGAGCTGTGCAATGTTTAACAATTAATAGATGTGTAACCATAGTCTTTGAGGTGTAAGTAATGACGGATTAGGCGGCCGACACGCACATCGACAATATAGCCCTATTGACAGCTAAAGACTGACATCCGATAGCGAGAATCGGGTAGGGTACACAACCGCAGCAAAGGTTAGTGCTACTATCGTACTAAAAGCCACGGGCAAAGCAAAGTGCGCACCGCTTTACCTCATCCTTGTACGGGCGGTAAAATTTAAAATCACACGATTATGGGAAAAAGTATGTATAAATCACGTATGCCATATATAGGTATGCCGGTTAAGTGTAAACATCCCGGATGGGAAAGCAAGATTGGGGCGATTTGCGCCATCAATGGGGATAAAGTAATGGTAGAGTTCGGAAAGCACGATTTTGTAGAATTCTATAGTGATGAACTGGTTGCAATGACGATGTTATGAAGATAATTATGTTCTCTTTTTCGTTGCTTGTACTGCTTTGTATGACAATGATATTATGTAATTCCATAATAAAGGATGGCCCTTTGTACATGACGGGAATCGTGTTGACATCTGCAATGTTTATTTTGTCTGTTATACTTGCAGTGATAACCGGCATGGAGTTACATGAAAAGTGTTAGTATAAACTGTTTTGTCGTGTTTTATTTTGTGTTTGTACTGGGTGTGCCGTCTGTGAAGATAGCGCACCTTTCTTATTGGGGCGTTCGGTGTAATGGTTAACACACCTCATTGGAGGAGACTGGCGGTTCGAGTCCGTCAACGCCCACCAATCATTCTAATATAACATTTATGGAAAAGGTAGAAAGTAAAGAGAAAATGAGAAACATGAAGAGAGGAGCCACGATAGAGCTGCCTATATCTTCACTTGAGACAATCCGCAACAACGTATCACTTCTAAATGCCAAGCATCTTCTTGAGGGTAAAAAATGGGCTTCAAAGTCTTATCCGAAAAAAGGTATTGTCGTTGTAAAAAGGGAGTCATAGTCATCTAACTCATACGATTATGGAACGGGTATTCACAGAACTCACCCCTGAATGCGAGATTACAGCACGGATGTATGCACAAGGGTATGAGAAAAAGGAAATCGCCAATTTCAAATGCCGGGCGGTTAGCACGATTAATAACCAATTGCAAAAGGCTTTTGAAATATTGCATGTACGGAATGGGAGAGAACTTGCAACAATGCTTTATGAACGGATAGCCGGTGTGAGGCTCACGATGGATTTTTCGCCTATAGTCCGTGTGTCCGTCGCATGTTGCTTACTGTGTATATTTTCTTTGTCACTTTACCACGAACAAGGTGATATGAGAAGGTTACGAAGATTTAGAATTGAACATATAGAAAGGGTAAGAGAATGAACATGGAGGATATTTTAAATAGTGGTGCCAATGTTACTTTGACAATAAAGTCCACTGATTTGAAAGAGTTCGCAGAACATCTTGTAAAAAAGACTGTGAGAAGTATTAGAGACTCTTTCATCAGACCGGAAGAGGACTACTTGACCATTAAAGAGGCAAGTCAGATTCTACATACCGATAAGTCAACCTTATGGAGATGGCATAAAATTGGATATTTGTGCAGGTTGGAAATAGGAGGTAAGAGATTGTACCGAAAAAGTGATGTAGATGCTATTCTACAGAAAGAGAATAATTAGCCCTTTAAATTTTACGATTATGAGTCTTATCAAAAAATCAAATGAATTAGTAATCCCTACCACAGTGAAAATGATGATTTACGGCCAGGCTGGTATGGGAAAATCAACAGTGGCATTGAGCGCACCGAAACCGTTATTATTGGATTTCGATAATGGCGTTAAGCGTATGAATATGGCGCATTTGGAAAACATAGATACCGTACAGGTCACTTCATGGAGTGATGTTCAACAGGTCTTGCAGGAGGATTTGTCTGCTTATCAGACCATTGTAGTTGATACTATCGGTAAGATGATGGATTTCATCATTACTTATAAATGTGGCAGCCGCCAACCGTCTATCAGGGATTGGAGTGGTATCAATGCGGAGTTTTCATGGATGACACGAACACTTTCGGGGCTTAACAAGCACATCATTTTCGTTGCCCATCGCGACACACGGAAAGAAGGTGATGATACCGTGTTTATCCCTGCCTTGCGTGAAAAGTCCTACAACTCCATCGTTACCGAACTGGATTTGCTCGGCTATCTTGAAATGAAAAGCGAAAGAGGTGTTCAAAGACGCACTATAACTTTTGACCCGACTTCAAGAAATGACGGTAAGAATACATGCAATCTTCCTTCAGTGATGGAAGTTCCTACCATCCTTGACAAGAATGGTAATCCAACCGCAAAGAACGACTTTATCACCGCCAAGATAATCAATTCGTATTTGGGTATGCTTGCTGCCAAGAAGGAAGCGCAGGAAAAGTATGACAAGGTGATAGAAGAAATAAAAGAAAGCATTGAATTTATCACCGATGCCAACTCCGCTAATGAGTTCGCTTCACATATCAATGAGTTTGAACACGTTGGTAGTTCTTTGATGATGGCGAGAAATTTGTTTGCTGCAAAGGTAAAGGCTTTGGGACTGGTATTCAATAAGGAAACTAAAATCTACTCAGATGCAGCCTAACTATCGTATATATGCAACATTGTTGGATTCTTACTTCAATTACCTTAATAGCGATGTCATATATGAGCGTTATTATGGGTGGAGTGAGAATCCACCATATACGGAAGAAGAGTTTCGGCAGAAGCAGTTTCAAGAACTGATAGACCGGATTAACCGCAGGCCATTCGACAGCGAAGCGGCAGACAAGGGAACAGCCTTTAATGAGGTTATTGACTGTATGGTTGAAAATCGGAAATCCGAAACGGTGCAGGTTGAAAAGGTATATAAGGCAATACGCGAAGGAGCTTGTGACGAAACAGGTAAACCTTTGTATTACGATGAGGTTCAGACCAACGAGGTTATAGGTTTGAGAGTTACCTATAATAATCGTGTTTTTACTTTCCCAATCTCACTTTGCCGAGAGTTCGCCGGTTACTTCAAAGGAGCATTGACCCAACAAAGGGTAGAAGCGATTCTTTCAACCGCATACGGCAATGTTTTGGTTTATGGGGTGATTGACGAGCTGATGCCGGCCAGCGTCCACGACATCAAAACAACTGGAAGCTATACCGTAGGGAAGTTCAAAGACCACCATCAACATTTGGTTTATCCTTACGCTTTGATGAAGAACGGTTCGGATGTACGGACATTTGAGTACAACATTGTAGAGTTCAATAAAGGCGGTTTTGTGGTAGATACCTATACAGAAACATACGTTTTCAATCCAGAACGTGATATTCCTATTCTCACTAATCATTGTGAGGAATTTATCCGGTTTTTGGAAGAAAACAGAGAACTTATAACCGATAAAAAGATTTTTGGAGGAGAAAATTAATGGCAAACCAAATAACCGGACGGATAATCGAAATCGGACAAACCGTTCAAATACCATCCAAAAACGGTGGTTCCTCATTTATAAAACGGGAGTTTATTTTAGATGCTACCACTTACGACCCTTATACGGGAGAGCGTAGCGAGTATGAGAACATTATTCCCTTAGAGTTTTCGGGTGACAAGTGTACAGAACTTGACCGCTTTAATCAGGGTGATGTTGTTACTGTATCATTTGTCTTACAAGGGCGTTCTTGGACGAATCAAGACGGAGAATTCAAACGTATGGCGTCTATTCGGTGTTACAAAATAGATGCGCGTGGCGGTGTGTCGCAATCCTCACAAGCTACACTGGCACAGCAACCAATTCAACAACCTACACCGCAACCGACTTATCAGCAACAGCCGCAGAATTTCCCACCTCCGGTTGATGCGAATGGCAATGTAAAGGACGATTTGCCTTTTTAGTGTATGTCCCTTTACGATACTTCAAACCCTTTGCAGAAAGAGCAATTTAAGGCTCGTTCTGCAAAGCTCGCAGAAAGCGGTAAGGTTGTAGAACTCACAGAGAAAAAGCCTAAAAGAAGCCTGCAAAGCAATAAATATTTGCATGTGATTTTAGGTTACTTTGCGTGTGAGACCGGAAACACGTTGGAGTGGGTGAAGCAACAGTATTATAAAAAGCTTGTTAATCCATCCATTTTCATTCGTGAGAGAGACGACAAGTATTTGGGACGGATAAAGATATTGCGCAGCTCTGCTGATTTAGATAGTGCAGAAATGAGTACAAGTATTACCCGTTTTCGTAATTGGGCAAGTGCTGAATGCGGAATATATTTACCTTCTGCTGATGAAGATAGATTGATTCAACTAATGGAAATAGAGATTGGACGAAATAAAGATTATTTATAATGGCAGAAATATGGAAAGATGTTGTCGGATATGAAGGTTTATATCAAGTATCAGACAGGGGTAGAATTAAATCTATATGCAGTTACGTAAGACTACAAAATGGTGAATTAATGAAGAAAAAGCCGCATATCCTTAAACTACAAGATAGATGTGGATATAAATGTGTAAACCTATTCAAAGGCGGACGCTCACATACACTTAACATTCATCGTTTAGTAGCAGAGGCTTTTTTACCCAATCCTCATAGGTATTCAGTTGTAAATCATAAAGATGAAAACAAAAGCAATAACAGCTTGTCTAATTTGGAATGGTGTACTCACGCTTATAATTTGAGTTATGGTACTGCCCAAAGAAGAAGGGCCGTATCTCAAGGTAAAGTAGTTATTCAATTAGATAAGAATGGAGCTTTTATAAAGCGACATTTGACATTAATGGACGCTTGTAGAGATACCGGCATAAATTTTCAAAATATCTCACAATGTTGTAACAACAAAAGAAAAACAGCAGGTGGATATTGTTGGAAATTTGAGGAACAGCAGGAAATACAAAGAAATCAAGAATTTATTTAGTTATGATAGAAACAAGAAAAACAGAAATCAGGTATGTGACATCTGACCCGAAAAAGATGCTCAACATGTACCTTGCAAAACGTGTCCTCAAAACATGGGAGGAATCTTTCATTGATGAAGATACAGGTGAAACAGTAACCATCGAACGGAATGAAATTCTTTTTGACCGTGGCACGCTGATAGACCAAGACACTTTGGCGAAAATTCGTTTCAGTATGGAAGCTGACGGCATTAAGGAAGTGGAAGTCAGCAACCAGAACCGCTTGGCATTCGAGAACGAGAACAAATTCTTATATCCCTATCTTGCACAGGCACAAATAGGGGACAAGAAACATAAGTTCCTGCTGTATGCCACCGGATTGGAAAATTCTTGTAGTATCTTGAAAGATTACATCGAACTAAACTATATGTTCGGATTCACCTTGACAATGGTCAAGGAGTTCGATTCTTGCGTGATTCTTACTGACAATTTGAAAGAACGCAAGGTAGATGATGCCACCCTCGAAGAATTAAAAGATACATTCCTTTTAAACGATTCTGTAACGGAAGAAGATGAAGAAGAGGGAGATTCCAAGCCCAATGAAAAGAAATTCTATCAGATTGAGACGAAAATCACATTCACGGATGGGGAGAATGAAGACGAGAGAGTTCAGACTTTTGTCGTGAACACCTTCAACGTTGACAGAGCAATGATGCTTATTACCCACTATCTCAAAAACAAAGAGGAAGAATGTGAGAAACAAGCCAAAGAAAAGGGACATGAGTTCAGAAAGAGGGAAATCCATACAGCCATTGAATCTGCTAAACCTATCCCGGTCGGGCGTTTTATTCCGAAAGAGTTTTCAATGGCTTATATGGAATAACTTTGTTAACCTGCCTGCTCGGTCTGTGAAGATATGGCAGGCGAACATGGAGAAGTGACGGAATTGGTAGACGTTAATCAAGATGTGAGGTGCAAAATTCCAGGATAACCGTTAATAACCAAGCCGGCAACCTGCGAGACATCTTAGGTAGAATGATTTAAAATCATATAACCGCAAAAACACCACTCGTCCCGGTTCGAGCCCGGGCTCTCCACATAAATGTGAGCCACACATAAATGGCAAGGGTTAGTAAATAATGGTTGTGCCCCGGAGAATACGCTTCGGGGCTTTTAATGGAAAATTATGGATGAATTATTAACTGGTAAGATTTGCCCTTATTGCGGTAGGTCTACTGAATACGTGGATAGTTCTGTAATCTACGGACGCTCCTACGGTATGATTTACCTCTGCCGAGATTGTAGGGCTTATGTCGGAGTACACAAGGGTACAGACCAGGCGTTAGGGCGTTTGGCAAACGCGGAACTAAGGGAAGCCAAGAAAGAAGCCCACTTCTACTTCGACCAGGTAGCTAAGACCAATCTTATCAATAAAATTTGGAAGAAACATATCCCCAACACTTCAAACAGAAACAAAGCCTACCTGTGGCTATCCAATCAACTGGGCATACCACGTGAGCTTTGCCATATCGGAATGTTTGATGTGGAGGATTGTAAACAAGTTGTTGAACTGTGTAAACCAATAATAGAAAACTATGGAAAATAAAGCAGTAGCATTTATAAAATCAAACGAATGGTTTAAGTCCACTATGGTAGAGCATGGAACGCATAACGGATATGTGGCTGTTCCCTCTGCGAACAAATATCATGGAATGTCTTATTTTGATATTGATGATATAAGTGTACATGGAGGTATCACATTTTCAGAACCGGCAATAAGCGGTGAAGAATCTATCGGAAGCAAAAGGAAAATTAATTCCAAGTATGTCGGAAAAAGAAATCCCATATTGGATGATGTGGAATTCATTACCGATAATACGGAAATAGGTGATGACTGGTGGATATTCGGGTTTGACACATTCCATTATGGAGACAATGAATATGACTGGGACAAACAAGCCGTCGTTCAAGAGACAAGGTACTTGATGAAACAATTGGACAAATAGACAATGCCGTACTACATAAAACGAAAGGCTAAGAAGAAAGACAAGCCTTTACCTCTGTTTGATAAAGCAGGGATAACAGTAAAGAAGAAGCCGGATTTGAAAGCTAAGCTCGACAAAGAGTTTTCCCTTTTCATCCGGCTTCGTGATTGTATGCCAAACGGTTCCTTCCGATGTATATCATGTGGACAGATAAAGCCGTTTACACAAGCGGACTGCGGGCACTATTTCAGTCGTACACATTTGGCAACACGGTTTGATGAGAATAATTGCCATGCCGAATGCCGGCACTGCAACAGGTTCAAAGCCGACCATTTGGAAGGCTATCGGGTGAATCTAATTGCTAAAATCGGTCAACAGAAATTTGACTTGCTGAAAGTGAAAGCTGCCGGCACTTCCAAAATGACTGATTTTGAGTACGAACAGCTAATCAAGTATTACAAAACACTTAATAAAAAGTTACGAAAGGAGAAAGGGCTATGAGTTATGTATTACGAGATTACCAACAGAAAGCCTCTGATGCTGCCGTTTCTTTCTTCAATAACAAGGCGAAGAAAACAAATGCTATTATGGTGTTACCTACGGGCAGCGGAAAGTCGCTTATCATAGCGGATATAGCTGCAAGGCTTGACGGTCATACCTTGGTGTTCCAGCCCTCGAAGGAAATACTCGAACAGAATTTCAAGAAACTCTGTTCATACGGTATTCTTGATTGCAGTATCTATTCAGCATCCTTTAACTCAAAGGAGATAAGCCGGATAACATTTGCCACCATCGGCAGTGTAAAGAATCATCCCGAACTGTTTACCCACTTCAAGAACATCATTGTGGATGAATGTCATCTTGTAAACCCCAAAGAGGGAATGTACAAGGATTTTTTTGATGCAGTGAAGTGTAAGGTTCTTGGACTGACAGCAACGCCATACCGTTTAAGCTCCAGTCGTGATTTCGGCTCCATGCTGAAATTTATCACTCGGACAAAACCTCATGTCTTTTCAGAGGTCATTTATCATGTACAGGTATCAACCTTATTAGACATGGGTTACTTGGCGAAGTTGAATTACTATCCAATGAATCCTTCGGGATGGAACGAACTTAACTTGAAAGTAAATACTACTGGTGCCGACTATACGGATAGGTCAGTTCAAAGAGAATATGAACGGATAGACTTCTACGGTTATCTCGTTCATATCGTCCAAAGGCTGATGAATCCCAAAGCCGGAGGAAAACGGAAAGGTATTTTGGTATTTACCCGTTTTCTGAAAGAAGCGGAGCAGCTTACCTGGTCTATACCCGGAGCCGCAATCGTTTCGGGTGACACCCCAAAAGGTGAGCGCGAAAGGATACTTGAAGCGTTCAAGGCTGGTGAAATTCCGGTAGTGGCGAATGTCGGGGTGTTAACCACCGGCTTTGACTATCCGGAACTTGATACGGTCGTTATGGCACGTCCTACAATGTCACTTGCCATGTGGTATCAGATAGTCGGTCGTGCCATCCGTCCGCATCCTTCCAAAGAATGTGGCTGGATTGTGGATTTATGCGGTAATATCAAACGTTTCGGAGAGGTGTCGGACTTACGGTTGTTTGATAGCGGAAATGGGAAATGGGCTGTATTCTCTAACGGAAGGCAATTAACTAACGTGAGATTCTAAGACTATGGACGAAGGATTTTTGAGGCTAAGCCGCAAGTTTTTCTCGAATGAAATGTGGAAAGTAGCCCGTAAGTTTTCGGAATGCGAAGCGTGGCTCGACTTGATTCAGAGCGCACGATTTGAGGCAACCGACAAGGCGTACAGCGAACTTATCGGAGGTCGGGAAATCTCTTATACAAGAGGTCAATATCCAGCATCCGTATCGTTTTTGATGAAGCGTTGGCAATGGTCTGAAAAGAAAGTGCGCTATTTCCTTGCCAAACTTAAAAAAAGAGGTATGATAACGACTTGTAATAAACAAGGTATGACCGTAATTACTTTATGTAACTATGATGAATATAATCCGGTCAAGGGCAGGCAAAGAGACGTAGATAAGGGCATAGACAACAACAAAGAAATCAGCGGATTAAATCATGCTTTGGGCGAACTAAGGGCAGAGTTAAGGGCAACCGCAGAAAAAATGGCTCAAAAAATAGAAGAATTGGGGCAAGCCAAGGGCAATAATAAAAAGAAAGATGAAGAAGATAATAATATTCCCCCCACACCCCCCAAGGGGGGAGGCAAGAAAAATAAGCCTAAAGAGATTAATTCAAAAGCACGTTTGCTATTTGAACAGCATTTTAGGGAAACCTTCGGGGCTGACTACTACTGGACAGCCAAGGATGCCGGGGCTATGTCCCAGCTCTTGAATAAACTCAAATTCCAAAGAGAGCAAAAGAAAATGGACGTTTCCGATGATTCTCTGTTGTATGCCCTTCAATACCTTCTTTCCTCGGTCAAAGAGGGGTGGATATTTGATAATTTCAGCGTAACTAATATCAATTCTAAATTTAATGAAATCGTAGCACAAGCTAAAAATGGAAACAATCGGAAACCTGATACAAAACCAGACGAAAGTTCTGCCGGTATCAAATCAATTGTCTTCGGTAAATAAGGCTAATCAGAAGCAATGGAGCAGGGAGCAGATTGACATGTATTGGCGCAACCAACTCGTAGTTTCCATGAAATCCGTTTCCCCGGCCTTTACAGTTGATGACAGCAACCGCCAACTGCTGAAAGCCCTTTATCAATGGGTTTGGGGGATTCCCGGAATATTAGATGTAAGCAAGGGATTATTATTACACGGCTCTATTGGGGTGGGCAAGTCCACTTTGCTGAAAGGGCTACAGAACTATGCGGCAAAAATCGCCCGCTATTGTATTGGCGGCGCGGATGCTGGATTGACCTTTCAGTTCACCAGTGCTGCCGAGATTGCCTTGCTGTTTGCCGAGAAAGGAATTGTCGGGTTAAACCAATACACAGACAGGTCATGTATGCACAATCTTGCCATTGACGAGGTGGGTCGGGAACCTATGGATGCCAAACACTTTGGTACGGGCATCAATGCCATTCAGACCGTCTTGCAACTGCGCTATGAGCAGAGATATTGTTTCTACACCCACATGACTACCAATCTGGACCCGAACAAGGAGTTTTCCCAACGGTATGGGGATTATATTGCCGACCGGGTGAAAGAGATGTTCAATGTAATTAAAATTGAAGGTGAAAGCCGAAGATAATGGCAAAGAAAAAAGATATACCACCTGCACCCGTCCGTTGCCGCCAATGCTCATACTCCAGAGATTTTGTAGGGAACTCTTGTCTATGCAAGGCCAAGGACCATAGGGTGTGCGCATGTGACCGCTACGGCAGGATATGTGACAAATTCAAGAAGAAATAATTTTATGGACGTAGGACTTGAAAAGAAAATCGAATTATTGGAGTAGCAGCGTGACAACGCACTGCGCCTGCGCTGCCCGTTGGTGGCAAAGAAGTACCAGCGAATGATTGATGAACTTGCAAGAAAAAGCAGAAACAATGAAACCAAAGAAAGATTTGATTAAAGTTGCCGAGGCTGATGGCAGCATAGACAGATTGAACAGCCTTCTTTCAGCCGCACACATACTGAACTGCGAAGCCAACATGCTGGTAGAGGAAGCGGCAGACCTGATGAACGCCAAAGGGTTACTACTCGGAAATTTGAAAAGGATTCATAACAGCTTTGTCAAGAGCGCCGACATGTACTTCCTGGAATTCTCCTCACTCGTAGAGACAGAGAAATCGAAGATGGATATGTTCAGGGACATGGACGACTTCGACGCCAAGTTCCGCGAGTGGGTAAAATTACCGTCTGATTGGAAACCTAAAGAAGTGAAACAATGAAATTATTGAAAGAAATAGCATAATGAAAGAATATATAGAATTTCTGAAAGACAAGATGGCCATCAGTCATCAGACCGGGTTCGAGGTCAATCCGGATGAACTGACACCGTCGTTATATCCCCATGTGAAAGATACTGTTCGTTGGGCGGTGTCCGGTGGTTGCCGTGCGATATTCTCCAGTTTCGGTATGCAGAAAACCGTAACCCAGTTGGAGATACTTCGGGTAGTCCTGAAACACAAAGGCGGCAAAGGGCTGATAGTTTGTCCCAAGCGTGTAGTGGTCGAGTTCCTTACACAAGCGGAACAACATCTGCACATGAAAGTGACCTATGTACGAACTATGGCTGATGTGATGATATGCCCGACTGACATCATGGTTACGAACTACGAGCGTGTGCGCGACGGTGAAGATGGTGTAAGAATAGAACCTTCCTCCTTCACCGCAACATCATTGGATGAAGCGAGCGTATTACGTGGTTTCGGTACCAAGACCTACCAGGAGTTCCTTCCCTTGTTTGCGGATGTTCCCTACCGCTTTGTCGCCACCGCCACGCCATCGCCCAACAGATACAAGGAGCTGATACATTATGCCGGTTATCTCGGTGTGATGGATACCGGGCAGGCGCTTACCCGTTTCTTTCAGCGTGACAGCACGAAGGCGAACAACCTTACCCTTTATCCGCACAAGGAGAAGGAGTTCTGGTTGTGGGTAAGTACATGGGCGTTGTTCCTCACTAAACCGTCCGACCTCGGTTATCCCGATATCGGATATGAATTGCCGGAACTGCGTGTACATGAAGAAGTGGTTAGTGTTGATAACTCCACAGCCGGAACTGACCGTGACGGACAAGTGAAGATGTTCCGTGAGGCTGCTCTCGGACTTGCCGACGCAGCGAAAGAACGTCGGGACAACATGCAGGAAAAGATTGTCCGTGTGGTGGAAATCATTAACCGTCCTGAAAACAAAGACGCCCATTTCCTTTTATGGCATGACCTGGAGAATGAACGGAAGGCTTTGTGTGATGCCATACCCGGATGTAAGGCTGTGTACGGCTCGCAGGATGATGATGAAGCGGACAAGGTGATAGCGGATTTCAAAGACGGTCGTCTGAAATATTTGGCCGCCAAACCGGAGATGCTTGGTGAAGGTTTGAACTTCCAGTACCACTGCCATAAGGCAATCATGTTCATTGACTACCGTTTTAACGACAAGTTCCAGGCGATAGCCCGTATCTACCGTTTCATGCAGCAGCATCCGGTTGACCTTTATCTGGTCTATGCGGAAAGTGAGGGAGAGATATACAAGAGCTTCATGCAGAAGTGGGCGCAACACCGCGAGATGGTAGCCAAGATGACCGATATAGTCCGCGAGAACGGTTTGTTCGGCTTGCAGGCAGAGGAGAAGATGATGCGGTGGATGTTTGCCAGCCGGGAAGAAAAGTCCGGTAAACTTTGGAGGGCCATAAATAACGACAATGTTCTTGAATGTCAGACTATGGAAAGTAATTCGGTGGACTTGATTGTAACCAGCATCCCGTTCTCCAACCACTATGAGTACACTCCGACCTATAACGACTTCGGGCATAATGAGGACAACGGCAAGTTCTTCGAGCAGATGGATTATCTTACACCGGAGCTTATGCGTATTCTTAAACCCGGTAGGTTAGCTTGTATCCATGTGAAAGACCGTGTTTTGTTCGGCAACGCTACTGGTGACGGTATGCCCACCATCGACCCGTTCAGTGAAATGACTGTATTCCACTACATGAAACACGGTTTCCGCTACATGGGGCGTATTACAGTGGATACGGACGTGGTAAGAGAGAATAACCAGACTTACCGTCTTGGCTATACTGAAATGTGTAAGGACGGTTCAAAGATGGGTATCGGATGCCCGGAATATGTCCTTCTTTTCCGCAAGTTGCCTTCTGACACCTCACGTGCATACGCTGATTTGCCGGTAACAAAGAACAAGAGTGAATATTCATTGGCCCGTTGGCAGATAGACGCTCATGCAAGTTGGAAATCATCTGGTAATTCTCTGTTATCATACGAAGATATGAAAGGTGCTGGAATAGATAAGATTCGACATTTGTTCCGAAACTACGAGCGTGAGCATATCTACAACTATGAGGAGCACGTGTCGTTCGCAGAAGAGTTGGAGGCATATGGAAAACTGCCAAAGACATTCATGGCCGTTGACCCGGTGAGTAAGAAACCTTGGATATGGGATGATGTCACCCGGATGCGCACGCTCAATACGAAACAGTCGCAGAAGAAACGGCAGAACCACATCTGCCCCCTTCAGTTAGATATTGTCGAAAGATTGATTGAACGGTATTCAAACAGGGGTGAACTGGTGTTTGACCCCTTCGGAGGTATCGGCACTGTTCCATATTGCGCTATCAATCTGGGGAGGAAAGGTCTGTCTACCGAACTCAATTACGACTACTGGAAAGATAGTCTTTCATATCTGTATGAGGCAGAGATGGAGGTCAGCGCACCCACATTGTTCGACTTAATGAATGATGCCGTATGAACATTCACCAGATAGTTCCCCGTTCGGATTGCACCTCCTTCGCCAAGTGCGGCAAGCACTCACTTGCCTATTGCAGGAGGTACGGTGCGTCCGAATGCGGACCATGTGAAATCGTGAGGAGGAAACCCCGTAACCGGGTGGTCGTTGACGGAGTGGAGCGTAAACTGTGCACCCGTTGTGGTAGAGCACTTCCATTATCCCGGTTTTTCGATAGAATAGCCCGTCGTAACGGTAAGGAATACCATCTGAAAGCGTCATGGTGCAAGATGTGTATGGCAGAGGTACAGAGCGAGCGGAATAGAAAAAATAATAAAAAATATTGAATTATGAGACCAATAAGAAATATAGAAGACATTGAAAATCTAAAGACAGATGAAAAACTGATTGAATGCCTAAATGGTGAAGTGAATTATTATCGTTTTTTGTGCTTTCATCCGAGAAATGATGAATACGTGATTCTTCTGAACCATTGTGAGCAGCCAGTGAGATTTTATATTAAAAGCATTATAGACCGATGTTATACGGACTATACAACACGTGATATAGTAACCTATAAGAGGGATTATGCTTTGGAGCAGGTCAAGTTTTGTGAGCAGGCATTATCCGAATTTGATAAGGAGGGTAAGAAATGAAACAGACAGTAGAAGAAGCAGCTAAAGAGTGCAGACGTACAACTGCCCAATCAATGGGTGTATATGCCCAATATCACTCAATAGATGAGTGCCCTAATCATGGGATTACATATGATGAAATTGCAGAAGCTGCATTTATAAAGGGTGCCGAATGGCAGGCAAAGCAATCACCGTGGATAAGCGTTAAGGAACAGTTGCCGGAAGAAAATGAGAATATCATTATCATGTGCAAGCATGGCGCAATATTTAATGGCACATACTGTAATGGAGTATGGTTCTGTATGGACGGTTATATCAATGATGTATACAAAGACAGTCCTATTTATAGTTCAATGAGCAGCATACCTCCATTATGGGAACCAGTAGCTTGGATGCCTATCCCTTCTTTCGATGAGATACTCGAAGCCAACAAGGATGTACTGAAACGGATTAATTAATTATGAGAAAGATTGTACAGTTAGACGAATACGATTATAACAAGCTTGCAGACCTTGCCAAGCTCAATGAGAAAGAAATTGAGAAACACGCCATTGACCTATGGAAAGAAAAAGGCGTGGCAGAAATAACAATCAAGATAGACACTGGAAGAGATTATAATGACTACTGTCGTATTGATTGCTCTACATATCTCTTCTATAAAGATAACAGGTTCTACATTCCAGAGAATGTACGGGAGAGATTTAGGAAAATTGTCAAAGAAAATGTAATGTGGGACATTGAAGAACGGTTTGGAGACTTAAAAGGAGCGATAAACAAATTCAATCGGGAAGCTAAATGGATTGGTTATACAAAATTTGTACTTTATATGATTGCTTTGTCCGGTTGGGCTGTAGCTGCTGTGTTGTTTCTTATGCGTTAACAGTATTTAATATGGAAAGATATAGGATTGTAAGAGAAACAAAATATAGCGGCTGTATTCCAATAACTACGTATTTTGTACAAGTCAGAAAAGAAAGCCGTCTTTCGTATGGGTGGACGAACATTAAAGGCTTTGATACCTATAAGAAAGCGAAAGAGTTGTTGGATATTCTATACGGCAATTGACATGAAAACAGACCTCATTTTCTTTATTGCGATATTCGTCATCGCAGTATTATTCATCGGGCATTTCCGGTTGACATTTTCGCCGTTCAGCATATCACTCCCTTATTGGCATAGAGCTTTAGGGGTTGTCCTTATTGTTGTAGGATGTTTGATTTACAACATAGGTGAACATATGTCCGGCTATAAGAAAGGGTTGGATAACGGTATGGAAATAGTCTTGAAACAATTGAAGAAACGGTATGAACGACCAGGTGATTAATAAAGAAAAGATATTGCCAATGGTTACAAAAAAAGGCTATCTTCCCAGACAGCCAATCTTTTTTATTAACCTTAATCTAATACTATGAAAAACACATTGCAAAGGTACGGATTTGTGGAAGTTATGCAAATTATGAGCCTTTGTTCAGCCATCTTATAACATGGTTTAGCAAGCGGATATGTATGTTAACCATTAACGTAATAGATTTATAAAATTAACAAATAGTCAATGAGTAGAAATGAAAATGTCTGGACTGATGCGAAATGTGCAGCCCTTCGAGTTGAGTTCCTTACCAGTCGTGAGGAACTCTTTTTGTATGCAAAAGCCATCTATTCCGCTATGATATGGGGTAGGGAGGTGAACGAGCAAAATCGGATTATTCAGGAAAAGAATAACTCTGTAAAATAAAAAAAAGGAGAACCAAGCGCACGACCACTCAATCCTCCCTCACACGATTATGATGCAAATATACTATTTACTTTTAAAATAATCGTGTTATGGAACTGGATTTTAACAAAATAATTCGTCTTAAAAAGATTCGTATTGAGAAATCAGAACTTTCAGAGGAAGAAAACGCCTTGACCGCCCCAATTTTGAAAGACAAAAGCCTTATCCATGAAATCTACAAGATATTCGTTGAGTTGCTGAATGAGAGAGGATGTCCACCGAATATTGACAGTGTAACCCAGCGGAAGAAGTTCATTTTCATTATCCTGTATCTGTTTTCTCCAAGCTCGCTTGCCGGTGGAAAAATGACAGCAGGGTTACGACCTGAATTAGCAAGGGTTCTTGGTGTTCAATCAGAATGTACCATTTCCGACAACTGTGCGGATGTCGTGTTTTTGTATCAGAACTATGGGGATTTCAGTGGGGATATAGAGTATCTTTACACCGAAATCGTAAATCGGTTAAGAATCAAAGGGCTAATCAATTAATGAGCCGGAGTTTAGTGCTCCGGCTTTTCTGTTCTCAAATGGTCAACAACACTTTGCAACCTATCTGCATCTTTAGGATTGAAAATAAATTCGTCAAAATCTCCATATGCACTTCGATGACCAAATATGTACTTAACAGCATGGATAATTCGTTTGAGTACATTTCTTTCGGGTTTTAAGTGTACGTTGCAATATACTTCCTTTTCATCCTCAAAATATGACATCACAATCTGATGTTCGATGCTGTTGCATTCACAAATAAAGAGTTCTTTTTTATCCATGGTTGTTTATAACATAGTTGCAACTTGCTTTTCTACGGCTGATTTAATAAAAGCGTTTATTGATATTCCAGCCTGTTGGGCGAGAATGGCAATTTTGCTATGTACCTCTGGGGAAATTCGTATGTTCAGGGAACCAGAATAACTTTTACGCGGTGTAATTCCGGCTTCCTTACAATATGCTATATAATCATCCACAGCTCCTTTAAAATCCTCTTTCAATTCAGATACAGTTTCACCTTCATACGAAATCATTGTATCTTTTGGCAAATCAAGGACTTTTCCAAATAGGCAATTATCTTCATCGCTTATCTCAATACTTCCTATGTAACCTTTGTAAGTCAATGTTTTCATATTAATTTATTTTTAGTCAGAAATTCAAATACTTGTTTCATTACATACCCTTTTACGATACTTCCTGGATGTGGCTTATGCGCAGTGTACGAGCTTTCCCCTTTTGCGAAAATGACACGTGACCCACTTGTTTTTCCTTTGTTATCTATCTTATATCCGAAAATGGAGAACAAGCGTACAAGCTCATCCCAATTAAAATCTTTTGGCTGGCTTTTAAAGCGTTCTATCAACTTCTCTTTTGTACCCATAATTTAATGGTTTATGCAAATGTAACTATTTTACAGTTGCAGAACAAGTGATTTACTGTTTTTCTTCAATCTCAGCCACAATTTTCTTTAGCTCCTCTATCGTATCGGCTTTGTAGAAGTTTTCTTTATACTGGATAAGGGCGGTGAGTTCACTATCTTCTCCTTTACAAGTGGAAGAGTTATTTGTTTCGTCTCGGAAGAAGTCAACTATATTGCAATCAATGGCGTCGGCTATCTCTTTCAACTTTTTGTAGGTGGGATTTCCTTGTAAGGTAAGAGTAAGAGTTACTCTATTTACACCCATCTTTTTTGCTACATCCTGAATGGTGTAGCCCTTTTCTTTAATGATGCTTTTTATATCCATTTCAAATGTATATTATAATAAACGGAACAAATATAATATGATAAAATCAATAATGCAATAAAAGTAGCTGTTTATTGCATCAAGAAGATTGATTTATTAATAAATATGTAATTGTATACCCTTACAATTGTGTTTTTGCTAATGTTTATTAAACAGCTACATTTTTATCTTTATTCTATTTGAAGTGTAATTATAAACCCATACATTTGCATCATCAAACAAGAAGTAATAACAATTAAAAGATATACGATTATGGCAGCATCAGTAATTAAACAAAGAACAATAGAGAAGTTCATCATGTCAGAGTTTGTACAAGGCAATTTGAACACAAAAGAACAAGTAAGCTGTATGCTCATTTTGATTCAAAAGAAGCTGGGTATGTCAGTAGAGCAAGCAAGTGACTTTATGAGAAACACAATTGGTATTAACGCTTAAATATACGATCATGGCAACAAAGAAGATTGATGAAAAGAAAACATTGAAGTATGCAGTAGCATTCTACTTCTGTACATCAGGTAAGATAAACTTCATGTTAGGCAATAAAATGTATCAGCATATAAATACTGTTTATGACCAAAGAGAAGATGGCAGAGGCTTCAATACCTGTGAAGTTGTTTATAACTACAAGGCTCAAAAGTACGAGGTTCTGAATGTAGATACAGAGATAGGCAACAAAGAGATTACGATATTATAAGTTTAACCAGCAGGGTAAAAGCCCTGCGCAATATATAAGATTATGAACGTAAATGAAGTTACAGTAGGTTTGAGATATAGAGTATCAGGTGATTTGTCTAATGGCTGTCATGCAGACGGTACGCCACGCATATCGCACGATGATGTAGTAAGAGTAATCAAGCGAATTACAGATACCCACGTGATTTTAGAGCGTGGACGTATGTTCGTCATTAACGACAATCTTAAAATAGAGAAATTCTAAGTTTAATCCGGTAGCCTTCGGGCTACCACAATATACACGATTATGAAAGCAGATTTAGTTTTAGTTATCAGCCCTGAAGCCCCACTGATGAAACAACTGGGCAAAGTGTTGGGTAAGCTATGTACGCCGTACGACTTCTCTACTATAGAGAGGGGTGAAAAGTACATCACCATACAGCATGATGAAACTGGGCTTGTAGTGGCTTATACGAGTGAAGAAAGATTGAAAGCGAAACTTTAAATATAAATGATTATGAACTCAATAAACGAAAACGGTTGCAGCGTATGCCAGCCCGGTAAAGAGAACTATTGCACTTACACTACCAAATTGAAAGGTAAGAGAGTAAGAATGTACCAATATGACTATCGTACTGAAAGTGGCGAACTGTTTGCTTGTTGTGCGCCTACCTTAGAGGCATGCAGAGAAAGACGGGACAAATGGCTTAGTTCACGACAATAAGCCGATTGTCGTGTATAACGATTGAAGATATTTCGTTATCTTTGGTTGTGGTAGTACCTTTGGGGTACTATCGCGGGGTGTAGCAGTGGTAGCTTTTCACTTTGACTTGGTGAAGGTCGGTTGTTCGATTCAGCCCCCCGCAACTATTGAGTATTAATTTAAATTTGACACGATTATGAACATTCTTACATTAAGTATCAAACAGAAGTATTTCGATGAAATCTTGGCAGGAAAGAAAACCCACGAATACCGTGAAATCAGACCAACTAACGCTAAGAAGTATATCACTTACCTATGTGGCGGCAAAGAATATCCGGCTGATGCAGAACTGCCTGAAGAAGGTGAAATAGAATTAAAGCCTATCAAGTACGATGCAATCAAGCTTCTGACAGGTGCATATACAGGTAAACGTCCTTATATTATCGTTGAAGTGAAAGCAGCAGAAGCAGTTATTCTCACAGATGAAAACGGTAATGATATTGTTTACGAACATCAAGGCGAAGAGTATCTTGTTGCACAAATGGATTATACTTTGGGCAAGATATTAGAGAGGCATATAGATTGATTTGTTTAACTTTTAAAATAAAAAAGCAGAGTCGCAAGAAGAATTAACAGAGTAGCCGGGCCTCGCAGAAATATGAACGGTGCAGGGGCTGGTGGTAGATTGGTTGCCAGACGTGGCGGTGAAGCTGGTACATCACAGTTGGGGTCACGCAGACAGCGTTATAGTGACCTTCGTACTTCATTTGGTTTAAGTGGTGGTTAGCTATGAGCAAGGTAGAACAAGCGAACCGGTATATAGACCTCATTCGGGTAAAATCGAATGAGGCTTTACTGTTTTTATCACTTGGCAAAGATTCGCTTGTTCTGCTTGATTTAATCTATCCGAAGTTTGACCGGATTGTTTGTGTGTTCATGTACTTTGTCAAGAATTTGGAGCACATTAACCGATGGATTGGCTGGACTAAAGTCAAATATCCAAAGATTGAGTTTGTGCAAGTGCCTCACTGGAATCTTACTTATATTCTTCGTGGAGGTATGTATTGCGTGCCTAATCCGAAAGTAAAGCTATTGAAGTTGGCAGATGTGGTAAAGGCTATGCAGCTTACTCATGGAGTTTATTATACATTCTTGGGCATGAAAAAAGCTGATGGTATGAACCGCAGGCTTATGCTGAAAGGGTATGAGGTAAACGGTTACGAGAATAACGGTATGGTTTATCCTTTGGCTGATTGGACACAAAAGGATATTCTTGCTTATATGAGGCAGCACAAATTACCCGAACCAGTTCGATATTCATTGAAAGCCAGTTCGGGAGTAGGTTTCAATCTTGATTGTATGCTTTGGATGGAGAATAATTACCCGCAAGATTTACAGAGAATTTACAAAGTTTTCCCAATGGCTGAAAGGGTGCTTTGGGAGTATAATAATCAACAAAAGCAATAGAAGGAAAGCCGAGTCAGAAGAAAATCAATTGATGATATTGCAGAGCAAAGATACAGACTATCTCGTACTTTAACGGGTAATAGGCTGAACAGAGTAAACTCTATTGCAAGAAAGTATATTCGATACATTGAACGAACCTTTGGGTATAATGAGGGGAAACAACAAGATGGCGCAAGAAAAGTATCTCGAAGAATTTATATGGGTTTAACTAATGGATGATATGGAATTGTCAAAATACATAAAGAGTGAATCGATGGAACTTAATCGTTCTGCCATTCACTTTGCAGATTATAACCCCCGGAAACTTTCCGATGAATCACGTAAGACACTGAAACGTGGCATCAAGAAGTTTGGTTTAGTCGGTGGAATTGTCGTGAACAAGCGTACAGGTCTTACCGTAGTCAGCGGGCACCAGCGTTTGTCTGTCATGGACGAATTGCAAAAGTTTCCCGATAACGACTACCGCATTCGTGTCGATGTCATAGATGTGAACGAGCAGCAGGAAAAGGAGTTGAATATTTTAATGAACAACCCGAATGCACAAGGTACATGGGATTTTGACGCTCTTGCCCGTATTGTTCCTGATATTGACTGGAAAGATGCAGGACTGACTGATGCCGACTTGAATATGATTGGTGTTGACTATCTTTTGCAGACCGAAGAGGAAAACTCTATTGCGGATGCTTTGTCTGATATGATGGTCCCAGTTTCCGAACAGAAAGAAGCCGATAAAGCCGCCAAGCAGTTGGAACGTGCCGAAAAGGTTGCCCACATGAAAGAGGTCAAGCATCAGGTGAAAGAAAACGCACAGAAGCAAGCCGAGAACATGGATGCCTATGTGATATTGTCCTTTGATACCTATGAAGCTAAAGCCGCATTCTGCGAAAGGTTCGGTTATGACCCTGATATGAAGTTCATAAAGGGAGAAGTATTCGATGAACAAGTAGAAAGAATTGAATAAAAATGTTTGGAGATTTTATCCTTTGGTTAAAGCGATATTTAAAACAGAACTTCTTCTGCGTTCACCATTATGTTTGGAAAGGGAATTTAGATTTTCGCTACGAACAATGTGATAAATGCGGAAAATTAAAGAATAAATGATATGAGCAATGGTGAATCTCAACATAAGAAACATCCAGGAGGAAGAAAGCCAAAATTCGACTACAAGAGCGAGGACTTTCTTTCTCAGGTAGAAACGTATGCTAAAAAGGGATTCACGGACAAAGAAATCGCTTTTGCACTCGGATTGAATCCGACATACTTCTACGAAATGAAGTCAAAATATTCGGAGATAACCGATGTGTTAGCGCGTGGGCGCGCAACAATCAATGCCACTGTAAGGGCTAAATTCCTTGCAATGGCTCTCGGTGGCATAAAAACCAAAAGCACCGTGGTAAGAAAGCTCCGTGATTCAGAGGGAAATTTGACGGGCGAAGATGAATTACAAGTTAGCGAAAGCGAGTTGGCTCCTAATTTGCAAGCAATGTCCGTTTGGCTGTACCACCATGATGAAGATTGGAGAAAGATTGAACGCAAGCAGGATGAAGATGCTGATATTCCAACAGACATAGAGCACGGCATCAACATTGATTCCTGGATTAAAGACAAGCTGAAATGATAGTACCTCAAGAAATTTACCATCCATTATATGAGGATAAGGAAAAATTTATAATTCTTATCACCGGTGGGCGTGGTAGCGGAAAGTCTTTCAATGCTTCTACCTTTATTGAGCGGTTGACTTTTGAAATGACTCCCGTAGAGAAGATAGTTCATCAGATTCTTTACACCCGTTACACGATGGTTTCTGCCGGTATGTCTATCATCCCCGAAATGATGGAGAAGATAGATTTGGACGGTACCACGAAATATTTCAAGACCACAAAGACGGACATAGTCAATAAGATGACTAAGAGCCGTATCATGTTCCGGGGTATCAAGACTTCTTCCGGGAACCAGACAGCAAAACTGAAATCCATTCAAGGCATTACGACTTTCGTCTGCGATGAAGCGGAAGAGTGGACAAGCGAAGATGAGTTCGACAAGATAATGCTCTCCATCCGTAAGAAAGGGATTCAGAACCGGATTATCATCATTATGAATCCTTGCGATTCCAATCACTTCATCTACAAGAAATACATTGAGAAAACTCACAAGCTGGTAGAGATTGATGGTGTGCAGGTTCAGATTTCCACTCATCCGAATGTGCTCCACATTCATACGACTTACTTTGATAATTTGGAGAATCTTTCACCGGAGTTTCTAAAAGAGGTAGAGGATATAAAGGTGAGTAATCCTGAAAAGTATGGTCATGTGGTTATCGGCCGGTGGGCTGACGTTGCAGAAGGTGCTGTGTTCAAGAAGTGGGGAATTGTGAAAGAGTTCCCGCAGGAATGTAAAAAGGTAGGAATAGGGCAGGACTTCGGCTTTACTAATGATCCTTCCGCTGCTGTAAGATGTGGCATTATTGATAACCGTTTGTATGTTGATGAACTTTTCTATGAAACGGATATGCTTTCGTCGGCTATTGCCAATAGGTTAAAGCCTTTCTCTATGAAAGTTTTTGCCGATTCGCAAGACCCTCGATTGATTCAAGAGATAAAGAACAGAGGCGTGAATATCTATCCGGTAGATAAGTTTCCCGGCTCCATCAAAGCGGGTATTGATAAGATTAAAGACATGGAGTTCTTTGTAACAGAACGCTCTTACAATATTATTACTGAACTTCGGAAATATGTTTGGGATAAAGATAAGGATGGAAACTACATCAATGAGCCAGTAGATGAATATAATCATTTGATGGATGCCATTAGATATTATGTATTGGGTTGTTTGCTTGGACGCATTTTGAAGCCGAAAGATTTAACTGGAATATTCACACACTAAAAATATAAGCTATGCCATTGAATTTAGAAGAAATATTAGCATTGCCCGATATCGGGCAGAAGATAAACTACCTGAAGAAAGGTAGGAAGACTGAACTTCCCGACTGTTGTAAACTTTGGGACGATTGGAATCCGGAACGCCATGAAATTATGGTTGACAAAAAGAAGTATCCGGACAGAAAGGTTCTTGAAAAAGAAGCTGAGAAGCACTTCGATGAAAAAACTGGTAAGACTTATGAAATCGAAGCAAAGTATAAAACAGAACCAGTGAACCGTATCTCCATTCCATTGGAACAGGATATAGTGAACATTCAAACTGCTTTCACGGTCGGCACAGAACCGTCTATGGATTGCACTCCGACTGATGATGATGAAAAGAAGCTGCTGGATGCGGTAAAGGCTGTATTTAAATCCAACAAAATCAAATACCAAAACAAGAAGATTGTCCGTGCCTGGCTCTCCGAACAAGAAGCGGCAGAATATTGGTATGTTACCGATGATGATTCGTTTTGGGCGAAGTTCTGGAAAAAAGTAAAGACTACATTCGGAGGCAAGGTAAAGCCCACCAAGAAACTGAAAAGTGTGTTATGGTCTCCGTTCCGTGGGGATAAGCTATACCCGTTCTTTAACGATGAAGGTAAGATGATTGCTTTCTCACGTGAGTACAAGAAGAAGCTCATGGATGATTCGGAGATAACTTGCTTTATGACTATCACGGACAAAATGGTTTATCAATGGGACTTGTCTAAAGGGTATGAAGAAAGAACGCCTTTTGCTCATGGATTCTCCAAACTACCGGTTCTCTATGCTTATCGTCCTGAACCTTATTGCAAGAAGATAAAGACTTTTCGGGTCCGGTTGGAGAAACTATTATCCAATTATGCTGATTGTATAGACTACCATTTCTTCCCACTATTGAAGCTAATTGGTGATGTAGAGGGTTTCATGGGTAAGGTTAAGGATAGAATGGTCAAACTTACAGGTGAAGGTGCGGATGCCCAGTATCTGACGTGGAACCAAGTTCCGGATACGGTACGTTTTGAAGCAGAAACACTCACCAATATGGCTTATGATATGTCAAACACTCCAAGAATATCCTTTGAGACGTTGAAGGGGGTAGGCAAAGCATCAGGGACCGCTTTCCGCTTTATGTTCATGGGCGCACATATGGCGGTAGAAAATCACGGTGAGGCTATCGGTGAGTTCTTGCAGCGGAGAGTAAATTTTATTGTTTCCGCTTTAGGCTCTATCAATCCAACCGAGTTTAGCAAGGCATCGCAAACCATTGACATAGAGACAGAACTGGTTCCATATATGATTGATGATTTGAATGATAAGGTGACTACTGCGGTTTCCGCTGTCAGTGGTGGCATCTGGTCAACGCGTGAGGGAATCATGTTTGCCGGGAATGCTGATAGGGTAGAAGAGGAGCTTGCAGAAATCAAGGAGGAACAAGGGGCAAAGAATAACAATGCAGTGTCTCCTAACTCCAAAGGATAATTCATTACTTCATGTTCTTATCGTACTATTGAGCGGAGCTAATTTAGTTCCGCTTTTTTATTGCTAAATTCTATATTATAGAATATATTCTCTGGAAAAATTTTATAATTCAAAATTAATTCATATTTTTGCATCAAACAAAAGAGGTATGAGGATTGTATCACATAAGAAATTGAAAGAGTTCTACGAGACGAAAGGCTATGAAGATTCACGCATAGCCTTAGAACGTTGGTATGATATAGTGGAAAAAGCTGAATGGAAGAACCTATCAGACATTAAAGTGGATTTTCTTTCTGCTGACTATGTAGGCAACCAACACTACGTTTTCAATATCAGAGGCAACAACTATCGGTTGGTTGTCGTTGTTAAGTTTACAATTGGGTACGTCTTCATTCGCTGGGTTGGTACTCATAAAGATTACGATAAGATAGATTGTTCAACCATTTAAGAGATAGAAGTATGAATAAAGTAACGAAAGAACAGTATGAATTTGCTTTGGCGAGAGTGGAGGAACTTCTGCCATTGGTTGATGACAATACGCCTTCAAATGATAAGAATGCGGTGGAGCTTACAGTTATGTCCGATATTGTGATAGCATACGAAAAAGAACATTATCCGATAGAAAAACCGACTGTTGCGGAATTGATAGAGCTATCCCTTGAAGAGAAAGGGATGAGTCAAAAGCAACTTGCTGGTGAGATTGGAATAAGTCCATCGCGTGTGAATGACTATATCTCCGGACGTTCGGAACCGACCCTCAAAATTGCGAGGTTGCTATGTCGAGTGCTGAATATACCTCCGGCCGCAATGTTGGGATTCTAATCCAAAATACAAATATGAAAAAGAGAAAGAAAATAGTATTACTACTAGGTGCAGGTTTTCCTGTAGCATGGGGAGCTCCATTTTCCAAAGATATTCTTGATAGAATAATTGAAGATAAAGAATATATGTATGATAGTAATACAACTTGGGGTAAATTTATATTTGATACATTAAAATCTTTTTATGAAGAGGAGGACGGAGTCACTGTTAATTTCGAGACAGTGATTGCTGCATCGGAATCTATAATGAATTATGTTATAGCGTCAACCAATGAAAACAGGAATTCGTATAATACGTCATTTACTCCTGCTGTTAATGTCCTAATAGACTCCATCCAGCAAAAACTAAATGAGATATCTGATAAATTAGAGAAAAGGAGGCATTTTTATTCTATATACAAACATTTTGTGGATATTGTTATTCAACTCATTAAGGGATATGATGAAAAAGCTTGTGCTGCTGAGTATAAACTACTAAATGAAAGATTGAACGAATTTATTGAATCTTTATTGAACAAGAAATATTCAGTAAAAATATATACCACAAATTATGACGCTATGATACCTCAGATTCTTTCAAAGCGTAAAATATATATGGGGGAACATTTGTTATCTGATTATAGTATTGTTTATAAAGCTGATTATTTAAGAAATAAAGACTCTCATTTAAGTTACTTTTACCTACATGGCTCTATCTATTGGACTTTTAAATTTGTAGAGAATAAATATAGAGTTGTAAAATCTACGATAACTGGAGAGGTGCAATCCTTAACTGCTCAAGGCGGAAATCCGAGTGAGAATTTAATTTTTAGCCCGATAATTGTTGGGTATACTAAGACTCAAAGAAGTCTAATGAATCCTTTTAATATCGGATTTACTAATTTTGCAAATGATTGTAATGATTGCAATAAGTTGCTAACAATAGGGTATTCGTTTTCTGATCCACATATTAATTCTATAATTCAAACTAATGTAGACTTTAATAAAGTTCGGCTTGCATATATAGGATTCGTTGAAAGGTTTGAAGGTTCTTCAGAGTATACGAAAATAGATTACTTCATAAGAAGATTGTATAAAAAAAACGAGGATGAAAGTTGGTTCAACTCAATTAATAATAATTTTGTTGCATATAAAAAAGGGTTTTCTAATTTTATAGAGAATAGAGATAATTGGACTAAGATTTAAAGATTGCTAGCATAAAAAAGGCGTGATTCACTCAGTTTCACGCCTTTTTTATACTCATTTCCCACAATCACCTGATTGTGGTTTTCTACCACTCCAATTATTCCCCTTTCATTCACTTACTGACTACTTTATATACCGTATTTACGACAATGGATTGATTGTCGTGAATGGGAAGCCTAAATATTTATCAGTCATCTGTATTGGTAGTATTTTTATTTCCGCAAATTGAATCTCAAATTTTAATTCATACGGTATGACAATCTTAGAACAAATTTTGGCAGGGCTGCAACAGAAGTTTACTGGGGTGGACACTGCTATCTTAACCCGAATCGCTACTAAAAAAGCAGAGGGTGTAACGGACGAGACAAAGGTAAACTCAATTGTTGAGGGTATCAGTTTTTCGGACGTGCTTAACTCCTATGGTGATTTCCGTGCCGGGGATGCTTCCAAGACCGCAGTTTCCAACTACGAGAAGAAACATAACCTTAAAGACGGTAAGCCAATCGAGACTACCACAACCATCAAAACGGAAGAGAATAAAGACGATGTGCCTGCATGGGCGCAAGCTTTAATTGACTCCAACAAGAACCTTTCTGATAAGCTAACACAGTTAGAAACGGAAAAGGCTCAAGCAACACGTAGCCAGCAGATTTTGGCAAAGGCAAAGGAGTATGGTATTCCCGAAAACTACGCCAAACGATGCGCCATTAAGGACGATGAGGACTTGGACGCATACTTCAAGGACTTGAAGCAGGAGTTCGCAAATGACGGCTTCAAAGGCGTAACCCCTCCCGAATCAGCGGAAGAGAAGATTGAGAAAGAATCTGAATCTATCGCTAAAATGATTGATGAGGGTACGAAAACTATTGTTGAACAAAACAAGAATTAATTATGTCAGCAGGATTTAAGTATGACTTGGTTCCGCCCGTTGAGCAAGAGGAACGCTACGATGTCCAGACCGGCATTCGTAGACGTGGTCCGTTCAAACTTGATACGCAGAACCTGGTAGTGGGAAGTTTTCTTCCCGGATTTACACCGATTTGTGCGGACTTGAAAAACAAGTTCGCTTATGCGGTAATCAATGTGAGAGTTGCGGAAGCCTATACCACTGGTGGAGAGGCTTTGTCTATCAAAGTAGCTAAGAACTCTTTGGCTTATGTGGGTATGTTTGTCGGAAACGGCAAGAAAGGTGCAGAAGTAACGGCAATTGATAAGTCTAATGCCAACTACGATGTATTGACTATCAAGGCTGCTTTTGGTGAGAATATTGCCAAAGATGCTGTATTATTCAATGCGGTTGCAGTTGATGGTTTAAAGCAAAAGCATGTGGCTAATTCGGCTCTGTTTAACCGTACAAAGGTTGAGGACGGAATCACATTGGTTTCATTGCTTCGTACAGCCGCAGAAATTGAACCCTCAAAATTGGTTATGCCGTTCTCCGAGAACGATAAAGCCAACATGAAGGGATGGTTTGAATTTAACGAGTAAGGAGGTAGGATATGTTTTTAACGATTCAAACATTATTCGATGATGCGAACATTGTTTCCGCTATCATCAGACGTGTGAACCAGACACGCACGGACACAATCTATTGGCAGCAGTATCTTACTTTCCGCAGAGTGACTACTCGTGTGTTCAAAGACTATATCGGTTCTGTAACTGGAGTTATGGCCGGATCCATCAATTCGCGTTTTGGAGAGAAACCCATCCGTGAACGTCGGAACATCGGTTCCGGATATGGTGAGATTGCCTATTTGGGTGATGCTTATCAGATGTCTATTGACCGTCTTTCTGAATTGCAGGATTTGATTGACAAGTTCAATGCCGCTAAGCCAGCCGACCAAAAGGCTGCAATGGAAGAGATTGTAAACTTCCTGGCAGACGACTACCGTCAGATTACCCTTGCCGCCCACAAGCGTATGGATATTATTGTCGGTGCGCTGTTGATGCTTGGTGAAGCCACCGTTTACAACAAAGACGCTGCAATCACTTCCGGTCAGACCAATAATAAACTGCTGGAGATTACCCTTCCGTTCAATTTTATCAAGCCGAAAAGTGGAGATGTGGTTGTGGACGGAAAGAATATGTTTATCTCTTATTTGAGAGAGAAACTTCATTCCTTGGCACCGGACTATGGCGTTTATGCCAAGATGGTTATGACTCGTGCATCTTTCAACAAGCTTATTCTTGGTTCATCTGAATTTGGTGAGCAGTACAAGATGATTCTCGGCAGCAACGAAATGAAGTTGAGTACGGGATTGGTTTCCTCTTCTTTGGCTTCCGAAGTGTTCACCGGCATCGGTTTGCCGCGTATTGAAATCAAGGAGGACTACGTGAAAGACCAGACGGGAAAGAATGTGCAGATTTACGCGGATAACCGTATTACTCTGTTACCTTCTGACAACATTGGTTATATGCGCCATCATACCCCGTATGAAGCGACAGACCCAGTACAAGGACGTACTTATATCCCGTCAGAGGGGCAGATGCTTATCTCCAACTACCGTGACAAAAACGGTCGCTACATGGAATATACGGCAGAGTGGATTCCGCAGATTTCCAATCCAGATTTGATTACCAATTTCGATTTGAGCGAAATTGCATCCATTCAATCAGCATAAGGGGGTAGGATATGAAAGTAAAGGTTATATCAGTTTTCCGCGACAAGTTCACCGGAAAGTATTATACTCCCGGTGAAGTGATTGAAGTCGGTGAGGAAGCCCGTGTGCTGGATATGGAAAGCCGCAGACTCGCTGAACGGATTGAGGTAAAAAATCCCGAAGTGAAAGCCCCTGAAGAAAAGAAAGAGGTGAAAATTTCCCTCTTTGAAAAGGAGTTTGAGAAGAAGGCTTTGATTGATGCTTTGAAGTCTATCGGTGCGCAGGCTTCCGGCAATATGAAAGAGGAAACTCTTTTGGCTAAGGTTGCAGAACTGGATGAAGAATCAACAGCCAAACTGAAAGAAGCATTAGGTATCGAGTAAAAGGATAGGGTAGTGCTTCTACCCTTCCATTGTCTAATTTTATAAATCAGAAAAGAAATGAAGAATTTTATTTTTGCCATGTGTGGCTTTTTAATGATGTCTTTGGTTTCGTTGAGCGTGCAGGCATCAAGTGTGGAATCTCCTAAGTGTGAATACGTGAATCCATCGGTTGATGTTGGTCTGCCGGATATTCAGTTTATCACTTTGGAAACGGCTCCGGCTGATTGTGTTGTACTGACCATGACGCATCCCATGTTTTTGGTTGCAAATAACCCGGCTATGATGTGTTCGATAAAAGAGGGAATGGCTATTCAAGGGGTACGAATTAATGTTCCCAAATGTCCGTTCAGATACATCTATAAATCTAAACATTGTACGCATTATAGCTATACCGCATATAGTAAACTGATTACACCATATTGAATGATATCAGCCATGAGTAACAAGGAGTTTGTATTAAGCCTATTTGATAAGAACACCCCGTCTAATCTTGTAGTTGAAAATATACTTTCAAGAACGGGATTGGATGGTGAAGAACCTTTTGCCGAGGAAAATCGGGCAAGATTAGAGGTCGCTTGTGCAAAGCAAATTCCGTGGATGATACAAAATCCATCTTCGGTCAGCGAAAGCGGATTTTCTGTGTCTTGGTCTAATCATGTTGATAGCCTAATGAAATTGTACTCATGGCTGTGTAAACAGTACGGTTTGAAAGACGAACTGGGTAACAAACCTAAAGTGACTTTCTTATGATATTCGCTCCACACATATTGCAGGTAAAAGTTATCACCCCGATGGATAAGGATGAGTTTGGCAGACCTATTCCCGGAACAGGTGATGAATACTGGCAGGAAGTATGCAAGTGCCGTTGTGATGATAACACTACCAAAGAGTTTTCATCTGATAACGGCTCTGTGTATCGTCCGAATTATCATGTAGTATGTGAGAAAAGAATTACTGTCAAGGCTGGCGATGAAGTACGTTGCATGGATGGTGATGGCGTAAGAGGTCAAGGCGAAGTCTACACGGTAAAGAGTACAAACTACTTTAACTACTCGGAATTATGGATGTAGATTTCGATTTCTCAGATGTCGACTCCTTTTTCGATGAAGGAGAATGGGAGGTCGAAAAGAAGATGATTGATGTAGGTGATGAAGCTGTGAAGTACGCAGAGGAACATGGGGATTATCAAGACCATACACTCACTTTGAGAACGTCCAATGATTACGATGTCGATAAAGATGGTTTGACACTGAAAAACGAAGCGGAATACGCATCATTCGTAGAATCTAAAGGGTATGATGTTTTAAGTGGTGCCGCTCTTCATGCGGAGAAACGATTAAAAGAAGAATTTGAAAAATGAAAAAGTATATTGGTACAAAGTTAGTTCAGGCTACACCTGCAATTCGCAAGGGTGGTAAGGTATATCTGCCCACTGATGCTATTCCAAGAACTATGGAACAAGTGGAAGAAGGATACAAGGTGGTATACGAAGACGGCTACGAGAGTTGGTCGCCTAAAGATGTGTTTGAAAAGGCATACAAGGTGGCTGAAACATTCAAAGACCGCTTACTTATCGAACGGCAGGATTTGGTTGAAAGATTTAGTAACTGTGTGCTTTTGTAGACACTCCCAAGTTTAAAGAAGTTGTAAAAGACGAACACCAACGTGATTTGCTTCTGCAACAGCGCGATTATATGGGTGAGTATCTGAACATTCTCAACCAACGTATCGAAGCATTAGTATGATAGTAACTACCGACATAGGAAACATTCTCTATCGGGACTGCAAGGCTTTCGGAATAGATATAGTGCCTGATGGTGAAACGCTGACGGGTGAATTGACCTCTGAAAGAATCGTTATCCACACGAAGAAACAACAGCCGGGAAAGTATTGGAAGAAATCTTTCGCAGAAGTGAATCTATGTGTACCCAATTTAAGCGAGAATGAAGCGAACACAATCCGGCTTAACGAACTTGAAAGAAAGGCTGGTAAGCTGCTTGATGATGTAGTAAGCACCTATGACGGTACAACCTATCGTTACTCTATCGAATCAATTGGCACGGAAGCGGATACAGCTTTGAAATGCCATTACGTGAATGTGAGAATTTTATTTGAAGTAATAAATGTAAAATTATAGGATTATGATTTCAGCAGTAGGAATAAAAAGAATCTTGTTTGCCGATATTGATAAGGTAACGGCAGACATTACCCCCGAAATCGCAAAGACTTTGATTCAAGCCGCTATCAAAGCGAAAGATGAGGTTTTGAATGTACACGGGGAAACGTGGCAGATTGAGGAAACGGAAGCCTCCGTCACTGGGTACAAGAACCAATTAACGGGAAAGAATTACCGTTACGATGATGTGCCGGGAGAAGTATCACCCACTTTCTCTATCGGACAATATGACTGGAAGACAAAGAAAGCGTTCATGGGTGGCGATGTTATTCAGGCAACATCTAAAGATGTAGGTTGGAAGCGTGCTTTGGATAAAGTGGTCATTAACAAAACATTGTTCTGTCTGACCGATGATGATGTCTGGTTCATCTTCCCAAAATGCCGTATTGTTTCCCGTGAAGCCAATACGGATAAGGCAATTGCAATCGCTGTAAAAGGCTTGGTGCAGGAACCGGGAATTGAAGGCGTTTCTTCTGAGTATAACTACGAAGAGGGGCAGATTAAAGCTTTGCAGGCATGAACTACAGTAACCATTGTACCTACTCCTTCCGATGCGACCGTAAAGCTGGACGGTGCAACGGTCAAGTCAAAGCAGGTGAATGCTGGGGCTACTGTTCACTATGAAGTGTCGAAAGTGGGGTACGTCACTCAGTCAGGAGATATTAAAACCACTCCTTCTGAAGTTGATACCACTCTTAAAAAAGAGATAACATTGGTAAAAGCACAAGAGTGATAACCGGGGGATGGATATATACCATTCCCCCTTTTAGTTTAAGAATATGAATCAAGCAGCAAAAACGGTTTCTGATGCTTTGTTAGGGCTGGATTTCAAGAATGTGGAGATAGGAGGGATGGTTTATACCATTAAACCTCCTACAATTAAAATTATCTGTCGTGCCATTCATCATTTTTCCGATATCGCCCTGAGAGGAGATAATATCATGGAGGCTATTAAAGAGCTTCCTGAAGCTACTGAAGATATGCTGAAAGGTATTTCATGCTTCATCTGCGGGAATGATAGTTTGGTCAAAGAATTGGAGAACGGCACTTTTGAAGAAGTCAAAGATGCCTTGGAAGTCTGTTTCTCTATGATGGATATATCGGCTTTTCAGTGTGTCAGCTCGATGAGGAACGTGTCGATGCTGGCAGCAAGACCGAAACAGTAGGAAACACAACGTTCTTCGGGCAGATAGCCCATTTGATTGATACACTTCATCTGGGTTATACAGAAGTGTTTGAGATTATCCCTTATAGGAATCTGTTGATGATGCAACGGGATAAACTTCATAGTGTCAGTGGTCAAAAGGTGAATAGAATCAGTGGTAAGGAATTGGCTAATCGTAGGAAAAAGAAATAGATATGGCGAAATTATATTTTAAGGTGGGTAGTGACTGGGAAGAAGTTGTAAGGCTTCGTAATGAAATTGCGAAGTTAAAACAAGAGTTAATGAGCATGGATGGCACACGGTCTCCTGCCGCTTTTAAGGCTTTGAATGCCCAACTTGCTGCATCCAACCAAAGATTGGATGAGTTGGTGACTAATGCAGCTAAAGCTGGAGCAGAGATGGAAACGGGATTCAAAAGGAAAATCTTCGATGCTTCCCAGGTCGTGAATGGATTCACAGAGAAGATTCTTGCTCAAAAAGCGGTAGTTAAGGATATTGAAGCGGATGTAAAACGACTTGGGGATGCTTATCGTATAGCATTGAAAAGGAATCCGTTATCAGCAAATAGCAAGTTAGAAGAATACAATGCTGCCCGCAAAGTTCTTGATGAAGAAAAGGCGGCTTTATTTGGATTAACCCAACAACAAGCCGAAGCGCGTCTTTCCGTAAAGAAACTTCGGGATGAATACGCCCTTTACAATGATAATGCTAAGGAAATCGTAGAAAGTAACAACGGTATCGCTATTTCTTGGAAGAAAGCATTGGCGGTTATTGGTGGTGCTGGAGTATTAAAGGCATTAGGTTCTGAAATGATTCGTGTTCGTGGAGAATTTCAATCCATGCAGACTGCTATTGAGACTATGGTTGGAAAGGATGTGGCAGGACAACTGATTCCGCAAATCAAGGAGCTGGCTAAGATTTCTCCACTTACTATGTCAGATATGGTTGGAGCAGAAAAGATGATGCTTGGATTTAACATACAAGCAGAAGACACTATCAAATACTTGAAAGCCATTAGTGATATTTCTATGGGGGAATCCAGTAAGTTCAATTCGCTGACTTTGGCATTTTCACAGATGTCAGCAGCGGGTAAACTTATAGGGCAGGATCTGAATCAAATGATAAACGCTGGATTCAACCCGTTACAGATTATCTCCGAAAAGACCGGAAAATCTATCGCAACTTTGAAAGATGAAATGTCCAAAGGTGCTGTTTCCGCTGAAATGGTTCAACAGGCATTCATTGATGCAACTTCCGCAGGTGGTAAGTTCTATAATATGTCTGAGAATGCTTCAAAGACTATCAATGGTCAGTTGTCTATGATGCAGGATGCTTTGGATTCCGTGTTTAACGAATTGGGAATTAAGTCAGAAAGTGTTATCATGGACGGTATTCAAATGACAACTTCGTTGATTCAGAATTATGAAACAGTAGGGAAGGTCTTGGCTGGATTAGTGGTTACTTATGGTACATACCGGACCGCAGTGATGCTTGTTACTGCTGCCGAAAGTAAACATACTCTTGTGGAGATTGGACTTACCAATGCCCGTTTATTGGCACGAAAAGCGCAGTTAGCTTTAAACGCTGCAATGCTTACCAATCCTTATGTAGCTTTAACTGTCGTTATCGGTGGGCTTGCTACTACAATGTGGGCAATGTTTGATAGTACAACTGCTGCCGCCCGTGCTCAAAAAGAATATAATGGCATTAAAGATGCAGCATTTAAAAAAGAACAGGAACACAAGCTGAGAATCGAAGAATTATTGACGGCTGCTCGTGATGAGAGTTTGGCTACTCTTACTCGGCAAAAATCATTAGAAGAACTTCGTAAAGAATACCCTAAAATTTTCGAACAATACGATATTGAAAAGCTAAAGTTGGAGGATATCTTAAAGTTGAAGCAAAAAATAAACGAAGAAGATTCAAGGCGTTCTGTTCAAGGCAGGAGAGATGATTATAATGCTCTAAAACAAACGATTGCTAACCAACGGAGATATTTGCAGCTATTTGATAATGCCGATTTACGGAAGAATATGTCTGATTTCGATAAGGAAATATGGAAAATGTTTTCTGGTAATCAGTCATACGTACAGGTGCGTGAGCAAATGGAGAAAAACTCTGAACTTTTAAAAAAGTATCAGAAAGACATGTTGGATGATAATATTTCCGCTTACAAATCCAATCTTAAAAACTATTCTAAGGAGAAGCTTGAAACGGAATTGAAACTTGCTCAATCGTCTGCATCCAAACGCAATGGTTTTGTTGTAAACGGGATGATGGTTAAAGGTGGGGATTTAGAAAGTGTTATTTCTTCAATTAATGGAGCGTTGGCTAAAAAGAAATCCCCTACTACCTACAAGCAGGATTATGAGAAAGCGAAGAAAGACTGGGATGATGCTAAGAAGAAACTTTCTGAAATAGAAAAGGATAAATCCAAGTTTACTTCAAAGCAGTATGAAGAAGCTAAGAAACGAGTAGAAACAACTGAAAAAGCCTATAAAAATTTGGGCGGTATTACCGGAAGTTCATTAACCAAACAAGATAATCAAACCGAGAAACTTCGTAAGCAGACTGATAAATATAATGCCCTCCTTGATAAGCAATCATTAGAACAGCAACGTTCAGCCGAGGATTTGCAAATGAGAGTTGATGAAGCCCGAATCAAAGCTATGGATGAAGGTTCTGCCAAGACTATCGCTGAAATGGAACTCAACTTTGAAAAGGAGATGCAGGCTATTGACCGACAAAAAGAAGATGCTTTTCGGAAGAAAGTTGAGGATGCTCGCGCTGCATGGGAAGCTAATCCGAAGAATAAAGGCAAGTCTTTTAATGCCACCGATATAAAGCTGTCTGATGATGAGCAAAACTATTATGATGAACTATACAAGACAGCCATTATCAGTAATGAAAAGATATATAAGGATTTGGCAGAGCGCTATTTGTCTTATGCCGATGAACGTCTTGCCATTGAAAAGAAATTTAATGATGATATTTCAATATTACAGGAAGCCCGCAAGAAAGCGGAAACCAAAGGTGATGCTAGTGAAATAGCCCAAATAGACCGAAGCATTGAGAAGCGTACAGAAATCAAGAATGAAGATATATTCAAACTTGATGCTGAACAATTCAAGAAAAATATGAATTGGGAACAAGTCTTTGGTAATCTTGACAAGGTTTCTACTGATACTTTGAAAAAGTTGAAAGCGAACCTTAAAGACTTTATATCATCTCAAAAGGATTTATCTCCTGAAAGCCTTAAAGAACTGGTAGATGCTATTGAACGGATTGATGATAAGGTTTCAGAACGTGATCCTTTTGAAACTATGTCTATTTCTTTCAAATCCCTCAAAGAAGTCACGGATGCACAGCGTGAAGCACAGAAAGCGTATAACAAAGCTTTGGAAGAAGGTACTGATGAAGAAAAGAAGAATGCCAAAGCCACCCTTGAAAGTGCAAAGAACAGCAAGCAGAAAGCCCTATATGAAGCCACGGATGCTTTACATAAAGGAATTAATGAGATAGGGCAATATGTCGATGCCGGTAATCAAGTTATCGGTATCATGGAAACGCTTGGTATAAAAACACCTGAATGGATGGAAGGAACAATGTCCGGTTTTGGTGAGATGCTGAACGGACTTGGAAATATCGACTTGATGAAGCCTATGTCTATCATCACCGGTAGTCTACAAACCGTTAAAGGGGCTTTGACTTCTGTTATTTCTTTGGGAGGATTAATACCGGGTTTGGATGGTGCCGATTATTCTCACTATAACGAGATGGTCGAGGAATATAACAAACTCAATGAGATATGGGATGAGCTGATAGACAAGAAGCTGGAATACATCAACACATCCTACGGAGCAGAAGCGGACAAGGTAGGCAAAGAGGCTCTTGAACTTGTCAACAAGAGCATTGAGGCGTACAGAATACTTGGGCGTGAACGATTAAACTCCGGTGCGTCTGCCGGTTCTCATTCCATTGGCAAGCGCATGGCAAAGAATACCTCGTCAAGCGACTGGCAGGACATTGCCGACGCACTCGACATGTCAGTCAAAGACGCCAAGGATTTTATAGGTACCGGACGCATGACAGGATTGTTTGACCTGACTACTGAACAGTTGGAGAAACTAAAGTCAGAAGCGCCTACTTTTTGGGCTAAATTAGATGGCGATGTGAGAGATTATCTTGATAAGATTATCGAGGGGGAGGAGCGTATTGAGGAAATCCATAATCAGATAAACAAGCAGCTTACACAAACCACATTCGATAGTGTGTACAGTAATTTCATAGATACCCTTATGGACATGAAAGCATCGTCCAAAGATGCAGCCGAAGACATTTCGGAATACTTCATGCAAGCTATGCTCTCCGAGCAGATAGGCACACTTTATCAGGACAAGCTAAAGAAGTGGTATGAGAAGTTTGCAAAGGGTATGGAGGATGGTTCTTTGACGGAATCCGAAAGAAATGCGTTGAACAGCGAGTATATGGGCTACATTGAAGAAGCGATGAAGCTTCGTGACGAGCTTGCCGCAGCCACCGGATATGACAAGATTTCGCAAGAATCAACATCCCAGTCAGCTTCATCCAAAGGTTTTCAGGCAATGAGTCAAGATACTGGCGAAGAGTTGAACGGTAGGTTTACAGCATTGCAGATTGCAGGAGAAGAAATAAAAAATCAGAATATTATTCAATCTCAATCACTTAATCTACTGACAGTAAAAGCAGATGCTCTACTTTCCATAAATACGGAAACAAGAAATATTGCTGATGATACGAGGAATTTGATAGCGCAATCTTATCTTGAACTGGTACAGATTTCAGAAAATACAGGGGCAATCGTCAAACCTATTCAACAGATGCAAAGAGATATAGCAGAAGTTAAAAAGAATACAGCAAAATTATAGTCTATGGATGAATTATTAATTAATGGCGAAAACGCTTATACAACATGGGGTGTGAGAATGGGAGAGGGGTTTCTTGATGTTATTGGGGCATCCGCTCCCATGAAGGATTTTATTGAGAACAAAAGCCGACTTGAACATGGGAAACGGGTAATAATCAATAATCCTAAAGTCGATGAGAGGGAAATAACTCTTTCGTTCACAATTGAAGGAAATTCCCAGTCCGATTATCAATCAAAGAAAAAAGCTTTCTTCGATGAGCTTTATAAAGGCAAGATTGATATTCAAATCCCGGCTAATAGTAGCGAAGTTTACCATCTTATTTATACTGGCAAGAGTGTCACTTACGCACAGGGTTTAGACCGAACTTTCGGAAAAATTTCAGCCAAGTTCAACGAACCGAATCCGGCAAACAGAACCTAATTCACGACATTGGTTCTATTGTCGTGAATGTGAGTGCTCAAAATTGGGCACTCTTTTTTTTATCTCCGAACTTTGAAGACGTGGAACAAATCGACATCAAAGACATATCCGGTGCTATCCTGCTTACTACCCTTCCCAATGAAGGCTGCAAGCGTAAGTTTACTCTTATGAAGGAGGACTACATCACGTTAAAGTTCTCCTTGGAGAGTCCTATATTCTTCAAACTTGGTTCATACGTGGAGTGCGACTTCGGGCTGTTCGAGGTGTGTGACTTGCAGAAGCCAGTATTCAACACCGATAGCGCAGGCTACGACTATGAGTTGCAGCTTGACGCCCACTACTGGAAATGGAAAAACAAAATCTTTAAATATACCCCCGAAGTGGCCGGGCAGGAAGCGTCCTGGAATCTCACCGCTTCACTTGATGTTCAAGCCGGTATAGTCCTTAGAAATTTGAAAGCTCTTGGTTATGCGTATAAAGGTCAGGATTTTGTTTTCTCCATTGACAGCACTGTAGAGAATAAGGCGCTACTGATGACTTATGACAACATCAACATCCTTGACGCCTGCTTCTCTATGGCAAAGAAATGGGATTGCGAATGCTGGGTGACTGAAAACATCATCCATTTCGGACGTTGTGAGTCTGGCGATGCGGTGGATTTCGAGATTGGGAAAAACGTGCAGGAAATGCCACAGTCAGAATCCCAGTCCACCTACGCCACCCGTATCTATGCTTTCGGCTCAACAAAGAATATCCCATCTGACTACCGCCCCGTTGATGAGACTGTAGTGCTGAACGGCGTGGTGCAAAAACGCTTAATGTTGCCCGAAGGAACTCCGTACATAGACGCTTATCCTGGTATGACCATCGAGGAAGCCATCGAACAAGTGGTTCTCTTCGATGAGGTCTATCCCCGAAGGGTCGGCACGATGTCGGACATTACCATCAAGGAATACACTGACAAAGTAGAAAATGCCGACGGGACTACCACTGAAAAGAAGTGGAATGCCTACCGCTTCAAGGATACTGGTATTACCTTCTCAAAGGACTATATCCTTCCCGGCAAGGAATTGAAAATCACTTTCCAATCCGGCAAGTTGAATGGTATGGAATTCGCTGTGACATTCGACCCTGAGGGAAAGCCGGAGAAACTTGAGAACGGTGGCTGGAACCCTGAGGCACAACTTTGGGAGATAGTCAGGAATGAGGACTACGGCAGACCGCTTCCGGATGGAGTGCTTATCCCCGAAAATGGTGATACTTACATCTTATCAGGCTGGAATCCCATGAAGATAGCTGAAATGGGACTGGTAGCAGAAGCACAGTTGGAGTTAAAGGACAAAGCCGATAAGTACGTTGCCAAATCAAAGATAGACCCTTCTACATATAACTGTAAGATGATGTCGGATGTCGCATACAGTGAGGACGGCATTCACAACCTCTACAGCATCGGTCAAAAGGTCAACCTTATCAACAAGGCCTATTTCGAGAACGGAAGGCAGTCAAGGATTATCGGATTTGAATTCAATCTTGACCTGCCTTATGATTCCCCTATATATACTGTCGGGGAAACCGCTGCCTATTCCCGTATTGGGGAGCTGGAGGAGAAGCTTGAGAGCCTTACTCTGAAGGGACAGACCTATACTGGCAGTGGTAGTAGTGGCGTGTATGTGATAAGAAGGAATGACTCTACACCGGCCACGGATAGTAACGTGTTTTCGGCTTTGCGTTCCTTGGCTATGTTCCTTCGCAAAGACCGAGCTGACGGCACAAATTTTCTGTTGAAGTTCGGCGAGTTTATCGACTCTATGGTCGCAGGCAAGGGTGCCGGAATATTCCCTGACGGCCGCGCGCAGTTTGAACGCCTTGAAGTCCGCGATTCCCTTACTGTCCTTGAACTTATCTTCAACCGTCTCTCTGCCATGGAGAGCGACTATTCCTTCTCCGAGTCCGGTACCATCGAAAGTGTATCGCAGCTTGAAGACGGCACATACAGCCTGAAGATGAAGAAACGGTGGGATAACGACTTTACTGCACTGGCAGAAAACGATGTTGTATATGGTGTTGTCAATGACCTTGCATCAGGTGGCGGCAAGTATTATACCTCCTGGCTACGTGTCTTGCATGTTGACATCTCAGCCAATACGATCAACGCTGTGATGTACCCTGATAGCGAGGTGCCGGGTGGCAAGAATTATCCTCCTGAGCCGTTGATGATATTATCACACCGTGGCAACCCGGTTGATACTGAACGGCAGGGTTATTGGTATCTGTCATCCCGTGAGCATTGTATCTGCATGCTTAACGGGGTCACAAAACCCATCCTTGAGGAAAGCAACTATTCGGTGATCGTCGGCAGGCTGAAGCATCTGTCTCTGTTCGACAACCTGCCCATCAACTACCTGCACTCTTATATCTACGTTCGGGGATTGGTAGCGCAGGACATCCACCGCATCGACTTCCAAGGCGTATTGCCCCGCATCGCCAACGACCGCGGCGAGTGGAGCATGGAGACCGCCACGGGAGCAGAACCCTACCAAGCCGACCGCGAGGCACAGACCGAGACCGTACGTGTGATGATGTACGATACCGTGTGGCACTACGGATGCAAGTGGATGTGTCTTGTTTCCGACACTACCGACGAACCGAAGTACGGAGCAGCGGGCTGGGCAATGGTCGAGGGCAATCCGGATTTCAGCATCGACATTGAGAGCAGCAACGGCTGGTACTTCGATGCGGAGCGTTTTGCGACCACCCTCACCATTACCGGTGAGCTGTACAACCGTGATGTGACGACGCATATCCTTGACAGTGATGTGGAGTGGACGCGCGACACGGGCAACGTCACCGAGGACAACGCCTGGGCGGTCGCACACGCGGAAACCGGCAAGTCACTGCCGCTGACGGTCAACGACCTCGGCCCCGACTATATGAACATGACCGGGTGCAAGTTCATCGCACGGGTATTGCTGCGTGACGGGCAGAACAATTATGAGACAATGAATTATATAACTTTCTAATTATGCAGACTATACAGAAGAAGATAGAGGTCAACTACCGCCCTCTCCAGACCAGCGGCGGGATAGAGGTTGTCGGCAGCGTGCCGGACGTGCAGGTGTACCAGGCTGACAAGGCCGAGTACACTCCGGACTACACGCTTACCCCCCTGACGCTGTTCCCCCGGTGCAATGCTACCGACCCGGATGCGGTGGTCAAGGTGGGTGCGGTCAACGCGTCATTGGTCAACATGAAGTGGTACGAGCGCTTGAACGGTGTACGGACATTGATTACATCTGCCAACAAGAGCTATGTCATTACCGAGACCGGAGCCGAGAAGGGTAAGATACAAGTGAAAAAGAACGCCGTTCCCGGCAGTCCGGTAACACTGGAGTTCTACGCCGAGTATGTCGATGCGAAGCGTACTGGACAGACGCACGTCTACCGTTTCAGCCGTCTTGTTCGCGCCGTAGATGGCAGCGAAGCACAGCCTAAGCTGGTGATTGATTCTCCTTCTTCTTTGGATTGGAATCCTTGCCGTGATATATCAAAACATATCATTACCGCCAAGCTGCTTGTTGGCGATGTAGATGTCACAGCAACCAACAAGTGCAAGTTCTTCTTCTATCGGAAGCTGAATACGGGCGCACTGGAGCAGATTACCGACGGTAACGGCGACAATGACTGGGAGTTCGTATCACTTGCCAAAAACGTGCTTACCATAGACCGGGACTATATCGGCCACGAACAGACCTACGTCGTGAAAGCATCGTACTCGAAGGACGGTGCTCCTTCATCCAAGCCGGACAGTGACATAGACTATGTCTCCACCACCATCCGCAGGCGTATTCCCAGCATCGAGATTGACTGGGAGGGATTTCCGCAGCAGGTGGCAGACGGAACCAAGATGATATACCCGAAACCGGTCATCCGTGATACGGCAGGGATTGTCCCCAATCCCCAGGCCATCCTTGAGTGCGAATGGTACACGAAGGCGGCCGGCGCCTCCTCATACGTGCTGGCCGCTGCCGGGTACTCGCCCTCCATCCCGTGCACCGACGGCATGATGCTACAGCTGAAGGTGATTGACAAGGGCCCGTATGCGGCGGTGGTGACATCTGACGGCAAGTACGTGACGGATGACAGCGGTAAGTTTATAGTGGCAAGGAAAAGGGATGTTTAACCATTAATCGATAGCAGTATGGCATTTTATATCAAAGTGACGAGAGAGGTTGCGGACAAGCTGGGAGTGGCAGGAATCCGCAACAGCACTGCCGACGGCAATGTGCTGTTATGGCAGGCCGATGTGGCAGGCTTTCCCGGCGATACGGTATTCGACCGGGCGGCAGTAGTCGGGGGCGTGTGCCTTTCCCCGCAGCAGGCCAAGGGTGAGATAGACGGCGTGGAAGATCCGGTGGAGGTCGCCACTCCGGAGGGTTTCATGGATAAAGACGGGGAGGAGGTGACCGATGAGCGTAGCGAGTAAGGTCGGGCAGGTAATTTTTTCGCAAAAGTCTGGCGTTTACATGCCAGCGATTATGTGCGACAAAGGCGACCTCTATCAAGAGTATGATGGCGAGTCGGGTGCTCCGACCAACATAGCCCCCGACTTCACCACGATGAAGCCGACGCTCTCCTTCCTTCTCACCTCCTCACGGGTGGCTGAGGGGGTTGTGGTGCCCTCTTCCATCAGGTGGTATTTCAATGACGTCGAGGTCAAGTTCTCGGGCAACGTCTCCACGAACACGTTCGGCGGCGAGACGGGTCATTTCAAGTTCATTCCCTACAAGGCGGGCACTACGAACTATTACGGGCTTCAGATCGTGAAGAACCTGGTGAAGGCGTCGTCCGGTGCGAGCTGCAGCGTCAAGGCGGTGGCTACGGTGACCGTGGGCAACGTGTCGGATGAGGTGCAGTTCGTCTACAGCATCCCCATCACCAAGGGGGTGGGCAACCAGAACGTGGTGACCATCGTTTCCGGAGATGACAAATACTTTGCCATCCGTGAGAAGGGAGGCAGTGTTGTCCTCACGGCAATGGCGAGACGTGGAGCGTCAGAGATCACCTCCGGACTAACCTACAAGTGGTCCAGTCTGGTTAACGGTGCCTGGCAGACACTCGTCAACCAGACCGGCAAGAGTCTGACCGTTACGGACAGCCTGGTTGACACTACGGGCATCTTTAAGGTGGAGGTGTCGCAGGGCGGCAATCTGATAGGCCTTGACACGCAGACGGTGATGGACTTGTCAGACCCCTACGACATCATCACGAATCCCAATCCCGAGGATGAGACGATTACGGCCGGTTCCGGCGGTTCTGTGACCTATACGCCTATCCTTGTCAAGCGGGGACAGACCACGAAGGCAAAGAATATGCTGTTCTATTTTGTCTTTATGGATTCGGCAGGGGTCATTCTCAATCCGGCTACGGCGAATGTGGCTGCGGCAAGCGGTACCTGCACTGAAGCTATGTGCCAGCAGGCAGGCGGCAATGTTTCATGGACAATCTCAACGGCAGCATGATATGGCAAAGAAAGCGTTGGCAAGCAAGACGGGAGAAGTGAAGTATCTCCAGCAGGGACCGGTCGGCCCGCTGGTCTATCCGACCGGGGAGTACGCGGCATCCGTATCCTATACCCGTACCCCACTGTCCGCACCCATGGTGCTGTGTGAGGGGCAGTATTACGTATTGAACAAGGAGGGCACCTTCAAGAATATTAATCCGAAAAAGGACTATGCGGCCAACGGCAGCAAGGCCACCTGGGTGCTAATGGACAAGGTCAGGTATTCGTTCGTCGAGATTCTGATGGCGAACTTCGCAAAACTGGCGAGCGCCGTATTCTACGGGCAGTACATGTTCTCCCAGTACGGGGTGAGAGCGGACGGTTCGGCCGTTGAGACGGAGGGCGGGTACAAGGACTTCAATTACAGTGATCCGATGAATCCGGCGAACGGGTTCAGGCCGAACCTGCTGATTGACTTCTTGAGGGGGATCTTTTATGGAAGAAATGTCGAGGTTGACGGCGGCGTGTTCAGAAACATCAGCTCCCCCAACGGTGCATTCCGGATAAAGGATAACGGTGACATTGAGATTATCGGCAAGCTCTCCACTTCACTGAATGGAACGAGAATCGAGTTGGATCCGGATACCAACTCCATCAGGATGTACAACCAGAACAATAGTGTTATCGGTGAAATCAAGTTTATGGAAGAGCAATGGAATGGAAACGTCAATTACCTTCCTATGGTCAGATTGAGGAACTACCATAACGGTGAGGAATTTGGCGATACTATTCTGCGAGCAGGCTCGATTATGATCAATGAATCGTCGTTGGGAAATGATGTATACAGTTCTCTCATAAATCCATCCATCGGGTTGGTGTTTTCCAAGAATGGGGTGGAAACGAAACGCTATTCGAACAGTTAGCATAGGATAATTATTAACAAAACGAGAATAAAAACAAAATGTTAAACCGGTTGTCGTTTTTATCCGAAAATGACGACCCTCAAAAGTACAAAGGTATGATGGAAAAGATTAAGTTGTCAGAAGTGGAGAGAGGTTTGCCTAACGGAATAATTGCTCAGATACGCGGGCTGAATACCCAGGGAGAGGGCATTTTAGAAACGGTGGAATCTTTTTTGAGTGACATATTATGTGCAAGAGGCTCCTTTATATATAACAGTCAAGAAGTTATAGATAACCTCAAGCAACCTGGTGTGTATATGCATGGGGACCCCATAATCGGTACGGGGACTTTCTATGGCGCGCATGGTGTGCTCTTAGTCTTGTATGTAAATGAATATACAATACATATTGATTTTCCTGCAAGGAAAAACTTTATCCTTGTAAGAAAGTGTGTCACTGTCAACGGGAAAGATGATTGGTCAGAGTGGAAATATATATCGTTAACAGACATATCAACGTAACAGACCTACCCGTTTTATCCGAGATGGCCGGAACGGATAATCTGTTTCTCACAAACTAAACATCCGTCAATGGCGACAAAGACAAGAAACGGAAATAAATGCTACAGTGGGGGGAATTATTCCCCCACCTTAGACTCCTCCATGTAGCTCGCAGCAGTCACCTCACTCTCGTCAGCCGCTTCCAATATGAATTCAAATGTTGTCGGATGGTAGGAAGACAATAGTTTCGCATATACTCCGGGCGTGTAATCCCTACGCTCAAGAAATACCTTGAATGCTCCAGTATCGGTATTATAGAGCTTGAATTTCGGCCTTGCATTTTCCGTTCCCAAAACACCGCCTATCAGATTTAATTTGTATGAAGGAGCTGCTGTTACCCCTTCAGACCTATATATTGAAAGGAAATATAGGGCAACCGGTCCTCCTCCGTATGACTGTACACTAAATAGAATTCCATCGGAGAAAGAAGATGTGTCCTTTCTCTCAAACAACAATATGGAGGATGTCATGGATACCCGCTTTTCTTGTCGCATGTCCCTGGAAGGTTTCAGACCGTTTTTTACCTCTGTTGCAATGGGTAGTTTCCCTCTGATTAACTCAACTACATTGGAATCTGTTATGTTAACTTTCTCTATCATATCCCTTGTACTTTTGAGGGTCAAAGGATAGGGTAGGAAAATGGATACTCCAAAAGTCTCTTATGTTATGGTATTATTTATTAACGTCCAATCTTTCAAAACCTCTCCATTGCTACGAATGGTTTTAATATATATTTTTGCAGAGTTAGTAATATATAAATGGGCTGTGTATTGAAACCCTCTTAGCGCTAATAAAATTCCAGTGCCCATATTATTTAAATTATCAGTAGATGAATATACACCAGCACTGATTTTACTATCGTATTCTTCATTTAATATATTCTTACCTTGTTCAAATCCATTAGCTTGCATAAGTCCCTTGTTTGCTTCTGTTGCAGCAGGCAGTTTTTCTCTAATTAACTCAACCACATTGGCATCTGTTATATTAACCTTTTCTATCATACCTTTGTACTTTTGAGGGTCAGAAGATTCGATAAGAAATAAAAGGAGCAAATTATACCGTCATATTAGGTAATATTTACTGATTTCCATTCACTCCAAGCAAGTTCAGTTCTTGTCCTTATGAATACATTTAGAAGGCCAGTAACACTACATGCTATTTGAACAATATAATTATTTAATCCTTTAAGTACAAAAAGAATACCATAGCTAATTGAATTGGATGGTCCGTTGATGGTGCCATTAACGCTAACGTTTATGTAGTATATACCAATTTCTGTATTTAAGTTGTAATCTTTTACGGGTGTTCCTTTTTGAAACATTGCATTAAGCAAATCACCCTTATTGATCTTCCCCTGGCTATTCCCTTTTTCCACACACACATAGTCTGCATCAGTTACTATCTGATACTGGTTCATTACTTGACTTATGTTTACCTTCTCTATCATATCCTTTGTACTTTTGAGGGTCAAAGGATATGACGGAAATAAGCAATAGACAGCAATGAGCACAATAAAAGTAAAAGTTACTGAGCATTTCTACAGATTATTAATACGGCTAAAAGAATTTCCTCCGCTTATTTCATAGTAAGTCTGTCCAGTCCGTAACATTCTCTTCAAGAACGTTACGGAATACACAATCTGACGTGTAGAATCCTTGAAAGCAAGTTGTTATAGAAAATTCCGTATTGAATTTAACCGCAAGATATAACTGCCCTTCATAAGTACAATGTCCCAATTTGAAGTTTACAGGACCATCGGCACTTGCTCCCATTACATTCATATCATTAACAAGGAATGAAGAGGAACGGAACAGCATTATATCAGCTTTTACCATCATAGGCATGTAGCTCATTCCGGCTCTTAACACATATAGGCTACCAAAGGCTCCGGCTGCATCCATTTTATCAGTCAGTCCGGAAATGGGGACAATCAAAAGAATCCTGCTTCCTGCCCCTGAAGTAGTACTATACCTTAATTGTGTATATCGTAATTTGTCCGTTCCCGATGCCATAGCGATATACTCAGTCTTTGGCAAACGGTCTATAGGCATTTGCGCCAAGCTTTGACCGGATGTTAACCCAATAAGTGATGCCGGATTGCCGGTTGCCACTTCTGATAACTTTACTTTCTCTATCATCCTTGTACTTTTGAGGGTCAGAAGATACGAATGAAAAAGAATGTATTAGGAAATATTCTATTTAGTAGTAAAAATCATTTCCATTGAGTCCAAACACCATTGACTCGTGACCTCTTATACTCTTTCAGGTCGATAAAGGATATTGCTATTTGTACAAAATCAGCTGAACCTATAACTTTGACCCAATAAAAGCTATTGGTTGGAATGTTTGCCACATTATTCCATACGCTATATTCTCCAGCTTCTACAAGGTTGTTTAAGTCTCCATCTTTAACAATATTTGCTTTGTTCATTTGCAAATTAAGGTCGCTTTTCTTAATCTTCACCGGTTCACTACTTGTTTCCCCATAGAAAAAATCTGCATCATCCTTAACAGATAAGCTGTTCAAGGCTTGACTTATGTTTACCTTCTCTATCATATCCCTTGTACTTTTGAGGGTCATTAGAATACCCTTTTTGGTTAGGCTGTTGAATAAGACTACCTTCACGGCTAAAAATGGTTTACGCATACATTAGGGTTAGCACTGACAAACAAACAGTCGAGAACCAAAGGTTCGAAGTCCAGAAATTTGCAACGGAAAAAGGACTTGTAATAGATAAATGGGTGTCCGAGAAGGTTTCCGGTACCAAAATTGCTAATGATAGGAAATTAGGTCCACTTCTCAAGAGGATGAAGAAAGGCGACACTCTAATCATAACAGAAATCAGCCGATTAGGAAGAAACCTGATGGGTATTATGTCAATGCTTCACCTCTGTATGATTAAGGAAACTTGTGTTCTTACTGTCAAGGAGCGTTACGAATTAGGTAATAACATCAACAGTAAGGTATTGGCATTCGCTTTCGGTTTATCCGCTGAAATTGAACGTGACCTTATCAGTCAGCGAACCAAGGAGGCCCTTGCTTACAGAAAAGCTGCAGGAATACGACTTGGTCGAAAAAAGGGGGATAAAAACACGCATTACAAGCTGACTGGAAAGGAAAATCTTATCCGAACTATGCTCGAATATGGTTATAGTAAAGCCGTTATTTGCCGGAAGTTGAAGTGCAATCCTAAAACATTGGATGACCATTTAAAAAGGATGCAATAAGTAATCGGATTTCAAATATAAATTCCTATATTTGCTTGTAGAAATGCATATAAATACCAAGAGCTTAGTGGCAACTTATGTTGTCATCGAGCTCTTTTTTTATGTCCTTTTTTAAGGTTGTGGAAGCAATTACTTTTGCTGTCACAGAATGTCAGTGGAAAATTGTAATTCAACAACTTGTTTGATTTTGCCTGATGTACATTTGTGCGTGTCGGACAAAGAAATGGTTATTAGTAGATTATTAAATGAATTGGTGAAATGGGTATGAATGATTGGGTTATGTTGGTGACCGCCCTCGGTGGCATCGAGGGCATCAAGCAGCTTATTAAGTGGTGGATGTCGCGCAAGACCAATGCGCGTATTGAGGATGCCCATGCGGATGTTGAGGAGTTCAAGGCTTTACGGGAGTACAACGAGTTCCTGCAGAAGCAGCTTTCGGAGAAGGAACAGCGGTTTGTGGAGCAGACAGACCGGCTCCGTAAGGCGCAGGATGAGCTGTTTACACTGAAGGAGGCTAATTCTGACCTGAAACTGGAACTGGCACTGAAACGGTGTGAGAGGAAGAAATGCGGTGACAGAGAACCGCAAAACGGCTACTGATTCGCGGAAAGGAAGGTGTTTCACAACGGCTCCCTTTCCCTTAATACTACACAACTTAAAGTTTAAACAAAGGCGTTTGCAAATATATTGTATTTTTATGTAAAACCAAAAATCAAGGAGGAAAATAAGAATGGCGAATGTGTATAAATTAGCGCCGTGGATTCTCAAATGGGAAGGCGGTTTCGTGAATGACCCGGCAGACCTTGGAGGTGCAACGAATATGGGTGTGACTATCGGCACGTGGAAGTCATGCGGCTATGACAAGGACGGTGACGGTGATATAGACGTGGATGACCTGCGTCTGCTTACCCGTGAGGATGTCGTTAACCGGGTGCTCAAGCCGCATTATTGGGACAGATGGAAGGCAGATTTGATAACAATCCAGTCCGTAGCAAATATCCTTGTCGATTGGGTGTGGGCATCCGGTGCACACGGAATAAAGATTCCTCAACGTTTGCTTGGTGTTACTGTGGATGGAATAGTAGGTCCTAAGACACTTGCTGCGGTGAATGCCAGGAACCCGCGTGAGTTGTTCGACATGATTAAGATTGCACGGTTCGATTTCATCGAGGATATATGCAAAAAACGTCCGGCGAACAACAAGTTCAAACGGGGGTGGATGAATCGGATTAACGATTTAAGGTTCGAGGAATGAAAAAGTTACCGTGGATATTAATTGTATTGCTGGCAGTTGCTTGTGTGGTGGTTTGGTTCCGTCCGCATGAGCAGCCTCCGGCAGAGGTCAGAACCGAGACGAGGATAAGGACTATCGTCAAGACTGATACGCTTCTCATCTCCGCACCGATGGCTGTGTTCTGGCGCTTCGTACCGGATGATACGACACGGATAGGTGATACCTTGCTTCATCGCCGACAAGTGGTATATAGAGACAGCTCGTATCGGGCTGTAGTAAGTGGATATGTAGACCCTCGGCTGGATAGTATGACTGTGTATCCGAAGACGGTTTATCAGACAGTGACGAATGACGTCTATCATCCGGTTCCCATCAAGTCGAAGAAGAAGCGTTGGGGATTGGGCTTGCAGGCCGGTTATGGGTATCCGGGAGGGTGGTATGTCGGTGCCGGGGTGAGCTATAACTTGTTCATGTGGTGATGTAAATTATTTATGAACTATTGAAACAATTCTATTTATAACATGATATTTTTAATAAAATTAATTACCTTTGCGCTCGTTCGTAGTTAATTTAGGAATTGAGATATGGGCCATATGTTTTAATTCTTCTACATATTAATTTCAATGAATAGAGCCTATGGAGTATTGACATGGCCCGTTGAGAAACATAAGTTCTATTGTTATTGAGTAATGAAGCGTAGGTATAAACGTAAAAATATTACAGCTATTCGAATTCGTCTATGGAATGCTCATAATATGAGGAGGCGTAGAAGAGTAAAGGATAGAGCGAAATATATAAGAATACAGAGGAATAAAAGAAAAAAAGTTAAATATAGAAGGGAAAGGGGTAATATAACTTATTATTCTAATCACAACAGAACATTGGTTGCTCCTAGTCGTTTTTCTCTATTAGAATACCCAGAGGATGTTATTGGATTTATTAATAAGATAGAAAACTTACTTTCAGAGAATGTGAGAGTGAAAAGTATAATGTTCGAACTACATGATATTACAAGTATCGACATAGGAGCTGTATGCTTATTGCTATCAAAATTAAATGAATTATCCAGAAAGCGAATACAGAATTGGGGTACTCTGCCTAAAGATCAGAAATGTAGAAAATTTATTGAGGAATCTGGATTTTTGGACCGCATGAGAGATATGTCAAGTGGCAGCCCATTTTCAAGAAAAAATAAAAATTTAATTTTGAATAGAGGTTTTGATAAAACGGATAATGCTGCTACAGCTAAAGAAATTCGTAAAGCCGTGGAACATATAACAGGTAAACAAGGATACTTCAAGCCGATATATAGTATTGCACAAGAGATATGTGCAAATTCAGTAGAGCATGCAAATGAAAAAATATATAAAAAAAATTGGCTATTTTCAAGCAGCTATTTGAATGATGAAGTTGTATTTACAATGACGGATATTGGTGACGGCATACTGAAAACCTTAAAACGGAAACTTATGAAACAGATTCAAGATGGCCTTTTTAAAGATTCTGTCGACGTCTTGGTTAATGCTTTTGAAAAACAATATGAATCCAGGACTCAAGACCCTAATAGAAATAAAGGTCTTCCAAAGATTTATAAAGTATCATCAGAAAAATATATCAAAAATTTGATTGTAGTAACAAATAATGTATTTTTGGACTTCGATAATCCTGAGAAATCAAAAATGCTAAGAAACACATTTAAAGGAACATTTTATTATTGGATTTTAAATAAAGAATGTATTGAAAAATGGGAAAAGAGACTCGAAAAATAGCAGTGATTAATTATTCGCTGGATCCCGGACCACGTTATGTGCGTCAGGGTGATGACTCTGGTGAAGATTATTATCATAAGATTCTTAATAATGAGTTTTATGAAGCATTGATTAATGGTCAAGTACTTGAGATTTCATTAGATGGAACGAGTGGGTATGCTTCTTCTTTTTTAGATGAAGCGTTTGGAAATCTTGTTTATGATTTTTCATTAGATAAAGTTAAATCTTCTGTTTCTATAGTTTCAGAAGAGGAGCCAGAATGGAAAGATATGATAGAAAATGAAAGTTTTAATGAATGGGAAAAACGTAGAAAAGACCAAAGAGAACCTGAAAAAACGGTAAATCACCCTGCTTGGTATAAATATAATGGTTCTGAATATGCGCGAAGAGTATGGATACAGAAGTCGAAATAATAGGATTCTCATTATGTAAATCGGACTGGATTTCTGTCTGTAATCTAATTGTAACGAGTGCGATTGGTATTTGGTTAGCATTGATTGTTCAAAAAAATTTCACTATTAATAGAGCGATAAAGGATTATTATATTCAAGAAATAAAAGACGTTAGAAAATTATATGTTGATTTTTTAAACAATGTGTACAAAGGAAAGATTTCTGCAAAAAATATAAAAGAATGGTTTAAGATAGTGTCCAATAGAATTAATTGTGTTGAGCGAAGTTTAAATGATTCATTTTATATAAAAGACAGTAATATAGGTAGAATACATTCAGAGATACAGAATTTTATAACTGGTACAGATGATTTTAATAATGGCTATCGAAATGATAGATTAGCTTTTAGAGAAACAACCAAGAATGAAATTTTAGTGTACCATACTAAATTGTTAGAATGTTTTACAGATGTTGTTGTAAAGATTAATCGAGCTAAAAAGCATGGATTACTTTGGCAAATAAAACGATTATTTAGAAAAACTGAGGATGTAAATTAAACTGTGTCAGCAAGGAATAAAGTATTAACTTTGCTAACACAGTTTTTTTTATGAAAGAAGAATTTGATTTCGAGAGTATCAAGAACAAGGCCATTGAACAGCTGAAAGCCGGCAAGCCTTTGTTGGGTAAGGACGGCGCCTTTGCCCCACTATTGGAAAGTATATTGAATGCAGCCCTGGAAGGAGAGATGGATGCACATTTGACAGAAGAAGAACGCCAGATGGGTAACCGTCGTAACGGAAAGATGCAAAAGCAGGTTCAGACTCCCTTGGGCGAAGTAACCGTTTCCACTCCCCGTGACCGTAATTCGAGTTTTGATCCCCAGTTTATCAAGAAGCGTGAGACTATTCTGGCAGAAGGTGTTGCTGACCGTATAATTGGCTTGTATGCAATGGGAAACAGCACAAGGGAAATCAGTGACTGGATGGAAGAAAATCTTGGGAATCGTGTTTCGGCCGACACAATCAGTTCCATCACAGACCGTGTACTTCCGGAGATAAAAGCATGGAAATCACGGATGCTTGATTCTGTTTATCCTATAGTCTGGATGGATGCCATTCATTACAAAGTAACGGATGAACGTGGCTGCGCGGTAACCCGTGCAATCTATAATGTACTGAGCATTGACAGGGAGGGACACAAGGAGTTACTTGGAATGTATATATCAAGGAATGAGGGAGCAAACTTCTGGCTCAGCGTGTTGACAGACCTTCAGAACCGTGGAGTTGAGGATATTCTCATTGCCTGTATAGACGGTCTGAAGGGGTTTCCTGAAGCCATTCAAAGCGTTTATCCTAATACAGCCGTACAGCTTTGTGTAGTACATCAGATACGTAACTCCATCAAGTATGTAGGATCCAAGAATCAGAAGGAGTTCTTAAGGGATTTGAAATGTGTCTATCAGGCAGTCAATAAGGAATCCGCAGAAAATGAGCTCCTCAAGCTGGATGAAAAATGGGGTGAACAGTATCCTGTCGTTATCAGATCCTGGCAGGACAACTGGGATAAGCTGTCCGAATACTTCCAGTATACTCCGGTCATCCGTAAGCTTATCTATACCACAAATACCGTTGAGGGGTATCACCGTCAGATCCGCAAGGTAACAAAAAACAAGGGCGTGTTCCCATCGGATACAGCCCTTGAGAAACTTGTTTATCTTGCATACCGCAATATACGTAAGAAATGGACCATGCCACTGGCCAATTGGGCTACCATCTCGCAACAACTGGCTATAAAGTTTGGAAACCGGTTTAAATTATTGTAATTTTACGCTCGTCGGGACGGGTGGTCCCGCCCCTTGGCGCGGGCCGTTCCCCGACCGATGAGTTTTCTAGAGATAAATAATGCGTGACACAGTTTATTTTACACTACCGAAAAACTTAGGGATTAACTGTTGTTTATTTCACTACTCGTTTTTTTGATTTGGACTTTTCTATTTGTCAATAAGTAGTATCTTGGTAAATTTGAGATTCTACATATTGTTAAATAATTGCCCCGGCTTCCGTCGGGGCTTTTTTCATTTATATCCTTTCTTATGGAAAAATTCCCTCAAATCACGTAGGGAATTTCAAAAAAGCAGTTGTCTTTATAGTAGAATCTGGTATATAGTGTTAGTATAGTCCTTCTTTCAGCCATTGCAGTTTCTTTATACTGGATTTACAGAATGTTCCAACATTGTATGCTCTAATTGATTGTATATATTGAAAGGAACATGCTGGACCTCAGCTTTTATGCGGCTGAGGTTTTGTCGGAGACAAGAGTGCGTTGTTGAACGTGCGATGGAAATATGTGTTTAACCAAATTATTAGTTATGAAAAAAGAGTTTTGTATGGTAATTGCATTTGCTATGGCTTTAGCCGGGTTATTTATGCTTATGTTTATGTCATTTGATTAGTGAATGTCTGTTTGTTGACTGTTTTATAGAAGGGGCAGCTTATTCAGCTGCCTTGTTCCATTTCTCAGGAATTAAGTAATCCATATTGTGTAATTATTCCCCATGTGTGGTACTCAGTTCCACATATTTCCACACATAATTATTCCTTCTTGTTTTTATAATATGCTGATGTATAATGTATTATGTACTGATGTACATCATGGCATATCGTTTGTTCTATAGTTAATACAAAAACTATATTTATTTACTTAAAACTTACGATTATGAAAAAAGTATTGGTAGCATTAGCAATGGTTATGGGATTAGGCAGTTCAGTAGCATTTGCTTACGTGGTTTCTGGAACACAGTCTGTAGAGCAAACTCAGCAAAATCCTCAGGATGAGTTCACAAAAGTGGAAGTAAAAGACTTGCCTCAGGCAGTTATGAATGTCTTGGCTAAGGACTATGAGGGGGCTGTAATAAAGGAGGCTTTCATTTCCGAGAAAGAAACCGGTAAGATTTATAAGGTTGTGTTGACCATCACCAAGGAAAATCAATCCACTGAAGAAGTGACGGTACTTCTGAATGAAAAAGGAGAAACTGTAGAATGAATGGAAACTCTGTAGTGGTTCGGCATCCATCTACAGAGATGATTTGAGATACTTTTATGTCTATCTCGTTAATGCGAAAGGGGCGGCTGAATAGTCGCTCTTTTTGTTTATATTGTAATAATAGTTCGTTTCTTTTTCGTCAGAAATTCCTATTATAGAGGGTTGTTTTATACAAAATAATGTTTATATTTGTATTCTAATCCCTATTGTATTATGAATGACAAACAACAACTTCTAATTGATTGTATTTCCCTTCTTCCCGTTATAGGCATTCTGGTTTTGATAACTGTTGCCAATGACCAGCTTGTTACTATGGTTGCTGCCTATGTGCTTTGCGGAGAACTCTTATGTGTATTGGTTAGCAGGATATTAAATTTGTACTATATTGATGTGGCTTTTGTTTGGTTGGGTGGGATTATGCTTTGGCTGTGGTATTGGCTCTGGTTGGAGTCAAGCCATGTAGTGATGGAGATTGTGGAAAGGACAGTTGAATGAATCGCTTCTTTTTCAGTAAAAAATCCCCGTAGCTGCTCAACTACGGGGATGGTGTCAAATAACAGAGTATCAATATGAGATACTAAGTGAGCCTATTCCATTACAGATAAATCATTGTCAACTTCATACTGGTTACAGCCAAAAGCCGCACACATTAAAATAAAACGTTCTTTTATACCTAATCCAGTATATCTGTCTACGGCTCCACTGCCTTTTGCATGAAGTCCTGCTGCGTATTTATCTATCTGAACTTTATTCATTAAATCTACATGAGTTTTACGGGCAAGTTTACTGCTTGCAATCTCATATATGGATTTGTACTCATTTGTTTCCAATGCCGCACTAAACATTGCCACTTTCCGGCTAATCTCACAGTATTCAAGTAGTTTTTTTATTTGATAATTGTACCCGGTTTCACCATTGCCATCAGGATAATAGGGTAACAAAGCATTGCTTGGTAGCCTACCTTTATACTTCATAATAATATCATAAGCAATACGAATGATGGGAGTTTTTATCTCAGTGCGTATAAGTCCATCCTTGTGTGTTTTCTGAGGTAAATAATGAATGTAAGGTATTCCTTCTTCAATGCTGATATTATCAAAAGTGAATCGTCTGAAATCACCTATACGGCAACCGAAACAACATTGAACAACGAATACATCTTTTACTCGCTGCAATGTTTCGGGACATTCTTTGTGGACAACTTCATTGAATTCTGTTTTGGTGAGAAAGAAAGGCTCGTCATATTGTTGCTTCATAATGGACTCTTTTTCTTTTCCTATCTTGCGGAAAGGAGATACGGGAATAACATCATTACTTTCAAGCTCCACCATAAATGCTTGTAATAATAATAGTTTCTCAGCAATTGTATTCTGGCTTCTTTCCTTTGATGGTATATTCCGCTTATTCATTTCTGCGTACAGTTCTGGAAATTTTTCAACCAGAGTGTATTCTTTGCGTAGAAAATCACGAAAATTTAGAATATGTTCCTTATTGAATTCATTGACCGGCAACCCGTCAATGCCATTGATAATGAGGAATCGAGTCAGTTCCCTTATCACTACATCGTAATGTTTCTTTCTGCCGGGACCTATTACACCTGCATTTAGCCATCCGTCAACATAGCGTTGGAACATACTACACATGGATTCCTCTTCACTGCTGATGTTATATTTTTCAGGATGTAAGTGCTGGTCTATTAAGATTTCCAGTTTTTCACTGGTTAATTCTTTGTTGCTCCCATAAATGGATAAAATTAGATTCTTCCGTTCTTCAATAGATGTGTTAAATGATGTTCTTATGTCTAACTTTATAATACTTTTAGCCTTATATTTTTCAGTCTTGGCATCCCAAAGAGTAGGAGAGACCATAATATCTGATTTGTGGAATAACTGTACATTGCGTCCATCAGATAATCGAAATCTGACATTTACCTCTTTATCTTTCTTCCCAGTTCTTATAAATGCTTTTACTGTAGTCATATATTCTCTGTTATATCGGTTGTGCAAATATACATAAATTGCACAACTCAGTTCAAATATTGCACAACATAATGCAATGGTATGCAATATAATATTTTTATATTACTCTGATTTTTAATATAATGTTATATGTATTGGTTTTATAGTATTTTATATTCCGAATCGCAACGGAATCACAACGAAAAACCGCAAATAGCTAATAAAAAGCTTTTGCGGTTTTCTTGTTTTAGAATTAGAAAATGTCCGCATAGGTTGTAATGGGAAACAAATTGGAGTATTTGGTTTACATTGCAGGCAAGATTTATTTGCGATACCTGGAGAAAAAATTATCAATCCAACGGACTAGATATACTATAATAACTCCGGCTATGACCATACTGATAATACGTACCAACATAATTTATAGAATTAAAGATTTGTTTTTATAGAATAATAATGTGCAAAGATAATTGATTGGTGGAGAAACAAAAACTCTGGAAAGGATATAAAGATAGGAGTTAACGCATATTTTCACGGATATAATCCTCTATTGTAAAATCACTCTTATATCTAGATATTTCCGGATTCTTCTCTACAGTCGTAATGCAACGTTTTTCTTTACCAAGTACCAACCGGTTTAGGAAGCTCAGGATGTCACGACGATTATCCTTCATAGGAGAATAGGATAGGGAATGTCCTATACCTTCCGCTATATAGAAATAGTATGCTGTCTCTTTTTCTTTCAGTTGCATACAGATAAAGTTTGAGCCCCATAGCCCCATTTCCTCTTCTATTACTGCCTTAGTAAAAGGAACCGTGCTGTCGGCATCACCATGGAACAACATAAGAGGACAAGGGGACATTATCCATTTTGGAATACCATTGGCACAGATTGCTCCAGAAAAGGAAATGACCCCTGCATAATTGAAATTGGCAGGTAATCTGTCCGCAAAGGCCGTTTGATTGCAAATCTCATACTCTGCTTGAAGGGCAGTTATCGCACCTGCACTTGAACCGCAAGCTATAATTTGTGCAGGATTTATTTGCCATTCTACACTATGCTCAATTATATGATTTGTAGCATCACCAAAATCTTCTACAGCACAAGTGATTGCTTGTTGCAGGGCAGAAGAGAATCCTTGCAAGTCCGAATACTCCGATTTATCTATATCCTTTAATTGGGTGCGGTAATCTGTTGATACTACCACATAACCGGCTCGTGCAAAAAAATGAACCCAATTATATACTTTAATGTACTAATTTTAATTCTATCTATTTATATCTTATTTCAATAAGGGAAATCTTTTGGGTTTCCCTATTTTTTATGCCCATTTTCAAGTGAATCAAAGAATTTTGTTAAAGAATCCTAAGTAGATAACACTTGAGATTGGATTTGGGTATAATTCGCCAAAGTAGTTTTCATGGTAGTAAAAACCAAGTGTTCCAAGTATCGTACTGGAAGCACTTGGTTAATGTTTAAATGAGCAATATTAATTTGTCTTAAATAAAGGTCAAATGCCCAAGTTGAATTGAGGTATTTGACCATAAAGATAAATGTTTCATAATAATTGTTATATCAACCTTGATTTGTAAGGGCACTCTGATATATAATTTTGATAGTTCATAAAAGGACTATCAAAAAGTATATGAGAAATAAAACTATACTAATTATTAAACTATTAGAGATAGTCCTAATAGTTTTAGGAATGTTCCATGAAATACTTGAAATATTGGAACATCTTAATGCCCTGTAATATACAGGAGATATGTAACAAGAACCCGACTCTGCAAAGTCGGGTTTATTTTTTATGTAACATTTTATCTTTAAATATGTATATGATAATTATACTCAATTGTTTTATTTAAGTGCCTAATTTTTAGATACTTATTTTTATATGTTATGATTTTTTATTATATTTATATAATAAAAATAACATGTCAATTGGAAACAGAAATAATCAATATTGTAGAAATAATAAAGAAGAATAAACAAATGCGAGAAGTAAAGTCATTTATTGATTTGATGAAATCCTTTTATGGTGAAAAATCATGTAGAGAATTTCTTGAAGATATTAAATGGCATGGAGAACCGATTTGCCCACACTGTAATTGTCAAACGAAAGAGCATTATAAGTTAAAGTCTAATGGAGAATTTAAAGGACTATATAAATGTAAACAATGTAAGAAAAGATTTACGGTTACTCTTGGTACAATGTTTGAAGGTAGTCATGTATCATTAAAGAAATGGTTCTATGCATTGTATATATTCTTAGTCCATAAGAAAGGAATAAGTAGCATACAATTATCTAAAGATATAGATGTAACACAGAAAACAGCTTGGTTTATGTTGGAACGGATAAGACATTATTTGAAAGACAAGCTTGTAGTTCAATTTAATGATATGACACAAGTTGATGAAACCTATGTAGGTGGTAAGAATAAAGGTAGAGTAAAGAATGCACAAGGAAGAAGCCTTAAAGTTAAGACTCCCGTAGTAGGTCTATTATCTAATGGAATGGCATATACAGCCGTTGTTCCAAATACTGGTGGAAAGGTTTTGAAAACGATAATCAATACTTTAGTCAAGGAAGGTTCTACCGTTATAACAGATGGATGGAAAGGTTATACTGGAATATCGAAAAATTATATTCATAAAGTAGTTGAACATAGTACTGGCGAATATGTAAAAGACGGATTCCATACCAATAGTATTGAGGGATTTTGGTCACACTTGAAACGTGGAATATTAGGAATATATCATAAGGTAAGTCCAAAGCATTTGGATAAATACTGTGATGAATTTGCATTTAGATATAATACGAGAGGACTAACAGATGTTCAAAGATTTATTTATTTTACGATGTCAGCCTATAAAAGATTAAAGTATCAAAGTTTGATTTACCCATAAGAATGGGTAAATTTGAATTGAAAATAGAAAAAGAGCAGTTCACGAAGTAGCATTTTTGCTAAATAGTTCCTATATTTGCATTGTCCCAAGTGGACAGACATAGTTTAGGAAGCGTTTAGCTTATTCCTTGTTAATGAATCTGGACAATTCACCTGCACTGAGGAATATGAAAGAATGCTCCCTTTGGTTTGCATATATAGCACTGATGTGTTGATATACAGCCAAAGGCGTGAGCTGTTTTCATTTTTCGGTGCAGAGGTAGTCCAGAACCCATTGACGGAATTTGATAACAGTCTTGCGCCTTCCCTATTTTAGAAAATGCTTTCTTTGAGACTGGGGGAGCGCAAAGTGATTGTGTATGAGAACAGTCTTCTGCAATGATTGTCATTTGTCGGATGATATTCCAAAATTAGTTGCTGATGAATTGTTGGGTATTCAGCAATTAGATATGTTAAAGGCTCGTTATAAGCAAATGAGAAAGTGCTATGACTTCTCGTATGCAGAATGGCAAAAAGAGTTTTCCGATGATTTGAAGCCTTTTAATGGATATACAGATACTACCTCTGTTTGTATTCCCATTTTGAATCCATTGTTTAGAAAAGATTTTGCGGATAAAGGTGCAATAGGTTTGGATTTGCCGACTTGGTTTAATGTTCAAGTCGATAATGTCCGAATTATGCTTATTGCGCAAGACCCGTTACGTGATGCAAAATGGTATGAAGAATGCCATGATGCAATAGTGTCAAGTCCATTTGGGTTACATGATGCAACCCATAGGAAAAGTGGAAGTGGAGGTAAAATGGCCGACTTGTTGATTAATGGTCTGATTAAGAAAAGGTTTGCAATATACTTGACTGATGCGAATAAGTATTTTGTACATGATAGAGAAATGTCTAAGACTTTTGCTGAAAATAGATTAAAGACATATACTGATATATTGCAAAAAGAATTAGACTTAGTGAGACCAAATCTTTGTGTTTGTTTAGGTAAGAAAGCGAAAGAAGTTTTGGATAAATGTATGGTAAATGTCAAATCAATAATGTTGCCGCATTTGTCGGGAACTGCACGAGGTGCAATAGTCAAAAGGTTTCCAATATTAGAAGACATTAAAGCAACAGCCGAAAATGTTGCAAATGTATATGTAGATGAAATTGTTGAATCATTAAAATAGTAGAATTATGGGTTGTATAACATTCGTATTGTTAGTATTGAATATCATTGCATTAGTTGCAATAGATATTATGTTTTGGGCTGAAAGTGCAGCTTCGGGACTTGCTGGAGTATTTGGTATTATAGCATTCTTTATAGGATATGCTTTGAGTGTGGAAGTAACGATTGCTCCAAGAGATTTTTGGGTAAATTCTGCATTTGGCATCTTTATAAAGAAACTTGGTGTAGCCAATATGACAGCTTTTGCAGTGTGGTTTATCGGAAATTTGATAATTGGGTAGAAACATTAAAATGAGAAGATATGAACAATAATGAAAATTCAGTTTTAGAGTATTTGAAAGCAAACAATGAAGTACTGTTTGATAAAATCGTGAATGCTTTGCGTAAAGGAAAGCAAGTTAATTTTACGGATATTAATCAAAGTGATATTATCATTTTGAGTCCGCAGAAAGCATTTGAATATGCGGGAGAAGAAGGCGATAAGTATTTTAAAGTTTGGATGGTAGGGAGTACTATTGCTTGGTGTACTTGGGCTAATTCAATGGTTGATAGCGATTTCCGTTGGAATGCTAAGGCGAGAAATGAAAACAAAAGAGATAATAAGGACATTTTGGGTAATGAGCCTTATATTTCTGCCTATTTGAAGTCTAATTCTGCCATTGAACAATGTTCAGTAGTTTATATGTTCCCGTTTGAAGCCTTTTCCAAAAAGAAAGTAGAAGTTGTGAAGAAGGTGGAAGAAAAAGAAAGTAAAACAGAAAAGTCTGTAAAAAAGACGACAAGTGAACCAAATAGTAAAAAGGTTGAAGATATTATTGATAGCCTTTCATGGCTAACTGAATGTATTTCTAAGAAATTTGCACCAAGTCCCACAATGCCCGGATTTGGTATGATTACAAGAGCTTGGGATAAGCAGCAACTTATTGGGGAACGTGCTGAATTTGATACTAAATTGATGAGGTTGAAATGTTTGGATGAGCATAATAAGATGATACCGTATTTTGAGAAGAAAGCACAAGAGTGGGATGAGAAAAAAGCTGGAGTGTTTGAAAAGATAGCGAAAGTGTTAAAAAAATAATAAGTAGTATAACAGTAAAAGCCAACCGACTTATAATTAAGTGGTTGGCTTTTGATTTTAGAAAACATCCATAAAGATGGATTGTTTTCTGGTGGTCTTTTATTGCGATTTTTGGTCGTTTAATTTAGTTTCTCTATATTTGTATTGAAAATTAATGCTTTAGATTTTTTAGACGAATGATAGAGCATTAAGAGTGTTAACAAATCTAAAAGAATACCATTATGGACGATTTAAATCGTTTAAAGACCTTATTGGAAAAAGTATTTAGTAAGTGTTTAAAGCAGGTGTATTATTACATTTATATGCCTGATTTTAGAGGAGACATGCAAGTCTTGATGAAAGAAAGACCATGTACTTCTAATATGATACGTAATTCTTTAAAGGAAATGGATATACCTGTTAAAGAATTAGGTAATAATGGAATATGTATTTTTATAGCTTAATTGAAAATTTGCAATTAAGAATAGCCGCACCTAAGTTTGAATTTGGGTGCGGCTTTTATTTTTGTGTGATTGGTGCATTAAAGTATATAATTGGGAAAATGAAAATAAGAAATGTAATCGGGATTATCTCTTCTCCCGCCTTTGAAACCTCCCCCAAATGCAAAAAGAATGACGGGCTTTGATTGTGTCCCTTGTATTTGATCAATCATTACATACTTGTCCAGTTTCAGAGTATCAGCCTTTTTGATGGCAAAAGTATAGGTTTGCTTGTCAATATGTTGTGCATGCACAACAGTAGCTATACTCAATAATGAGCATGCCATCAAGATAAAAATAAAGCGTTTTCCCATATTCAGTTTATTCTATTAATGTTGCGTGGATTATCTGACCTACAAAGATAGAATAAAACTATAACTAAAAAGGGGAAAGATGACATTTAGACATAAAAAAAGGCTATCTATCCCAGACAGCCAATCTTTTTTATTAACCTTAAATCTAATACTATGAAAAACACAGTACAAAGATACGTACTTGCAGGAGATATCCAAATTTTAGTGGGTAATCAGTGGATATTATAACATGGTTTAGTAGAATATTATTTCTGTTAACCATTAACATAAATAATATTCGATTTAACAAAAGCAAGAATTAATATTCCTCACCAATGATTGCAAACTTTAATCATATCGACGGTAAATCCACCATTGGCGGATATAAATTTTCCTTTTCTTTTAAGAAATTCTATAAGGGTATCTACATCCATATTGTCGGCAGAGCAAGTGAAGAAACGCTGCCGCTCTCCGAATTTTTGGATAATGGCTTCTCTCAATGATAACTCAGTATAACTATTACCTTCCATCATGTGGAAGATTTCATGTGCATGTAATTGTTCCATAATCTTTTTTTGTTGCAAAGATAATATGATATTCAAAGTATAAGTGTAACATATGTGACAAAGCCCCAAAACACATCCAGATATTTGCTTTTACGTAAAATAACACTTGTTACGACTATACTAAAAACCTCAAAAAAAGTAAAAAGGTTTTGCTTCTATACCATTGTAAACTAACTTTGGGAATTAACTTTTAAATGAATTAAAGCATATGAAAAAATTAATCTTATCTATTGCACTATGTTGTGCAGCTACGAATTTCTTTGCGCAGAATGCTGACCCTGCCCAGTTGGTCAACGATGGTAAGGCTGCTCTTGAAGCTAAGAATTACCAGGAAGCTTACACAAAATTTAGTACTTATCTAACACAAACAAACAACCAAGACTCCGTAATTGCATATAACTGTGGCGTTTGTGCCGATAAGATAAAGAAACCTGCCGAAGCTTTGAAGTATTTTGATATTGCTGTACAGAAAAAGTACAACTTGGCAAATGCTTATATAGGTAAAGCCGGTGCTTTGAAAGATTTGAAGAAAAATGATGAGTATGTTGCCACTTTAAAGGAAGGGCTGGAAGCAAATCCCGGTAACAAAACATTGACTAAATTGTATGCTACTTATTACGTAAATCAAGGTATCATGGCGCAGAAAGCCAAAAAGATGGATGCAGCCGAAGAAGCTTTTAAACAAGCCATAGCTATCCAAGCAGATAATGTAAATGCACTTAACAGTCTGGGTTCTTTGTATTATAGTAAGGGTGCCAATACCATGAAAACAGATGTAGAAAAAGCAAAAGTTGAATTCAAGGAAGCCAAAGAATATTTGGATAAACTTATTCCATTGCTCTCTGCAAACAAACCAGCTCAAAAGAAGATGATGGATAATGCAAAAACGATGTTGAACTTCATCGACAGTCAATTGAAATAAAAGACTCTCCTATATAAAAAAGAGGCAGATATCAATTCAGATATCTGCCTCTTTTTTAATGTTATAAAATGATTATTTAGTTCTTCTCAGTACAACAGCTGTACGTGCCGGTATGTAAAGCTTCAGCCACTCCTTCTTGTCTTTTTTATAAAGCGGATCGTGGATGGTAAAATGTTTGATGGTATCATCCGTTAAACCATTACCGCCATAATCTGGATTATCAGTATTCAAAATAACTTCATAAGTTCCGGCAGGAACCAAGAAACCATAATCAGTAAAAGACTGCTTGGGGTTGAAGTTGAATACAAAAATCAAGTCCTTGCGCATATAGGCCAATACCTGGTCACCGTCATTATGCCATATTTCTTGGACCGGAGTAGCTTGGAAGTTCTTTATGCTTTTTACAACTCCCAACATGGCAGCATCAAAGTCACCCATATAATGATATGCCAGATTCTTGTTGTCCACCAAATCCCATTGACGGCGGGCATATTTACATGACCAACCGTTACCTTCACGGGGGAAGTCAATCCATTCCGGATGTCCGAATTCATTGCCCATAAAGTTAAGATAACCGCCGTTGATAGTAGTCGCAGTCAGTAAACGTATCATTTTATGGAGAGAAATGCCGCGATTTACGGTATAGTTTTCGTCTCCTTTCTGCATGTGCCAGTACATATCCGCATCAATCAAGCGGAAAATGATGGTTTTGTCACCCACCAAAGCTTGGTCATGGCTTTCCGCATAGGAGATGGTCTTTTCATCTTTGCGGCGGTTGGTCACTTCCCAGAACATGCTGGATGGCTTCCAGTCCTCATCTATTTTCTCCTTGATTGTCTTAATCCAATAATCAGGAATATTCATGGCCATACGGTAATCAAATCCGTAGCCACCATCTTCATATTTTGCCGCCAGTCCGGGCATTCCCGATACTTCTTCGGCAATAGTAATGGCTTTGGCATTGACTTGATGGATAAGCCTGTTGGCAAGTGTCAGATAACAAATGGCATTGTCGTCTTGATGTCCGTTGAAGTAATCTCCGTAATTACAGAATGCTTCTCCCAAACCATGGCTATAATATAGCATGGAAGTCACTCCGTCAAAGCGGAAGCCGTCGAAATGATATTCTTCCAACCAAAATTTACAGTTAGAAAGCAGGAAATGAATAACTTCGTTCTTGCCGTAATCAAAGCAAAGTGAATCCCAAGCCGGGTGTTCCCGACGTCCACCGGGATAGAAATATTGATTAGGATCACCGGCAAAGTTACCCAAGCCTTCCACTTCATTCTTCACAGCGTGTGAATGGACAATATCCATGATAACCGCAATCCCCATGCTATGGGCTGTATCAATCAGTTCTTTCAGTTCTTCCGGAGTACCAAAGCGGGAAGAAGCGGCAAAGAAACTGGAAACATGGTATCCGAAGCTACCATAATAGGGATGTTCCTGGATAGCCATAATCTGTATGCAGTTGTAGCCTTCTTGGGCGATACGTGGAAGAATCTTCTCTTGAAATTCCTTATAGCTACCGACCTTTTCCTCCTGCTGAGACATACCGATATGGCATTCATATATCAACAAAGGATCTGTAGACGGCTTGAAAACCCGCTTCTTCATTTTATAGGGTTTCTCCGGAACCCAAACTTGGGCACTGAATATTTTAGTCTGTTCGTCTTGTACGACACGTGTAGCCCATGCAGGAATGCGCTCACCGCAACCGCCGTCCCAATGTACCATCAGCTTGTACAAGTCACCGTGTTTCACAGCATCAGCAGGAAGCTTGATTTCCCAATTGCCGTTTGCCTTGCGTTTCAGGCTGTATTTCTTTTCTTCCTTCCAACCGTTAAAAGTTCCGACTATAAAGATTTGGGTTGCGTTAGGCGCCCATTCGCGGAAAACCCAGCCGTCGTCAGTACGATGCAGACCGAAATAGAGGTATCCGGATGCGAAATCAGATAAGGTTAACTTTCCTTTATTGGTCAGTTCTAGTTCTTTGTCTATGGCATGTTGATGACGTCCGTTGATGGCATCGGCAAAAGGTTCCAGCCATGGGTCATTCTTGATTAAATTCAATGTTTCCATATAGAGGATGAGTTTTGGATATTTGATAAATTTACGCTTTAACTTTCACAATTACTTTTTTTACACCGTTAGGAGTAATACCCGGAGCATGCCCGTCCTGAGGGAAAAAGATAGCAAACATTCCGGGCTTCACTGCAATATAGCTCTCTGCCAGTCCTTCAAAAAAAGTGATGTCTTTTTCCGCATTGTAAGGAGCATCAACCGGAAGGCAGTCTTGGGCGGCGGTATAACCTATTATCTCCGTACCGGACAAAGGTATTTGAATGTCAATATAGTCTTTATGAGTTTCCAGTTTGGCATTCTCTTTTTCTTTTGGATTTGTCTGAGCCACATTGACCAACAAGTCCTTTCCTTTCAGTTCGGTCTTGCCGATTTCCAAAGAGTGCAAATCATGTGATTTTAAAAAATCAATGGCCTGCTCAAACAGAGGATGCAGCAAAGTATATTTTTCTATGTTTTCAAGTCTGTCTACAACCATAATTCAAATGTTTTAAGTTAGTTATATAGGTAAATTATTCAAAGTCGTCTATGGTGTAATTCACAAAATCAGAAAAACGCTTCATCTGCTTGAAGATGTCGTCTGTACGATCCAAAAAGTCTGGAGCAAGAAAGAAGCTGTCCGGCTGGCAGCAGGCAACCGTATACTCTTTACACTGAAGGTATTTCAGATAGGGATAGTCCTTTGGAAATCCTTTTGGAGCTGTTTTTAGAAAATTCTCTCCGATGATGGGGAAGTATTGCTTGAAAGCGGGATCTTCCACTATGCTACGAAATTCATCCATATTATCGTATACAGCTTGTCGCAGAGCTCTTAACAAGGGCGAGGGAGGACAATAACTTCCACCGGCCAACAGGCAGTTTCCCGGTTCCAGATGCACGTAATAGCCACAATGGTCGGATTTCTTTCCTTTCGCATTGATATATCCTCCCAGATGTGTCTTGTAGGGAGTTTTATCTTCGGAAAAGCGTGTATCACGATAAATACGGTATGTACAGTCCTTTGCTTCTATGCCACGGATGCTTTCATCAAACAAAGAGATACGGGAGATAATTACTGTAAGCAAGTTTTCAAACTCGCTGCGGGCTACTTCATACTGTTCCCGGTGAGAATTGAACCATTCACGATTGTTGTTTGCAGACAGTTCTTTCAAAAATTGAAATATAACAGGGATATTCATATCATATTCTTTCCTTATTATCTGCCAAATTTACGGATAATATTTCTAACATGCTACAAAGAAGGGTAAAAAAAGCATCGGCTCTGGTAAACCGATGCTCCTTACACATTTATCAATCAAACAGACGCTTCTGTTTTTGATGTACTTACTTATCACAAGCGGGTACGTCTCTTTTAATTAATCTTATATCTAATACTATGAAAAACACATTTATATAACACAACAATTCGAGATTTTGTTCATGCAGATGAGGATAACTTTAGCATAAAAAATGGGTGGGTCATTTTATTCTGCATCCAGTTTGCACTATCTTTGCAAGAAAAAATGTAGAATATGGCCGAATATAAATTTGATGAAGATAGCGTTAAAGCGCTGATAGATTGGGCAAAGAGCACATCTTTCCCTCAAAGTGTAACATTGTCTGATGCTGAGAACATAGTGGATGTGAAACGTTTTGTGCAAGCTAACCTCAGTGATATAGATGCACATTATCCTGATGATTTTTATAATCCTGCCATCACGCGGCTATATCGACTGAAGGAATATATGGAAGAGAACCAATAAAGACTTGGCACTGATTATGCGGAAAGCCGCGAAGCGATTAAGAAATCCGTGTTGTTCTGCATAATTAGTGCCAAACCTAATAAATCACCTGAGTTGTGCCCCCATTATAGCTTTATCTTAAGTATCTTTCCTCCATACCCTTCGACGGCCACATTAGTAGCCTTATAGGGAAGCAGACTTATGTTTTCTTCTTTTCCGCTGAGCAGCTCCGTAGCTTTGTACTGATCCATCTGCGGTATTTGCAGGAAGTCAAAAGCATGAGAAGGAATATTTATGGCAAGGTCTGCCGAGATATGGTCGAAGTTCACGACAAACAGCAGCAGGTCCCTCTCAAATTTGCGCAGGAATGTATATTGCTTATGTTCATTAAAGCGCCATCCGTTGACATTGGCATACATCAAATCGAAGAAAGCTCCTTGAGAGATGGCCTTTTCTTCATTGCAAAGAGTCAGCAACCGTTTATAAATGCTGTATAGGTGTTTCTGGTCCTCCGTCAGCATCTTGCCGTCGAACTTGCCGTCATTGCGCCAACGGCGGATGGTATCTACACTCCAATAGTCAAAGATGGTTGTACGTCCGTCCCGGCCGCTGAAACCTTCGCTATCCATGCCCAGCTCACCAAACTCCTGACCGAAATAAATCATCATCGGATTGGTGTTCATGCAGGCTGACACAATGAGTGCCGGAATCGCCTTGCGCGGGTTACTGGCAAAAAAGTCGGAAGCGATACGTTGCTCGTCATGGTTTTCCAGAAAGTTCAACATGCGTTTTTCTATGCCTCCCAGACTTTGCCAAGAGCGGGTGATGGCAGTTGCCGATTCATACCCGCAAGTAACAGCTCGCAAGGTATCATAAAGTCCTACTTTGTCGTATAAATAATCAAACTTGCCACGGAACAAGTAATTCTTGTATTCTCCCGGGTTGTAGACTTCGGCTATAAACAGCAGGGAGGGATATTGCTCCTTGACCTGCGGAATTGCCCATTCCCAGAACTCTACGGGAACCATCTCGGCCATATCGCAACGGAAACCGTCTATGTTCTTTCCCGCCCAGAACAGCATGATATCCAGCATCTTGGTCCATGTATCGGGAATGGGGTCGAAATGGCAAGTCCCGCCGTTCTGATAATCCACTCCATAATTCAACTTTATAGTTTCGTACCAATCGGTAATGTTTGGATATGCGTCAAAACGGTTGTTTCCGGTAGCTTTTGCCGGAAATTCCCTATAAGGTTCGGTGGCTGCACCTTTCATGTCAAATTGGCCATGCAGTTCCGATTTCGGGATATAATAGAAGTTATTATATGGGCTGAACGCATAGTTGGTATCATCGTTTGAACCCAGTTGTGAAGTGCCATCCGGCTGGGCATCCGAGTGATATTGACGAGCTACGTGGTTGGGAACAAAATCTATGATGACCTTTAGACCGCTACGGTGAGTGCGCTGCACCAGATTCTCAAACTCTTTCATACGCTCCGGTACGTCCTTGGCGAGATCCGGGTCGACATCATAGTAGTCCTTGATGGCATAGGGAGATCCGGCTTTACCTTTCACAATGGCCGGATGGTCGGGTTGGATATTGTGACGGCGGTAGTCAGTTTGCGTAGCATGCTCGATGATGCCCGTGTACCATATATGTGTAGCGCCAAGCTTCTTGATTTCTCCCAACGCCTTGGCTGTAAAGTCAGCCATCTTGCCGCATCCATTTTCGGTGATGCTGCCATTATTGATGCAGTGGTTATTGTTGTTTCCGAATAGTCGGGTGAACACTTGATAAATAATCAATTTGTTTTCGTCGTTCATTTCTTTGTTTTCTATGTTATAGAATGGTTATTTTATTCTTTCCAAATGCTGCCTTTGTCTATGAGCAGGCGTTCCAATATATCATTGGTCGTATTATATCCCTGCATGAATATCTCCTCCGCCTTTTCCAGCTCTGTATTGCTGTATCCCTCCAAGTTATAAGGTTCTATCAGCAAATCAGCCTTCTCGCGTTCAGGAAAAGAGTTGGAGCGGAACATAAAATTATAGGAACGTAAGGCAATGCTCACAATGTTCATTTTATACTTGGTTGCCATCAAAGGGCTGACATTCACGGCAATCACTTTTTCGCATATACGGCGGAGGGTAGAGACAGGCAGGTTCATCAGCAGGCCTCCGTCCACGTAATGGGTGCCGTCTATATTGACCGGGGCAAACAATACCGGCATGCAACACGAAGCTGCTACGCGTTCGGCGATGTCCCCTTTATGGAAATGTACCAGACGTCCGTGGTCCAGGTCAGTAGCTGTAATAATCAGAGGGATTTGCAGTTCTTCCAGTTTCTTGGATTTCAGATTGCTTTTCAGGAAATCGATGAACTCTCCCAATTCAAATAATCCGACTTTGGGAATCACCAGTTTGGTCAGGTCCTGAAACTTGTGCCCGGCAAAGTAGTCAAGAACTTTATGCGGTTCATTGCCGTCGGCGTAGAATACCCCGGCCAAGGCTCCGGCACTGACTCCGGAAAGTATATTGGGCTTGATGTCATGTTCCAATAAAGATTGCATGGCACCCAAATGGGCAAAGCCTTTGATGAAACCGCCGCTCAAGGCAAAACCTATCGGATATTTTTTAGTGAACCAGTTGTTCGTTGCTACCTCCATGTTGAAAATATAATATATTGTTCGGCACGAAATTAATGATTTTATCGTAGGGAGAAAGGAAAATAGCGGAAAAAAGTTCAAAGTATTAAGAGAAAAGTCTTCTCTATTAAGGAGAAAGTTTTTCTTGGTTAGGGAAAAAGTTTTTATCAGTTAAGAAAAAACTTAGTTTATGGTTTGCGGATGTCTATCCCAAGGCTTGGGATAGACATCCGCAAACTGGGGATATGTATCCGCAGTTTGCGAACAAAGTTTTAGGATTAAGGGATACTGTTTGAGAATATACGCTTAATTTTTTGCGATTGCTTTCAGCAGTACATATCCTCCGAACCACTGAATCAGCATGCCCGGAATGCCCATACGGAAATCTTGCACAGCCAGAAAGAAATTACCGCACAGCGCCCATTCAAAGGCCGTACCGATAATTTGATAGGAGAGAACCACGCCCAGCAATGCCAATAAAGAGATATTCTTGGCATAGCGTGCAGCAAGAGCGGCGGCTCCGGCCAGCAGACCGGACTTTATAAGTATGGCCGGCAACACGGCTGCTGCAGGCATGGCAAAAAGCAGATGATTGATGACCGGCGACAGGATAGCCGTCAGCAGACCTACCTTGAAACCATATTTATAAGCAGCTATCAGTGTGAAGAAATAGATGGGAAGCAACGTCGGACCGCCTGCCGGGACCAGATGGCAGAGTTGCGGCAAGGCGATGTTTCCTGCCACGAACAGCAGGGCGAATAGATAGGTCTTTACGTTGCCGAAAGGCAGGGAATAAAGTTTTGCAGATGTTTCCATTTGTATAATATTATGCATTAATTGACAAATCTATTTTTAGTATGACTGTTTAAAACAGAAAAGGTTTAGTCAAATCTTCACCAATTCATATTTCATGGTTCCCAATCCGATTTTCTCGGCATGGCGCAACCCGGCAAGCCAGTCCGTGTCGGGGTGCATCAAGTGGAATTTGTCGCATCCGCACAAGTCATCGTGCTCGTGTGCCGTGGCGAGGCAATTGTTGCCGTGCAGTATCGGGGCTTGGATGACCATATCTGCACATGCCTTGTCCAGTGCAACCGGGTCTGCCGAAGCCAGGATGCCGAGGTCGGGCACGATGGCGGCATCGTTGTGGTTCCAGCAGTCGCATTCGGGAGATACGTTCATGATGAAGCTGATGTGGAAATGGGGCTTGCCCATAACGACAGCCAAGGCATATTCGGCAATCTTGTAGTTCAGGCGTTCGGAAGTATCTTCGGCTCCCATCACGGCACCGTCGTGCTGGCAGAGGGCTACGCACTGTCCGCAACCTACGCATTTGGTGTAGTCTATTTCTGCCTTGCGGCTGGTATTGAGGTGCACAGCGTCGTGTGCGCAGTGCTTCACGCAGATGTTGCAGCCTATGCAGCTTTCTACGTCAATCTTGGGTTGCGAAGCGCAGTGCAGTTCCAGCTTTCCGCCTACACTGGCACATCCCATGCCCAGATTCTTCAAAGCACCGCCGAAGCCGGCTTGTTCGTGTCCCTTGAAGTGGTTCATACTGATTACAATATCGGCGTCGGCTATCGCTGTACCGATTTTGGGTGCCGGACAATATTCTCCGTTCAGAGGGATTTCGCGGTAGTCCGTTCCCTTCAGTCCGTCGCCGATGATGACCTGGCACTGGGCCGAAATGGGGTTGAACCCATTCTCCATCGCGCTTTGCAAGTGGTCTACGGCATTGGCGCGACGACCGGAATACAGTGTGTTGCAGTCCGTCAGGAAAGGTTTGGCTCCCAGGCTGCGGAGCAGGGTTGCCATTCGAGCTGCATAATTGGGACGCAAGTATGCCAGATTGCCGGGTTCGCCGAAATGGATTTTGATGGCAGCAAAGCTATCCTTCAAAGGGAGTTGCTCGATGCCTGCCCGTTTCAGCAAGCGTTCCATTTTATCCAAAAGATTGGATGTAGGGGAAGTACGCAAGTCAGAGTAGTATACTTTTGCTTTTTCCATGTGTTTTACCTGTTTATAGTGATAGTATCTGCAAAAATAACGGATTATTTCCATATTAATAGGTATATGGCTAAAAAAAGTAGGGAAATCCCTTTTGACAAATAGGGGGATAATAAGAGGTCTATCCATGTTTCTACCTACCTTTGCTACAACTAAAAACTTAATAAGATGAAGACAATCAGACTAATTATTGTGGGACTGGTAATGACGATGGGATTCACCAGTTGTTCCAGTTTGTTTTATGATGCAAAGGCAGATGTGTTGAACAGTATTTAGAAAGGGATGAGCAGGCAGGAAGTCACCAAGATATTGGGAACTCCCGAGTATCGCCGCTTCGACCGGGATATAGAAGAATGGGAATATTCCAGAGTGCTGTCCAGTAAAAGTAATATCAGCCGAACTCAGATTGTCGTGACTTTTGAAGGTGGGAGAGTCGTTGCGATGGATTCATTCTCCGGAGAGCCACGTACGTTGCCGGTTGTTCCCTGTGAAGTAGTGATTGATTCTCCAGTCCCGGTTTACGTCAGAGGGATGCACCCCGAAGACTTTCGGCATTTTTATGAAAAAGTGAAGTCCCGCCCTTTCAAGGATGATCAAATCGAAATGATGAGAACCGTTGCCCGAAACAACAGTCTGAACTGTGTGCAATGTGCCAGTTTGATGGCACTATATACTTTTGATGACGACAAGATGAAAGTCCTCAGAATATTCGCTCCCAATATCGTAGACCCGGAAAACTACGAAGTGATTTTAGACGTCATTGATTCACTGTTCAAGAAAGACGACGCCAAGAAAATTCTGGGTATACGCTATTAAGGAGCAGGCTTGTCGGAACGCATTATAAGGGAAAGTGCCATAGCGGACCGTTCCCGTGCCCTATATCCATGTTTTTCCCCCGGTTTATCGCAGTACCGATATACTCTTTAGCCTTGCGGACCGCTTCATCGGGTTTGCTGCCACCGGCAAGAAATGTAGCTATGGCAGAGGAAAGGGTACACCCCGTGCCGTGCAGGTTACGGCTCTCTATTTTGGGGTTGGAATAGAGGATGCATCCGGATGGCAGGACGTCAGCCCCGGCAGAAGGTTGCCGGCAATAAAGCACGTCGCACATGTCATTGCCCTCCAGATGTCCGCCTTTGACGAGGACAGCGGTGTTGTATCTGCAGGATAATTCCCGTGCCGCTTGCTGCATCTCTACAGTGCCGGCAATGGTTTGCCCCCACAGCAGGCTTGCTTCATTCAGGTTGGGAGTAATGAGGGTGCATAGCGGAAACAGTTCCGCCTTAATGACTTGTATAGTTTCTTCGGTCATCAGTCGCCGTCCACTGGTCGATATCATGACGGGGTCATAGACTATACACTCCGGAGTATAAGTCTGAAGACAATCGACAATGGCGGTCACAATACTGGCATCATGTACCATACCTATCTTGACGGCATCCGGCCTTAAATCATCCATAACAGAGGTGATTTGTGCTTTAACCATATCCGCAGGTATCGGATAAACCGATTGTACTCCCAGTGTGTTTTGTGCAGTAACAGCCGTGATGACGGAAGCGGCATAACCTTCCAAAGCGGAAATGGTCTTTATGTCTGCTTGTATGCCTGCACCGCCCGAACAGTCGGAACCGGCAATGGAAAGGATAATAGGGGGAAGCATGAGATAATTAAAAATTAAAAATTAAAGAAGGGGGGAGGAGAGCTGTTTCAGGTGGAGGAAGTGGGGGATGAAATCTTCCTTCGCTTGCTGCCAGATGTCTCCTAGCAGGACGGCACCTCCGAAACCTAAAGCGGCTATTTCCGGAAGATGCTCCAGGCTGATGCCACCCAATGCCATGACGTTGGAGTCGATAATACCAGCTTTCTGTGCCTTCTTCAAGGTATCGCAGGAGTAAGCGGAAGAGTAGCCTTCTTTGGATATACTGTCATAAATGGGACTGAGGAACACATAGTTACAATCTGATTTATGTTTCAACACTTCTTCAAGAGAGTGGCAGGAACAACTGATGTGTCCCTTATATCCGGACGGTATCTGCGGATTGCGCCCGTTCAGATGAATTCCTTTCAGACCGAAAACGGATGCCAGCTGGAATTGCTCATGCGTGACAATGCGCGGCATATATTCCATCGGTAGTTGTTGAAGAAAATTCCCCATCTCCTCTGCCGAAGCTCCCGGCTTGCGCAGGTGGAGTATTTCCAAACCGTTTTGGAATAAGGAGGTAACTGCCGCTGCTTCTCCTTCAAAGAATTGCGGCGTGGTAATGACTATCAGCTTCATATCTTTATGGATGTTTGTCTATAATGAGAAAATATACGACTGCATGGTCCTTAAATCAATCGTCCATAGCTTTCCAACCAAGGGTTCACCGTAGCCGCAAATCAGTTTCAATACTTCATTGGCTTCTACGCTACCCACAATGGCAGGGGTTACGCCGATAACCGATTTGTCCGGAGACGGCATGAGCAGTGTCCCTTCTTCATCCGGATAGAGGTCACGGTAGTTTTTCGCACCTTCACCGTAGCAGAAAACGGATACTTGGCCTTCAAAGCCTTGAATGGCACCATAAACGTAGGGCTTGCCCCAAGCGTTGCATACGTCATTCAGCAAGTAGCGGGTAGCGAAGTTGTCGCACCCGTCTACCACTATATCGTAGTTCCTTACCAGTTCCCCGACATTCTTCTTGTCCAGACGGAAGGGGTATACTTCCACGTTTACATCGCTGTTCAAACCCTGCACTCTACGGGCGCCACATAGAGGTTTAGGCTGCCCAAGGTCAGCTTCAGCATACAGAACCTGACGTTGAAGATTACTGATGCTGACTTGGTCATCGTCCACCAATCCCAGCGTTCCGACTCCTGCTCCCGCCAGATAGAGGGCAATGGGAGAACCTAATCCTCCCACACCGACTATCAACACCTTGGCATTACGCAGTTTCTCTTGTCCGGCTTCGCCTATTTCGGGAAGGGACGTTTGTCTGGCATATCGGTTCATTTGTTCATTGTTATTAAGGTTCTGTATTCGGTCACTCATCTCTTGAAAGCCTTCAAATCAAAACTCGCATCCCAATCTTTCCACACCGGTTCGCGCCCCAGGCGTTTCAACGCTTTGTCCACTTCCACAGCCTTGCGCTCGTCGCTGACATGAAACTGTTCCAGCGTTTGCGGATAGCTGTAATATCCTCCCGGCTCGGTCTTGCTTTCGGCGCTCATGGTTGTCACACCGAGTGTTGCCATATGGTCGCGTATATCGGCAGGCTCGCGGGTGGAGTAGGAGATGTCCACATCATGATCAAAGATACGCATGGCAAAAGTGACTTGTGCCAGTTCGCGGTCGCTCATGATGACATTGGGCTGGAAGCCGCCATTCTCCGAAGGACGCATACGGGGGAAGTTGACGCTGTATTTCGTCTGCCAATAATGTTTTTGGAGATAGCGCAGGTGATAAGCCATCATGGTGATGTCTGTTCGCCATTCTTTCTCCAGACCGATGAGCACTCCCATGCCGATGGAGTGGACGCCTGCCTGCCCCATGCGGTCGAAACCGTTGACACGCCATTCAAATTTGGACTTCATGCCGCGGGGGTGGTAGATGTTGTAATTCGCTTTGTGATAGGTTTCCTGAAAACAAATCACACCGTTCATGCCGTGCTCTTTCAGCTCTGCATACTCTTCCGCCTTTAAGGGCATCACTTCTATTTTCAGATTGCTGAAGTAGGGTTTTGCCAGGTCCAGTGCGCGGGCTATGTAGGGCACGCCTGCTTTGGCCGGATTTTCTCCCGTCACCAACAGCAAATTCTCGAAAGGTGCCAGCTTCTTGATGGCCTTGTACTCGTTCACGATTTCTTCTTCCGTCAGTATGGTACGCGGCATGGGGTTGCTGATGTGGAAACCGCAATACACGCAAGAGTTGGTGCAGGAATTCGTGATGTAAAGAGGCACGAACATGGAGATGGTCTTCCCGAATCGTGCCTCGGTGTATTTCTTGCTCAACCGTGCCATCGTCTCCAGATAGGGGGTGGCAGCGGGTGAGATGAGGGCCATGAAGTCCTCTACATTACAATGTTCTTTGGAGAGGGCACGGCGCACATCCGCATCTGTCTTGGCATGGATGCGTGCCGTGGTTTCCTCCCAGGATATATGTTCTAATTCGTCTGAAAACATAGTGCTCTATCAATTCCCATTTATTTCTTTTTTAATTCTCTCGACAACCGCATCGCACAGAAATTCGGTCCGCACATCGTGCAATACTCCCCATCCACATGCTTCCCTGCATGGAAATAGCTGAACGCACGTTCCGGGTCGAGCGACAAGTCAAACTGGTCTTTCCAGCGGAATTCATAACGTGCTTTGCTCAGTGCATTGTCACGCACTTGTGCTCCGGGATGCCCTTTTGCCAGGTCGGCGGCATGGGCGGCTATCTTATAGGTGATGACACCTACACGCACATCCTCCTTATCGGGCAGCGCCAGATGCTCTTTGGGGGTGACATAACAGAGCATGGCCGTACCCAGCCAACCTATCTGTGCCGCGCCGATGGCAGACGTAATATGGTCGTAACCCGGTGCGATGTCCGTCACGATGGGGCCGAGCGTATAGAAAGGCGCATCGTGGCATTTTTCTATCTGGCGCTCCATATTCTCCTTAATCTTGTGCATGGGCACGTGGCCGGGACCTTCGATGAAAGCCTGCACATTCTTGTCCCAAGCACGCAGCACAAGCTCGCCCATCGTGTCGAGTTCTGCAAACTGCGCTTCATCGTTGGCATCGTGCGTAGACCCCGGACGCAGCCCGTCTCCCAAAGAGATGGCAACGTCATACTGTGCCAGAATGTCGCAAATGTCATCAAAGTGTTCGTAAAGGAAACTCTCGCGGTCGTGCACCAGGCACCATTTGCTCATGATGCTGCCGCCACGGCTCACGATACCGCACAACCTTTTCTCGGCCAGATGCACATTATGGCGGCGTATACCGGCATGGATGGTGAAGTAGTCCACTCCCTGCTCGCATTGTTCAATCAAGGTGTCGCGATAGATTTCCCAGGTGAGGTCCTCCACCTTGCCGTTCACTTTCTCCAATGCCTGGTAGATTGGGACAGTACCTACCGGAACGGGACAGTTACGGATAATCCATTCGCGCGTTTCGTGGATATTCTCTCCGGTGGAGAGGTCCATCAGCGTGTCGCCGCCCCATTTACAGCTCCATAAAGCCTTTTCCACCTCTTCTTCAATGCCGGAAGTGGTGGCGGAGTTTCCGATATTGGTATTTATCTTCACCAGGAAGTTACGGCCTATAATCATCGGCTCTGCTTCGGGATGGTTGATGTTGGCAGGAAGCAGGGCGCGTCCGGCAGCAATCTCCCGGCGTACAAATTCCGGTGTGATGTGTGTCTCTATTCCCAGCTCCGCGCAGTTCATGTTCTCGCGAATCGCTACATACTCCATTTCAGGCGTGATGATGCCTTGCTTGGCATAGTACATCTGTGTGCAGCATTTTCCTTGAAGGGCACGGTAGGGCAGGGTGATGTGCTCAAAGCGCAGAGAATCGAGTGACCTGTCATCGCGGCGCATGCGTCCGTACTCCGACGTTATTTCGGGAAGCTGCTCCACATCGCCTCGTTTCAGTATCCACGGTTCGCGCAGGCGAGGCAGCCCTTTCTTTAAATCCACTTCGACGGTAGGGTCGCTGAACGGTCCGCTGGTATCATACACATACACTTCAGGATTCGGAGTAATCACCTTTTCTCCATCTATGAAGTTCGTACTGGGCACTTGTTCCACTTTGCGCATAGCTACGCGCAATTCGGGAAACAAGATACCCGGCAAATATACTTTCTCAGAACGGGGGAATTTTATCTTCTGCTTCATTGCATTGTCAGTTTTATAGGTTCAAAAAAGCCGTCAGCGGTGAGCTGGCTTCCGCAACAAAATTATCGGTTTGTGCGCCCAGACCTGCTTCGTATGCCATGCGTCCTGCCTCTACAGCCTGCTTGAACGCTACCGCCATGGCCACGGGGTCGCCCGCCACTGCAATGGCAGTATTCACCAGGCAAGCCGACGCGCCCATTTCCATAGCCTCTGCCGCATGGCTCGGGGCACCGATACCGGCATCCACCACTACGGGGATATTGGCTTGCTCAATGATTATCCTCAAGAAATCCCTTGTCTGCAGTCCTTTGTTTGTGCCGATAGGAGCACCCAGCGGCATGACGGTGGCGGCACCTGCCTCTTCCAGTCTCTTGCACAGTGTGGGGTCTGCCTGACAATAGGGCAGTACTACGAAGCCCAATTTGACCAGTTCCTCCGTGGCTTTCAACGTCTCCACAGAATCCGGCAACAGATAGCGGGGGTCGGGGTGTATCTCCAGTTTCAGCCAGTTCGTGCCAAAAGCCTCACGCGCCATCTGTGCGGCAAAAACAGCTTCTTCGGCATTGCGCACGCCGGAGGTATTGGGCAGAAGCTGAATGCCGGGATGTTGTATATGCACCAGCATATCATCTTCCTTATTGTCCAGTTCAATTCGTTTCATTGCCACCGTCACCATTTCCGTGCCGGATGCCAAGATGGATTGTTCCATCACTTCGTCGGAATGGAACTTTCCGGTTCCTAAAAACAAGCGGGAGTTGAACTCACGTCCCGCAATCACTAATTTTTCCATGTCAGTAGTGTTATATTAATTTTTCGTTCTTTACTTTTTCCCCTGCTTCTTCATTCTTTATTAAAGAAATGATTCTCCGCATCTCGTCTGCCGGACTATCGGCATGCAGCACCGTGCCGGATAGGGCAATTCCGCTGACTCCCGTCTGCATAATGGTGGGAATGTCTGCAATGGTAATTCCTCCGATGGCAACCATGGGCAGGCATACGTTCTCCTCCCGCATCCGGTTGACGATGGCGGCATAGCCTTCCAATCCTAATATCGGGCTTAGGTTCTTCTTAGTGGTGGTGTAGCGGAAAGGGCCGCAGCCTATGTAGTCGGCACCGGCTTTGTAGTGTTGCTGTACATCCTCAAAAGTATTGGCGGTACCGCCTATAATGTACTCCGCGCCCAGAATCCGGCGTGCGTCGGCTATGGGCATGTCTTTCTTTCCAAGATGTACGCCGTCGGCACGCAGCTTCTTTACCAGTTCCACATGGTCGTCAATGATGAAGGTCGCACCGTATTGTCGGCAAAGGGCCTGCACCTCTAAGGCTACGGGTTCTATCGTTTCCACCGGGGTGTCTTTCATGCGCAGTTGCACCCAGCGGCAACCGCCCTCAAGAGCCATGCGTGCAGCATCCAGGTACGAATATCGCTCCGTATAGTGCGTGATGAACTGCATTCCTCCGTTTTTCAGCCTCTCGTCCTTCATCTTCCTCACCCTCCGCAAGCCGCTTTGATAATGATGATGGACATGTATTCCCTCAGGGCGCATTTTGTCCATTCCGTGCGAAGTACAATATGGTTGTCTACGGCCACGGCAATGCCTTGCACCGGTAGGGCAAGTTCCTCGATAAGTTGTGAAAGGGTAGTGGCGCCGGTTTTCACTTCCTTGTTGTTAACCAATACTTTCATTTTTCTGTTCATTAAGAAATAAAACAATGGAAGTAAATACAAAGAAGCGTCTTTACGGCAAGTTTAGTGAAGAAAAAAATATCCAATTCCTACGGCAGTACTAACTGCATCAGGTTCGAGGGTATAATCTCAGCCCGTCAGGGCACCCCTTTGTCTTTACGGCAACAAAGGTAAGGGAAAATCGGAAATAAAAAACAAAAGGAAGCTTTTTTTCTGCCTGTCTCTGACTTTTCTTTTCCTTACCATCTCCGTACCTATACAGACGTAGCAGATAGAGAAGAGATTACAAGAGGAAAGTAAAGTTCTTTAGAAAGAAAGGCTGCCTCTCCGAAGAAAGACAGCCTTGAAGATATATATACACAAAGAATTATGCAATCCCGTGAGCCGTTGCTTCCGGTGCAATTTTCTTGATAAGCCCTTGCAACACTGCACCAGGACCGCACTCTGTGAAGTCCGTAGCACCATCGGCAACCATGTTCTTCACTGTTTGCGTCCAACGTACCGATGCTGTCAGCTGAGCCACCAGATTCTTCTTGATTTCTGCCGGGTCAGTATGAGGCATAGCGTCTACATTCTGATATACGGGGCACTTCGGAGCATGGATTTCTGTTGCATTGATGGCTGCTTCCAGTTCCACTTTGGCAGGGTCCATCAACGGAGAGTGGAATGCACCGCCTACCTTCAACGGTAAGGCGCGCTTGGCACCTGCAGCCTTCATCAGTTCGCAAGCCTTGTTGATACCTTCTATGGAACCGGAAATTACAATCTGTCCCGGGCAATTATAGTTGGCTGCCACGCAAACTTCACCTTCGGCACTTACCTGGGCGCAGATTTCCTCAACCTTTTCATCCGGCAGGGCAATTATGGCTGCCATAGTGGAGGGCTGTGCTTCGCAAGCCTTTTGCATAGCCATGGCACGGGCATACACCAGTTTCAGACCATCTTCAAAGCTCAGTGCACCGGCAGCAACCAAAGCGGAGAACTCGCCCAGTGAGTGACCGGCGGTCATCTCCGGCTTAAAGTCATCGCCCATGCAGAGGGCGGAAATAACGGAATGAAGGAATACGGCAGGTTGGGTAACTTTAGTCTGGCGCAGGTCTTCATCTGTACCGTTGAACATAATATCAGTAATACGATACCCGAGGATATCATTTGCTTTCTCAAAAAGTTCCTTGGCTAATGCCGAATTTTCGTACAGGTCCTTTCCCATGCCAACGAATTGGGCACCTTGACCCGGAAATACAAATGCTTTCATATTTACTCGTTTTTTAGTGTTTAAATAAAAAGTGCTGCAAAGGTAGAGGTTTTTCTGATATTCACCGCACAAACGGATGTTTTTTGTGCAATACCCTTACTTTAAGGAGGAAGCTAAAATACAATATGTATGCTTGGGTCTTCTGTGATATCCGGATACTGAAATACTTATAAATGAAACACTTCCTCCTTATTGTACTTCCTACAATTAGACCTCTTGTGTATTCTTGTAAATTACATATTGTATTCCATACGATAACAACTGAAAATGATATTGTATAAAGTAAGATATGTATTCAGTTGAAAAATAATGCTTTATAACATTGTAAAAATATTCTTTTCCTTTGTTGTAAATTAGAAAAACCTATTTATATTTGCAGCGCTTAACGAGATATATTATGCAAAACATAGAACAAAAAACGCCGTTGGCAAACAATCATATCTCTGTGGACTGTGTAGTGATTGGTTTTGACGGAGAACAGCTAAAGGTTCTGCTGATTAAGCGTGCAGGAGAGGAAGAAGGAGAAATCTTTCATGATATGAAGCTTCCCGGAAGTCTGATTTACATGGATGAGGACTTAGATGAAGCTGCCAAACGGGTGTTGAATGAATTAACGGGCCTGAAGAACGTCAATCTGATGCAATTTAAGGCATTCGGTTCAAAAAACCGTACGAAGGACCCCAAAGATGTGCATTGGCTGGAACGTGCCATGCAGTCCAGGGTGGAACGTATTGTCACCATAGCCTATCTTTCCCTGGTGAAGATAGACCGCGCATTGAACCGTGATTTGGACGATTATCAAGCCAGTTGGGTAGCCATGCCGGATATAAAGGCTCTGGCATTCGACCACAACCTGATCATCAAGGAAGCCATTACCTATGTCCGCCAGTACGTCGAGTTCAATCCGTCTTCACTGTTCGACTTATTGCCGCGTAAGTTCACCGCATCCCAGCTTCGCACTTTGTACGAGCTGGTGTATGACAAGCAGTACGACGTACGCAATTTCCATAAAAAGATAGCCCTGATGGAATATGTCGTTCCTCTGGAAGAAAAACAGCAAGGCGTGGCCCACCGGGCGGCACGTTACTACCGTTTTGACAAAAAGATATACAATAAAATCCGACGGTAGCCGGATTTTGAATTCTTCATATCACTTTCATTCTTTAATATTGATAGAAATGTATTTATTAGGTTATGACATCGGCAGCTCGTCTGTAAAAGCGAGTCTGGTAAATGCGGAAAGCGGCAAATGTGTATCGTCTGCCTTCTTCCCCAAGACTGAAGCGGAAATTATCGCAGTGAAGCCCGGCTGGGCAGAGCAAGACCCCGGAAATTGGTGGGAAAATTTGAAACTGGCCACACAAGCTGTATTGGCAGAATCCGGAGTAAACGCAGAAGACATCAAGGCGATTGGTATCTCTTATCAGATGCATGGCTTGGTATGTGTAGATAAAAACCAGCAGGTGTTGCGTCCTGCCATTATCTGGTGCGACTCCAGAGCCGTGCCCTACGGACAAAAGGCTTTCGAAACATTGGGAGAGGAGACTTGCCTTTCACATCTGCTGAATTCTCCGGGCAACTTCACGGCCTCCAAACTGGCTTGGATTAAGGAGAATGAGCCTTCCGTTTACGAAAAGATTCATAAGATAATGCTGCCGGGCGACTATATCGCCATGAAGTTGAGCGGTACCATCTGTACCACGGTGTCCGGTTTGTCCGAAGGGATGTTCTGGGATTTCAAGAACAACCGGGTTGCCGACTTTCTGATGGACTATTATGGATTCGACTCCTCTCTGATTGCCGACATCAAGCCGACTTTCTCCGAGCAGGGACGCGTTGATGCCGCTGCCGCCGCAGAGCTGGGCTTGAAAGAAGGTACGCCTATCACTTACCGTGCCGGCGACCAGCCCAACAATGCCCTTTCCCTGAATGTATTCAATCCGGGTGAAATAGCTTCCACCGCCGGAACGTCCGGCGTGGTATACGGCGTGAACGGTGAGGTGAACTACGACCCCAAGTCACGTGTCAACACCTTTGCACACGTCAACCATGCTGCCGGGCAAACCCGTCTGGGTGTTCTGCTGTGCATCAATGGTACGGGCATTCTCAATTCATGGGTAAAACGCACCGTTGCTCCCGAAGGCATCTCCTACAGCGATATGAATCTGCTGGCGGCGCAAGCTCCCATCGGCAGTGCCGGTATCAGTATCCTGCCCTTTGGAAACGGTGCGGAGCGTATGCTGGAGAACAAGGAAATAGGCTGCTCCATTCATGGCATCAACTTCAACCAGCACGGCAAACAGCATATCATCCGTGCAGCGCAGGAAGGCATCGTTTTTTCCTTTAAATATGGAATCGACATCATGGAACAAATGGGCATTCCCGTGCAGAAAATTCATGCAGGCAAGGCTAATATGTTCCTCAGCCCGCTGTTCCGCGAGACATTGGCCGGTGTGACGGGAGCTGTCATCGAACTGTATGATACCGACGGCTCTGTAGGTGCCGCCAAAGGCGCCGGAATCGGTGTGGGCATATACAAGGACAACAACGAAGCATTTGCCACGCTTGAGAAGCTCGAGGTGATAGAGCCGAAAGTGGCAGACCGCCAGGCTTATGCCGACGCATATGCGCGCTGGAAACACTGGGTAATGTGCTAATGTGCACATTAAAACGTTAGCACGTTAAAACAATAAATTAATAATTAACCCCGTGATGAATGTGTCTGTCATTGGCACATTCTCACATTAAAACATTAAATTCTTATGGCAACAAAAGAGTATTTTCCCGGAATAGGAAAGATTAAATTCGAAGGTAAAGAGAGCAAGAACCCGATGGCATTCCGTTATTACGATGCCGATAAAGTAATCATGGGTAAGAAAATGAGCGAATGGCTGAAGTTCGCCATGGCATGGTGGCACACTCTTTGCGCAGAAGGTGGTGACCAATTCGGTGGCGGAACAAAGAAATTCCCCTGGAACGGTGAGGCTGACAAGGTTCAGGCTGCCAAGAACAAAATGGACGCCGGCTTTGAATTCATGCAGAAAATGGGTATCGAATACTACTGCTTCCACGATGTAGACCTCTGCGAAGAAGCCGAGACCATTGAAGAATACGAAGCCAACTTGAAGGAAATCGTAGCGTATGCCAAGCAGAAACAAGCAGAAACCGGCATCAAACTGTTGTGGGGTACTGCCAACGTATTCGGCCATGCCCGCTACATGAATGGTGCAGCCACCAATCCCGATTTCGATGTTGTGGCACGTGCCGCCATCCAAATCAAAAACGCCATCGACGCTACTATCGAACTGGGAGGCTCAAACTATGTATTCTGGGGCGGTCGCGAAGGCTACATGTCATTGCTGAATACAGACCAGAAGCGTGAGAAAGAGCACCTCGCACAGATGTTGACCATCGCCCGCGACTATGCACGTGCCCGCGGCTTCAAAGGTACCTTCTTGATTGAACCGAAACCGATGGAACCTACAAAACACCAGTATGATGTAGACACCGAAACCGTTATCGGCTTCTTGAAGGCTCACAATCTGGACAAAGATTTCAAGGTGAACATCGAAGTGAACCACGCTACTTTGGCGGGCCACACCTTCGAGCACGAACTCGCAGTAGCCGTAGACAACGGTATGCTCGGCTCCATCGACGCCAACCGTGGTGACTACCAGAACGGCTGGGATACAGACCAGTTCCCCATTGACAACTTCGAACTGACCCAGGCAATGATGCAAATCATCCGTAATGGAGGCTTTGGCAATGGCGGTACAAACTTCGATGCCAAGACACGTCGTAACTCCACCGACCTGGAAGACATTTTCATTGCCCACATCGCCGGTATGGACGTGATGGCACGTGCACTGGAAAGTGCAGCCAAACTGCTTGAAGAGTCTCCTTACAAGAAGATGCTGGCCGACCGCTATGCTTCCTTCGACAGCGGCAAAGGCAAGGAATTTGAAGATGGCAAACTGACGCTGGAGGATTTGGTAGCTTACGCAAAAGCCAACGGTGAGCCGAAACAGACCAGCGGCAAGCAGGAATTGTATGAGGCAATCGTGAATATGTACTGCTAATAATGATCAATGTTTAGTGATTAGTGGTTAATAAGTTGCGCATGAGGTGTTTCAATATTAATCATTAATCGCTAATCATTAATCGCTAATCATTAACCATTAATCATTAATATCATGAATTATACAGAAAAAGGCAGTAAACTCTACCTCTTCTCTATTGTGCTGGTAGCCGTCATCGGGGGCTTGCTTTTCGGCTACGATACAGCAGTCATATCCGGTGCCGATAAAGGGCTTCAGGCATTTTTTATGGGTGCCTCCGATTTTGTCTACACAGATACGATTCACGGCATTACCTCTTCCAGTGCACTTATCGGATGTATCATCGGTAGTGCTCTTTCGGGATTCTTCGCATCCAATCTGGGACGTAAGAATTCTCTTTTCATAGCCGGCGTCTTGTTCTTTCTGTCGGCATTGGGCTCCTACTACCCGGAATTCCTTTTCTTCGACTATGGTGTTCCTTCCTATTCCTTGCTCGTGGCATTCAATTTCTACCGTGTATTGGGAGGAATCGGCGTAGGTTTGGCATCGGCCATCTGCCCGATGTATATTGCGGAAATTGCGCCGAGCAACATTCGCGGGACTCTGGTATCATGGAATCAGTTTGCCATTATCTTCGGCCAGTTGGTGGTTTACTTCGTGAATTTCCTTATTCTGGGCGAGAATTCAAATCCGGTGATAAAGGCCATTGAAGGAGTCAACCAGATTCTGAATCCCGAAGCGGCAGCATGGACCACAGAGATAGGATGGCGTCTGATGTTTGTCAGTGAGGCTGTTCCTGCAGGAGTCTTTGCGTTGCTCGTACTGTTTGTTCCCGAAACGCCACGCTATCTTGCCATGAGTGGCAAGGATGATAAGGCACTCCAGGTGTTAAGCCGTATCAACGGCTTGGCTCAGGCAAAGGTTATTCTGTCTCAAATCAAAGCCACGGCAGAGGAAAAGACGGAAAAGCTTTTCACTTATGGCTGGATGGTTATCTTTATCGGTATCATGCTGAGTGTATTCCAGCAAGCGGTAGGTATCAACGCCGTACTCTATTTCGCACCGCGTATCTTCGAAACGATGGGAATGGGCAACCCGATGGTTCAAACCGTCATCATGGGTATCATCAATATTCTGTTCACGTTGCTGGCTGTCTTTACAGTCGAGAAATGGGGACGTAAACCGCTGCTCATCTCGGGGTCTATCGGCATGGCGATAGGTGCTTTCGGAGTAGCTCTTTGCAACGTTGTGGCAGGGCTTCCTCCCATGTTGGCTGTTGTCAGCATCATGGTCTACAGTGCTTCGTTCATGTTCAGCTGGGGCCCCATCTGCTGGGTACTGATTGCTGAAATCTTCCCGAATACCATCCGTGGCGCTGCAGTAGCCATTGCCGTAGCCTTCCAATGGATATTCAATTTCATTGTATCTTCCACCTTCGTACCTATGTACAATATGAGTTTGGGAGATATGGGAGACAAGTTCGGGCACATGTTTGCTTATGGCTTATACGGAATCATCTGTGTGGTGGCTGCTCTGTTTGTCTGGAAGCTTGTTCCCGAAACGAAAGGCAAGACACTGGAAGACATGACCAGACTGTGGAAGAATAGAAAAAATAATAGATAAAAACGTTATTGAAACTGTCCATATAAAATGAGAAAGAGGAGGCTTGATGAACGCCTCCTCTTCTTGTTATCATCCCATATATTCTCTCTAATCTGTCCAAGATGAGAAAGAAAAATCTTCAAAAGGAAAGATAACATGTAAAGATAAACTGTACCTTTGCACTGTTTTTAATCAGGAATAGCAAGAAAGTTATGGATTCAATGAAAATCAATAAGGTACAGATACGCAATCTGCAGATTGAAGATTATGACCAGTTGGCACAATCGTTTACGCGTGTTTATTCAGACGGAAGCGATGTGTTCTGGACACACAAACAAATAGAAAAGCTGATACGAATCTTTCCCGAGGGGCAGATTGTGACGGTGGTTGACGAGAAAATCGTGGGCTGTGCACTTTCCATCATAGTGAACTACGATGATGTGAAGAACGACCACACCTACGCTCAGGTTACGGGCAAGGAGACTTTCAATACCCACAATCCGAAGGGTAACATCCTTTATGGCATCGAAGTCTTTATTCATCCCCAATACCGCGGCCTGCGTCTGGCACGCCGCATGTATGAATACCGCAAGGAACTTTGCGAAACATTGAACTTGAAGGCAATCATGTTTGGCGGACGTATCCCCAACTACTATAAATATGCTGACCAACTCCGTCCTAAGGAGTACATAGACAAGGTGAAGCAAAAGGAAATCTTCGACCCGGTGCTGACCTTTCAGCTCTCCAACGACTTCCACGTGCGCAAGGTGATGCGCAACTATCTTCCCAATGATGAGGAGTCCAAGCACTATGCCTGCCTGCTGCAATGGGACAATATCTACTATCAGGCTCCCACACAAGACTATGTAAGCCCCAAAACTACCGTCCGTGTCGGCTTGGTGCAATGGCAGATGCGTACCTACAAGACACTGGATGACCTCTTTGAACAAGTGGAGTTCTTTGTGGATGCCGTGAGCGACTATAAGAGTGACTTTGTCCTTTTCCCCGAATACTTCAATGCACCGCTGATGGCAAAATTCAACAATGAGGGCGAATCGCAGGCCATCCGTGGACTGGCGGCCTATACCGAGGAAATCAGGGAGCGTTTCGTCAAGCTCGCTATCAGTTATAACATCAATATCATTACGGGCAGTATGCCGCTTATCAAGGAGGACGGATTGCTATACAACGTAGGATTCCTCTGCCGGCGTGACGGAAGCTATGAAATGTATGAGAAGATACACGTCACTCCCGACGAAATAAAGTCTTGGGGATTGAGTGGAGGCAAGTCCATCCAGACGTTCGACACGGACTGTGCGAAGATAGGCGTGCTGATATGCTACGATGTCGAGTTCCCCGAACTGAGCCGCATCATGGCGGACCAAGGCATGCAGATACTCTTTGTGCCTTTCCTTACCGATACACAGAATGCTTACAGCCGCGTAAAGGTATGCGCCCATGCCCGTGCCATCGAAAACGAGTGCTTCGTCGTGATAGCCGGCAGTGTAGGTAATCTTCCCCGTGTGCACAACATGGACATTCAGTATGCCCAGTCCGGTGTATTCACTCCCTGCGATTTTGCTTTCCCCACAGACGGCAAGCGTGCGGAAGCCACTCCGAATACCGAAATGATTCTTGTATCGGATGTGGATCTGGATTTGCTGAACGAACTGCATACCTACGGCAGTGTACGTAACTTGAAAGACCGGAGAGGCGATTTGTACGAGGTGAAGATGAAAAAATAACCTTTCCACGCCGGGTTTTTCATCGTACCCGATGCCACACTTCAGTAACTTAAATGCCACACTTTACCGCCTCAAGTGCCACATTTCGTAGTCCGAAACCTATGGCATTCCGGATGATCAAATGTGGCATTTAAGTTACTGAAGTGTGGCATTTCGGATAGTAATTCCATAGTTTATTCGTGTCTTTACACAACTTTTACTCTAAAAACTGAAACAATGGTCAAAAAAGCTTTCTCCGCTTCCGAAATACCTCTTTGCATCAATGTGCTGCGATTACTTAACTACCGTCTGGCCTCCGGTGAACTGATTCTGTCCGACTGGCTTACGGTGAAACAGATTGCTTTTAATATAAGCCTTTCCATTACTCCTAGGCGCGTGTAGAGGAGGAAACCCGTATTCTCCGCACCCGGCAGGAAGTCATCATCAGGCAATTTTCCATCCTGGGCTTCCTGAAAACTGACATAAAGGTCAATTCTGTCACTTATGAACGTGTCCGCTATTACTTCGTAGACTTCATCCTCTATTTTGCCTTCCACGCCACTATGCAGCAGAAGAAGAGCAAGGAAGAATAGCTGAAGCCTGCCTACACCATAAATCAATGAGGCAGCCGCCCAAGTCTATGAAGAGCGCCGCCAATATTATAGTGATGGGGGACTGACCGGAGATGTGAAGCCTGAATGCTCAAAATCCGCCATGCAATTACAGCATCAAAAAACGCCTTTCTTGCCTATGTGGACGAAATCCTGCCCCAAAAGAAAGAACCCGAAAACCTGATGTATTACTTTCTCTCTTTCGATGAGACATTGGATTGTTTCGGAGTGGTGAATCATTTCCTTAATTATTCCATCTTGAATTATAGTTACATCAGCGGCAGTTGAAGTCTATTCGCAGATGATGCTGCTATTATTTTTTTTCAATGTGATATTTTATTATTCTTTCCCATGCTGTTTTGCACGCTTATTGCTGATTGCAGCAATGACATTCGCAGAATTCTACATACCGTTTGTTGAACTCAGCAAAATAGCCCTCTTATTTGTAGTTTTCAGGTCGCTTGTTTGAACTAAATTTACGTTTTGCCGTTTTTTGCTTAGAACCCCGTGGGTTTTAGTGCTTTTCTTAGAAAGGTCACATCAAGCGGATATTACTTCCACACATCCATTGAACTGACGCCAAATAAAACATTTTATCGCACTAAGCCAGCTTTTTCTACCTAAAAAGTCTCTTGTATCTAAGTTTTTTGTAAATTTGCACTCTTAAAATAAAGAAGATGGCTTTTGATGTACCAAAAAACATGCTGGTCAAGAGTATTCTTCAATCGTAAATTGTCAAATAGTAAATATCAAGATGGGTAAGAAGTTTGCCGAATATTCGAAGCTTGACCTTTCCGAAGTGAACGGAAAAGTGTTGGAGAAATGGGACGAAAACCAGGTTTTCGCCAAGAGTATGACAGAACGTGAAGGTTGTCCTTCTTTCGTGTTTTTCGAAGGACCTCCTTCGGCCAATGGTATGCCGGGTATTCACCACGTAATGGCTCGCTCCATTAAGGACATTTTCTGCCGTTACAAAACGATGAAGGGATTTCAGGTAAAGCGTAAGGCCGGATGGGATACTCATGGATTACCCGTGGAACTGGGTGTGGAAAAGGCGCTTGGCATTACGAAAGAGGATATTGGCAGGACTATTTCTGTGGCAGAATACAATGCTGCCTGCCGCAAGGACGTCATGAAGTTCACCAAAGAGTGGGAAGACCTGACGCACAAGATGGGCTACTGGGTGGACATGAAGAACCCCTATATAACTTACGACAACCGCTACATCGAAACGTTGTGGTGGCTGTTGAAGCAACTCTACAAGAAAGGACTGCTTTATAAAGGATATACCATACAACCGTATTCTCCCGCTGCCGGTACAGGACTCAGTTCGCACGAGCTGAACCAGCCCGGATGCTATCGTGACGTAAAAGATACGACCGTAGTGGGGCAGTTCAAGATAAAGAACCCGAAGCCGGAAATGGCAGAGTGGGGGACTCCTTACTTCCTGGCATGGACTACCACTCCGTGGACATTGCCCAGCAATACCGCACTCTGTGTAGGGCCTAAGATTGACTATGTAGCCGTGCAGACCTACAACAGCTATAGTGGCGAGAAGATGACCGTCGTTCTGGCAAAAGCATTGCTCTATGCACACTTCAATAAAAAAACGGAAGGCATTGCATTAGAGGATTATAAACCGGGAGACAAGCTGATACCTTTCAAGATTGTAGGTGAATACAAGGGACCGGACTTGGTAGGTATGGAGTACGAGCAACTCATCCCGTGGGTAAAGCCGATAGATGTGGCCGAAGACGGCAGTTGGACTGCCAGCGATAAAGGTTTCCGTGTAATCGCGGGTGATTATGTAACGACCGAAGACGGTACGGGTATCGTACACATCGCCCCGACCTTTGGTGCGGACGATGCCTTTGTGGCCCGTGCTGCAGGCATACCTTCCCTGTTCATGATAAACAAGAAAGGTGAAACTCGCCCGATGGTGGATCTCACCGGTAAGTTCTATTTGATAGATGAACTGGATGAGGATTTCGTAAAGGCATGTGTCAACGTGGACTTGTATAAGGAGTATCAGGGCAAGTGGGTAAAGAATGCTTATGACCCTCAATTCACCGTAGACGGCAAGTATAATGAGCAGGCTGCGCAAGCTGCCGAATCATTGGATATCGAAATCTGCATGATGATGAAAGCCGCTCATCAGGCATTCAAGATAGAAAAGCATGTACACAACTATCCGCACTGCTGGCGTACGGACAAACCCGTATTGTACTATCCGCTGGATAGCTGGTTTATCCGCAGCACCGCTTGTAAGGAACGTATGATAGAGTTGAACAAGACCATCAACTGGAAGCCGGAAAGCACCGGTACGGGACGTTTCGGTAAGTGGCTGGAAAACCTGAATGACTGGAATCTCAGCCGTTCACGCTACTGGGGCACTCCGCTGCCTATCTGGCGTACAGAGGACAATAGCGAGGAAAAATGTATCGAGTCTGTAGAAGAACTTTACAACGAAATAGAGAAATCCGTAGCTGCCGGTCTGATGCAGTCCAACCCCTACAAGGACAAAGGCTTCCAGCCGGGTATATATACCGAAGAGAATTACGACAAGATAGACTTGCACCGTCCTTACGTAGACGATGTCATCCTTGTTTCCAAAGACGGCAAGCCGATGAAACGTGAAACGGACTTGATTGACGTATGGTTTGACTCCGGTGCCATGCCTTATGCACAGATACACTATCCGTTCGAAAACAAGGAACTGCTGGACAGCCATCAGGTATATCCTGCCGATTTCATCGCCGAAGGAGTGGACCAGACACGCGGCTGGTTCTTCACGCTGCACGCCATCGCCACGATGGTGTTCGACAGCACCGCTTATAAGGCTGTTATCTCCAACGGTCTGGTGCTCGACAAGAACGGAAACAAGATGTCCAAGCGTCTGGGCAATGCCGTAGACCCCTTCTCGACCATCGAGAAATACGGTTCCGACCCGTTGCGCTGGTACATGATCACCAACTCTTCTCCGTGGGACAATCTTAAGTTCGACGTGGATGGAGTGGAAGAGGTGCGCCGCAAGTTCTTCGGAACACTCTATAACACCTATTCATTCTTCGCCCTCTATGCCAATGTAGACGAATTTGAATACAAGGAAGCCGACGTGCCCATGGCAGAACGCCCTGAGATAGACCGTTGGATTCTCTCCGTACTGAATACGCTGGTGAAGAACGTGGATACCTGCTACAATGAATACGAGCCCACGAAAGCAGGACGTCTCATTTCTGAGTTTGTGAACGACAATCTCTCCAATTGGTACGTTCGTCTGAACCGTAAACGCTTCTGGGGTGGCGGTATGACGCAGGACAAGCTCTCTGCATTCCAGACACTCTATACCTGTTTGGAAACTGTAGCCAAGCTGATGGCGCCCATTGCTCCGTTCTATGCCGACATGCTGTACACAGACCTGATTGCAGCTACGGGACGCGACAACGTGGTTTCCGTACACCTTGCCAAGTTCCCCGAATATAAGGAGGAAATGATAGACAAGGAATTGGAAACCCGCATGCAGATGGCACAAGACGTCACTTCTATGGTATTGGCACTGCGCCGCAAGGTGAACATCAAAGTCCGCCAACCGCTTCAGTGCATCATGATACCGGTAGTGGATGAAGAACAGCGTGCACACATCGAGGCTGTGAAAGCACTTATCATGAACGAGGTGAATGTGAAAGAAATCAAGTTTGTGGACGGTGCTGCCGGTGTACTGGTAAAAAAAGTGAAATGCGACTTCAAGAAGTTGGGACCGAAATTCGGAAAACAGATGAAAGCTGTGGCTGCTGCCGTGGCCGGAATGTCTCAGGAGGCTATCGCTGAACTGGAGAAGAACGGTTCCTATACGTTCGTCCTGAACGGTACGGAAGCTGTGATTGAAACTGCCGATGTGGAAATCTTCAGCGAGGACATCCCGGGCTGGCTGGTTGCCAACGAAGGTAAACTAACCGTAGCTTTGGAAGTTACCGTAACCGAAGAGTTGCGTCGTGAAGGTGTTGCGCGCGAGTTGGTGAACCGTATTCAGAATATCCGCAAGTCAAGCGGTTTTGAGATAACCGATAAAATAAAGATTACATTATCAAAAAATCCTCAAACAGATGATGCAGTAAACGAATATAAAGACTATATTTGTAACCAAGTTTTAGGAACTTCACTGACGCTGACAGACAACGTAGAAAATGGTGCAGAACTAAACTTCGACGATTTCTCGCTGTACGTGAGCGTAGTGAAAGAATAATTAAATACTAACCTGATTAACACGTAAAAGTTATGGCAGAAAAGACAAGATACTCAGATGCTGAATTGGAAGAATTCCGCGCTATCATTCTGGAGAAGTTAGAGTTAGCACAACGTGACTATGAATTGTTAAAGGCTAGCCTGACGGGTGCAGACGGCAATGACACCGACGATACATCTCCTACGTACAAAGTGCTGGAAGAAGGTGCCAACACCTTATCCAAGGAAGAAACCACACGTCTGGCCCAACGCCAGTTAAAGTTCATCCAAGGATTGCAGGCTGCTTTGGTGCGCATTGAGAACAAAACATATGGCATTTGCCGCGAAACCGGCAAACTGATACCGGCAGAGCGCCTTCGTGCAGTGCCCCATGCCACTTTGAGCATCGAAGCTAAAAACAACGGCAAGAAATAAAAATGGGTAAATTCTTTACGAAAGGACGGATAGCCTTACTCATTATATTCTCGGTATTGATTATAGACCAGATTATCAAGATTTGGATTAAGACTCACATGTACTGGCACGAGAGCATCCGAATCACAGATTGGTTCTACATCTACTTTACTGAGAATAGTGGCATGGCTTTCGGTATGGAAATATTCGCCAAACTGTTTCTCACCTTGTTCCGTATTGTTGCGGTAACGGTGATAGGTTGGTTTCTGCATAAATTCGTGAAGCTGGGAATGAAGACGGGATTCATCGTCTGTGTGTCTTTAGTCCTGACGGGAGCTTTGGGTAACATTATTGACAGCGTCTTTTACGGTGTACTGTTTAATGAAAGCACTCATTCGCAGATAGCTTCTTTCCTGCCTGAAGGGGGAGGATATGCTTCCTGGTTTCACGGCAAAGTGGTAGATATGTTCTATTTTCCTATCATAGATACAAACTGGCCCACATGGATGCCGTTCATCGGTGGTGAACACTTTATTTTTTTCAGCCCGATATTCAATTTTGCAGATGCAGCAATCAGCTGTGGTATGATTGCATTGCTGTTGTTCTATAATAAGGATTTCAATGATGCCTATCACGCAGCCATAAAGAAATAATGAAAGGAATAAATCGAATTCAATGGTGTAGTGTAGTCCTTCTGGCATTCAGTCTGATGGCTTGTAAGGTGAAAAGACCTGAGACCGTCCTTCCGGATGCCAAGATGGAAAACGTGCTTTACGATTATCACATAGCCAAAGCTATGGGTGAAGAAGTACCGTATAACGAAAGCTATAAGCGGGTTCTTTACATTGAATCGGTTTTCAAGAAATATGGCATCACTCAGGCCGATTTCGACTCTTCTATGGTCTGGTTTGCCCGTAATCCGGAGGTACTTACCAAAATCTACGAGAAAGTGAATGTACGCTTAAAAGCCGAAAGAGACGGTATCAACCACTTGATTGCCCTGCGTGACAACAAGCCGAAAGAATCACTTTCCGGAGACAGTATCGACGTGTGGATATGGCAGCATATCTATCAGTTGACGGGCATGCCCCTGGACAACAAGATAACGTTTACGTTGCCTTCAGACACCAATTTCCACGACCGTGACACGTTGCGCTGGAGCGCACGCTTCCGTTTTCACAACGGTGCACCGGACAGCATACATGCTCCGTTGATGGTGATGCAGGTTCTTTATGAGAAGAATGACAGTGTCATCAGTGCCATTCGGAAAGTACAAGGCACAGGTGTGGAAACGCTCACCTTGTTTGCCGATACCTTAGGAGAAATCAAGGAAATACGCGGGTTCATCTATTACCCGCAGCAGGAGACTCCACAGCCTTTGCTGGCAGACCGTATCTCACTGATGCGCTATCACGCCACGGACAGTCTGGTCATTGCCCCAAAGGACAGCCTTCAGCAGGCCACAGACTCCCTTCGCAAAGACAGTATCGGGAAACCAGAGAAATTGAAGCCTCTGAAAATTCAGGAGCAGGAAAATGCCACAACTCCCAGAACCATACGTCCCCGTCCGAAAGCATGAAACGCTACGCTTCCCATTTTCTGTTTCTTCCCGGACATGGCTATCTGAAACAATATGTGGTGGAGATAGGTGAAGGACAGTGTGTATCACGTATCTTCCCATTGACAGAAGAGGTGGAGAATACGGAATGGCTACCAGGCGTCATAGCTTTGCTTACGGAGGCGGAAACAGACTATCCTCATTTTGATACGTGCTGCAATATACTGACGGCAATCCCTCCGGTTATCGAGGAAGAATTGTCTTGTTTGATTCCCTGGTTGTTTTTCCCTTTTGATTTTACTACAATGCTGCCTGGCGCCGGAACTCAGCGCAAACTACTGCTGTAGCAATAGCCACGTTCAACGACTCCGAGGTCTCACGGCCGGCGGGATAATTCGGTATGTATAGTTTGCGGTTGATGAGTGCCTCCACTTCTTTTCCGATGCCATTTCCTTCATTTCCCATCACAATCAGCCCATTTTTCGAGAGTGGTTGTCCGTACATATTCTCTCCGTCCAGGAAAGTGCCGTAAACGGGAATATCCTTCAGTGAGCGGATGAGCTCGGGTAGGGGAGTATAATGCAGTCTGACGCGTGCGATACCTCCCATCGTGGCCTGCACTGTTTTGGGATTATAGATATCCACCGTATTGGGCGAACAGAATATATGCTCTATCCCAAACCAATCGGCAAGGCGGACAATCGTTCCCAGGTTACCGGGGTCTTGCACATCATCCAAAGCCAGACAGAGGGAGCGGCTGATGACGGAAACATCCGTCTCCTCATCCGGCTGCCGGAACACAGCCAGCACTTGTTGGGGAGTTTTTAGCAGGCTGGCACGCGAAAGTTCTTCCTCCGATACTTCCGTGACATCCGTTACAGTGGAGATAGGGCGGTTCCGGGAAAGCCATTCTGAAGTTGCCAGCAAGAACTGACAAGGAAAATGTCCCAACAAATCCCCTACGAGTTTAGGTCCTTCTGCCAGAAATACCTTGTCAGCCTTCCGGTTCTTTTTCTGCTCCAACGAGTGGATATATTTAATGCGGTTTTTACTTAATGCCATAGGATACACATGTTATCATTTGACAAAAATACGTGATTATTTCAATATAATCAAAAACTCTGCACTCTTCCGGCGTTTTTTATTTCGGGAACAAAAAAATACAAGTATATTTGTAGCTGTTTATGCGCAATTAATGACTCGGTATGGATAAAGGTTTCCGCTACGCGATACTTACTACTATCGTACTTTTGTTGGCTTCCTGTTCTTCTACCAAATATGTGCCGGACGGCTCGTATTTGCTGGATGAAGTGCGTATACATACTGACAATAAGGAAGTAAAACCATCTAATCTCTCCATGTATATCCGCCAGAATCCCAATGCGAAGTGGTTCAGTCTGATAAAGACCCAGTTGTATGTCTACAACTGGTCCGGACGGGACTCTACACGCTGGATAAACCGTACATTGAGGAAATTAGGGGATGCTCCTGTCATATACAGTGAGGAGGAAACCAATCGGACCAGGGAAGAGATCACTAAAGCTGTGCAGAATATGGGCTATATGGGTGCTCTGGTGGAACCGATACGCCAAGTCAAAAAGAAAAAGATGAGGTTAGTCTATAAGGTGACAACCGGCAAACCCTATAAAGTGCGTACCTTGAAATATGATATCCGGGACAGTAAAATAAAGGAATACATGCGGCAGGATTCTGCAGTAACCCTCTTATCCGAAGGCATGTATTTTGATGTCAATGTATTGGATGCAGAACGTCAGCGTATCACGAACAAACTGCTTCAGAACGGATATTATAAGTTCAATAAAGAGTACATCTCTTATACCGCAGATACTGTCCGCAATTCTTACCTGGTAGATTTGACGTTGCATTTGGCTCCATACAAGCAGCACAACGAGGATACACCGCAGAATCACCAACAGTACACTATCAATAAAGTGAGTTTCATTACAGACTATAATGTGTTGCAGGCATCTGCCTTGAACAGCATCGAGGTAAATGATTCATTGCACTACAAAGGATTCCCCATCTACTACAAAGACAAGCTTTATCTGCGTCCCAAAGTGCTGACCAACAATCTGCGCATCATTCCGGGAACTCTCTATAATGAGCAAAACGTGCAGCGCACCTACTCCAACTACGGACGCCTGCAAGCCCTGAAATACACCAACATCCGTTTTTTCGAAGTACAGCAGAGTGACAGTGCAAAGCTCAACGCCTATGTGATGCTGACCAGAGGCAAGCATCAGTCCGTATCCTTTGAAGTGGAAGGCACAAACTCTGCCGGCGACTTGGGAGCTGCCGCTTCAGTGGCTTTTCAGCACCGCAACATGTTCAAAGGTTCCGAAACATTCATGTTCAAGCTACGTGGGGCATACGAGGCTGTGTCTGGTTTGCAGAGCTCCTTAAATCAAGACTATATAGAATTAGGTGCGGAAGCAACTATCAACTTTCCACAGTTCATGTTTCCCTTTGTATCCAGCGATTTCAAACGGAGGATAAGGGCTACTACAGAATTCGGCTTGCAATATAACTACCAGATGCGGCCTGAATTCACACGTATTGTGGCGTCTGCCGGATGGAGCTACAAATGGGGAGTACAACAACAGCGTTCGCAGCATCGCATTGATTTACTGGACATCAATTATCTGTACATGCCCAGCATAGACCAGAGATTTAAAGAGGATTATCTGGAGAAAGACGAGAACTACATCCTCAAATATAATTATGAAGACCGTTTTATTGTCCGCACCGGCTATAGCTATATTTATAACAGTGCCGGAAAGGCTTTGATGAATAATTCCGGCATCGGAAATTCCTATACCATCCGCTTCAATTTTGAATCAGCGGGCAATTTGTTGTATGCTGTGGCAAAGCTCGGAGGAATGAAGAAGAATGCATCGGGAGAATACACTTTATTAAACATTCCTTTTGCCCAATACCTGAAAGGCGATTTTGACTTTGCCAAGAACCTGGTCATTGACAACCGCAATTCATTGGCATTTCATTTTGGTGTCGGTATCGCCATTCCATACGGCAATGCAACAATGCTTCCATTTGAAAAACGCTACTTTTCCGGTGGCGCCAATAGTGTGCGCGGATGGTCTGTACGTGATTTGGGGCCCGGTTCTTTCCCCGGCGATAATAACTTCATGAACCAGTCGGGAGACATCAAGCTGGATGCCAGCATTGAATACCGCACACGGTTATTCTGGAAATTCAGAGGGGCTCTCTTTGTAGATGCCGGGAATATCTGGACAATACGGGATTATAAAGACCAGCCGGGAGGTCAGTTTAAATTTGACAAGTTCTATAAGCAGATTGCTTTGGCATATGGTTTAGGACTGCGTCTTGACTTAGATTTCTTTGTATTGCGTTTCGACGGAGGTATGAAAGCAATCAATCCAGCTTACGAGAAGAAAAAAGACCGTTATCCCATTATTCATCCTAAATTTAGCCGCGATTTTGCTTTCCACTTTGCTGTGGGATATCCGTTCTAAAAATATAAATGACTATGGATAAATGATACTGGATAATTAGCATATACATTTACCCATTATCATTTATCCATTATCCCATTACTTAAAGGCGTAATAGCTGTCAATCATTGTCGCTTGACGTGCTGCAGCCACACCTTGGGCATCCAGTGTCACTGTCATTTCCTCACCGTTCGGAAGGGTCATTTGTGCAGTGCCGTCATTGTTCATTTGCAGCAATTCTGTGCTGACACCATCGGCAACAACATTCCAAGTATTCAACTCTTTGTTGTAAATGAGTTCCATAGAAGCGGTCTCACCTTCTTTGGTGATAGAATAGCCGTTTTCAAGTGTCTCTACCAGGTAGTCACCGTTTTCACCTTTCACTTTCTTTACATCACCAATGCTGGCCATAGGGTTTGAACCACTCCAGAATTCGATGGAGTTGATGACCAATGCATCGGCCAGATAGCAAACGCCATATACCGGGACAATATTGAATGCCAGATAAACCAGTTCGTTTACAAACTTGGTACCAATACCTTGATTCCAGCTGACCAGTTTACTATGCAGTCCAAAAGAACCGATACAAGAACTGAAAAGAAACGAGCCGCAAATCATTACGGTCGCAGCCATCTTCAAATTGAACTTTTTCATAATCACTCTTTTTTATTTTACTGTGTTTAATAGCTTTATAGCTCATTGAGTTATTTTAAGCATCCGCAAATATAGGATTTTTTACGAAAATACATCCTATTTGAGCTTAAAATCTGTTTTCAGTAAAACAGAAGTGTCTATCTATGAGTTTTTTGAGAAAGAGCCTTTCCGATCCAACGGTCAACGGCAAACTTGCCCGGGCCTATGATATACATCAATATGAACACTACCAGGTACACAAAAGCCAGCTCTTTCGTGGCAAACGGGTCATTGCCATGAATTACAAAAAAGGCAACAGCCATTGTAAACACCATTGGTATCATAGCCAAACGATAGAGAAAACCTATAATGAATGCCATGGAGCATGCCAATTCACCGAAGATAGCCAATCCTAAAGACAGCGGGCTGCCTACACCCAATGGGTCTGGGAAAACAGCCGACAGCTCTTGAAAGTTAGTCCACTTCTGGATACCGTGGTTCATTAATAATATACCGAATACAATTCTTGCAATTAATAGCATAGCAGATGTTGCCGTTCCGTCCGGTTTGACGGGAAATAAAAGTCGTTTTAACATATTCATTCATTTTTAAGTTCGTATATGAACTATAACAAATATTACTCAATAAAAGTTTACTGCCGCTTCAAGGGTTTGATGATAATCCGTAAAGACAGGTCATAGGTAAAGTAACTCCACATCCAGTCTACGAAGATGGAAAGACGGTTTTTTACACCCACAATACTCATCAAATGGATGAACAGCCACACAGCCCATACCGGAAAACTTCCAAAACGCAGCTTCTTAAGCTCGACTACGGCATGATTGCGGCCAATGGTCTCCATGGAGCCTTTGTTTTGATATATAAACGGTTGCAGCGGCAGGCCTGCTTCTGCACGCTGCAAGTTCCTTATCAAGTTGCGGGCCTGCTGGATGGCTGGTTGCACCACTTGCGGGTGTCCTTTGGGATACTCCTCAGAAATCATAAGGGCCGTATTCCCGATAGCGAAAATATTGGGATATTGAGAAAGACGGTTATAAGTGTCCACCTTCAAGCGGTTTCCCGGTCCATAGGCAGGCAATCCTTGAAGGCTGTTTGCTTTGACACCGGCCACCCAGAATACATTTTTTTTGGTATTGCTTGCGGTCCCATCATTCAATGCCAACTGATAATTCTCGTATCCCATCACCCGTTGATTCAATTTAATTTCCACATCATGCTTCTTCAGATAATCAGTCACTTCTTTGGAAGACTTTTCAGAAAAGGCAGACAAAAGCCTGGAAGAGCCATCCAACAAGATGATACGCTTCTCATTGATATTCAAGCCTGGATAGTTTTGAGAAAGGACAAACTTTCTCATCTCGGCCAGAGTAGCGGACAACTTTATTTCCGTAGCTCCACCACCTACAATGGCAAAGGTCATCAGACGCCTGTGCTCTTCTTTATTACCGGTACTCTGGGCCTGTTCAAAGCTGTCCAATATCTGGTTCGGTTGAACAAGGCTTCCGAAGTATTCAATTTTCGTACTAGCTTTAATCCATCGAAGCCACCGCCTACGATTACCCATCGTTTCTGCCCCTCTTTATCGAGAATGTTCATTGCTGTTTTCATTAATTCAATATCATGTTGTTCTTTGTAATATTAAAATAACAGTATAACTGAGGAAAGCTCTATAAATGATGTGGTCAAAAAGAGTGAACCCCACATGCAATGTAGAAATGAACATAAAAGAGAAAAATAGGAAACAAAAAGAAGGGTAACATTGTTGTAATGAAGAACATAAAACAAACTTTGCCACGGAAGTTTTCTACAAGCAAATGGACACTAAATTGACAAAATGGATATTACCAATATTGATGCTGATTACAGAAACGGCTGTTCATGCACAAACACACCCTGCAGAAGCAAAAAACTCTGTGGACTCAATTTCTACGTATCCGATAGACTCGCTTCTCAAGAAACGCAGTTTTTTCGAAAAAATTTTGAATTACTTCAACGATGCCAACAAAGAAAAGAAAAACAAAAAATTTGATTTCAGCATTATAGGCGGGCCTCATTATTCCAGTGACACCAAATTTGGAATCGGACTGGTGGCGGCAGGACTCTACCGTACCGACCGGAACGATAGTATTCTCCCTCCGTCCAATGTCTCTCTGTATGGGGATGTCTCCACAGTGGGATTCTATTTGCTGGGAGTACGTGGAAACCATCTGTTTCCCCAAGACAAATACCGGTTGAACTACAATCTGTATTTCTATTCTTTCCCAAGCCTTTACTGGGGACAAGGATATGACAATGGAGCCAATGATGACAATGAGAGTGAATACGATCGCTTTCAGGCGCAGGTTAAGGTGGACTTCATGTTCCGGATGGCACGTAACTTTTATATCGGTCCGATGACAACATTTGATTACGTGTATGGACATGACTTTGAAAAACCGGAATTATGGAAAGGAATGAAAGCGCGTAGCACCAACGTGAGCTTGGGGTTTTCCTTGTTGTATGATTCACGCGATTTTCTGACAAATGCCTATAAAGGATATTACCTACGGATAGACCAGCACTTCAGTCCGGCCTTTTTGGGAAATAAATATGCATTCAGCAATACGGAACTGACGACCAGCTATTACCAGTCCGTGTGGAAGGGTGGGGTGTTGGCAGGCCAGTTCCATACTCTGCTGAACTACGGAAATCCGCCCTGGGGACTGATGGCAACATTGGGAAGTTCCTATTCTATGCGTGGCTATTATGAGGGGCGCTACCGTGACAAGTGTGCAATGGATGCCCAGCTGGAACTACGCCAACATGTATGGAAGCGAAATGGAGTTGCCGTATGGGTAGGGGCGGGAACCATATTCCCGAATTTCTCGGAATTGGAGGCCAGGCATATTCTTCCTAATTATGGTTTCGGCTACCGCTGGGAGTTCAAAAAGAGAGTAAACGTACGTTTGGATTTAGGTTTTGGCAAACACCAGACCGGATTTATATTCAATATCAATGAAGCTTTTTAGAGACATAAAAAAATGGTTCGACAATCAGGAACATTTGTTCTATCTGTTTCTGGTCATTCTGATAGTGCCCAATGTAGTGCTATGCTTTACAGAACCCATATCATGGACGGCAAAGATATGTAATATCCTGCTACCCCTTTCTATATATTATGCTGTAATGGCTTGGTCGAGAAACTGTGGCAGGACATTCTGGCTGCTATTTCCGTTCATCTTCTTCGGAGCCTTCCAGCTTGTATTGCTGTATCTTTTCGGTCAGTCCATTATCGCAGTGGATATGTTTCTGAATCTGGTGACAACCAATTCGAGCGAGGCGCTGGAACTGCTGGACAATCTGATACCTGCCATCGTTATTGTGGTAGTGCTCTATATACCTGCATTAATTCTGGCAACCATATCCATTGTACACAAACGCAGACTGTCCGAAGCATTCATCCGGCAAGCTCGCCGTCGCACTCTGTATGTGTTGTCTGCCGGAATATTATCCTTAGGCACTGCTTATTTGACAGATGACCGGTATGAGCCGAAATCCGAACTGTATCCTGCCAACGTATGCTACAACATAGCACTTGCTTTTCAACGGACGGCCCAGACGCGGAATTATCACAAGACCTCTAAAGATTTTACCTTTCATGCTAGAAGTACTCATCAGGCTGATGAAAGGGAAGTATATGTAATGGTGGTGGGAGAAACCTCACGGGCATGCAACTGGGCTTTGTACGGCTACGAACGGGAGACTAACCCGGGACTGTCGGGCATTGGCGGACTGACAGCTTTCAGCCATGTGCTGACAGAATCAAACACCACCCACAAGAGTGTTCCGATGTTGCTGTCGCCGGTCAGTGCTTCCAGTTTTGATTCCATCTATTATCAGAAAGGGATTATCACAGCATTCAAGGAAGCCGGTTACCAGACCGCCTTTTTCTCGAACCAGCGCTATAATCACTCATTTATAGACTTCTTCGGCAAAGAAGCCGACACGTATGATTTCATTAAAGAAGATGTAGGGGATTCCAATTACAACCCCTCTGATAACGAACTGTTGAAACTGGTAGCAAAAGAACTGGGCAAAGGAGTTTCCAGGCAATTTATAGTTCTCCACACTTACGGTTCTCATTTTAATTATAAAGAGCGCTATCCGGCAGAGCAGGCTTTCTTCCTGCCGGACATGCCCGTTGATGCGGAAGTGAAATACAAAGACAACCTGATTAATGCCTATGACAATTCTATCCGCTACACGGATAATTTTCTGGTTCGTCTGATAGATATGCTTCAAGAACAACATGTCAATTCTGCCCTGATATACACTTCAGACCATGGAGAAGATATTTTCGATGACAACCGGCATCTCTTTCTGCATGCTTCACCGGTACCTTCCTATTATCAGATACATGTGCCATTCTTTATTTGGATGTCCGACAACTACCGGCAGAGATACCCATCGTTATTGGAGGCCGCACAAGCCAATAGGCAGAAGAATGTATCTTCCAGTGCCTCATTCTTCCAGACAATGCTGGAAATAGGTGGAGTGGAGACCCCATACCGGAATGACTCTTTATCTGTCACCAGCGCTCTGTTTATCGAAAGACCCAGAGTCTATCTGAACGACCACAATGAAGCCCGCACACTGGATGATGTCGGTATGCTCAAGGAAGACTTCAAGATGCTGGAAGAGAAAGGCATCAGGTAATCAGGGAAAGAGAGCAGGCTGTTGCTATTTTGCCCTGATTCTTGATATAAAATTCTGAATCACCGGATACATCTCCTCTACCGTATTCAGCTCCATGCAAGCCGTCTCCAACGGGCACCAGCCGGTCTTGTCACGGTTAATGATATGGGGAACCTCTTGGGCAAAAGTCGTTTCAATTCCTGCTTCGCACAGCAATGCCAGCGCAGGAGTGCTGATTATATCGGCATAGACCGTTTTAAAGCCTCCCAGTACCATCAAAGCAGCGGCACCTTTCCCTATAACCTTATCGGCAATGGCAGCCCCCTTCATAAATGCAGAATCTGCCTGGTACAAATCATACAAATCCGCTACTCCCCGTTGGGTGAAAGTACGGACTTCCTCCCGGTTCTTCATAACACAAGAGTATCCTCCCTTGTGCAGTATGTCAATGATACTCTCCATTTTATAAAGTCTCTTGTTTCAACTGTTCTACAAATTTGTCAATACGATGCAGTTCTTTGGGAATATCAATCGTTTGCGGGCAATGCGGAGAACACTGGTTGCACCCGGTACAATGGTCGGCCTGCCTCAGTTTGGGTACACTTCGGTCATATCCTACGAGAAAAGCACGGCGTGCTTTCCGATAATTCTCATCCTGGCTGCTTTCCGGCACATTTCCTTCATTGACACATTTATTGTAATGTATCAAGATGGCAGGAATGTCAATTCCATACGGGCAAGGCATGCAGTACTTGCAGTCGTTGCAAGGTATGGTGGGGTACTCCATCATCAAATCTGCCGTATCATACAGATACTGAGTTTCCTCTTCTGTGAGTGGTACCAATGGAGAGTAAGTACGGATGTTATCCTGCAAATGTTCCATATAAGTCATGCCGCTCAGCACTGTCAGTACATCCTGGGGAGAACCGGCATAACGGAATGCCCAAGACGCCACACTGCGTTCGGGTTCGCGCTGCTTCAGCCGTGCCACAATATGGTCGGGGACATTGGAGAGCCGCCCACCCAGCAGAGGCTCCATAATGACAGCAGGGATCTTACGCTTGGCCAGCTCGTCATACAGATACTCTGCCTTGAAGTTGCTGCCCGAAGCATGTTTCCAGTCCACATAATTTAACTGTATTTGTACAAAGTCCCAATGAACTTCACCACGGTCATGCATCTGCAAGGCATAGTCATAGACTTCGATATCTCCGTGGAACGACCATCCCAAACGGCGGATGCGTCCTGCTTCACGCTCCTTGACAAGAAAATCAATCATACCGTTGTCTATGTAGCGTTTGCGGAATTGCTCCATGCCACCGCCACCAATCATGTGTAGCAAATAGTAGTCTATATAGTCCACCTGCATATCCTCGAACGACTTACGGTACATGGCGATGGAACCCTCGCGAGTCCAGGTATCAGGATGAAAATTGGATAGTTTGGTGGCAAGATAGAACGATTCGCGTGGATGGCGTTTCAGAGCTATTCCCGTAGACTTCTCACTCCATCCTTGTACATACATCGGAGACGTATCGAAATAATTCACGCCATGGGCAATGGCATAATCCACCAGTTCGTTTACAGCATCCTGGTCTATCATTTCCCCTTTTCCATCCGGAGCAGGAACGGTAGGCCAGCGCATACAGCCATATCCTAAAATAGAAACTTTGTCACTCCCCAAACCAGGAAAACTACGATAGGTCATTTTATCCGTCGGAATGGGGCCCAATACTTTACTGCCTTCACTGCTTCCTTCCTTAGAACCACATCCATAGAGGGCAGCAGTAGATGTGGCGGTTGTAATTCCCACTATCTTCAAGAAATCACGACGGTTCATATTGTTTTTATGATGTTCTTCCATACTTATAGAAATTCTACTTTGTTATATAATTCGATGTCTTTCATGTCCTTCCACATAGATGGCACTGAACGGACGGGCCGGACAAAGATTCTCACATGCCCCGCAGCCGATACAACGCTCCACATTGATTACCGGAATCTTTGGAGAATCCTTGTCTTCAGGTATACTCGGCACCATTTGTATGGCTCCCGTCGGACAATGGCGTGCACAGTTGCCACACTGCACACCATCCGTCAGTGGTATGCAATTTTTCTTTACCCACACGGCATGCCCTATCTGAACGGATGATTTATCAGCTTTGGTTATCGGACGGATAGCCCCTGCAGGACATACCTCCGAACATTTTGTACATTCCGGTCTGCAATAGCCGCGTTCGTATGACATTTCCGGTTGCATCAATTTCCTTAAGTCTGCAGAAGGACGAAGAACCTGATTGGGACATGCCGACACACAGAGCTGGCAGGCCGTGCAGTGTTGCGCCATATTGCGGGCACTCAATGAGCCGGGAGGAGTGAGGGGAGTGCTTCGCTCAGGAATCTTCTTATCTTCAATGGCTGCCAGTCCTCCGTCTACTTTCTTTTCCTGCGCTTTTAAAACAGAAGTGGCTGCAACCAGAGCCGTTGCTGTGAAAAAACTGCGGCGGGTTTCGTTTATCTGTTCCGAATCTGCCTTGCCCGCAGCAGGTTTACCGAAAGGATGATACTTGTAGGAAATGGCTCCATGCTTGCACTTCTCAATGCAGTTCATGCAAACCACACACCGGCTTGCATCAATCTGATGCTCCTTAAAGTTGATGCAGGCTGCCTTGCAGTTGCGTGAACAAAGACTGCATTGGTTGCACTTTTCCGAATCTATTGTGATGCGGAAAAGCGAATAACGTGAAAGGAAGCCCAAGACCGTTCCTACCGGGCAAATCGTATTACAATAGGTTCGTCCGTTGCGTCCGGCCAGAACAACAAGCACAGCCAAAGTAGCGGCAGCAATAATAAAAGTCGGCAGGCTCTTCAACCATACATCCGTTTCATAAAAGGCATAACTGTCTGCCCGTTCAGCCAGATAAGCAAGCAGATTGTTGCCCCATTGCCATATAGGTTGAAAAAGATTATTGGCAATACGTCCGTATGCACTATAGGGTGCAAGTAGAGCAGCCAATGAACCAATTCCGGCAATCAAAGCAATGATAAACACACCCAATACGCCATAGCGTAGCCAAGATAAGGCCGGAGAATAAGAGTAAGGAAGCTTCCTGCGTTTTTTAGGTTGCCGGCCCAGCCATGCCAGTATATCCTGAAATACCCCTAAGGGGCAAATCACAGAACAATAGATACGCCCGCATACCAAAGTGAGAATTACAAGAAACAATATCACTCCCACATTTAGCGCCAATACAGCCGGCAAAAACTGGATTTTGGCCAACCAGCCGAACCACCCATGCAACGTTCCCGTAAAATCAAGGAACAACAAGGTGATGAGTACAAAGCAAATCATTGCAAAAGTCAGTCTAATCTTCCGTAACATGATAATCCTTTATTTTGAGTTCCTAAACTATATCAGCGATATGAGTACAAAACAACTGCCGAAATAGTGAAATTTTATTTATGCAAAAATACATAAAAAAAGAAAGGTATCATCATTCAATGGAATTAAAAACGAAAGAAAGAAGGACAAATACAAAATGCTCCCATTTGCAGTATTAATTAAGTTCCCCTCCTCGTTACGGCCGGATAAAAGCCAATCTCTTATTTTCTTCTGCAAACAGAATAGCCGTATTGACTAATGCCAAATGCGAATAAGCTTGTGGAAAATTCCCCAGTTGTTCCTTCGTATTAAAATCAATATCCTCACTGAATAACCCCAAATGATTGGAATATGTCAGAACATCATCAAACAAACAACGGGCTTCTTCCTTTTCTCCGATAACAAAAAGCGCACGTATCAGCCAAAAAGTGCAAATGGTAAAAGCCGAAGAAGGAAGCCCGAAATCATCTTCGCTGTTATACCGGTACATCAATCCCTTATGCAAAAGAGCTTTTTTCACAGCCTTCACTGTCTTATGGTATCGGATATCGTCTGCTGCAATAAAACCGTAAGGTTCCATCAACAGCAAAGAGGAATCCATTGCCATATTATCATAAGTCTGCGAGAAACTTTGAAGTTCTTCCTTCCATCCATATGTCATTACATCCTGCCATACCTTGTCAGCTTCCTTTTGCCAACGTTCACTATAACCGTATTTATTGAGCATGGAAGCTATCTTTGCACCACGGTCCAAAGCCACCCAACACATCACTTTGGATGAAACAAAATGGCGGCTTTCTCCTCTGATTTCCCATATCCCCTTATCTGGTTTCTTCCAATCTTCCATTACCGTGGAAAGAATGCTCTTTACCATTTCCCACATATCCTCTATTTCGTCTAATGTACCGGGCATCAGCCGATAGTACTGGTAAATCAAATCCATCAGATAACCGAACGAGTCATTCTGCTTTTGATGGTAAGCATCATTACCTATCCGTACTGGTTTGGAATTCTTATATCCGGACAAATGCTCCAGAATAATCTCGGTCAGCTGCCTTTCTCCCCGAATGCCGTACATTATCTGATAGGATTCGTGCTTGGATACGAAAGTGGACTGTATGAACTTCATAAAACGTCTTGCTGCTCCTATATGGCCTATCTGGAACAAAGTTTCGATAGACATGGAGGCATCCCTCAACCAACAGAACCGATAATCCCAATTACGTACTTCGCCGACGGATTCGGGCAAACTGGTAGTAAGGGCGGCCAGTACGGCTCCGTTATAGTAAGACATCAGTTTCAAAACCAGCATGCTTCTTTCTATCACATCATTATAGAGAGAATATTTCTTAGTACGGTTGGTCCAATTAAGCCAATAAACCAAAGTACGGCAATATTCAATTTTTTCCCGTTCAATGTCCACCGGAATGACCTTTTCATTGTATGACAAAAGAAAGAACTCATCTTTTTCCAATATAATTTCTTTTTTCTGTTCGATGTTCTGCAAAGGAAGGGAAGAATACAAATATTGTCTATCTTTATTATCAGAAGAACAATAGCTTTCTATAAATTCAGAAGTGACATTATGAATCACTTTACCTTGCGCATAATTGGGAGCAGGGACATAGTTTACTTTGAAACGGGGCTTACCTTTTATCCACCTCACATATCGATACAATTCTGCCGGAAGATAATGGGCATTTTCGTAGGAACGGTAATAAGGCATGTAATCAAGTACGACAAATTCTCCCTCTTTCGAAGAAAAAGAAGTAGACAATATGTTAGTGTGAGGAACGTAAGATTGTGAGATATGATAGTCTTCTGTAACGTCAAATCCAAAACTTCCTCCTCTTTCCCGATCAAGTAGTGATGCAAAAATAGACGGAGAATCAAAATCGGGAAAACACAACCAGTCTATGCTGCCTTTTTCGGATATAAGTGCGGCAGTCCGACAATTGCCTACTACCCCATAATTTAAATTACTCATTTTTACTATTTTGTTTTTAACAAGTCTCTGAAAAAATCGAATATCCCTTTCAAGCTCGTTTTGACATTCTCGCCAATGGGTTGTTTCATGTCTTTCTTGTTCGCCAGAATTTGAAGAAAAGGCAGGACTTCCGTTTGTGATGGCATATTATAGCTTGCTGCCTCCGACACATATCCCACCTTGATTGTCACTGCATTCACCGGCAAAGCTTTGAACATATCTTCATCCGTAGTATCATCTCCCATAGCTATGATAAAGTCATAATGTTTCTTTTCCAACTGGCGTCTCACTTCGGAACCTTTATTATAATCGGGAGACTTAATCTCCACTACTTTATCTCCTTGTATGATTTGCAGCTTTTGCTGTATACAGATGTTAACCAGCACATTGATAAGTTGCTGTGCCCGCAAAGCTCCTAACCATGCATCACTTTCCCGGTAATGCCATGCCAAAGCCGTTTCCTTGACTTCAAGGTGGGAACGAGGCGTCTTTTCGACAAAAAGCTTCAAGATGGACACCAATCCGGAACTCCATTCCGCTTTGTTTATGTTTTTGTGCCAGATGCCATTTTCCTTATAGAAAGCGCCATGTTCCGCAGCCATTGCAATAGGTAAATTTCCCAACCATTTTTCTAAAGTAAAATGGTCGCGACCACTATTCACAACAACATGGTTGGCCGGGTCGGAAACCAGCTTCTGCAATGTGGCAATGAGTTCAGGGGTGGGTTTAGCATTTTCCGGTCGTGTCTTGAGCGACGCCAACGTTCCGTCATAATCCAGCAAGATAAGCCGTTGCTTAGCCTGGTTATATTTCATTTTGATGGCACCAATAATACCGGCGGATATCCTTTTCTTACGAAGCTGTTCATTCTTACGGCACGTATCGCTCCATTCACTTACAAAATCTGCCGCCCACTTATTAACCGTTTGTACGGAAATAATTTTCTGCATGTGTTGCAAGCGTTTCAGTTGTTCCTGTTCGGGCATCTCCAAAGCCCGACAAATGGCCTGCTTTATCTCCTCAGTGTCATTGGGGTTAATCAACAATGCATCCGTCATCTCAATAGCTGCACCTGCCATTTCACTCAAAATCAAAACACCCGGATTATTATTTTTCGAGGCTACATATTCCTTGGCAACCAAATTCATGCCATCACGAAGTGGAGTTACCAAAGCTACATCAGCTATATAGTACATTGCCACCAGTTCTTCAAATGAAAAACCGTGATAGAAATAGCAAACCGGAGTCCAGTCCATCGTAGAATACTGTCCGTTTATAGAACCTATTTCTTCGTCAATCTTGGTTTTTAGCTCAGCATAACTATCTACATGGTCACGTGATGGAACAATGACCATTGCCAATGTAACTTTTCCACAATATTCAGGATGACATTCTAAAAAGGCAGCAAATCCCCATAAACGGTGCAGAATGCCTTTGCTATAATCCAAGCGGTCTACAGAAAGAATCAACTTATGATTCCCGAAAAATTTCCGTGTACGGTCTATCGCCCGCCGTACTTCCGGTCTGGAAGAAGCATTGTGATACAGTCCGTAGTTGATTCCCATAGGAAGAGCATCGATCCTAACTACTCTATTCCCGAGTTGTGCTTCGTCCAGTTTAAAGTCAATACGCAATACCCGTTCGACAGCACTGATAAAATGCCGCATATAGTCATGAGTATGGAAAGCTATAAAGTCAGCACCCAATAATCCTTTCAGGATTTCTGCACGCTCCGGTAATATCCGGAAAAGTTCATAGGAAGGGAAAGGGATATGATGGAAATATCCGATATTCAAATCCGGGTAAACCTTCCGAAGCATTCCGGGAAGCAGCATTAGCTGATAGTCTTGAATCCACACCTTGTCACCTGGACGTATCACGCGGCAAATGGCATCGCAGAACAACTGGTTCACTTCCTGATACGATTGCCAGAAAGAGTTCCGATACAGCGTATAAACAAAAAAGTAGTGACATAATGGCCAAATAGTACTATTACTATAGCCTTCATAATAATTCTTTATCTGTATTTCGGACAAGAATACTGGGTGGAAATTTATTCCTTCCAATCTAGAAGTGATTTCCTCTTTACTTTCTTCGTTGTCAACGCATATTCCAGGCCATCCAATCCAATGTTTTTCGTAGGAAATCTGAAGTGAGTCCAAACCGGTAGCCAGTCCGCCTTCACTTCGTGAAAATACGAACGTTTCATCCTCTTTGGTAACCTTAACGGGTAATCTGTTTGATATAATATAAAGTTTCATGTATGAGTTAACACAAGAAATATGCCAATTCATACAATATTTTATTTATTGCTTAAAATCAGTATTTTAGAAAAAGATAAAGAGAAAAACAAACATTCAAAAATGAAAAAGAATGTTCCATTTCGATATGGTCCTACTATTACCAATTATCACTGAAAATGTCTTTCTTCACCAATGCTTCAATTCTTTGCTTATAGCAATTTATCCCTTCTGCTATATTTTTACTAGCTTCCGAGGTCCCCATTCCATAGACTACAAGAGGAGTTTGCCATATCATTCCAGCATGTACAGCACTTGCTTGATAAGGTCTTAACAACTCATCCACCGTAAAACGATTTCTTCCTCCGCTTCTATAAGCATCATGTTCAGAGCCGGCAGTAGTGACCACCATCAATGTCTTACCAGCCACAGCAGGAGTTTTTGCCAGATAAGTAAATACTTCATCCAACCATCTCTTCAATAAAGAAGGAGCCGACATCCAATAGAACGGAAACTGAAATACAAGCGCAGATGCATGCGATATGATAGTGCTCCATATCTCTGCATTAAAAGCATCTTCCATACGCATCTCATATAAATTGTATATGGCTACCTCTCCCATGTCACTAATAGCATCCATCAATGCCTTGTTAGCTCGCGACTCTTTTATATTGGGATGTGTCAGAAGAACTACTACTTGCTTTGAATCTTTATCCATATTGTTTTTCTTTTAGTTTAAAATCATTGATGTGTGTACAAATATACAAAATATAGATATACGAGTAGGAGGAAATAAAAGTTTTCTTCCTACTTTCATTTTCTGACATATATTTTCGAATGTGACGGAAGAGGCAGAAAGCGGGTGAGGGCAAAGGTATAAAAACAAACTTCTGAAGAATTTATTATGCGGACTAACGAAAAATAATGTATCATCCCCATATAGATTTACTAGTGATCCCGTATAAGGAGCTTACACCCATCAAAGCTTGTTCTTGTTAAGACAAATAAAAAAAGGAACATATTGTTCCTTTTTAAGTACACCCTCAGGGATTCGAACCCTGGACCCACTGATTAAGAGTCAGTTGCTCTACCAACTGAGCTAAGAGTGCATTCCTTATTTCTTGTTTGCGGGTGCAAAAGTAGTCCTTTTATTTTATTCGTGCAAACAAAACGGGGTATTTTTTGCGATGAAATGAGATTTTTTATTCAAACTCGTATAAATCAGAAGGAGTAGTACGCTTCAAAGCACACAACTGTACATCCTTTCCTACGATAATTCCTTTTTCCCTTAATTTCCATTCCACTGTTTTATATGCCAATTCAGGATGATTGTTGTCCTTGCTCAAATGGCAAAGCCAAATATACTGTAAATGTTCCGTCATATTTTCCGAAAGAAATTCAGCAGTAGCAATATTACTCATGTGTCCGGTGCGGCTGGTAATCCGTTCTTTTAGGTATTGTGGGTAAGTACCCATGCGTAACATTTCCTCATCGTAGTTGGCTTCCAATATCAGATAATTGGCCTTTCTGATATATTCTGCGGCCGTAGGAGTAATTTCACCAAGGTCTGTAAGAAAAGCAAACACTTTTCCGTCTATCTCAATACAATAGCCCACATTGTCCGTACCGTCATGAGGTACCTCGAAAGATTCGATATGAAAATCTTCCAACTGCATGGGTTGCTGCTTTTCCAGGTAACGGACAGACGAATATAACTTTTCTGTCATGCAATAGCTCCGGTTGATACCCTCATGAATCCGGGCAGTTGTATAAATAGGAATATTCTGTTTCTCACCCAATCCGCCTACCGCTTTAATATGATCTGCATGGTCGTGCGTAACAAATACCGCACGTATCATTTCCATGCTGATACCTGCTTCTTTCAGTCCTTTTTTTATCGTCCGTACTGCAATGCCGGCGTCGATGAGTATTCCATATTTTTCTGTGCCTATATAATAACAGTTACCGCTGCTTCCACTGGCAAGGCTTATAAATTTTACTTTCATCCTAATCTCCTTAATTACAAAAAAGCCGTCGCTTTTAAAAAAAGTGACGGCAAATATACAAAAAGTATGCAATATATAAACCTTATGCCTTCTTCTTTTTGTCGATGAATTCGGTAGTTTTGGCAAAAACGAATAATGCTATTGCTGCAACCAATCCTATAGCAGCGAAATAATACCAGATATAATGTGCATTGACACTGGCTGCTTCCCACGCTTCGCGGGTTTCAAACAAGACTGGATCAGGACAATATTTTGTCAGAAGCACCCCCGCAATACCAAACCCGAAAATAGAAGAGAGGAATGAATGAAGATGACTGAAACCGAGGTACATACCTTCTTCACCTTTGGGGGCCTGCAAAGAAAAGTACTCCAGATAACGCGGTGAGATAAAACATTCTGCCAAAGCTTGCACAACAATACCAAGTACCATCATTAAAGTAATATTGCTCATGCCGGAAATAATATCGTTGCCCAGCAAATTACCGCATGCCATCAGCAATGCCGATACCGGAATAAGAAACATGCCTATATTCATAGAAGTAATAGCTGTGCGCTTTGCCATCCACCGGGTGATAAAACTTACGCAGCAAACCACTACAAACGGGTTTACATTGGCTATCCACCCCGGTTTGGCTGTTTCACCCGCCATACGGATGACATATTTGGGCATAGTTGCATAGAGCTGTTGCTGCACCATCCAAAAGCCGGTTACGATGAGGATAAGAATCAACAAACGCCAATTAGTGATAATACGCAGAAAACCTTGCCCAATTTCACGCATGCTTTTCCCTTCACCTGCTGTATGTGCCGATTTATACAATAAGACGACAGCCAATAATGCAAGCACCGTCATGGCAGCCGAGAAGTAATTGATATAAATATAAGCCTGCTCACCGATAACATTCCGTAGAGGATCGACCACCGTTTTTCCGGTAAAAGCTCCTATATTCACCATCATATAGAAGATGGAATAGCCGCGAGCACGGGTAGCCTCTGTTGTTTCCTTAGCCACCGATCCCGATATGATAGACTTGATGAACGAGCCTCCTACCATGATAACAAACAATACGGGGATAATCATCCAACGGTCATTACTATCCGGCAATCCGGAAAAACGGGTTGTCTCACCATACTCCACCAGACCGGCTGCTTCCAGTAGGGTGGGAAGCAATCCCAAGCCCAAATACCCGATGGAAAGCAGTGAAAAAGCAATAATCATCGACTTTCGGAAACCTATCTTATCGGCATATGCGCCCGTAAAGATGGGCAACAAATAGAGCCCTCCCGAAAACAGACCGGAAATCATGCTTGACTCAAAATCATTGAAACCTAAAATATTGGAAAGATAAATGGTAAGAACAATAAATACGGCATAATATGCCATGCGTTCGAACAGTTCTACTGTACTGCTTACCCAAAAAGCTCTGCTGAAGCCTTTGGAAGCGGGTTGGGGTGATGTCATCATCCTTTTGTACGATTAAAATTTATGTATTAAATGAAAAAATAAGTGCAAAAATACGGAATTAATATCGTGTTTGCAAGATATTAATTTTCTGCAAACACAATATTAATAAGTTGCAGACAAGATATTAACTTCCCATTTATCACTATTTATCTTTTCATTTATATAGAATACTCCGTATCTTTGGGCGCTTTTATAAAAACGACCATTCATGAAAGATAAAATCGAATTCATGGCTTTTGATGCTGATGACACACTGTGGGAAAGCGAACTTTATATTCAGGAGTTCGAGCACAAATTCTGTAACCTTTTAAGACAATATCTACCTGCTTCATCCATATCACAAAGGTTTTTTGAAACAGAAATGAAGAATCTCCATATGTATGGCTATGGGCTGAAGAGCATAATGCTCAGTATGACTGAAACCATCTGCAAAGTGACAGACGGAAACGGGAGTATACGTCTTATAGAAGAAGTAATAGGATGGGGACAAGAGCTTCTGCAGAAACCGGTCACACTGCTGGAAGGCGTAAAGGAGACTATATCGTCACTTCATGGGAAATATAAATTGGTGTTGGCCACTAAGGGGGACTTGTTCGACCAGAAAAGAAAAATAGAAGCTTCCGGACTGCGAGAATATTTCCATCATATCGAAATTATGAGTGACAAGAAAATCGATGATTACCAGAGGCTGATTGATACATTGGGCTGTCCGCCTGAAAAACTCCTGATGGTAGGTAATTCTGTAAAATCAGACATACTTCCGGTATTGGAACTTGGGGGATACGCTGCCTATATACCATACCACGTGACTTGGGCATACGAGCAACATGAAGGGGAAATACGACATCCCAATTTTATACGATTGGATAGTATCAAAGGAATATTAGATAAGCTATAAGTTATGGGTGAAACTGCATAACTTATAGCTTACTATTGCTTTTTAGAATTGGAAGAAATTCTTAGCGTTATAATAGCTGATATCTTCAATCATCTGGTTTACGCGTTCCATCTCGGAAATAGGAATTTCACCATTTTCTACATCACGGCCTACAAGATTACACAATGTACGGCGGAAATATTCATGACGCGGATAGGAGAGGAAAGAACGGGAATCGGTCAGCATACCAACAAATCGACTCAATAAGCCCAGTACAGAAAGGGCATTCATCTGTTTTTCCATACCATCCTTCTGGTCAAGGAACCACCAACCGGAACCGAATTGAATCTTACCGGCAACCGTACCATCCTGGAAGTTGCCCAGCATAGTAGCAATGACTTCGTTGGCGCATGGATTCAAATTATAAAGAATAGTCTTGGTCAGCTTACCATTGGAGTTTAAGCGATCGAGAAATTTAGCCATAGCTTTTGCTGTAGTAAATTCGCCAATGGAATCAAAACCGGTATCAGGACCTAACAGTTTGAACATCTTACTATTGTTGTTGCGAATAGCACCATAATGGAACTGTTGTGTCCAACCTTTCTCCCAATCCATTTCGCCAAATATAACCAGCATGGCTGACTTGAACTTCAGGATTTCCTCCTTCGTCAGTTCTGCACCGCCATATACCTTATTAAAGATGGCCTTGATTTCAGCTTCCGTGTAATCCTCGGCATAGAATTCTTCAATTCCGTGGTCAGACAGTTTACATCCTTGTTCCGCGAAAAAATCGTGACGCTTACGCAAGGCAGCAACCATATCGTCAAAGCTGGAAATAGCCACATCGCTCACTTCGGCTAACTTTTCTATATATGCGCGAAAATCGGCAGGAATTTCCACCGCCATTGCCTTATCCGGACGCCAAGTAGGCAACATCTTGATTTCAAAGCCGCTCTCACGTGTCTTGATATGGTATTCCAAGGAATCAATAGGATCATCTGTAGTACAAACCACTTCCACATGATAACGGCGCATCATGCCACGGGCGGAATATCCAGGCTGTTTCAGCTTCTCATTACATTCATCATAAATTTCACGGGCCGTATGAGGATTCAGAATTTTATCGATTCCAAAAGCGGTCTTCAATTCAAGGTGGGTCCAGTGGTACAACGGATTACGGAAAGTATAAGGTACCGTTTCGGCCCACTTCTCAAACTTTTCCCAATCTGTAGTATCCTTACCGGTACAGAAACGTTCGTCCACACCATTGGTACGCATCGCACGCCACTTGTAGTGGTCACCTCCCAACCAAATCTCAGTCAACGACTTAAACTGGTAATCTTCTGCCACCATTTTGGGAATCAGGTGACAGTGATAGTCGATAATCGGCATCTTCGCCGCATGCTCGTGGTACAACCTCTGTGCTGTTTCCGTTTGCAGCAGGAAGTTCCCGTCCATAAAGTTCTTCATCTTCTTGTGTTTTAAGTGTATAAAAATATTACTTTTTGTCTATTATACCTATATAGTATTGATTGTAAAGCTAATAGGTGATATATCTGTTTTTAGTTTTATTAACCGTTATCGAACACAAAAGTAGAAATTTTACTTGGAGGAACAAAATAATTCGTATCTTTGCGGCGAATATTTATAATATTTAAGCTTCAGATGTCTCACCTTTACCGCCTTAGGCAGCATACCTCAAGATGGAAAACAAGAACTATACCATTAAAGACATCGCACGCATGGCCGGCGTCTCTGCCGGCACTGTAGACCGCGTACTGCACAACCGCGGAGACGTATCCGTTTCCAGTAGAGAAAAAGTCCAGAAAGTACTCGACGAGATAGATTATCATCCCAATATGTTTGCCATCGGGCTGGCGGCTAAAAAGCGCTATCATATTGTCTGCATTATACCTTATTATATAGAACATGATTATTGGCATGCTGTAGCAGCGGGAATTGACCGTGCCGCACAAGAATTACGGCCGTTCAATGTTGGAGTTAGCTATCTCTACTATCGGCATGCGGACAAATCCTCCTATAAAGAAGCATGTGCTGTGCTCCGGGAGGAAAATGCCGACGCCGTACTTGTTGCCCCGAATTTCCGAGAGGAGACTATAGAACTCACTACTTATTTGGAGGAAGCGGATATTCCCTATGCATTCATAGACTTCAATATTGAACAGACGCATGCCTTGTGTTATATCGGACAAGATTCCAAAACCAGCGGATACATTGCTGCCAAGATTCTGATGCGTAGCTATGAAAAAGGGCAGGAGCTTGTGTTATTCCTGAACAATCAGAAAAACAATCCGGCAGAAATCCAGATGCAACGCCGCCTCGAGGGGTTCATGCAATACCTTTCCGAGGAACATAAGGATTTGACTATCCATGACATTGTGTTGCGCAAGGAAGATACTGACGGCAACAGACGGATGTTGGATGCTTTTTTTAAAGAACATCCCCAAGCCGTACTGGGAGCTGTTTTTAACTCCCGTATTTATCAGGTGGCAAGTTATCTACACGAAAAGGGGCAGAAGTTGGCAGGACTTGTGGGATATGACCTTTTACACAAAAATACAGAGCTCCTGAAAACCGGTGAAGTAACCTTTCTCATCGGTCAACGCCCAGGCCTACAAGGCTATTGTGGCGTGAAGACTTTATGCGACCACGTGATATTTAAAAGACCGGTCACTGCAGTGAAATACATGCCCATCGACATATTGATGAAGGAAAACATAGACTTTTACTTTGAGTTTGAACAATCAAAAAATTACATATCAACCATTTAAATCATTTTTTAAATGAAAGCATTAAACAAAGAAACTGCTCCCAAAGCACAACGCCCGGAACGCATTATCCAGTTTGGCGAAGGTAATTTCCTTCGTGCATTTGTGGATTGGATTATTTATAACATGAATCAAAAGACCAATTTCAACAGCAATGTGGTAGTGGTCCAACCCATTGATAAAGGTATGGTTGGCATGCTGAATGCCCAGGATGACCTTTATCATGTAAATCTGCAAGGTCTGGATAAAGGAGAAACCATCAACAGTCTGACTATGATAGATGTAATCAGCCGTGCCTTAAACCCCTATACTCAAAACGACGAGTTCATGAAATTGGCCGAACAACCGGAGATGCGTTTTGTCATTTCCAACACGACGGAAGCTGGTATAGCCTTTGACCCTGCTTGTAAGCTGACAGATGCACCGGCGTCTTCTTATCCGGGCAAACTGACACAGCTGTTGTATCACCGCTTCAAGACATTCAACGGCGACAAGAGCAAAGGACTGATTATCTTCCCCTGCGAACTCATCTTCCTGAATGGCCACAAGTTGAAGGAGACAATCTATCAATACATTGAATTATGGCAATTGGGTGATGAGTTCAGAGCTTGGTTTGAGGAAGCCTGCGGTGTGTATGCAACACTGGTGGACCGTATCGTTCCAGGATTCCCCCGCAAAGACATTGCCGCTATAAAAGAAAAGATACAGTACGATGACAATCTGGTAGTGCAGGCTGAAATTTTCCATTTATGGGTCATCGAGGCTCCGCAAAAAGTCGCCAAAGAATTCCCTGCCGACAAAGCCGGACTGAATGTATTGTTTGTTCCTTCTGAAGAACCTTACCACGAAAGAAAAGTAACTTTGCTGAATGGACCTCATACCGTATTGTCTCCAGTAGCCTATCTGTCGGAGGTAAATATTGTACGCGATGCCTGCCAGCATCCTATAATCGGACAATACATCCATAAAGTGATGTTTGACGAGCTGATGGAAACGTTGAACCAGCCGAAAAACGAATTGAAAAAGTTTGCAGAAGATGTATTGGAGCGCTTCAACAATCCGTTTGTTGACCATGCCGTAACCAGTATTATGCTGAACTCTTTCCCTAAATACCAAACCCGTGACCTTCCTGGCCTGAAAACCTACTTGAAACGTAAAGGAGAACTGCCGAAAGGTCTGGTATTGGGACTGGCTGCCATCATCACGTACTACAAAGGAGGTACCCGCGCAGACGGCACAGAAATCATCCCGAATGATGCTCCCGAAATCATGCAGTTATTGAAAGACCTTTGGGCAACGGGGGATACCCGCAAAGTGGCAGAAGGCGTATTGGCAGCCAAAGACCTTATCTGGGGGGAACACGGAGACTTGAATACCGTTCCAGGATTGACAGACATGATTACCTGCTTCTTAAAATCCATCCAAGAAAAAGGCATGCAGGAAACAGTAAAAGGTATTCTTTAATTCCTATGATTTTAAACAAGCAGACCGTACAAAAGGAGTTTTTATACGGTCTGCTTTATTTATACCACATTTGATGGGAAATAATTAAGCCACAGTTTTCTTTTTTGTCTAAAGGCTTTCCTGCTCTGCTGCCCGCAATATAAAAGTAGTGGCACCAATAGTTACAATGGTTCCATCCTCAATGCGAATACGGTCTTTGTCACCCAAAATTTCATTATTAAGGAAAGTTCCCGTCAGGCTGGGAGCATCGCGTAAGGTATAAATCAACACTCCCTGCTTATTACGCTTTACATTAACGATACAGTGACGCCGGTCCATACTCATATCCGAAGTCTCAATCGGCACATCGATAACATTCCCCACGCAACGCCGGCCTATGATATTGTCACCTTCTTGCAATGGAAGTACCTGCTTAAAACCAAACACGTTCTCAATGACCGTGATGCTGCCAAAAGCCTCTTTAAACTCCGCTTCATCCGGACGTTCTTCCTTTTGAGGGGCTTTCATCTTTGATTTACCTAAACGGATACTGAACTGCTTCTTACACTGGTCACATACAAAGACCAGTGATTGGCCTTCGGTATACTTGGTTTCATCGAATGTTAAGTAATTCTCACATTTGGGACAACGGATACGCTTCATGATAGTTAAAAATTAAAGAATTAAAAAATAAAGCAAGGGTAGATTACTTTCTACTTCTTTAATACCCAAGCGTTCTTATACGTTTCATTCTGGCGAACTCTGTTCAATGCCTGATATGCTTCTGTTTCTGTGCCACAAGACTCAATGCTGACACGCATTTTACCATCTCCAACAATTGCTTTTGCATGAGGGTAACCTTTTTCAATCAGTTGCTTTGCCATTGCTTCGGCATCCTTCTCAGTACCTACACTGGCAATGATGACGTGGTATTTCTGTGCAGAGACAAGTGACGGGGCGACAGTCCCTGCTGTGGTCTTTTGAATTTCACTCTTTGTTGTTACAGATGTTGAAGAGGACACTTCTGCCGCCTGCTGCTTAGGCTGAGAAACAACCGGAGCATTCTGCGCGTTAGCTTGGCCCACCTTAACCTCTCTTACGGCAACCGGAACCACCTTTTTCTTTGCCTTCTGCCCCGTGTTTTTTTGAGCCGACGCTTTCGGAGTGTCGGCCTTCCGGCTAACAACAATCGGATTAATGGCAAGGGATTCCTTTTCTATCATCTCAAAAAGTTCATTCGGAAGTAATTGCGCATAATTTCCTTCAACCACTTCCGTATTCTCTATCGGTGTAGACAAAAAGAAAAACAAGGCAACCACTGCAATCATGGCAACCGCATTCGACAAATAGGAACGGTTGAATTTAATCTCAAACCTTCGCTTTTTGTCTTCCGGCACAACTGGAACAGAATAACGGATGGTCTTTTCCATGTACGGTTTCTTCAGTTCCGCGTACGGTTTCTTCAGTTCCGCCAGTTCCTGCATTTCAAAACTATCCAACCCATATAAGTAAGGAGTGGTTATCTTGTGGTCATAGGGAACAAAGTCATAAATACCATGAATGGAGTAACGCAATTCGCCAATGTTGGGCAAATCCACCTTACCTTCTTCATGGAGAGCAGTGAATATATGCGCCACTTCTTTTTCTACAATCCGCGTAGCATCAGAAAAATCAGTATCATAGACAGCCATATAGGATTGTACAAGTAAGCCGTCATTCATCTTCAGTTGAGGATTGAAACCGATAATACGGGTAGGGGGCAGAAAAACATTCTCTTCCGCTACTCTCATTGCCGGAGTATAATGAGCTACAAATCCTCCCAAACCGGGAACAATGACACAATCGTTCTCCAATAACAATACTTCTATGTGCTGTGCTAATTCAATCATGCTACAAAAGTAGCGGAAATATCGGATATACGCTAGTTTCAGAGCTTTTTTCTTATCAACAAATTATGAACATTGCACATTGAAAATGTATTTGAAAAAGGTTTTTTGGCAAGAGAAGGAATTTTTACCGGAAAAATTTCTACTTTTGTACCGTTTAACTATACTCGTCAAGAATAGAAGGACAATTGCCCTCGCAAGAGTATACAAACCTAAACACTTAACAAAAGACTATTATGCGTATTATTTTCTGTCTGATGGTTTTCTTGTTCATAGGAAAGAACACGATGCTGGCACAGCAGTTGTCCTCATTCGTAGAATATGGAGCAGCCCTGCATACCGGTGACAATACTCCTCTTTGGCAGGTCAGCAACCAGCAAGGACTCACTTCGCTCGACAACAATACTTACATACGTGGAGGAATATCCTACAAACACCAACTTGGAAAATGGAAGTTTGAAGAAGCACTGGATTTGGTTGCAGCAGCCGGATTCAGCACGACCTCCTTCATTGTACAGCAGGCTTACGTAGACATCCGTTACAAGTGGTTTGGATTCTTTGCCGGAAGCCGGGAACAGAATTCTCCATTGCTGAATCAAGAGCTGAGCAGTGGCGGCATGACCTGGTCGGGTAATGCGCGTCCCATCCCACAAGTACAGATAGGCATACCCGAGTATGTACAGTTGCTACCCCGTTTAGGCCTGAAAGGAGAAATCTCGTACGGATGGTTTACAGATAACAAATACCAGCGGGAGCAAGTCGGAGAAAAATACTGGTACACCAAGAGTATCAAATACCATCATAAAGAAGGGTTCCTGCGTATCGGTATACCCAAAGGAAAATGGCAACTGGAACTCGGAATGACCCTCGACACCCAATTCGGAGGATACAAGATTGGAGGTTCCGAATCGGGAGACTTGGGCAACGGATGGAAGGATTACGTACGCGTATTCTTCCCCGGCCACGGGCGTGAGGACGGACCGGTAGGTGAACATCTGGCTTTCCAAGGCAATTTTCTGGGTAGCGAATATATCAAAATGACTTATCATCCTAAGGAAGATTTCTCCATCAGCGCCTATCTGGACAATCATTTCGATGACTTCTCCGCCATGGCCAAACTCAACGGTTGGGATGGCTTATGGGGTGTGGAATATAAATCCAACCATAGACAAGCCATCAACGGAATCGTTATCGAATATCTCCAGACTACCAATATGAGCGGTCCACTGCACGGTTTGCAAAATTCTGTAGTAGGTAAGACCGGAGGAGCCGACAACTACTACAACAACGGTTACTACCCAGGATGGGCACATTGGGGTATGGCGATAGCCAATCCGTTGATAGCATCGCCTATCTATAATAAGGATGGCGATATGAGTTTCAAGTACAATCGCGTTAAGGCCCTGCATCTGGGATGGAGCGGCGACATCAGCAGTGAGTGGAGATATGTGGCAAAATTGTCCCACAACAGAACTTGGGGAACTCCTCATCGTCCAATACCCGATATATTAGAAAATTTTTCTACTTTTGCATCGTTTTACTATATTCCCCGTAAATGGAAGGGCTGGTGCTTCAACGCGTCCCTTGCATTGGATATGGGAGAGATATATGGAGACAATTTTGGATTCCAACTGAAAGTACATAAAACATTTTAAGAAAATGAACTACATACAAACAGAGATTGACGGCGTATGGCTGATTGAGCCGAAAGTATTCCATGATGCCCGCGGATACTTTATGGAAGCATTTAAGGAAGAAGAGTTCCGTGCACATGTCGGAAACGTTCACTTCATCCAGGACAATGAGTCCAAATCCTCTTTCGGTGTATTACGTGGTCTTCATTACCAGAAGGGTGATTGCAGCCAGGCCAAACTGGTACGTGTCATTAAGGGAAAAGTGCTGGACGTGGCTGTCGACTTAAGAAAATCTTCTCCCACTTTCGGAAAGTATGTCAGTGTGGAGCTAAGTGAGGAGAACAAAAGACAATTCTTCATTCCGCGTGGTTTTGCCCACGGTTTTCTGGTGCTGAGCGATGAAGCTGTCTTTACATACAAGGTAGACAACGTATACGCACCACAATCCGAGGCATCCATCCGTTTTGACGACGAAGCCATCGGTATTGAATGGCCCGTTGCTACGGAACAGCTTCTATTATCAGATAAAGACGGACATGCCGTATCGTTCAAGGATGCGGTCTATTATGAATAAAATATGAAAATAGCCATTGTCGGTACAGGATACGTCGGTTTGGTAACCGGAACCTGCTTTGCGGAAATCGGTGTCAACGTTATTTGCGTAGACACGAACAGTGAAAAGATAGAGTCACTGAAAAAGGGTGTTATTCCTATCTATGAAAATGGACTGGAAGAAATGGTTAGCCGGAATGTGAAAGCAGGACGCCTACAATTCACCACGTCTCTGGAGAGTTGTCTGAATGAGGTGGAAGTGGTATTCAGTGCCGTAGGTACACCACCCGATGAGGATGGAAGTGCCGACTTGAGCTATGTGCTGGAAGTTGCCCGCACCATTGGACGCAATATGCAGAAATATGTGTTGGTGGTAACCAAAAGTACCGTTCCCGTAGGTACTGCCAGAAAAGTGCGGGCTACCATTCAAGAAGAACTTGATAAGAGAGGGATGAACATTGACTTCGATGTCGCTTCGAATCCCGAGTTTCTGAAAGAAGGTAATGCTATCAACGATTTTATGAGTCCCGACCGTGTAGTGGTGGGAGTAGAGTCCGAACGAGCCAAGAAGATAATGAGCAAGCTCTACAAACCATTCCTGCTGAACAACTTCCGTGTCATCTTTATGGACATCCCTTCTGCAGAAATGACAAAGTATGCAGCTAACTCCATGCTTGCCACCCGCATCAGCTTCATGAACGACATTGCCAATTTGTGCGAATTGGTGGGAGCGGATGTAAACATGGTGCGCAGTGGTATCGGTTCGGATACCCGTATCGGACGCAAGTTCCTCTATCCGGGGATAGGTTACGGCGGTTCATGCTTCCCTAAGGATGTAAAGGCACTGATTAAAACGGCTGAACTGAGCGGCTACAAGATGCGTGTACTCCATGCAGTAGAGGAGGTGAACGAGAAACAGAAGAGTATCTTATTCGAAAAGTTGCAGAAGCATTTCAATAATGATTTGGAGGGAAAGACCATTGCCATTTGGGGGCTGGCCTTTAAACCCGAAACAGATGACATGCGTGAAGCCCCGGCTCTGGTATTGATTGACGAGTTGCTGAAGGCCGGTTGTAAAGTACGTGCCTACGACCCGGCTGCCATGAACGAATGCCGACGCCGCATAGGAGAAAGTATTTATTATGCGACAGATATGTATGATGCCGCACTGGACGCAGATGCACTGATGCTGGTGACCGAATGGAAAGAATTCCGCCTGCCTTCATGGGCAGTCATCAAGAAGACCATGGAGCAGCCGTTGGTATTGGACGGACGTAATATTTACGACAAGAAAGATATGGAAGAACAAGGTTTCACATATCATTGCATCGGAAAATAAAGTCGCAGAAAGAAGAAAAGAAATAAACAGGGACGTTATGACAATAAAAGGAAGTGCGATTCTCATTGTACTTGTTGTCTCATTAGCCTCATGCAGCAACAGACAAACAGGAGAGGTTTCCGTAAAGGAAGATCTCATTGCAAAGCAACTGTTACAAGGCATCTGGGTGAACGATGAAACAGAAATGCCGTTGATGCGCATCGAAGGGGATACGGTATATTATGCCAACCCGCAAAGCGCTCCCGTATCTTTCAAGGTCGTTCACGATACAATCTACATATACAGCAATGAACCGGTGGCCTATAAGATAGACCGTCAAACGGAATACAGCTTCTGGTTCCACTCGCTGGCCGACGAAGTAATTAAACTGCATAAATCAGAGAATGCAGAAGATTCTTTGGTTTTCACCAGCCGGGAAGTAGAGGTCATTTCCACTACTCCAGAAGTGATAAAGAAAGACAGTATCGTAATATACAAGAATACAAGGTATAGGGGATATGTATATATCAACCCCTCAAAGATGAAGGTTTTCAAGACTTCCTATTCTGAAAATGGAATCAGTGTGGACAATGTGTATTATGATAATGTAATCCATATCTGTGTATACGAAGGGAAGAAGATGCTTTACGGCCAGGACATCACCAAAAAGATGTTTGCGGATATATTCCCTGCCGAAATACTGAATCAGGCCATTCTTGCCGATATGAACTTCATGGGTGTGGACAGTAAGGGATACCATTACCAGGCAACCCTTGGCATACCCGAAAGCTCCGTATACAGTCTGGTAAATATGATTATTGGTTTTGACTGTACAATGAGCATAGAAAAAGCGGAATAAATCCGCTTTTTCTATGTCTTTTCTTCACCACACCACAGTGTTTATTTCTTCTCACCGCCATTCTGTGGCCGTTTGGCACTGGGCTTTCCGCCTTTATTGTTGTTACGGCCATTCTTATTTCCTCCTGGCCTACGTCCGTTTCCATGGCCGCCCCGTCTTCCTCCGTCAAATGCTCTCGGCTTGTATTCTGGTGCTTCACCCAGCTCTTCGGGAACCGATATCTTATAGATATCCCTATCTAGGAATTTTTCGATATTCTTAAAGTTACCCTGCTCCTTTTCGGAAACGAAGGTGATGGCTACGCCGTCATTATTAGCACGCGCCGTACGTCCGATGCGGTGCACATAATCTTCACTGTCGTGGGGAACGTCGTAGTTTATCACCAGACGGATGTCATCGATATCAATACCTCTCGCAACGATATCTGTGGCTACCAGGATATTGATACGTCCTGCCTTGAACTCATACATCACTTCTTCGCGCTGTGCCTGCTCCAAGTCGGAATGCATTTCACCGACGTTCAGTTTCATCTGCTTCAAAGCTTTGGTCACTTCCTTCACTTTCAGTTTGGAAGAAGCAAAGATGATAACGCGTTCCGGTGTCTCCTCTGCAAAGAGGCTACGGATGATGCCCAGCTTCTGATTCTCGTAGCAAACATAGGCTGCCTGCACAATCTTTTCTGCCGGTTTGGAAACAGCCAGCTTCACCTCGGCAGGATTGTTCAGAATGTTACCAGCCAACTGTTGTATCTTAGCAGGCATGGTGGCAGAGAACATGATTGTCTGCCGCTCTTTAGGAAGGAATTTGACAATTTGCATAATATCGTCATAAAATCCCATATCCAGCATCCGGTCTGCTTCATCCAAAATAAAATAAGAGACACGGGAAAGATCTACATAACCAAGGCTAAGATGGGCTATCAAACGCCCCGGGGTAGCAATAACGACATCAGCACCCAGTGTCAACCCTCTTTTCTGCTGCTCGAACAGTATTCCGTCATTACCGCCATACACGGCCACGCTGGAAACCGGCATGAAATAAGAGAAACCTTCCATCTGTTGGTCTATCTGTTGCGCCAACTCGCGGGTAGGAGCCATGACAATGCAATTGATGGCATCGGCAGGGTGTCCGCCTTCTGAGAGCTTGTTCAATATAGGCAACAAATATGCGGCAGTTTTTCCCGTTCCGGTTTGTGCCACTGCTATTAAATCTCGACCTTCGAGTATGACGGGAATTGATTTTTCTTGTATGGGGGTGCACTCTTCAAAGCGCATGGCATCCAGTGCCTCCAGCACATTGCCATTTAAATGTAGTTCTGAAAACTTCATGTATCTCTTTTAAATTTGCGTACAAAGATAGGAAAAAGACTTATAAAATAGACTCTTACAGTAAAAAAATAAGCCCTTGGGACAATAATTATCTCAAGGACTTGCAAATTTGTTTCAAGCATCTGCCTTCAACGGGGAATATCAATGTATGAATCCTTAAATCCCAGAAAGTAAAGTACGCCATCTAAGCCGATGGTGTTGATGGATTGCTTAGCATTGGCAACAACTTTGGGCTTTGCATGAAAAGCGATTCCAAGGCCGGCAATTCCCAGCATGGGCAGGTCGTTGGCACCGTCGCCCACAGCAATAGTCTGCGCAATATCCACTTTTTCCACCTGAGCTATCAAACGCAGCAACTCCGCCTTACGCTTACCGTCAACTACATCACCGAGATAGCGACCGGTCAGTTTGCCATCCTCTATTTCCAGCTCATTGGCATACACATAGTCTATACCGTACTTCTTCTGGAGGTACTGCCCGAAGTAGGTAAACCCTCCCGAAAGAATAGCTATCTTGTAACCGTATTTCTTCAAAACATACATCAGGCGATCCACACCTTCCGTAATGGGAAGATTCTCTGCAATTTCCTGCATCACGGACTCATCCAATCCTTTCAACAAAGCCACTCGTTCGCGAAAGCTCTCAATGAAATCTATCTCACCACGCATGGCACGCTCAGTAATAGCCTTTACCTGGTCGCCCACACCTGCACGTATGGCCAATTCATCAATCACTTCCGTTTCAATCAGAGTAGAGTCCATATCGAAGCAAATGAGGCGACGCATCCGGCGGTACATATTGTCCAACTGGAAAGAGAAATCCATTTCCAGTTCGGTTGCCAGTTTCATCAACTGTTCTTGCATGGCAATGCGGTCTTTCGGAGTGCCCCGAACGGAAAATTCGATGCAGGCGCGTGTACGCGATTCACATTCGTCCAGCGGAATACGTCCTGTAAGGCGCTTGATGGCATCGATATTCATGCCTTGCTCTGCAAGAATACGGGTCACAGCAGATATTTGACGGGCAGACAACTTGCGCCCCAATAAAGTAAGAATATAGCGGTTCTTTCCCTGCATATTCACCCAATCCTCGTACTCTTTGGCAGTAATAGGGTAAAAACGGACAGTCACTCCCAGGGAGGAAGCCTTGAAAAGCAGTTCCTTCATAATGAACCCCGAATGTTGTTCTTCCGTCTTGCATAAAATGCCCAATGAAAGAGTATTATGAATGTCTGCTTGACCAATATCAAGAATAGTAGCATCATATTTGGCCAGAATTTCCGTCACGGAAGCTGTCAGTCCCGGACGGTCTTCACCCGTAATACGTATCAGGATGAGTTCAGTGTTCAATGGTTGCATAAATCATCTTTTTGATAGAATAATAGACTACAAAAGTAAGGAAAATTCCCGCTATTTATGCTAAATAACATAAAAATATGACTCTAAAAAGTGAGAAAAATGCTTGTTTATTTGGAAGTTTGTTTAAGAATTACTTACCTTTGCAGCCGATTTCAGAACTAAAAGCTTTGAATATCAATGGGTTTCTACTCATTTCAAGCTCTGAGAAGACGATGTTCCGGGAAGAAATCACTGTTGAAGGACAGTCCCGGATAGTATTAACCAAAACCGTGCCGCATGAAATATGCAAAATGGATTTTTGTTGTATTACTAATAAGTTCCTTGACTTCTTTTGTAGAAAAAGACAAACCTACCGGAGGTTTGAATGTGGGTGACATGGCCCCGGATTTCAAAATCCAATCCATGTCAGCAGAGCAATCCCAAACCGACCTTTCCGATTTGAAAGGAAAGTATGTGTTGCTCAGCTTTTGGGCAAGTTACGACGCGCAGTCCCGGATGCAGAACGCAAGTTTGAGCAATGCGCTTCGCTCTACTGCCCACAACAATGTGAAGATGGTTTCAGTTTCATTCGATGAGTATCAGTCAATCTTTGAAGAAACCATCCGTAAGGACCAAATAGTTACGCCCACTTGTTTCGTGGAAACTAAAGGCGAATATTCCGGCCTCTTTAAAAAGTATCGCTTGGGCCGCGGATTCACTAACTATTTACTGGATGATAATGGTGTAATTATTGCCAAAAACATCTCTGCTGCAGAACTTTCCGCTTACTTGAATTAAGCTTGCTGATGCCCGGTGCATACAACAGCAACTTAAAGAACCAGTAAGACGAAAGTGAGGGTGTTCTCTGGAAACCGGCGTCTCTTTCCGGCAAAAAAGGGAACAAAACAAAAGAGGAAAATGAATACAACAAAAAGCCCCTCCCACACTTGTAGAACGCAAGAGTGGGAGGGGTTTCTTATTTTAATGGACTTCCGGAGACAAGCATCCTAAACCTCTACTTTAGTACGCCAAACCTCAACTTGAGCAGACTGAAGTAGAGGTTTAGAATGCTTATTTCGGCGCTTTCCTATATAAATAGAATGCAATGAAGGCATACATTATATTCGGTATCCACACAGCTATGACTGGAGGCATGTTACCGTTTACGGCAAATGTGGAAGCAATGGTCTGAAACAGAATATAAGAGAAACTCAATGCCAAGCCGATACCCAAATGCAATCCCATTCCGCCTTTCGTTTTCTTGGAAGACAAAGACACTCCTATCAACGTCAGGATAAAGGAGGCGAACGACATGGCAATGCGTTTGTGATACTCTATCTCAAATTCCTTAATATTGGCAAAGCCGCGTTGCCGCTGCCTGCTGATGTACTCGCTCAATTGAGGGCTGGTCAGCATCTCCTGCTGATTCTTCATAATCAGAAAGTCGGCAGGCTCCATGAACAGAGTGGTATCTATGCGACCTCCTTTTATGATACTCTCCTTCATGCCATCCATCTGACGAATCATATAATCCTTGATTTTCCACTTATGCACGGCCGTCGTGTCGTAGGTAATGGAACGGGCTGTAAGGTGGGAAACCAGTTGCTTGTCATTGAACTTGTCCAAAGAAAAGCGATAACCGGTCTTGCTGTAGTCTTCAAAACGTTCGATATAGGCAATTACCCCCGAATCCACTTCCAGCTGGATGTTCCGTGCCGTATTCGCCTTACGAGGTTTGTAGTACTTGTCCTCAAAATTAATACGTGTCACACTACCTTTGGGGATGACATAAGATCCGAGGCAGAACGTCACTACCGCAATGATTGCCGCAGACACCATGTAAGGACGCAGCATACGCTTGAAACTCATTCCCGTAGAGAACATGGCGATGATTTCCGAGTTCTCTGCCAGTTTGGAAGTAAAGAAGATTACAGCGATAAACACAAACAGCGGACTGAACAGATTGGCAAAGTAGGGGATGAAGTTCAGATAATAATCAAAGACAATCGCATTCCACGGCGCTTCATGAGACATGAAGCGGTCCATCTTCTCGTTGAAGTCGAACACCACTGCAATGGAGATAATCAATGCAATGGCAAAGACATACGTACCTAAGAACTTCTTAATGATGTACCAGTCCAGCCGCTTCAAGAATTTACCTCTCGGCAGCTTTATATTCTTCCATATCCTCCAGTTCATTTTTCTCATAATCTTGTCGATACGCGTTTCACCATCATCGGTTTCCAGGTAGCAAAGTCGCCTGCAATGATATGCTTACGTGCTTCGCCCGCCAGCCACAAGTAGAAAGCCAAGTTGTGGATAGATGCTATCTGCATGGCAAGCAGCTCCTGTGCGTGGAACAGATGGCGCAAGTATGCCTTGCTGTACATGGTATCCACGTAAGAGGCGCCATCCGCTTCAATGGGAGAGAAATCCATTTCCCATTTTTTGTTGCGCATGTTCATGATGCCGTCCTTGGTAAACAGCATGCCATTGCGTCCGTTTCGGGTAGGCATCACGCAATCGAACATATCGACACCGCGTTCAATGCCTTCCAGGATATTTACCGGAGTCCCGACTCCCATCAGATAGCGAGGCTTGTCTTTGGGAAGAATCCCGTTCACCAACTCAATCATCTCGTACATCTTGTCTACAGGCTCGCCCACAGCCAGACCACCAATGGCATTACCGTCAGCACCTTTAGAGGCAACAAACTCTGCTGACTGCTCGCGGAGGTCGCGATAGACGCACCCCTGCACAATGGGAAATAAGGATTGCTGATAACCGTACTTCGGTTCTGTTTCGTTGAAACGCTTGATACAGCGGTCCAGCCAGCGATGTGTCAATCCCAGTGATTTTTTGGCATATTCGTAGTCCGAATTCCCCGGAGGACATTCATCAAAGGCCATCATGATGTCTGCACCGATAGTCCGTTCTATATCCATCACCTTCTCCGGTGTAAAGATATGCTTGCTACCATCGATGTGTGAACGGAATTCCGCACCTTCTTCACGCAACTTGCGGATACCGGACAACGAAAATACCTGGAAGCCGCCACTATCTGTCAGCATAGGACGGTCAAAGCCGTTGAACTTATGCAGTCCACCGGCTTTTTCTATCACTTCCAGTCCCGGACGCAGATAAAGATGATAGGTATTACCCAATATTATCTGCGCCTTTATGTCCTCTTTCAATTCGGGCAGATGCACGCCTTTCACTGTTCCCACTGTACCTACCGGCATAAAGATAGGTGTCTCAATCTGCCCGTGGTCAGTAGTAATCAGTCCGGCACGTGCATTGGTCTTGCTGTCTGTATATTGTAACTCGAATGTCATTCTTCTTTCTTTTCAGTCTTTTCTTTCTTTACGGACAAGTCGATGGCATCGGCTACTTTTTCATCAGTCAGCGCAATGGCAAACACTTCCTTAATATCTTTCACATAGTGGAAAGTCAGTCCTTTCAGATATATATCCTGTATCTCTTCTATATTCTTGCGGTTCTCGTCGCTCAAGATAATCTCCTTGATACCGGCACGCTTGGCAGCCAGTATCTTCTCCTTGATGCCTCCTACCGGAAGTACCTTACCGCGAAGTGTTATCTCTCCCGTCATGGCAAGATTAGCCTTCACCTTTTTCTGGGTGAGGGCAGAAGCGAGGGAGGTAGCCATCGTGATACCGGCAGACGGACCGTCTTTCGGAATGGCGCCTTCGGGCACATGGACATGGATGTTCCAGTTATCAAAAATCTCTTCGTCAAGATTCAGCAGAGAGGCATGCGCCTTGATGTATTCCAATGCCAGCATGGCCGACTCTTTCATTACATCACCCAAATTGCCGGTCAATGTCAAACGTCCACCCTTACCACGGCTCAGGCTGGTTTCCACGAAAAGTATTTCACCACCTACGGCAGTCCACGCCAGACCGGTCACTACTCCTGCGTACTCATTACCCTGATACTTGTCACGGGTATATTCGGGTGCCCCCAGAAATTCATACAAGTCTCCCGGTTTGATTTCGGTCTTCGCAAAATAACCGTCCGTAGCATATTGGCGTGCAGATTTACGGAGTATCTTTCCGATTTTCTTTTCCAGTTCGCGCACACCGCTCTCACGAGTATAATTCTCTATAATGGCTTCCAGAGTGTTCTTCGGAATCTTGATATCATTCTTTCTCATACCGTTTGCCTCCAATTCCTTCGGAACCAGATGGCGGCGAGCAATTTCAATCTTTTCTTCCGTGATATAGCCGCTTACCTCAATCAGCTCCATACGGTCCAACAACGGTCCGGGGATGGTATTCAGATTATTGGCAGTAGCGATGAACATCACTTTAGACAAATCATAGTCCACATCCAGAAAGTTATCATGGAATGTAGTATTCTGTTCCGGGTCGAGCACTTCGAGGAGGGCAGAGGAGGGGTCTCCTTGGCGGTCGGCACTCACCTTATCTATTTCATCCAGAATAAATACCGGATTGGAGGAACCTGCCTTTATCAGATTCTTGATAATCCGTCCCGGCATGGCACCGATATATGTCTTGCGGTGACCGCGAATCTCGGCTTCATCATGCACGCCACCCAGCGACATACGGATATACTTACGCTTCAAGGCAGCCGCAATGGAACGTCCCAAAGAGGTTTTTCCCACACCCGGAGGGCCATACAGACAGATGATGGGGGATTTCATATCGCCCTTCAGCTTCAATACGGCAAGATGTTCCAAAATACGTTCTTTCACCTTCTCCAAACCATAATGGTCTTTGTTCAATGTCTTTTCCGCATTGGTAAGGTTCAGATTATCCGTAGTGTAAACGCCCCACGGCAAACTAAGCATTGTCTGCAGGTAGTTCAGTTGCACACTGTAGTCGGGAGACTGGGGATGGGTGCGTTCCAACTTATCCACCTCTTTTAGGAACGTAGCCTTCACCTCATCATTCCATTTGATGGTCTCCGCCTTCTTACGCATTTCCTCTATTTCCTGCTCTTGACCGCCGCCACCCAGCTCATCCTGAATGGTTTTAATCTGCTGCTGCAGGAAATACTCACGCTGCTGCTGGTCTATATCCTCGCGTGCACGCATCTGGATAGATTCTTTGATTTCGGCAAGCTGCACTTCACGATTCAGAATTTCGAGCAGGCGGTAAGTACGCGCCCGCAAAGAGTCGATACGGAGCAGTTCTATCTTTTCGTCTTTCTTAAGTGGCAGGTTCGTACAGATAAAGTCTACCAAAAACATTGGATTGGTAATGTTCTTGATGGCAAATGCCGAATCCTGCGGAAACATATCGGATGACTTGATGTAGCGTACTGTCAAGTCTTTACACGCCTCTACCAATGCATGGAACTCCTTGTCATTCTTCTCCGGAAGTTCTTCATTCAGCGTAGCTATCCGTCCCTTCAGATAAGGAGTCGTATCCGTAATCTCCTTCAGTTCCATACGTTTGGAGCCTTGCAGAATGACGGTAGTTGTCTGGTCTGGCATTTCAAGCACACGTACTATCTTGGCAACTGTACCGATGGTATGTAAATCCTCAAGCAGAGGTGTCTCTGTTTCAGCCACCTTTTGGCATACAACAGCTATATAAGAATTTTTCTTTTCTGCTTCACGCACCAATTTGAGGGAAGATTTCCTTCCTACAGATACCGGCATAAACACCCCAGGGAACAATACCATATTTCGAAGAGGCAATATCGGTAAAACCTCTTCTACCTCAATGTCCATCAATTGTTCCTCATTCCCCTCAAAATCAGCAATTACAGAGAAAGCGTTTCCGCTTCTATCTTCGACATCACTCAGGTAATTTCTTTTCTTCATTTCTTTCTTTTTAGTTTATGTCATATTGGCAGGCCAATAAAGCGCTTGCAAAGTTAAGCTATTTCTTCATAAATAGACATTCTCATCCTTTAAAAAGACAAAAACAGTGCCAATTTTATGACAAATATGCAGGTTTTGATTATTTTTGAGCCCAATTAAAGAAGATAAACATGCCGAAATCATCTTTTAAGTTTAAACAATTTACCATATTTCATGATAAATGCGCCATGAAGGTCGGCACAGATGGTGTACTACTTGGGGCATGGGCCCCGGCAGACAAAGCGAAGCGTATACTGGACGTTGGAACCGGTACCGGATTAATAGCCTTACAGTTAGCACAAAGGAATCCGCATGCCCGGATTACTGCAATCGAAATAGATGCAGCTGCAGCCGGACAAGCCACAGAAAATGTATCTCACTCTCCATGGGCCGGTAGAGTAGAGGTCATATGTCATGATTTCCGAGATTATCAGCCGGAAAACAGATTTGACCTCATCATTTCCAATCCTCCCTATTTTATAGATGCGTTGAAATGTCCTGACGAACAAAGGTGCACAGCACGGCATGCGGGCAATTTGAATTACGATTTACTATTTCGTCGTTCGGCATCTTTGCTTGAAGAGCAAGGAGTCGTAAGCATCATTATTCCAGCGGAAGCTGAAAAAACGGTTGTGGATACAGCTTGGAACCATAAGTTGTTTCCATTGCATCGTGTGCAAGTCTTCACCAAACCCGGAAAACCGTGCAGACGGGTATTGCTGAACTTTGGTTTTGAAGCAAAAGAGTGTAGAGAAGAGAAACTCTGTATTGAGATGAATCACAATGAGTTTACCCCTGAATATGTAGCTTTAACGAAAGATTTCTATCTGAAAATGTAATTTTAATTGCATAAAACTTGCCTAAATATTTGGTTGGTATCAGAATTGTTTTTACCTTTGCACTCGCTTTTCAGAAGTAAAGCATTCGGGGTGTAGCGCAGTCCGGTTAGCGCACCTGCTTTGGGAGCAGGGGGTCGTGGGTTCGAATCCCGCTACCCCGACAGAAATTAAATAAGCTACTGATTTTTTCAGTAGCTTATTTTTGTATATACCCTCTTTTCCATTTATCCAAATAGCAACGTAAAGCAACTCCCTTTTCCCACAGCAGACTGCACCGTAATATTGCCGCCATGCCGATTCATCACTTGTTTACATAAACTGAGCCCGATGCCTGAGCCGGAAGGCTTGGTGGTGAAGAACGGTACAAAAATCTTATCCTGCACTTCCGGTAAGATACCTTCGCCATTGTCGCTGACAGTAATAAGGCATTGCCACGAGAGGGCGGGTAGCATCTTCACTTCTATCAGGGGATGTTCCTTCCTGCTACATGCTTCTTTGGCGTTTTTAATCAGATTAATCAGTACTTGTTCTATCTGTGTCCGGTCTATTTGGAGTATGCGGTCGGTCTCCGGAAGCTCTATCCGGATATACTCTTCCGAAAACAGCTTCTGCAAATCCTGCAGCAATTCGTGGACAGCAACCGGACGACGAACGGGGGCGGGAAGTCTTGTCAGCTTCCGGTAATTCTCCACAAACTCCAGCAAACCCTTGCTACGACGGTGGATAGTCTGCATTCCCTGCCGCATGACGGGGTAGTTCTTTTCCGACACTTCCCGTTCGCTCAAGGTCTCGGAGAGGGAGATGATAGGAGTAATCGAATTCATTATTTCGTGCGTCAGCACACGTATCAGCTTTTGCCACGCTTCCATCTCATTGCGTTCCAGCACGCGGGTACGGAAATTCCTCATCGCTTCTGAAAGCTCATCCACCATATCCTCCATAGACCGGTTCTTGTAGGGAGAACGGAACGACAGCATCATGTCGTCATAGCGCAGGCTCTCTGCCAGATGGCGCATCATACGCACTTGCATCATCTGCAGGCGGTACAGATGAACGGCAATCGCCAGCAATATCAAAAAAGCCATCAGCGTACTGAACCACAGTCCGGCATCCACCAGCAGATAAACGCCGACCGAAAGGAAGGCTATGCCGATGATGTGCAGTGCCACAATCAATGAATATCGTTTCATAAGCCCAGTTTTTCAAGTTTCCGGTACAAGGCGAAGCGGGTAATGCCCAAGTATTCGGCGGCACGGGTCACATTTCCTTCACTGAGCCGCATGGCACGTTCCACAGCCTGCCGTTCCAATTGCTCCAAGTTGAGGACTTCTTCTTCCTTCTTCTGACGGGAAACAGAAGCTTGGAACATGAAGTTTTCCGGACGAAGCAAAGAGCCGCCTCCCAGTATCACGGCACGTTCCATGGTATGCTGCAACTCACGTACATTACCCGGCCAGGCATATTTCAGCAACTTGTTTTTCGCCTCGCGGGTCAGCCCGCGCATCTCTTTCTGATATTTGCGGGCATACCGTTGCAGGAAATACTCTGCCAGCAAGAGGATGTCGTTTCCGCGTTCCCGCAGAGGGGGGATATGGAGTTCGATGGTGTTGATGCGATACAGCAGGTCTTGGCGGAAGTCTCCTTCGTCCACCAGTCGACGGATGTCTGCATTGGTGGCGCAGATGAGCCGCACATCAATGGGCGTAGCCTGCGTACTTCCCAAACGACTGATACAACGCTTTTCGATGGCAGTCAGCAGTTTGGCCTGCATGGGCAGGGAAAGGTTACCTATTTCATCCAGAAAAAGCGTACCGCCGGTTGCCACTTCCATACGTCCGGCTTTCGCCTTCCGTGCATCGGTGAATGCGCCTTTCTCGTAGCCGAACAACTCGCTTTCGAACAACTGTTCGGGAATACTGCCGAGGTCTATCGTAACAAACGGCTTTCCATAGCGGGGAGAATTGCGGTAAAGCAGGCGGGCAATCACATCCTTTCCGGTTCCATTCTCACCCAATATAAGTATGTTGGCATCCGTATCGCGCAACTTCTCCACAGTAGAGAAGACTTGCTGCATGACAGGAGAATCACCGATAATAATCTCTTCGGAGCCTCCTGCTGTGACATTGCTCAGAACTTCCACCTGCTCTTTCAGCAGATTTATCTCGGTCCGCGAACGACGCAGCTTCATGCCCGAAGAAAGGGTGGCCAGCAACTTCTCCTTCTCCCACGGCTTGGGAATGAAATCCGTAGCCCCCGCTTTGATGGCACGCACCGCCTTGTCCGTATCCGCGTAGGCAGTCATGAAGATGACCACTGCTTGCGGGTCGATACTCAGAATCTGCTTCAAGCTGTCGAAACCTTCCTGACCACTGATGGCATCACGGCTGAAATTCATATCCAGCAGAATAATGTCCGGACGGAAAGTGGTCATAAAATGCTCGATGCGGTCGGGAGTCACTGCCACTTTTATCTTCTCGGCGTAGGGTTCGAGAAGAAGGTTCAGTGCAAAAAGGACATCCTCGTTATCATCTACAATCAATATTTTACCAAACTGCTCCATATCTGTTTTCTTTTCGTGCAGGCAAGGCCTACACAATCCCACATCTCTTGTATGGGCAAAGATAAGTATAATATCCATGTGTTGTGCGTGCATTATCGCACTATTTTTGTGCGCAACTGCACACGTTTGGAAAGCTTCGAACCACAACAAACACTTATAATACAATAACTTATACTTATGGCATAGAATTTGAACTTTATAGAGTAAAGAAAACAACTATGCACCGGAATATATTTTTATTGCTTATTACATTCAGTCTGATGTCGAGTGCCGTTGCCCAAGAGCACACGCTGGAGCTGACTTTGGAAGAAACCATCGAGCAGGCCCGCCAGCAGTCGCCCGACGCCCAAAATGCCCGCCATAGCTTCCGTTCCGCTTATTGGAACTACAAATACTACTGTGCCAACTACCTGCCGACGCTCAAGCTTACTTCCAATCCCTATCTGGACCGTGCCATCAACAAAGTGACCCAAAGCGATGGCAACGTCAAGTTCATAGAGCAGAACCTGCTGAGCACTGACCTGACACTGAGTCTGACACAAAACGTGCCGTGGACCGGAGGAACCTTTTTCATTGAAACGGCTGCGCAGCGTCTCGACCTTTTCAGCAGTGACACCTATTCCTGGCAGACTTCACCCGTCAACATCGGATACAGCCAGTCCTTGTTTGGCTACAACAGCCTGAAGTGGGATCGGCGCATCGAACCTATCCGTTATCGCGAAGCCAAGAAAACCTACGTAGAAACCCTTGAACTTGTTGCCGCCAATGCCACAGAGAAGTTCTTCAACCTGGCCAAAGCACAAAGCAACTACGAAATAGCCAACGCCAACTACGCCAATGCAGACACCTTATATATATATGCGCAAGGACGATATAACATCGGCACCATCAGCGAAAACGAAATGTTGCAACTCGAACTCAACAAACTGACCGAAGAAACCAACTGCATGAATGCCCGCATCGAAGTGGAAAACTGCATGCAGGAACTCCGTTCCTACCTCGGCATCCAAGAAGACCTCCTTATAAAGGTGAGAATAGACAACCGCGTGCCCGACCTGCACATCGACCTGGATGCCGCACTGATGCTTGCCAACGAAAACAGTCCGGAGATACAGAACATGCTGCGCCGCAAGGTGGAAAGCGAGAGTGCCGTGTCTCGCGCCAAGGCCAATGCCGGACTGAAAGCAGACATCTACCTGCGCTTCGGCTTGACGCAAACTGCCGACAAGCTGAAAGATGCCTACCGGAATCCACTGGACCAGCAGTACGTCAGCCTGGGCATTACCCTCCCAATCCTGGACTGGGGGCGCGGAAGGGGACAAGTACGCGTGGCCCGTTCCAACCGAGACCTTGTCTACACGCAGGTAGAGCAAGACAAGACGGATTTCGACTTGAACGTACGGAAACTCGTGAAGCAATTCAACCTGCAGGCACAACGGGTAAACATAGCCGCCCGCACGGACCATACAGCCCAACGACGCGCCGAAGTAGCCCGAAAACTCTATCTGCTCGGAAAGTCCTCGGTACTCGACCTCAATGCATCCATCACGGAAAAAGATACGGCCCGGAGAAGCTATATAACGGCTTTGTACAACTATTGGAGTCTGTACTATACACTGAGAAGCATCACGCTATATGACTTTGAAAAAGAGAGGCCACTGGCAGAAGACTTGGAAAGGGTTACTAATGAAGAATCTATACAATAATAGAATCGTGGAATAGTTTTAGTAAAAGCTGGCCGGAGATTTACTAAAACTCCGGTGACGATTTACTAAATCTCCGGTGAAGTTTTAGTAAAACTCGGAACCCTTATTCAGAAGTACTTCTGAAGGGAGTATCTGAAAAGTAAAAAAAGAGTATATAAAATATTGCATTATGGATATAAAACTTGAAAAGAAACCCTGGTACATCCGTTACCGCTACTATCTGGCGGGAGGCGTTGCCTTCCTTACCTTCCTGATTTATGTAGTCACCCTTTCGCTGGGTCCCAGCAAACTGCGCATCGAGCAAGACAACATACAGATAGCCGAAGTCAAGAACGGCAAATTTATGGAATATGTAGATGTGGAGGGAGTGATTCAGCCCATCCTTACCATCAAGGTCAATGCACGTGAAGCCGGAAGCGTGGAACGCATCATAGGAGAGGAGGGGAGCCTGCTCCGGCAAGGAGACACCATCCTCGTCATGGAAAACCCCGACCTGCTGCGCAGTATCGAAGACCAGCGCGACGACTGGGAAAAGCAGCTTATCACCTACCGCGAAAAAGAGATTGAAATGGAGCAGAAAAGCCTGAACCTGCAACAACAAGCCCTGCAGACCGATTATGACCTCAACCGCCTGCGCAAGAGTTTTGCCCTTGACAAGGAGGAGTACCGCATGGGCATCAAGAGCAAGGCGCAGCTCGAAGTTTCCGAGGACGAATACAACTATAAAGTGAAAAATGCCCATCTTCAAAGGGAAAGCCTCCGTCATGACTCTGCCGTCACCGTCATCCGCAAAGACCTCATCAGGAACGACCGTGAACGGGAACGGAAGAAGTATGAACGCGCCTGCGAACGGCTCGGCAACCTGGTGGTGAAAGCTCCCGTCGCCGGCCAGCTCAGTTTTGTCAAGGTGACTCCGGGACAGCAGGTCGCTTCCGGTGAAAGCATTGCGGAAATCAAGGTGCTGGACCAATATAAAGTGCATACTTCCCTGAGCGAATACTACATCGACCGCATTATCACCGGATTGCCTGCCACCATCAATTATCAGGGAAGAAAATACCCGTTGCGCATCACGAAAGTGGTTCCCGAAGTCAAAGACCGCACGTTCGACGTAGACCTCGTCTTCACCGGTGACATGCCCGACAACGTACGTGTAGGCAAAAGCTTCCGGGTACAGATAGAACTCGGCCAGCCGGAGGAGGCGCTCGTCATTCCGCGCGGCAACTTCTACCAGAGTACCGGAGGACAATGGATTTACAAACTGAACGCCGCAAAGACAAAAGCCGTGCGCGTGCCGCTTGGCATCGGTCGCCAAAATCCGCAACAATACGAGATTACGGAAGGTTTGCAGCCCGGAGATTGGGTAATTACAACGGGATATGATACCTTTGGCGAGGCGGAAGAATTGATAATGAAATAAAACGACGCACTATGAGACAAATAATCTTAGCCGTCATTTCTTTGTTCGGCATCTTCTCCATATCTTCTTCCACCATCCGGCAAAGAAGGAAGGAGATAGCAGTACGCAAGATTATGGGAGCTAATGTCAATAAAATAATCGGCATGTTCTTCCGCGAATATTTATGGATGGCCTACATCGCAGCGATTGTGGCCTTTCCTTGCACATACGCGGTGATGCATCATTGGCTGGAACAATATGCCTACCACATATCTATTGGCATGGATTTATTCATTGTTTGGTTGGGAATTGTTATAATCATGGTGCTCTTCACGATATTGCAGCAAGTCGTTCAGGCAGCACGGCAGAATCCGGCGGAAGTAATCAAAAGCGAATAATACAATAATAAATACTATTATGATAAGACATTATATTAAAACAGCATTCAGAAACCTATTAAAGTACAAGGCACAGAATATCATCTCTATCATCGGACTGTCGGTAGGCATACTTTGTTTTAGTATCTGCCTATATTGCAGCCGCTATATAAATTCTACCAACAAGTGCTTTACCCACTGGGAACGCATTGCAGACATAAACCTATACACTCCAGCAGAAGAACCTTATTTCGGAACTCCCGCTACGTTGTTTGAGAGTCTGCGCCAATTGCAATTCCAAGAAGTAGAAGCATTTACTTTTGTTGCCTATCCCCACCCACGTAGCTACAATGTGGAAACTATCGACAAGAAAGAACTGCCTTACGAAGATTTATATGCTATGGAAGTAGATACAACCTACCATAGCGTGTTCACCCCGGAAGTATTACAAGGTTCATGGACTGTAGCATCGCAAACTCCCAATGCCGTGATACTGACCCGCTCTCTGGCACACAAAATATTTGGTCTCGGAGAGAATCCGATAGGAAAGCGAATGACCTTAGCACAACGGCTTTTCTCTTCACCTGATACCACACCACGAACAGGAGGTACCATCTATACCATACAAGCGATAATAGAAGATATTCCATTGAATACCAGCCTTAGCTTTCTCCAAAAGATTGATATGTTAATCTTGAACGACAGCGAAGGACTTATACAATTCGACGGACGAGACAGTATGACCGGTGGACTTACTTTTGCTCTTCTTCGTCCGGGCAAAACATCCGCGCAACTTGAAGCAAGTTTCCGTGCAATGGACTTGAAGCACACAATATTCAATGAGAAAAATACCGTATCAGCCTCGAATTTCGGAAAACTTTTTCGGGAGAAATCCGTTGCCCCTTACTTTGCCGGAATCACATTCATTGTCGGCCTTTTGATTCTACTGACTGGTCTACTCAACTTTTTTCATTTTTTGACGGGGAGTTATCTGAACCGTTCGCACGAGTTCGGCATTCGTAAAGTGAATGGAAGTAATGGCAACCAACTATTTTGGTTACTTTTTACCCAAGCCATTATCATTTCGTTCATAACCTTCTTATTGACTTTCTGTCTGATAGAAATATTTAACCCCTACCTTTCATTCTCTTTATTTGATTTCACATTAGTCATTGAACGGGACCTATTATTGATACAGACAACAGAATATATGGCAGGCATTATTTTACTATGCTTATTACTCTGCTTGTTTACCGTATGGAGGATGAAGCATGCCTCCATCCAGTCAAGTATTTACAAAAACAAATCCAAACGCCACAAACAGAAGATACGAAATTGTCTTTTGGGTATCCAGTTTTTCATCTGTTGGTTATTCATAGTCTTTACAGTCGCTTTATATTTGCAGGCTGACAAGACCGGTTCCACACTGTTCAACACACTGACAGAAAAAGAAAAGTCCGAAATCATCAGTATTCCTATGGATTACCGTTTTCTAAAAAATGACGAAAAGCTTGCTCTCATAGAGCGCATCAGTCAACATCCGGATATAAAAGATAAAATACTGACAGAAATTAATTATCTGAAAGGTATTTCGGGAACAAGCATGCAGACAGAAAAAGATAACCGGGAAAGTAGCCTTGAAGTCAATATAATGAATGTTCCTAATAACTTTTTCGAATTTATGAATATCCCTATTCTCTCCGGGCATGCCCTGAAGACAAATAGTGACATGGTAGCAGACCGTAAATTGGCAAAACGTATGAAGAAGGATTTACTGGGAACCACCTTGTACAATTATCAAGACAGCTACACGGTATGCGGCATTTGCTCCGATTTTGTAGCCGACACTTACAATCAGAGCCAGGGCTTCGTCTTTCTGCCTTGTGATTTCAAATATTATGTAGGTCATTGCTATTTGAAGTGTGTACCCGGAAAAGCAGAAGAAGTAAAGACTTACGTTAAGAAAATGCTGGAAGAGAATCTTCCACCGAGTATACAATTACACATTTCGACCTTACTGGAAGACATTCACCAAGCACAAGCCATCGAGAACAACATGAAAGGGATAATCTTATTCTTCTCATTTGTCAGCCTTATAATCACTTTATTAGGTGTTTATTCGGCAATCACACTGGATACGGAACGCAGACAAAAGGAAGTGGCAATCCGTAAAGTAAATGGTGCGGGATTGAAACAGATTATCATATTGTTTGCCCGTACGTATATTTATCAGCTTGTACTCTCAGCAGCGCTAGCATTTCCTTTATGTTATGCCATACTGCAGTTATGGAAAAACATGTATATCGTATTCTTTAATGACGGCCCGCTATTTTGGATTTCAATCTTCATAATCGTAGCTGTCATTACTACTCTGACTATTATTTTCCGCATTCTGAAAATAGCAAGGACAAATCCGGCAGAAGTCATTAAAAACGAATAAGAAATGAAATATTTATAAACCATAAAAACCAAGCATTATGATTAAGACAGTAAATCTACAAAAGATTTTCAAGACCGAGGAAGTACAGACTCTGGCTTTGAACGACATAAACATGGAAGTGAAAGAAGGGGAGTTTGTCGCTATCATGGGACCTTCGGGCTGCGGAAAATCCACCTTACTAAATATCCTCGGTCTGTTGGACAATCCTACATCCGGAGAATATTATTTGAATGGGACGGAAGTATCCAAATATACAGAAGCCCAACGTACCAACTTGCGCAAAGGAGTCATCGGCTTTGTATTCCAAAGCTTCAACCTGATTGATGAGCTGAATGTATACGAGAACATCGAACTGCCGCTACTCTACATGGGCATTCCTGCCGCCGAACGCAAGCGCCGGGTAGAAACCGCCATGGAACGTATGGCAATCATGCACCGCAGTAAGCATTTTCCGCAACAGTTGTCCGGCGGACAACAACAGCGTGTCGCTATCGCACGTGCAGTTGTATCAAATCCTAAGCTGATACTTGCCGATGAGCCTACCGGTAACCTCGATTCAAAGAATGGAAAAGAAGTGATGGAACTGCTGAGTGAGCTGAATAAAGAAGGTACCACAATTGTTATGGTGACACACTCACAGCATGATGCCGGTTTTGCCGGACGCATCATCAATCTGTTTGACGGACAAGTGGTGACAGAAGCCAATTTGTGATAACCCCTGTTTCATTTATGAGTTGACAATGTACGATTGATGCCACTTTTGAATTTACTAAGTGCCTGTCAGCAAGCGGGCGTTTGGCAATACAAATTTCAGTCGTACATCGTCAACCTATAGATTTCCCGAACCTTTTATATACATGATATGAATTCTTACCTTTCCTTAAAATTAGTCATGAGAAGCTGGAAACGCAATAAACTGTTTGTTGCCATTTCCCTTGTCAGTCTGGTCGTCGGTATTGCCTGCACCACTTTGTTGATGGCATTTGTAATACACGAATATAACGTTGAGAACAATAATCCCAACAAAAATCGTATTCTGCGTTTAGTCCAGACTCTACCTTTTGCCCAACAGGCAGTGGAAGGTACATTCATATACGGTGGAACTGTTCCTCAAATAGTATCTCAGTTTCCGGAAATAGAGTCTTACTTACGTACGCAAACATTCAAGAATGTAAGGGTAAAGATTGAAGGACAAGAATTTCAAAGCTGGAGCTTGGTAGCAGCAGATTCAACATTAACGGCTTTTTTCCCTTTCCATAATATAGTAGGGGATGTTCAAGACGCATTACTGAAACCAGGAGACATAGCTGTAAGTGAACTGTTTGCCAAGAAATGTTTCGGTACAACAGATTGTATAGGAAAAAATGTAGATATACTATTGAGCGAAATAGGTATCAGACGCATCGTTGCCGTATTCAGCCAACCGGAGCAAAGCATGATGCAGACAGACATACTCCTACCATTGGAAGCTACCGAAAGCTCTGATTGTATGCTATTGCTGAAAGAAGGTACGGATATAAAGAAATTCCGCCAACGTTTCGGAGAAACAGAACTGCCCACTTTGTTGGGAAACGGACATCTTCGTACCCAAACATTGCAAGAATCTTATTTCGACGCTACGGTAAAAGACAGTAATCAAGTTATCAAACATCAGCAGAGCACCTTATTGGGTGTAGGGCTGTTGTCCGCATTACTGATTCTATTCATCGGTTGTTTCAACTTTATAAATCTGAGTTTCTCCCGTTTGTTGCGTCAAGTGCACATGCTTCACATTGAATCCATAATGGGAGCCACAAGATCACAAATGCGCCAACAACTGTTCTTGGATACTTTTCTGATGGTTCTTGTCGCTTTCCTTTTATCTTTATTGTTGATGAATGACTTATTGCCTGCATTTAATCATATGGTTTCTGCCAAACTGACAATGGAATATTTGTTCTCATGGCAAGTGTTCCCTCTTATCTTGTTGTTTATCATAATATTGTCTGTCATACCGGCAAGTTATATGAGTCATAGGTTGCATTCCATATCCGAAACTAATTACCGTCATTTCTTTACCGGACGCAAAAAACGTTTCATTGTGGCCTTATTGGTAACCATACAATTCATCATCTCCATTGGCTTGATGAGTACATTCATGATTATCCGTTCACAGATGTATCTGATTAAGCAGGAAGAAAAGCACTATGAGAATATTATTAATGTATATACAGATGCCAATGCACAACCGACGCTAAAGACCCGGATAGATGAGGTGAAGAATATAGAAGGGGTAGAAGCGGTAATAACCTCCAATACCGGAATATATCCGATGAGTTTAGGAATCCCGGGCAAGGATGATTCCGGTGACAATCTGCTCATGTTGGAATTATACGAGGATTGTCCGGAATTCCTAACAATGCATCATATTGAACTGCAAGACTCCCTGCAAATATTCCATCTAATGTCCCGTACTCCACAACCTGCACTAATCAATGAAACATTCGTGGATTTATTGGTGCCCGAAGGAGAAAATCCTATCGGACAGCCCATTTCCAAGTATGTACACGAAAGAGAAGAACTTACAAAAGGTACAATTATCGGTATAGTAAAGGATTTCAAAAAGTACTCCATGACAGACCAAGTGGCTCCCTTACGAATACTCCTTTATGATACTCCACAAGATAATTTCTCAACTCTAGTTATAAAGGTAAAAGCCGGATATAAAGATAAAGTCATTAATTGCCTAAGAGAATCATACGAAAAGAAAAATCCAGGCATTCCTTTGAAATATGATGATATGTATCAGAAATTTATGTCCTACAATCAGGACATAACACACTTCTCGCATATCTTATTCATGTACGCCTGTGTCAGTATATTCCTTACTCTTTTCGGATTATTTGGCATCACACATTATGCCGTCTCACAGCGTAAACGTGAAATAAGCATCCGTAAAATTCACGGTGCATCCGCCCGTCAGATTCTATGGCTTATCAATTATCCGTTCCTTAGCTATGTAGGCATCGCATTCGTCGTAGCCGTCCCTGTCATTTATCTCTTTATGACATATTGGCTACAGCAATTTGCATACCATGCCACTCCAAACGCCTTTCACTTTCTGCTACCCTTGCTTTTTACTATAGGCATCACCTGCTTTACGATATGCCTGAATGGATATCGGGTAGCTGTCACCTCATTTCATCCGCGCCGCAATAGCCAGTAATACCCCAAGCACCACACCCAATATCGCAGCAAACAGCACCCGCATTTCTCCTGGCAGGAGGAATGTAATGGTGTGTGCCGGATACCAGAAAAAGGGAATTGTTTTCTTGAAGACAAAATTCCATTGTGCATCCCAATTCAGATGCGTAATGATGCGGGTCATCGGGATAGGGGTGAGGAGGCTGCGAAGAGAGCCGCCCCAATCCAGAATATGTGTATCCGTAATCTTATGGAATGTCATGAATACCGGAGCAAATATAGTGTTCATGGCAACTGAAATAGCAAAAGCTATCCATAATTTATCAAAGCAAAACTCCCCGTTTATGATAGCAGCGGCATTTGCCATTCCCATATATTCCATAAATTGCGGTACACCTTTGGAGAAGATAATCATGGCCGCGTTGATTCCCATTCCCAACAGTCCCCACACTACGGCACGCGGCAGTACACCAAATCCTTTTCGGTTATAGACTCCGGCACTGATACGAAGCCCCAGCATCTCACCCAGTGTAGCAAGAATTCCGAATTTAATGAAACTCATTACCATTCCATGTGCAGCGTTGAAAGACTTATACCAATCGTAAACGGGTTCACTCACAAAGAATGGCAGGAATATTATCACCAGAACAAAAATAAAGAGGAAGTCTTGCTTTTTCATACAAAAGTCATGTTTTTCATAAATAATGTGGCAAACATACTAAAATTATTCTGATTTAAAAGCAAATAAGCAAATAAAAGGTGTTTTGCCAAACAGAACAAAGTGTTTCCCTTAACCGAACAGTCTGTTTCATTAAAGGGAACACTTTGTTTCCCTTAAAAGAACATTTCGTTTCATCATATAAAAACACTTTGTTTTCTGTAGCTAAAACAAAGTGTTCAGCACTGTGAACTAACGAATTATCCCTATCAGCTTCCCCAGAAGCCTATATCATAGTCTCGGCACAAAAAAAGTGGGATTCAGAGAAACCTCTGATCCCACTTCATCATAGTAAGCAACGGATAGTTATTTCTTATCTTTCATATATTCATCCGCTTTCTCCTTGGCACGTGCCACGCGCTTGGCTGTATCCGGATGAGAAGAGAACATCTTCTGGAACTTAGATTCCTTCGGTGCTTCCGCTGAAAGTTCAAGCAATTTGTTCAAAGCATTGTACATGGCATACGGATCGAGATTATTCTTGATGCAGAATTCAAAGCCATAATCATCCGCTTCTGTCTCCTGCTTCTGGGAGTATTGAGCACCTGCCAATGCCTCGGCCATGGCACCCAGTTCAGAATCACTCAATTTGGATACTGTAGAACTTGCCGCACCGGCAGCATTCTTCACAGCCGAACGGAGGTAAGCATTCTTCATCGCATCTTTGGAATCCGTATGGATGACGTGACCTATCTCATGACCGACAACTGCCATCACTTCATCATCCGTCATGATGTCCATCAGTCCGGCGCAGATGCGTACACTGCCATCACCACACGCAAAGGCATTCACATCTATTACCTCGTAAACACCGAAGTTCACCTTCAAGCCGTCCACTTCCTTGATATTTCCAGTCAGCTTCTCCAGACGCTTGCCGTAATCCGTATCGGGCTTTGTCAGCGGATTGTGTGTATCCATCCATTCCATATATTCCTTGCTCATCGCTGCAATGTCAGCATCGGACAATGAAATGGCCTTGACGGCATCTGTACCGGCTTGGACAACTTTGGTCACATTGATTTTCTTTCCACCAATTTTGAACTGCGCATAGGCAGTGGTGGTACAACTCATTCCGCATACTACAGCAGCAATGATGAAGAAGTTCTTTTTCATATACTTTACGATTTAATCTTAGCCCTATTCCGTTTCGTATTAAACAAAAAGCCGCCTAATCATTATTAAACGGCTTTCCTAATATCTGTTTGAATCAGTTTACTTGATAATATCCAGTGCCTTGAAGCATTTGGTCAACTTCTCTACAGCGTAATCCACTTGTTCTACGGTGTGGGTAGCCATCAACGCTACGCGCACCAGCGTATCTTGTGGGGCACACGCGGGCGGAATAACCGGGTTGATGAAGATACCTTCGTCAAAAGCCAGCTTCGTTACTATAAATGTCTTCTCTGTATCACGCACATAGAGAGGAATGATAGGAGATTCTGTCTCACCGATTTCGAAGCCTGCATCGCGGAACTTCTTCAAGGCATAGTTAGTGATGTCCCACAGACGTTGGATGCGTTCAGGTTCGGACTTGATGATGTGAAGCGCCTCGCGGGCTGCAGCCGTAGCAGCAGGCGTACTACTTGCCTGGAATATATAGGAACGGGCATTGTGGCGCAGCCAATTGATTACCGCCTTGTCTCCGGCCACAAAACCACCGATGGAAGCCAACGACTTGCTGAATGTACCCATAATCAGGTCTACATCTTCGGTAACACCGAAATGGTCGCACACACCACGGCCTTGTTTTCCGAATACACCCAAGCCGTGAGCTTCGTCCACGTAAATGCTGGCATTGTATTTCTTCTTCAGGCGGACAATTTCGGGCAGATTGGCCAAGTCACCTTCCATGGAAAATACTCCATCCACAACAATCAGCTTTACAGCATCCGGTTCGCATTTCTGGAGTTCTTTTTCCAAAGCCTCCATATCGTTATGCTTGTACTTCAACTGAGTGGCAAATGCAAGACGGCGGCCATCTACAATGGAAGCGTGGTCACGGTCATCACAAATAATATAATCCCCACGGCCTACAACGGCAGGAATAATACCTTCGTTTACAGTAAATCCGGTAGAAAAACAGAGTGCTTCATCTTTTCCTACGAATTCAGCCAATTCCTTCTCCAGTTCAACATGTATATCGAGTGTTCCGTTCAGAAAGCGGGAACCTGCACAACCGGTGCCATATTTTTCTGTGGCAGCTATCGAGGCATCAATGATACGCTTGTCATATGTCAGTCCCATATATGCATTAGAGCCGAACATCAGAACCTTTTTACCATCCATCATTACCTCTGTATCCTGATGGCTGTTAATTGTGCGGAAATAAGGATATACGCCTTTTGCCATAAACTGCTGCGGCAGGTCGTATTTCGCAAATTTGTCTTGTAGTAAACCCATGAAATATCTTTTATATAATGAATATTTAATTCTATTAAATACAAGTCTTAAAAAACAGGGGGCAAAGATAGCAAAATATGTCGGTATATGTTCTATTTACATTAAAAAAACTACTTATACTTATTTTAAAAAGAATTATGTGGTTAATTTTTCAGATATTTATATTACTTTTGCCAGTTGGAAAACCTGCATAGCAACAACCCTTGCATGAACGAAAACAAGAAGAAAATAGCATTCATCATAAACCCCATATCCGGCACTCAGAGTAAGGAGCAGATACTGAAGTGGCTCGATGAAAAACTGGATAAGGAAAGGTATGCACAAGAAGTGATTTATACCGAACGGGCAGGCCATGCCGTAGAGATAGCGGCACAGAAGGCACAAGAAGATGCACATGCCGTCATCGCCATAGGAGGAGACGGCACCATCAATGAGATAGCCCGCTCACTGGTACATACAAAAACCGCTTTGGGCATCATTCCCTGCGGTTCCGGCAACGGACTTGCCCGCCATCTGCAGATTCCGATGGAGCCGAAAAAGGCCATCGACATCATCAATGACGGACTGATAGACATCATTGACTACGGAAAAATCAACGATGTGCCTTTCTTCTGCACCTGCGGCGTGGGATTCGACGCATTTGTAAGCCTGCAATTCTCCAAGGCGGGAAGGAGAGGACCACTCACTTATCTGGAAAAGACTCTGCTCGAAAGCCTGAAGTACCGTCCGGAAACCTATGAACTGGAAATGGACGGCAGCACCCTGCGATACAAGGCGTTCCTGATAGCCTGCGGAAACGCATCGCAATATGGAAACAATGCGTATATTGCCCCACAAGCCACCTTGAACGACGGACTGCTGGACGTCACCATACTCGAGCCGTTCACTGTGCTCGATGTACCGTCGCTCTCTTTCCAGCTCTTCAACAAGACCATTGACCAGAACAGCCGGATTAAGACGTTCCGTTGCCAGACACTCCGTATTCACCGTTCTAAACCGGGGGTAGTCCACTTTGACGGCGACCCGATGATGATGGGAGAGAATGTAGATGTAAAGATTATGAAGAAAGGACTGCAGGTCATTGTTCCCCGGGATGCGGAAAAAGACACTTCGAATGTCTTGCAGCGGGCACAAGACTATATCAACGGACTGAAACAGATTAATGATGCTTTTGTGGAAGACATCGCCCATAAAAACAAGATGATACTGGATAAAGGCAAAAGGCAATTCAAGAAACTGACGAAAATGTGATGTTGTAAAAAGGCACTTATAAGGAGTTTCTGAAAATAACTTTCCCCTTTTGATGCGCCATATAATATGTTTTATGTATTTTTGCATGTTCAAAATAGTAAATAAGTAAATCGTCAAACAGTAAATAAAAAGATGTATAGATCACACACCTGCGGAGAACTCCGTATCTCCGATGTTAACAAGCAAGTGACGCTGGCAGGTTGGGTACAGCGCAGCCGTAAGATGGGAGGCATGACTTTCATTGACCTCCGCGACCGTTACGGAATTACCCAATTAGTGTTCAACGAAGAGGTGAATGCCGAACTTTGCGAGCGTGCCAACCGCTTGGGCCGTGAATTCGTAATCCAGGTTAAAGGTACCGTAAACGAACGTTTCAGTAAAAACCAGCATATCCCGACGGGAGACATTGAAATCATCGTATCGGAACTGGATGTTCTGAACTCATCGCTGACCCCTCCCTTCACCATCGAGGAAAATACGGACGGTGGCGACGATATCCGCATGAAGTACCGTTATCTAGACCTGCGCCGTGTCAATGTACGCAGCAATCTGGAACTTCGCCATAAAATGACAATTGAAGTACGCAAATACCTGGACAGCCAGGGATTCATCGAAGTGGAAACTCCGATTCTGGTAGGCTCCACACCCGAAGGTGCACGCGATTTCGTCGTTCCTTCACGCATGAACCCGGGACAATTCTATGCCTTACCTCAAAGCCCGCAGACACTGAAACAGTTGTTGATGGTTTCCGGTTTCGACCGTTACTTCCAGATAGCCAAATGCTTCCGTGACGAAGACCTGCGTGCCGACCGCCAGCCGGAATTCACACAGATTGACTGCGAAATGTCTTTTGTGGAGCAGGATGACGTCATCAACCTCTTCGAAGGCATGGCCAAATATCTGTTCAAGGAAATCCGTGGCGTAGAGATGAACGAGCCGTTCATGCGCATGCCATGGGCAGACGCCATGAAATATTACGGCAGCGACAAGCCCGACCTCCGTTTCGGCATGAAGTTCGTGGAACTGATGGACATCATGAAGGGACACGGATTCCCGGTATTCGACAATGCCGCCTACATCGGCGGTATCTGCGCAGAAGGCGCCGCACACTATACCCGCAAACAGCTGGATGCACTGACCGAATTCGTGAAAAGACCGCAAATCGGTGCCAAAGGTATGGTATACGCGCGCGTAGAGGCAGACGGCAACGTAAAATCAAGTGTCGACAAGTTCTATGCGCAGGAAGTATTGCAGGAGATGAAGGCTGCCTTCAACGCCAAGCCGGGTGACCTGATTCTGATTCTGAGCGGTGACGACGCCATGAAGACCCGCAAGCAACTGAACGAGTTGCGCCTTGAAATGGGTAACCAACTGGGATTGCGCGACAAGAACAAGTTCGTCTGTCTTTGGGTGGTTGACTTCCCGATGTTTGAGTGGAGCGATGAAGAAGGCCGCCTGATGGCTATGCACCACCCGTTCACCCATCCGAAAGACGAAGATATTCCTTTGCTGGATACAGACCCGGCAGCTGTCCGTGCAGATGCATACGACATGGTGTGCAACGGTATTGAAGTGGGTGGAGGTTCCATCCGTATCCACAATGCACAGTTGCAGGCCAAAATGTTCGAGATTCTCGGATTCACTCCCGAGAAGGCTCAGGAGCAGTTCGGCTTCCTGATGAATGCCTTCAAATACGGTGCACCTCCTCACGGTGGTCTGGCATACGGTCTGGACCGTTGGGTCAGCATCTTCGCAGGTCTCGACAGTATCCGCGACTGCATTGCATTCCCCAAGAACAACAGTGGACGCGATGTAATGCTGGATGCACCTTCGGCTATTGACCAGAAGCAGCTGGATGAACTGAATCTGATTGTTGAAGTGAAAGAGTAAAAGCAGGTACGGAGTAGGAGAGTGAAAGAGTCTGCACGCATTTTTCGTTTTGCGGTAATCGGCACGCTGAATGCCTTGATTATGGCTGTTACCGTTTGGGTAATGATGGACGAACTGGACATCAACTATATGCTCTCCAATGTAACCGCATATATACTTGCACAGATACACAACTTCATCTGGTGCAAGTACTGGATATTCCCTACAGAAAAAAAGAGCAACACTTGGCGACAAGTGCTGCTCTTTTCTATAGCTTTCGGAATGGCTTACGGAGCGCAATTCCTTTTCCTCATAGGGCTGGTGGAGGGACTGGACTGCAACGAATACCTTGCCCAGTTCCTGGGATTATTCATCTACGGAAGTGTCAATTTCCTAATGAACAAACGGGTGACATTCCGTTAGTTCTCCCCCAGAGATCCCCGTCGTTATCAGTCAAGAAATCGTTTTGTCAATCCGGCATAGGCATCAATTCTGCGGTCGCGCAGGAAAGGCCACCAACGGCGTACATTTTCCGAACGTTCCAAGTCCACCTCTACAACGATATTTTCCGGCCGTTCGTTTCCTGCTTGGGCCAGGAACTCGCCTTGCGGTCCGGCCACAAAACTATTTCCCCAAAACAAGATACCATTGGTCTGCATGGAAGGATCCGGCTCATGTCCCACGCGATTCACTGAAACCACCGGCAAGCCGTTGGCCACAGCATGTCCACGCTGGGAGATAATCCAAGCATTGAGCTGACGCGCCTTTTCATCATCCGTATCACTGCTTTCCCAACCGATAGCCGTAGGATATATCAGTATTTCAGCTCCCTTCAGTGCCATCAGACGCGCTGCTTCCGGATACCACTGGTCCCAGCATACCAAAACTCCCAATTTGCCCAAAGATGTCTGAATAGGTTCGAAGCCTATATCACCGGGAGTAAAATAGAATTTCTCATAATAGGCGGGGTCATCAGGAATATGCATCTTCCGGTATTTCCCGGCAATGCTGCCGTCACGTTCAAAAACAACCGCTGTGTTATGATACAATCCGGGAGCGCGTTTCTCGAACAGAGAAGTGACCAGCACAATATCGTTGGCAGCAGCCAACTCTGAATAGAATCCCGTAGAAGGACCGGGAATCGGTTCTGCCAAGTCGAACAACTGCGTGTTTTCCGTCTGACAGAAATACAGAGAGTTATGCAGCTCCTGCAAAACAACTAATTGAGCCCCATGCGCCGCACATGCCTCTATACTTTTGGCCAAATTCATTAAATTAGTCCTGAGGTCCTTGGTATTGGCCTGCTGGATAATACCTACTTTTATTTTTCTTGTCATCTTATTCTATGGTTTATTGTTTTACTATGTATAATCGACATTACTTCAACACCCCTACGGGATATTGCATGGTAACACAATGCAAAGAGCCGTGTTGCTTAATCAAAGCACGGCAATCTATCCCGATAATTTCATAACCGGGAAAAGCCTCCCGCAACACTTCCCCCGCGCGGGCATCATTCTCCGGCTGGCGATAGGTGGGGTAAAGCACTGCATCATTCAGAATCAAGAAATTAGCGTAAGTGGCAGGAAGCCGTTCCCCTTCCTCTTCTATCTTATCGGCCATGGGCAAAGCCAGCAAACGGTAAGGTTCCCCCTTCAACGTACGGAAAGTCTTCAGTTGCTCCTCCATGCGATGCAGTTCTTCGTAATGCTCATCATCCGCATCCTTGCATTGTACATAGGCTATCGTGTCGGCAGGGCAGAAACGGGCCAGCGTGTCTATATGACTGTCCGTATCGTCACCTGCCAAATAACCGTGGTCCAGCCAAAGAACACGTTGCAGGTGAAAAACGGAACGAAGATATTCCTCAATTTCCACCCGGTTCATCTGTCCGTTCCGGTTAGGCGAAAGCAGGCATTCGGAGGTGGTGAGCAACGTACCCATGCCGTCACTTTCGATGGAACCGCCTTCAAGGACAAACCCCAAGCGATTTACATACTTTCCTTTCATCACTTCCGACTCCACCGCACGACGCGTAATCAAATTATCCTTATCGGATGCAAACTTCAATCCCCACCCGTTGAACTTAAAGTCGAGCAGAGATACACCGTCAGCATCCAGTAGGGTGATGGCTCCATGGTCGCGTGCCCAAGTATCATTCGTCTCACACTTCAGGAAACGGACATTTTCCATATTCACCCTGCCGAGAATCTGTTTCTTCACCTCATCCGGTTCTGGGGTTACAATCAGCAATGTCTCCCGGGCGGCTATTTCGTGGGCAATGGCTACAAAACATTCCTGCACTTCGTCCAACATATAGGTCCAGTCTGTACCCGCATGGGGCCATGTAAGCTGTATGCCGCTTTGCAAAGCCCATTCGGCAGGCAAGTGGGGAGCACGTGTCTCTACCTGAAAAGTCATATTCTTGCCAAAACGCACCTGACAGTCCTTCTCTGCGGCACCACCCAGCGGCAGTCCTACAAAATATCCCATATTATTTATCTTTTCTAATTCGTTACTTTTTAAGTTAGCAGAGAGAGGGAGAATAAACCTTAGGTTTAGAATTGCCAAACCTCTACTTCAGACTTCTAAACCTCTACTCTATGATTGTAAACCTCTACTCGTCAATTATCACTTATCTTCCTTCGGTTTCCGGTCGAAGAATGGATTCTTGGAGGATGCACTCACCGGAATGGCAAAGACAGTCTTGCATCCTTTCAGCCAATCCAAACGCTGAGCGGCAAGTCCGGCAGAAAACATGACACGGGTATCCACCCTCAAATCGGCAGCCATGGCACAAGCCGAACCTACAGCTATCCCTACATCCACCGTATTCAAAGCACAAGGTACTCCCTCCGGACGACCGGCACAAGTGGGAAAACCGCAGTGTCCGCAATTCAAACCTTGCGTCTGCTCGCGCGTACCTATTATAATTACACATTCAGCCTGCAAAATGTTGTCCGCATCACGGAGAAAGAACTTCATACCGTGCTCTTCAACCATAGCGACCATCTTTTCAGACAGCTTCTTAATGTCTTCACCCGTAACCAGCGCAGCTTCAATCACATCAATACCTTTTCCTTTCGGTGCCGTGCGCGCAGCAGTCAGCATTTGCCTTGCCACGTCAAGCACATGTTCGTGGCGGCAATCCCGTTCATTCTGTATCATAGTCTTTCTTTCCTGAATTAATTAGTGCGTCAAAGATAGCACAAATATTTTTTTGCACTATCTTTGCGATACAGAAAGATTAAAGGAACACCATGCTGCAAATAGAAAATGCCAGTATCGCCTACGGCAACGATATACTTTTCTCGGGTTTCAACCTGCAATTGGAAAGGGGAGAGATAGCCAGTATCTCCGGCCCTTCGGGATGCGGAAAGTCGTCACTGCTGAATGCCATACTTGGATTTACTCCGTTAAAAGAAGGACGCATCGTCTTGAACGGCATTCTGCTGGATAAAGGAAACGTCGACGTTGTCCGTAAGCAGACTGCATGGATTCCACAAGAACTGGCATTGCCGCTGGAATGGGTAAAGGACATGGTACAATTGCCCTTCGGTTTAAAGGCAAACCGGGGTACACCCTTTTCTGAAACCCGCTTATTTGCATGTTTCGAGGATTTGGGTCTGGAGCGGGAGTTATATTACAAACGGGTAAACGAAATATCCGGAGGCCAACGCCAACGGATGATGATAGCCGTAGCCTCAATGATTGGCAAGCCACTGACCATTGTCGATGAGCCGACTTCCGCTCTCGACTCCGGTTCCGCGGAAAAAGTACTTTCTTTCTTCCGCAGGCAGACAGAAAAGGGAAATACCATACTGACCGTATCCCATGACAAAAGATTTGCCGACGGATGCGACCGACATATAATCATGAAATAACATACACACTATTGGGAACCATAGATATATCATACCTCAGCCTGGGCATCGGATTATTGCTATTATTAATACCGTTGTTTTACATATGGAAGTTCAAGACCGGACTGTTGCGCGCTACTGTGATAGGTACGGCACGCATGATTGTCCAGTTGTTCTTCATCGGCATATACTTGAACTACCTCTTCTTATGGGATAACCCGTGGATAAACTTTCTATGGGTAATTGTCATGATATTCGTAGCATCGCAGACGGCATTGGCACGAACGCAATTGAAGAGGAAGATTCTGTTCCTGCCCATATCCGCAGGTTTCTTATGCAGTGTAGTATGTGTAGGCTTGTACTTTATCGGAATAGTACTGAGAGTGGAAAACGTATTCAGCGCCCGGTATTTCATCCCTATTTTCGGCATACTGATGGGCAACATGCTATCCAGTAACGTCATAGCCCTCAATACCTATTATAGCGGATTGAAACGAGAACAACAGCTTTACCGATATCTTCTCGGCAATGGTGCTACAAGAGCAGAAGCACAGGCACCTTTCATCCGCCAAGCCATCATCAAATCCTTCAGTCCGCTGATTGCCAATATATCCGTGATGGGGCTGGTTGCTTTTCCGGGAACCATGATTGGCCAGATATTGGGTGGCAGCAGCCCGAATGTAGCCATCAAATATCAGATGATGATTATGGTCATCACCTTTACCGCCTCCATGCTGTCACTGATGATTACAATCTCTCTGGCTTCCTGCAAGTCGTTCGACGCCTACGGCAAGCTACTGCCGGTGATGGTGGAGAAGAAGGGAAAAAAGGAGCAAAAATAACCACATCATACCCGCAAAGAGTTCAATTGCATATAAATATACAGTCTACAAGACTTTTTTAAACTGGAATTCTTTTTAATCCACTGCTTTTTACTATATTTGCAACCAAATTTTCTGTTCACAATGAAAATTAAGGAATTAGTAAGCGCCCTTGAACGGTTCGCGCCTCTGCCATTGCAAGACGGATTTGATAATGCCGGCCTGCAAATCGGATTGACAGATGCGGAAGCAACAGGGGCTTTGTTGTGTCTTGACGTTACTGAAGCCGTACTGGATGAAGCCATTGCATTGGGATATAATGTGGTTATATCACATCACCCTCTCATTTTCAAAGGGTATAAGTCCATCACGGGCAGGGATTATGTGGAACGTTGTATCTTGAAAGCCATCAAGAATGACATCGTTGTTTATGCTGCGCACACTAACCTTGATAATGCGCCGGGAGGAGTGAACTTCAAGATTGCCGAGAAAATCGGTTTGAAGAATGTCCGTATTCTGGAAGCCAAAGAAAATGCGCTGGTGAAGCTGACCGCATTTGTACCGACCGCCCAAGCGGAAGACGTGAGAAAAGCCTTGTTCGACGCCGGATGCGGCAATATCGGCAACTATGATTCGTGCAGTTATAATCTGGAAGGCGAGGGGACATTCCGAGCCCGAAAAGGCGCCAATCCATACTGTGGAGCGATAGGGGAGCTGCATACCGAGCGTGAAGTACGTATTGAGACAATCATACCCGCCTACAAAAAAGCGGAGGCTGTCAAGGCACTGCTTGCGGCACACCCGTATGAAGAACCGGCCTATGATATTTATCCCTTGCAAAACTCATGGGTACAAGCCGGAGCTGGTGTCATTGGCGAACTGGAAGTACCGGAGACAGAACTTGAATTCCTGAAACGGATAAAGAAAACCTTCGAAGTAGGGTGTCTCAGACATAACAAACTCCTCGGACGGGAAATACAGACTGTTGCATTATGTGGCGGCGCCGGCGCTTTCCTAATGCCGCTTGCCATCCGCAACCGTGCAGATGTCTTTATCACCGGCGAGATAAAATACCATGACTATTTCGGACATGATACCGATATATTATTGGCTGAAATAGGGCATTATGAAAGTGAGCAATATACGAAAGAAATATTTTATACAATAATCCGGGATTTGTTTCCTCATTTTGAGGTCCAGATGACCAAGGTAAATACAAACCCCATAAAATACATGTAAGTAAAATGGCTAAAGAAGCAAAAAAAGATCCTCAGGAATTAACCGTAGAACAGAAGTTGAAAGCTTTGTTCCAATTGCAGACAATGCTGTCCAAAATCGATGAAATCAAGACGTTGAGAGGTGAACTTCCACTGGAAGTACAAGACTTGGAAGACGAAATAGCCGGTCTGAGTACCCGTATAGACAGAATCAAGGCAGAAGTATCCGAGTTGAAATCCTCCATCGCAGGAAAGAAAGTTGAAATTGAAACCGCAAAGGCTTCTGTAGCTAAATATAAAGACCAGCAGGACAACGTACGCAACAACCGCGAATATGACTTCTTGAGCAAGGAAATCGAATTCCAGACATTGGAAATCGAACTCTGCGAAAAGCGTATCAAGGAATTTGCCGCACAAGAGGAAGAAAAATCTCAGGAAGTAGCAGAAAGCACTGCTGCGCTGGAAGAAAGACAAAAAGACCTCGACGTAAAGAAGAGCGAACTGGACGAAATCATCTCCGAGACTAAGCAAGAGGAAGAGAAGCTGAGAGACAAGGCCAAAGAACTGGAAACAAAGATTGAACCCCGTCTGCTTCAGTCCTTCAAACGTATCCGTAAGAATTCACGCAATGGACTGGGTATCGTATACGTACAGCGTGATGCTTGCGGTGGTTGCTTCAACAAGATTCCGCCTCAGAGACAATTGGACATCCGCTCACGCAAGAAAATCATCGTTTGCGAATATTGCGGCCGTATCATGATTGACCCGGAATTGGCAGGCATAACTCCCGAACAGAAAGTGGAAGTTGTAAAGGAAAAGCCAGTAAGAGCCAAAAGAAAAATCGTACATATCGGCTCAGATAATTAAAAATAGAACATTTTTATATATAAAACGGCAATAGTCAAGACCTCTATTGCCGTTTTTTTGTTAAATAAGCTCATAAAGCTCTATAGTTAAAGAAAAAAGGTGTAGTTTTGCTCATCAAAAAATTAATAGAATTAAATAAAAAAGCATGAGACTAAACAAATTATTCATACTTTATTCACTTTTAGGAATATTGATGGCATCGTGCATAAAAGATGAAGCACCGAATGCTGAAGCTGATATAACAGGTATTTCTTTTGAAGATAATATTCTGGCAAGTACACATTTCAACTTGAACCCATCTTATGATGATAATCTACAAGCATATCCTATATCGGTAAAAGTAAAAGAAGGGACTCCTTTGAATAGACTATCCCCACTTTTTGAGTTGACACCGGGTGCTACCATTAGTCCGGAAAGTGGGAGTGAACATGATTTCTCCAACGGAAAAAGAGTGAAATATACTGTAACTTCCGAGAACAAGGCTTGGCAGCGAGTATATTCCATTGGTGTACGCGAGCAATCAATATCAGACATCCCAAACGAATTCCATTTTGAAGATGTAAGACTTATCAAAGGTCTTCTATCAGTAGATGAAAAAAAATACTATTATCAGGAATTTTATGAGGAACAAGATGGATTGGAACTGACATGGGCCAGTGGAAATGAAGGATTCAACTGGGCAGCCAGCAAATCACTGACTGAAGATTATCCCACTGTGCAATATGCCGAAGGTAAAGAAGGAAAGTGCGTTAAATTAGAGACTCGGCTCACCGGTTCACTAGGAGCATTGGTAAAAATGCCGATAGCTGCAGGCAACTTATTTATTGGTGAGTTCGATATGACAAATGCGTTATCCAAACCATTGGAAGCTACACGTTTTGGTATTCCTTTCTGCTACAAACCTGCCCGCTTGAAAGGTTGGTACAAGTATAAGACCGGTGAACGGTTTTATGAAAACGGCAAATACACTGATCGTAAAGACATGATGAACATTTACGCCATTTTTTATGAAGGAAAAAATTATGATGAGCAAGGAAACGCCACTGAAATCACGTTAGATGGTAATTTGCCAAACCAAGATTACGAACATTCAAATATGGTGGCTTTGGCTTTAATGCCTAATCCGCACGAAACTGATAAATGGGAATATTTTGATATACCTTTTGATTATCAAAGGTATGGCAAAACGATTGACAATGCCAAATTAGCAAAGGGAGAATATAAAATCAGTATCATTTTCGCTTCCAGTAAAGACGGTGCAACTTTTGAAGGTGCTCCCGGAAGTACGCTCTTAGTGGACGAAGTAGAACTGACTTACGAATAAAAAACATATAGAATCGGACTACAACATGATAAAGAAAATAGTAGCATTCATCGCATTGGTAGGTTGCATGCAAACTGCCTTATACGCGCAGGAGAATCAGAACCGTACACTTATAAACGCTGCTCTTCACGGATGGGAATATGAGATAAGGGCCGGTGTCAGCATCGGTGGTACTTCTCCGCTTCCATTGCCCGTAGAAATACGGAGCATTGATGCTTACAATCCTACCTTAGCCCTTATGCTGGAAGGAAATACCATCAAGTGGTTGGGAAAAACAAAGAAATGGGGGGTAATAACCGGTGTAAGACTGGAAACCAAAAATATGATTACCAAAGCGACAGTAAAGAACTATGGCATGGAAATCATAGGAAATGACGGTAACCGCTTGAAAGGCAATTGGACGGGAGGAGTGAAAACCAAAGTACGCAATGCCTACATTACCGTCCCCGTGCTTGGAGCATATAAAATCAACTCACGATTGCGTGCCAAAGCAGGTGTATATGTGTCATACTTGATGGATGAGGAATTCTCCGGATACGTATACGAAGGCTATCTGCGTGAAGGTAATCCTACCGGTAAGAGAGTGAACTTCTCCGACGGTGCCATTGCCACTTACGACTTTTCGGATGACTTGCGCAAGTTTGCCTGGGGCGTGCAAGCTGGTGTAGACTGGCGTGCCTTCAAACATCTGAGTGTATTTGCCGACCTTACATGGGGATTGAATGATATTTTCAAGAAAGATTTCAATACCATTACCTTTGCCATGTATCCCATCTACTTGAATGTAGGATTCGGGTATGCTTTCTGATAACACTCAGTACACCTGATAAGATACTCATAAACAAATAAAGGTTTAGGTTGTTATCAATCCCATAAAAAGATAACCACCTAAACCTTTATTTATGAATATAAAAGCTTGGAGCACTGCGTTGCTCATATTATGCCTATGTCCTGCGGCTATAGCACAGAAAGCCAACCGCTATCTTGAGAAGCCACTCCCACAAGGCTGGGGAAGGGACGTCTCCCATGCCATTCCCGGAGATGACAATCTGTTCAGCGAACAGATACCACCCATTGACGACAAGTGGTGGAAAGCATTCGATGACCCGATGCTGGATTCACTGATTACGGTAGCCTCCACTCAAAACTATTCCGTACTTTCTGCCATGGACCGTATGGATATGGCCAAAGCCAACCTGCGGATAGAACGCGGCGGCTTTTTCCCTTCCATCTCATTGGACGGAGGATGGGCGCGGCAGCAAAGCAGCGGCAATGTCAACGCACTTCCGCAATCCATTACCGGTGCATACAGCGCCTCGCTCAACGCCAGTTGGGAGCTGGACGTATTCGGAAGTATCCGCCAACGGGTAAAGGCGCAGCGGGAAACCTTCATGGCAAGCAAGGAGGAATACACCTCCGTCATGGTATCCCTCTGTGCCCAGATAGCTTCCGCCTACATCGAACTCCGCGAACTGCAGCAAGAACTAAGTGTAGTGACCCACAATTGCCATACCCAGGCAGCCGTACTCAACATCACCGAAGTACGCTACAAAACCGGACTGGTATCCAAGCTGGATGTCTCGCAAGCCAAATCCGTGTTTTACAGTACCAAAGCCTCCATCCCGCAACTGGAGGCAGGCATCAACCAATACATCACAACGCTCGCAATCTTACTCGGTACTTATCCCCAACATATCCGCCCCATACTGGAAAAACCGGGTAAACTGCCCGACTACATGGAACCTATAGGTATCGGCATTCCTGCCGACCTGCTGCTTCGCCGCCCCGATATACGGCAAGCCGAACGCCAAGTCAACGCACAAGCGGCAATGCTTGGCGCATCCCAAAGAGACTGGCTGCCGCAAGTGTTCCTGAAAGGTTCCATCGGCTATTCCTCCCATGACTTGAAGGACTTGACTAAACGGAACAGTATGACATTTGAAATTGCTCCAAGCATCAGCTGGACCTTATTCAGCGGTACCAAACTGGTGAACGCCACCCGTCTGGCACGTGCCCAGCTCGATGAATCCATTCACCAGTTCAACCAGACAGTGCTTACCGCCGTGCAGGAAACAGATAATGCCATGAACTCCTACCGCAACTCCATCCAACAGATTGTTGCCATGCGCGAAGTATGCAACCAGGGAGAAGAAACGCTAAAGCTCTCCCTCGATTTGTACAAACAAGGGCTTACTCCCTTCCAGAACGTACTGGACGCACTACGCTCACTCCTGACATACGAAAATCAACTGGTGCAGGCACAAGGCAGCTCCTTGCTGCATCTGATAGCCTTATACCAGGCATTGGGAGGCGGATATGAAATGAATCAGAAATAAGAATATAAACTAAACCGAACCGTATATGAAAAATCAAATGTACATCACCCTGCTCATCCTGCCATTGCTGGCAACGGGATGCGGGGGAAGGAAAGAAACGGCACAAACGATGCCCATTCCCGAGATAAGCGTGGCCCTTCCGACAGTGCAGAACATCACGCTGACAAAAGAATATCCGGGCTACCTGACTTCTGAAAAGACCGTAGACCTGGTAGGCAGAGTCAGCGGAACCTTACAGACCATCGCTTACGCTCCCGGCAGCCGGGTACGCCAGGGACAAGTGCTTTTTGTCATCGAACCGACAGTCTATCAAGACAATGTGCGGCAGGCAGAAGCAGAACTCAACACTGCCCGCGCCAACCTGGAATACGCCCAAAACAACTACACACGTATGCAGGAGGCCGTGAAAAGCGATGCTGTAAGCCGTATACAAGTGCTGCAAGCACAATCCAACGTGGCAACCTCGCAGGCTGCAGTGAGCAATGCGGAAGCAGCCCTGAACACGGCACGCACCAATCTGAGCTACTGCACCGTCCGTGCCCCCTTCGACGGCACTGTAAGCCGTAACCTGGTGGATGCCGGAAGCTATGTAGGCGGCAGCGTGCAGCCCGTCACACTGGCAACCATCTACAAGGACGACCATCTGTACACCTACTTCAACGTGGCAGACAACCAATGGCTCTCCATGCTGATGCAGCAAGGGGACAGCATTCCCCGGCAAGTAACCGTCAGCCTGGGCAAAGACGGGCTTCTCACTTATCCTGCACAACTGGATTATCTTTCGCCCAACGTAGACTTGAACACCGGAACTCTGAACATCCGCGCCCGTCTCGACAATCCTAAAGGACTTCTGAAAAGCGGCCTCTACGTCAGCATCATCTTGCCCTACGGAGAGCAACAGCAGGCCATCCTGCTGCCGGATGTCTCCATCGGCACCGACCAGCTGGGGAAATACATATACGTAGTCAACGATTCGAATATAGTGCGCTACCGCCATATAGAAACCGGACAACTGATAGGGGACAGCCTACGCCAGATAAGGGCAGGCATCACTCCCCGGGAACGCTACGTCACCAAAGCGCTGATGAAGGTAAGGGATGGAATGAAAGTACATCCCATCGACAACTAATATGAATTGATTAATACCAAAGCCTATGTTTTCAAAATTCTTCATAGACCGTCCTATCTTTGCTACCGTATTGGCGCTGCTCATCGTCGTAGCAGGACTGGTCACACTGGGTATCCTGCCCATTGCCCAATATCCGGACATCACACCACCCACCGTGCAGGTCAGTGCCGTATATCCCGGAGCCAATGCGCAGACGGTGGCACAAACCGTCGGCATCCCCATCGAGCAGCAAGTCAACGGAGTGGACGGAATGCTTTACATGTCCTCCAACTCCAGCTCATCGGGCGCTTACTCTCTTACCATTACTTTTGCCGTAGGCACAGACATTGATATGGCTACCGTGCAGGTCCAGAACCGGGTAAGCGTGGCCCAGTCGTCACTACCTACTCCCGTTGTGGTGCAAGGCGTCACTGTACAGAAACAGTCATCGAACATCGTGATGTTCCTCACGATGACGTCGGACAGCAAAGACTACGACGGACTTTACCTCAGCAACTATGCCAAGCTGAATCTCGTAGACCAGTTAACACGCGTGCCCGGTGTAGGCGCCGTCAATGTGATGGGAGCAGGGGACTACTCCATGCGTATCTGGCTCGACCCTGCCGCCATGCGCATCCGCTATCTTTCGCCGGCCGATGTATACCAAGCTATCCAATCACAGAATGTGGAGGTCAGCGCAGGTAACGTAGGGCAACCCATCGGCACAGACAATAAAAATGCCTATCAATACAGCCTGACCGTAAAAGGGCGCCTTACCTCACCCGAAGAGTTCGGCAACATTATCCTGCGTACCGAAACCGGAGGGAAGATACTCCGTCTGCGCGACGTGGCGCATATCGACCTGGGCTCGGCCTCTTACAGCGTAGTATCCCAACTGGACGGGAAACCCACCGCTGCCATCGCTATCTATCAGCAACCTGGCAGCAACTCGCTGGACGTTTCCAAAGGAGTAAAGGCAAAAATGCAGGAACTCTCGCAAAATTTCCCTGCAGGCATACAATACAATGTAACCCTGGACACTACGGATGTCATTCATGCTTCCATAGACGAAGTGATGGTGACGTTCCTTGAAACAACCCTGCTGGTAGTTCTCGTCATCTTCCTGTTCCTGCAGAACTGGCGGGCGGTCGTCATTCCCTGCATCACTATTCCGGTATCACTCATCGGCACACTGGCCGTCATGTCCTTGTTCGGCTTCTCCATCAATACGCTGACACTATTCGGACTGATACTTGCCGTGGCCATCGTGGTGGATGATGCCATTGTGGTGGTGGAGAACTCCACGCGTCTGCTGGACACGGGGCGCTACACCTCCCGCCAGGCTGTGACCGAAGCGATGGGAGAGATTACCGGACCTATTGTCGGGGTAGTGCTGGTGCTGCTTGCCGTATTTATCCCGACAACGCTCGTCAGTGGCATTTCGGGGCAACTGTACAAACAGTTCGCCCTGACCATTGCAGCCAGCACCGTACTAAGCGGATTCAACTCACTGACCCTTACTCCGGCGCTCTGTGCCTTGATGCTGCAACCTACCCGGCCTTCCAAGAATCCCTTGTATCGAGGATTCAATCGTCTGTACGACAAGACACAAGGAGTCTACGACCGGATAGTGGAGTATCTGCTCCGGCGTCCCGGCGCTTCCATCGTTTCGTATGCGGTGTTCACACTGATTGCCGTCCTGCTGTTTGTCAAATGGCCGTCCACGTTTGTTCCGGAAGAAGATGACGGCTATTTCCTCGCAGTCGTACAACTTCCCCCTGCATCGAGTCTGGAGCGTACCCAAGCCGTAGGGAAACAAATAAATAAGATTCTCGATTCTTACCCCGAAGTAAAGGACTACATCGGCATATCCGGCTTCTCCGTGATGGGAGGAGGGGAACAGAGCAATGCGGCCACCTACTTCATCGTACTGCAGAACTGGAATGAACGCAAGGGAAAGGAACATACGGCTGAAGCCGTAGTGCAACGCTTCAATATGGAAGTGTATGGCATCCAGGAAGCAGAGATATTTGCCATGGTTCCGCCTGCCATCCCCGGGCTGGGAGCCACCGGAGGCCTGCAACTCCAATTGGAAGACCGCCACAACCTCGGTGCCACCGAGATGCAACGTGCCGTAGAGACCTTGATGGAGCACTACCACAATTATCCGGCATTGGCATCGGTCAGCAGCCAGTACCAAGCCAATGTCCCGCAATATTTCCTGAATATCGACCGCGACAAGGTGCAACTGATGGGCATTCCGCTGAACAGCGTATTCACTGCCCTGGGCTACTATATGGGAGAGGCCTACGTCAATGATTATGTGCAGTTCGGCCACATCTACCAAGTGAAGCTGGGAGCAGGTGACCATGCCCAGCGTGTCATCGACGATGTCCTGAAACTGAGCGTTCCCAATGCATCGGGCGAAATGGTACCTTTCTCCTCCTTCACCCGAGTGGAAGAACAGCTTGGCATGGACCAGATAAACCGCTACAACATGTACTCCACAGCAGCCGTGACTTGCAATGTGGCTCCGGGCAGCAGTTCGGGAGAGGGTATCCGGCAAATGGAAAGTCTAATCAAGGAGCATCTTGGAGACGAGTTCGGATATGAATGGACTTCGGTGGCCTATCAGGAGACACAGGCGGGAACCACTACAACCGTCGTATTCGTCATGGCACTGTTGGTTGCCTTCCTTGTGCTTGCCGCACAATACGAAAGCTGGACCAGTCCGGTAGCTGCCGTAATGGGACTTCCGGTGGCGCTGCTCGGTGCCATGCTGGGATGCTATGTCATGGGAACTCCGGTCAGCATCTACACACAAATCGGTATCATCCTACTGGTTGCCTTGTCTGCCAAAAACGGTATTCTGATTGTGGAGTTTGCACGTGACTTCCGTGCACAAGGCAATTCAATCCGTGATGCGGCATTTCAGGCAGGGCATATCCGTCTGCGGCCTATTCTGATGACATCGCTTGCATTTGTATTCGGGGTTATGCCGCTGCTTTTTGCAACCGGAGCAGGGGCGGGAAGCCGTGTAGCACTGGGAGCTGCCGTAGTATTTGGTATGGCGCTGAACACATTGCTCGCCACAGTCTATATCCCGAATTTCTACGAATTGATGCAGAAGTTGCAGGAGAAGTTCAGTAAGAAACAATAGGGATACAAGTTATGGATTATGGGTTATAAGCTATCACACTTATAACCCATAATCCATAACTCATTTTAGCAACTTGCTGCTAAAAGTTGTATCTTTGCGTGCGAATTGCCTCTTAAAGAAATTGAAGTTATGAAAGCATATTTCATCGCCATACTTACCTTATTCACTTGTATGGCTACCGTCGTCCGGGCGCAGCAAATGTCTGAACTTGAAAACCGGATTGACAGTCTTCTCAATGGCAAGAAAGCCACCGTTGGTATAGCCGTATGGACAGACAAAGGAGACATGCTCCGGTATAACGACCATGTACACTTCCCCTTGCTCAGTGTATTCAAATTCCATGTGGCACTGGCCGTACTGGACAAGATGGATAAGCAAAGCATCAGCCTGGACAGCATTGTTTCCATAAAGGCATCCCAAATGCTGCCCAATACCTACAGCCCCCTGCGGAAGAAGCTTCCCGACCAGGATTTCACGATTACGCTTAGGGAGCTGATGCAATACAGCATTTCCCAAAGCGACAACAATGCCTGCGACATCTTGATAGAATATGCAGGAGGTATTAAACATATCAATGACTATATCCGCCGGTTGGGTATCGACTCCTTCAACCTCTCGGAAACAGAAGACGACATGCACTCCAGCTTCGAGGCTGTATACCGCAACTGGAGTACTCCTTCCGCTATGGCCCGACTACTGAGAACGGCCGATGAAAAAGAGTTGTTCTCCAACAAGGAGCTGAAAGACTTCTTGTGGCAGACCATGATAGATACTGAAACCGGTGCTAACAAATTGAAAGGTATGTTGCCAGCCAAAACCGTGGTAGGACACAAGACCGGTTCTTCCGACCGCAATGCCGACAGCATGAAAACTGCAGATAATGATGCCGGGCTCGTTATTCTTCCCGACGGTCGGAAATACTACATTGCCACCTTCATCATGGACTCATACGAGACGGATGAGGACAATGCAGACATCATCGCCCGCATATCACGCATGGTATATGATGCGATGAGATGAGAAAGGCAAGAAGGCTATCGGTAGCTCCTCCTATAAATCTTGATACTCGGGTATATCCTGCAGAAAAGTATAGCTGTTATGCTCGTAATCTATGCGGCAACAATAATGCTGAAGCCCGTTGCTGACAATCAGATAATCCACTTTCAGCACCATGTTGTAACGGGTAATCTGGTCGAAAACCTTTTGGGTGATTTCTATTTCGGGCGCCTTGTATTCCACAATCATCCGGGCGGTAAGGTCGCGCCGATAGAGCACTGTATCACAGCGTTTCTTTGTACCGTTCAGCTGTACCTGCACCTCATTTGCCATAAGCGCCTGCGGATACCCCTTGTGAGCAAGAAGAAAGTGGACGAAGTGCTGCCGCACCCATTCTTCGGGCGTCAAAGCAACATAACGACGACGGATTACATCGAAAATAACATTTTTTCCGTTCCTTGCGGCAATTTTAGCATCGAATGCTGGTAGGTTTAACGATAACATTTACTACATTTGTAAGTTAAATAATGGTTCCCGTCTTTCGGGAACACAAATTTAATGAAATCTTATGAAAACAAAAGAAGAAATCGTAGCCAATTGGCTGCCCCGTTACACAAAGCGTAACCTGGAGGATTTTGGAGAGTACATTCTGTTGACCAACTTCAACAAGTATGTAGAGATTTTCGCAGAAAAGTTCAATGTTCCCATTCTCGGTAAAGATGCCAATATGACATCTGCCAGCGCAGAAGGAATGACCATCATCAATTTCGGTATGGGAAGCCCTAATGCCGCCATTATCATGGACTTGCTGAGCGCCATCAAGCCCAAGGCATGTCTGTTCCTAGGCAAGTGTGGCGGCATAGACAAGAAAAATAGAATAGGGGACCTCATCCTCCCCATAGCCGCCATCCGCGGCGAAGGTACTTCCAACGACTACTTCCCGCCCGAAGTCCCGTCACTCCCGGCATTTATGCTGCAACGCGCCGTTTCTTCCGCCATCCGCGACTATGCCCGCGACTACTGGACCGGTACCGTATACACCACCAACCGCCGCATTTGGGAACATGACGAGGGGTTCAAGGAATATCTGAAGAAAACCCGTGCCATGGCTGTCGATATGGAAACGGCAACCTTATTCAGTTGTGGTTTTGCCAATCATATTCCTACGGGAGCCCTTCTGCTGGTTTCGGACCAACCGATGATTCCGGAAGGTGTAAAAACCGACAAGAGCGACAACATGGTTACCCAGAACTATGTAAATGAGCATGTTGAAATCGGAATTGCATCCCTGCGCATGATTATTGATGAGAAGAAAACCGTAAAACACTTGAAGTTCGACTGGTAATCCTCTTTACGGGACATACCCTCGTAACACTTACTTTATATGGCAAAACAAGAAACGACCTGTGATGATATTCTAAAAGAGTTGAGAGCCAAACAATACCGCCCCGTCTACTATCTCATGGGCGAGGAATCGTATTACATAGACCTCATCTCCGACTATATTGTAGACAATGTTCTCACTGACACCGAAAAGGAATTTAACCTGACCGTAGTCTACGGTGCAGATGTGGATATAGCCACTGTCATCAATGCGGCCAAGCGCTATCCGATGATGTCCGAACGCCAGGTCGTAGTCGTAAAGGAAGCGCAGGCCATCCGCAACATGGAAGAGCTTTCATACTACCTGCAAAAGCCGCTGAACTCCACCATTCTTGTTCTATGCCACAAACATGGGGTGCTGGACAGAAGAAAAAAGCTGGTGGCCGAAATAGAGAAGGTGGGGGTTCTATTTGAATCCAAGAAGGTAAAGGATGCCCAGTTACCGGCATTCATCACCTCATACATGAAGCGCAAAGGTGTAGATTTGGATCCCAAAGCTACCTCCATGCTTGCCGATTTCGTAGGTACGGACCTCAGCCGCCTTACGGGAGAACTAGAAAAACTGATTATAACTCTTCCAAAAGGTCAGACACGCGTCACCCCCGAACAGATAGAACGCAACATCGGAATCAGCAAAGATTATAATAACTTTGAACTTCGCAGTGCCATCGTAGAAAAAGACATACTAAAGGCCAATAAAATAATAAAATATTTTGAAGAAAATCCGAAAACGAATCCTATCCAGATGACTTTATCTTTACTTTTCGGCTTCTTCTCCAACTTAATGTTGGCTTACTATGCGCCCGAAAAGACGGAGCAGGGTATTGCCAGTTTCATAGGATTAAAGACTCCCTGGCAGTCGCGCGAATACCTAAGTGCCATGCGTCGTTACAGCGGAGTAAAGACCATGCAGATAATCGGGGAGATTCGATATGCAGATGCCAAATCCAAAGGAGTAGGAAATTCCTCCCTAAGCGATGGAGATATCCTCCGGGAATTGGTCTTTAAGATTCTACATTAACTTCCATACAGTATACTTTTCCATAAAAGGGAAAAAGCATAAAACAGACTGATTTGATATCATTATGTCATTTTTAGGGGGATTTATCCCCCTTTTTTCTATTTTACTCCTTAGCATAGACTATAAAATAGAAGATAATACTCATATTTACAGCAAATTACGTCCATTTATAAGCTCTGAGAATCGCGTTTTTATAACGAATCGACCAATTATACAGAAATAAAGCAAGGATTTAAGTCTTGAAGACTAGAAAATAAATAAAGCATCTTATTCTCTTATTTATGTCACATTTTTTCTCCTTTAGTAAAAAGAAGAGATGGAGCAATTCAGCTTTAAATCGTCATATAAGAAATCTGCTACACTTTTCAAGAGTACAATAGTTGTAATACACAACTAGGATAATTGACTATTGTGAATTCAACACATTACATATATATCTATATGACGAGTGTATTATAACATATGTAATATTACATCTGAAAAAACAAATGCAATAAGCGACATTCAACATCGTAAACTATTAGTTTACAAAAATGATAGAGTAGGGGTTAACCCATGTAGTTACAAGCAATAAATAGATGTATATAAATTATATACAATGATTAATCAAATTATTAGATTATATTTTATATAAAATAAACGACAAACAAATGTAATATAGTATTTATT